>Ga0307514_10002152_pt1 | contig 21171 bp, 12 predicted proteins | sample 16_EM_MG_FD_203088 | JGI IMG/M metagenome (GOLD analysis project Ga0307514, IMG submission 203088) | Populus trichocarpa ectomycorrhiza microbial communities from riparian zone in the Pacific Northwest, United States - 16_EM | ecosystem: Host-associated > Plants > Roots > Unclassified | place...
TTGTCCATCTTTGGTTGTTGGCATATTCAAAATCTCCAGCCAAGAAAATGCAATCGATGTCAAATAATCTATTGAAGTAAGAATGTGCAGTATTGACTACTTGAAAAAAATTGCTTGAAAATAACAGATAAACATCTTTTAAAATCACATTTGAGCATTCTTAATAAAATAATATTACAAAAAGGCATGGAAATCTATTTCTCTATAATTCTTTTTATATATTTAGTGCTAAATTAGTAAGCCTAATAACTCAGACAAAACCAACAACAACAAAAATAAGAAATCCTAACATTACTTGGATTATTGAAGAGAAAAATACAAAACCCAACCCATGTACAGTTTGATTATTTGGATAAAAAAAAGAGTTAATTTTGGAACATCGAATTATGAAAAAAAGATAAAAATAAGGAAAAAATAGTGAGAGAAATAAACCTTAAAGTTATAAAGAGTGGCAGCAAAAGTAGATCGATTGGTGGTGTAAAATTAGTTAGGTTTTGAACTTCTAAAATGATCTATATTAAGGAGAAGAGAAAGTGGATTGAGGATGTTCGATAGTGGTAATTATGGATCTAATGGGTTGTTGTTGTAGGTCTTTGGTGTTTGCGCTTTACAAAGAAATATTGAATATCAATGCTGACTGGATGAGGTTAAGATGAAGAAGAGGAAGATGAAGAGTTAGGTTAATTTCTTTTATTTAGGTAACTAAGAGAGAGCGTGTTTAGCTCACCCACGATTCAAATTCTTAGAATTCCAGAGCTATATCAACGATATATAGCTTTAGTTTTAGGTTGAGACAACAAACTAAATTTTTTTTTTTTTGGAATTAGAAATAAATAATCCATAGCAAATTTAGCAATGGAAAATCCATTGTTGTTTCCTTATATAATTTATTTATTTAGATAATTTAGTATTTTTTAGTAACAAATTTTTCATTGATAAATGTTTTGCTGATATTAAAAAAAAATTATATATACACAACCCGTTCCTAAATTAGTAACTGAATTATTTCATTGCTAAAATCTAATGATAATAGCCACATTTTTTTTAGTAGTATTCATTTTTTATGATGCTTTATAAGAATATTACATTGTGAAGTGTAAGAGTTATTGCCAAACTCACTTCACTCTTCACAAAACTATAAACTTTATTTTGTTTGGTAGTACGATACAAAATGATCTTTCAAAATATTTTTTGATTAAAAATATATTAAAATAATATTTTTTTTATTTTATTTTTTACATTAATATATTAAAATCACCACACCTAAAAATATATCAATTTAATATCTTTCCATAGCAAAAGGTAATTTGACTTCTCAGAAATTATGTTTATTAGCTGATCAACATATAAAAAACATTACTAAACAAAGCTTACCTTAACATATAAAAAAACTTATATTTTTTAAATTTCATATTTTAAAAAGTGAGAGATTATGTTTATTAGCTGATTGATAGATTTCCTAGACTGGGTTAATGACATTAAAAGAGAGCTTAGAGTGTTATTATAAAAACGTGTGGTCTAACATATGAAAAAACCAAGTAGGTGAAATGAAAATACTCAAGCTTACAACCTGGAGAGTGAACTAGATGGTTAGGTCAAACAATTGCAAAAATTAAGGTATTTAATTTCTCTTTCATAGTCCCTTTTATAATCCTAAAAACTTAATTTATGGTTGTGTTTATGTTTGTTTGGTATTGTTGCCTAAAATAATTATGGCAATCTAGAATTGTGTAAAAAAATAAAATTTTTAAATGTTACCTAATTCATCATCCCTCACGTGTTAGGCTTTTATTTTTTTTTAGTTTAACGTGGGTGTCTGGACCAGCTTGCGTGTACCTCGACTAATCTCACGGCCCTGAAGTTAACGACCATGTAAGCCTCCAGTGACCATCATATGCCTTTCATTACTTACTAAGGGCTTAGTTTTAATTTGTCTTTCAATCACAGCAAAACAATAAAAAAATTATATCAACTAACTTTTTAGAACTTTTTTTTATTTTTAGGTAGGATTTAGATTGATATTTAATAAATTAATTGCTACAATCTGGATTAGTTCTCTTGCACAGGAAACTACTGTCATTTTTATTTTTTTTGTAAAGGTGAGGCAAATCTGAATAGGAAATGTATTTAAAAGGAATTTTTAAACAAAAAAATCCTTCAATTGTCAGGGGGGGCTAAGGGGGAAATCGAACGTTTGATTCCTTCAGCTTTTTGTTCATTTTTTTATATATATTTTGTCAAATGTAATTAAATTTCAAAAGGAAATTTTTTTCTATTATTAAATGACAAATACAAAATTAAATTTGAATGAAAATCATAAATGTGTACCTTCTACTTTTTTCAGAGATTAGATGTTTAAAGTTCAGCATTTAATTTCAAGTGCCTTTTCATTTTTTTTTTATAAGACAATATGCGCTGTATTGAACCAGTGTGAATCTCTGGTTGAACCAGCGAATTCATAATCTCGCTTTTCAATGATTCGCTGTCTGGTTCGGTTATAACACCACTGAATTTATCCATATCTTAAAAAAAAAAAAAATTATACATATATTAAAAGAAAATGATCTTTTATAACAGAAGAAGCACAATTGAAATTTTCTCTTTTTTTATTTTTTTTTATAAAAAATAAGTTTTTTATATATTTTTTTATATTTGATATTTTTATTATTTTTACTTGGCTTATTTATCATATTTTTTTCCCTTTTTTAATATTTTTTTATCTTTCCTTTCATTTTTTTAAAAAATATTATTATTTATTTTTTAGACTTAAAATATTTATTACTTCACACTAAACCTATTTATACCATTTTTTTTTTATTCTCATCATCATTCTTTTATAATTTGTTTTATTTTTATTTTTATTTTTTTCTCTTTACACTTTTTTTTTTAAAAAATTATTATATAAATACTAAGAAAATTGTATTTCAATATAGCAATTGCATCATTGTTCCATTTTTCTATTACGTTAAAAATAAATTTCAGATCTTACATGTCTTTATTAACATATATAATTTTTATTATATTTTATTATATATAAATATTGACTTTTTTATTTACAATTATATTTTTTATTCATTGTGAAAAAAAAAACGTTAATAAAAACTATATATTAATTCTTTTTCATTAGAAAAAAATATTCAACATGTAGCGAGATGAATTGAATAGACACGTGAACATTTTTTATTTATTTATTATTATAGATAAATTTTAATTTATTTAATTAAAATTTTATTATAAAAAATATATTAAAAAACCTGCATATTTATTTCTTATAAAAAAAACTTGCATTACCCACCCAAAAAAAAAAAAAACCTGAAACAAGAAAGAGTGGGATTCTTTTCAGCGCTCCAATCAAGAAAGCATCCGAAACAAATGGACGGCGCGCAACCACCAAACGGCTCAAACCCGGAGGCGGACGATCAAACGGTCGAAATCGATCCATCAAGCACCATCCTGGACCTAACCAGCTTTCAGCTTCATGATCTCAGCTCAGTGGATTTATCTTCGAGTCTCACCGAGTTAGACCTGACCGCTAATCGGCTATCGAGCTTGGACCCTAGAATCGCCCATCTCTCGAACCTGAAAAAGCTCTCTCTCCGTCAAAACCTCATCGACGATGCTGCTGTTGAGCCTTTCTCTCGCTGGGACTCGTTATCCGCTCTCCAGGTAACTCATTTTTCAATTTTATTTATCTATTTTTGGCTCTCTAATTATTATAAAATAAAAAAGGTTAGTTCAAGATAACTGAGTGATTATTATGTTTTAATCATTATTTTTTTAATTGTTATTATGTATTCGCAGGAGCTGGTGTTAAGGGATAATAAGCTAAAGAAAATACCGGATAGCGGCATATTCAAGAATCTTTTGGTTTTTGATGTTTCTTTCAATGAAATTACTTCGTTGCATGGATTGTCTAAAGTCTCAAATACCCTCAAGGAACTTTATGTATCTAAAAATGAAGTTACTAAGATAGAGGAGATTGATCACCTTTATCAGTTGCAAATTCTCGAACTTGGTTCCAACAGATTACGGGTTAGTTCTCCTTTTCTTTTGAACCATATTATAATTTATCCAAGCTTAAGAATTGTTGGGTTTACGATACACAATGTATCGATGTGAAAGGAAAACTTTTAGAGATGTAATGGGAAGATTGTGGATGTTATGTTTTAGGAGTTTCTGGAGCGTGGGATGTTCTAAATCTTGAGCTGCTTGCTTTGGTTGTTTGCAGGTGATGGAGAGCATGCAAAATTTTACAAGTTTACAGGAGCTGTGGCTGGGAAGAAATCGTATCAAAGTAGTTAATCTATGTGGGCTGAAATGCATCAAGAAGCTTAGCTTGCAAAGCAACCGTGTAACTTCTATGAAAGGGTTTGAGGTACTTTATAGAAATTGCATTTTTAATAGCGAGACGAACTCATGGCATTCTTCTTTATATGTACGCGCGCGCACATATATAAAACTCATGGTATTCTGTCACATTGAAATTGCTGTCTAAATGTGGTCCCCTTTATATTATTTCTTTCCATTTTGTCGTTATTTTAGGAATGTGTTGCTTTAGAAGAACTGTACTTGAGCCATAATGGTATTGCCAAAATGGAAGGCTTGTCAACCTTGGTCAACCTCCGTGTACTCGATGTATCATCTAACAAGCTAACTTCAGTGAATGATATTCAGAACCTTACCCAGTATGTGTAGTCTTCCTTGCTCAGGATTATGTTGTCTCTTATCCGGTTCATTTCACTGCTTGACTCACGCCATGCTTACAGGTTAGAGGATCTGTGGCTCAATGACAACCAAATAGAATCACTTGAAGGCGTTTCTGAGGCAGTCGTCAGTTCAAGAGAGAAACTAACAACTATCTACCTTGAAAACAATCCATGTGTAAGATATTCTTTAACTTGGAAAACCTGACATTTTCAGGACCCACTGCCTGCATTCTAATCTATAGCTGATTGGATGACATTGCTGATGATTCAATGCGTAGAGATATTTCTATCTTGCTTTTTGTCTAGTTTTACTGGTGGTCACAAGTACATAGAGAAAGCATTAGATCCGGACCTTTCCTGCTCACAAAGGTATATCCAGAATCATAGGTCTGCCCCCTCATTCGTAGCTTTGTATCAGTAGTTCTCCTCCCACGCCTTCACCTTTTATTGGATCAACTAGATTTCCCACGTCACCTTAAAAGCATGTTAGATTTCCGACACTTTTATCGCACTTTTTTTTTTTCCAGATCCTTGACTCTTTGCAACAAGTTTCAAATAGTTGTTGCAAGAAAGGCTTGTACTTGTGAAGATAGAGAACTCACATACTAAAATTTTTAGTGATAGTGGGCATCTCTTTCCCTGGATATTTTTTATGGAAAGTTTAAACCCTTTTTTTCTGATATACTATAACATCTCAATCATATGGATTCTTGATATGCTGGTTGATCACTGTTAATAGATTTTTTTTGAAAGCTCTCTAGGAGCGCTAATTGCTGTGTGCTCACAGGTTTTATTGTTCCACGACCATGGACATGTTTGAGGAATAAAAATGTTGATACTTTTTTTAGCAGTTAATCACTCATATTTTCTCATATCCTTAAAAAGCAATTAGAATATGTCAACATTATTTATCACCATTCTATGATCATATTGAAGTTTAATCCATAAATAGTGCTTTGCTATTCACACAGACAATTTTATTTAGCATGTTCATTAGATAGAAAATTTTATCATTGTTTATCTTTCTTATATTTGAACCTATTCCTCACAAAGATGTTTTGAGACCAATGAGGTACCACAATCATGTCTCTTCAGTCAAATTGTATCCATGAATTTATGTGTTACAAGTTCTGGAGCCATAAAAAGAAAAGAATAGAAAACACTGAAATTGAATCCTCTTTGTAGTTTTGTTTCCAGACAGGACCCGGTTTTGCTTGGGTATCTCCTTTTCCCTCCTTGCTGTTTCCTTTGTTATTGTGGAGCTTTTTCACGTATAGTTTTGCTTCTTCTATTGCAGGCAAAGTCTACAAGCTACTCTGCCTTTTTGAGACAGATTTTTCCAAATATTCAGCAAATTGACTCCAGTGTGTTTGCTTAGAAGTTTGCTGAGTCCTGAGTTTTTCTTGGTTGGACAGCTCTCTCTACAAGGTCAAATCCTCTTTGGGTAACACTCCTTAATCACATAGCATTCCTATTTTTAGCTGCACTCATTGGGCATTGCTTTTAACAAGTTATCATGAATTTGAATTGCAGGTGCCATTATGCTACAAGTTTTTCTTTCAGGAGAGAGAACTGCTTTTGCAAGGACATTACGGATGCAAATTTTAGGCATTACTCTGGTATCATATTATCACAAATACCAGAAATTTTCAAAGGAGTCGTATTTTGTTGTTTGTTTTGATTTCTCACGCATGCTTATTTACCTTTTTTTTCTCCTCCAACATCACATTTAAAGTGACTATATTGTTGTTTCCCATTTAATCTTCTGTTAGTTTTATGTATTGTAAAAGTTTTGCTTATTTTTGGGAATGTAGGAAGAACTCTTCTTACAACGAATATCGTAATGGGAAATGAATTGTGGAAGTTTGTTTATTTTGTATGTGTTTGGTATTGTGGTAGTTTCTGTGGTTGTGGTTTGAAAAATATTGTTTTATAAAAAACACTTTTGGTTGAGGTTGATTGGTATTTATATATGTTTGGTTAAAACTATGTTTGAAATTGAGGTTGAACAAAAAGTAGTTTGCTAGTTTAATGTGTTTGGTTAAGAATGTTTTTCAAATTGAGGTTATAAAATAACTAAAAAAGATATATATTAATATTGATGGTTTTTAATTTAAATATTGTAAATTTAACTACTGTTATTACATCATTAAATAAATAATACTTTGTATAAAATATTTTTTATTGTTCCATTAAACTATATGTAATTCCATCACGTACGAAATCTATTTGACAAGGACTATAGTTTTTATGGTTTCATGAGCGTGCAACATCAAGTAAAATATCATCAGGAACAAAATTAGAATTGCTATAAAATTTTGAAAATGTTATGTCATCATGCGATCTTTTTTTAATTTATGCAGTGTCATTGAATAATATTAAACATTAGTTTTTTTAAATAAAACACAATTAAAAAAAATTGAATTTTTATTTTATTTTACTGGGTTGGATCTGGTATAATGCATTTAGGTCTGGGCCAGATCCGGCCCAGTCATGAACAATAAAGAATAAATTAATTCACTTTTCACTTATTAAATGGAGACGGTAGAGGTAGAAGAAAGAGAATTAATAATCATAGACCGAAATACTTATACACGCATCTAATTAAATAAATTGTTATTTAATCAAGAGATAACTAAGATTAAAATATTTGATCTAGCAACATGGATCTTGGACCCAACTATCAAATAACCTAATATTAAATGACGAAACTGAAAAAAAAATAAAAATAAACAATGAAAAAACAAAGATTTGTGTTAACTTGGGTTATCTCGCTAACACAAAGACCATGGGCACAAAACTAAGATAGATCCCTAGAGAGGAAAGTTAAAGAAAAAAGTACGAAGATCAATTCTCAAAAAAATTATATGCTGAATGATGAAATTAAAAAAAAATCAATTTTAAAAAAGAACCCAAAAAGATTATAAAGTCAACCTGTGTAAACTTTTAAAACTCATGACCATAGTCATGAGATCAAGACTGACCGCATAGAAGGCAAACCTGAAAAACAAACAAGTAAAATTATCAATAAAAAAATACTTAGTGATGAAACAAAAAAATAATTTAAAAAAAACAATGAAATTTTTTTTGAGCCAACTCGAGATTGGGATAACCCTACACAAAAGGAAAGTAAAAAAAAAAAGTGTAGAGACCAATTTAAAAACAAAAATATTGAAGGATAAAACTGAAAATTAATTAATTTTATAAAATAATCTAAAACATACCAAAATTAGCCTGTGTTAACTTTTGAAAATCGTAACCTTGGCAACGAGGTTAAGATTAACTCTATAGAAGAGGAAAAAATAATAAAGAAAAATTCTAAACTAAAAAAAATATTAAGGAATTAAATTGAAAAATAATATAATAAAAAACTAAACAAAAACAATGAAAAGAATGGAATTAAATTGGATATAAAAAATTAAAATTAAATATTTATGATTTAAATAGATACTAAGTAACTATCTAGTAAGAACTAGGTAAGTGGATTTGAAGATAGTTCACAAAGGGTGGTAGTGGTTTGATGGTGGCAAAAGTGGTGTCTTTAATGATGTAGGGTGCTGTGGGAGTGGCTTTTATAATGGTAGAGATGGTGCATTTAACATTAGTGGCGATGAAAATCATGGGTTTGATGGTGGCAAAGAGTAGTGGGCTTGAAAGTGATTCATTTCAATAGTTTTTAGGATTAAAATGGTTGAAATTGTGTTTTTTTTTAAAAAATTAAATTTATTTATTTTATATTTTCAGATTATTTTAATATGCTGATATTAAAAATAATTTTTTTAAAATAAAAAATATTATTTAAATATATTTTTAAACAAAAAACACTTTTAACCGCAATTGCTACCACATTCACAAATATCCCTTTCATTACTAGAAATCAAGATTTGAGTTATTTTTCAAAGTATTCTTTTTTGAAGTATATTAAAATAATTTATTTTTTTAAATTTATTTTTAATATCATCACATTAAAATAATTTAAAAATATAAAAAAATAATTTTAAATAAAAAAACAAATTCCAAATTTTCGCCAAACAACAGGCCGCGTTCCCAGACGCCAGCACACAAAAGAAATGGAAAAATAATTTGTGCTACTCTAATGCTTCTTGACTGTTTGAAGATGATATTTCTTGTCAATTTTTGCTATAAAGATTAACGAGATGCCAAATGATTTGTGCTTCTATTACCATTGTTGTTTATAAGTATTATAAAACGCAGTGTTTCGAGAGAAATTCTGCAACGTGGTTATTAAAATCAATTCAATTAGGGAGTTTAAAAAATGATTTGTGCTTATATTTTGAATGAAACAATAGTTGCTTTTTATCAATTTATTACATGTTTCAAATAATATTTTTTTTATTTTTTAAAATTTATTTTTAATATCAGTACATCAAAACAATATAAAAATATATATAAAAAAATTAATTTAAAAAAAAATCATTTTTTTTAAAACGTGATGCTTTCACAAAAGCAAACACTCCCAATGGGATGTGGGAAAACACTATTCCCCCACACCTACGAACATTGTTAATTTATTGTAATCCATAATGTTTTGTAATTTTTTTTTTGTATTTTGATCCTTTTTTTTCACCCAAGTTATTAAATCTTCATTATTATTAATTTTAGTCTATATATTAAGTGTTTATAGAGATTTTGAGTTAATAATTTATTTTAATTTAATTTTTAAATATTTATTGTGGTATTGAAAAAATATTATAGTATTGGGTTGATACTCGATTTTGTAATATTATTCAATTATATATATTTATAATAAATATTTGATTTAAGTCAAAAAGTTATCTTCAATTATATACATTTATGGTTTTTCTACGAGTCAAGAATTAAAAAATAACTTAAATAAAATTTTAAAATCCACACCAAACAAAATCAAAGTAAAAACAAAAAAATGAAAGTTATAACATTATAGGGTTGGAGGATGAACACCAAAAAATAAAAAAAAGAGTAGGGATCACATTAAGAAATATCAAAAGAAGGGTGACAAAATAGACGACTAACCCAGACAGAGAGAATCAACTATGAATTACATGGACAATCTCTCGTACGTGAGGCATTATTTGAAACAAAAGCTAACACGTGCCATCCCATTTTGAACCTCAAGAAACCCCCAAAAACCAGAAAACCCCTCTTTTTTATTTTCTCGTTTTCTCTCTCTTTCAATCGAAGAAGAAGAAGAGATGGAAGCGATACTAGTAGACTGTGTAAACCACAGTCTTCGCCATTTCATGCATCGAAACGCCATATTCATGTGCGAACGGCTCTGCGCCGAGTTCCCTTCCGAGGTATCCCAAAAAGCGCCGATTTTTTTTAACTTCGACCCATTTTGTTTGGTCTCTGAGAAATCGCAAGAAAATTGAAGGGATAATCTTTTACAGGTTGCAAACACAGTGTCTGTAATTTTTATTGGTTTCTCAAGAACAGTTAGGGGTCTTACTATTTACTGGCAAGATCGGTTATTTTTCTTTTTGATAATTTTATGGCGATTCGGGACTGATTGGAGCTCCACGTGGCTTTAGTTTTTCCTATTATTTTTCTGGGAAACACTGGGACAAAAACGTCCGAAAGTCTGATGTGTTATGTGAATTTGACATTTTAAAATAACTAAATATGTAGAATTTATCTAAAAAAGGGCTAAGGTTTTGATACCTGTCAGTTATGGAATTTTGGGCTAATCGAAGGAGGATTTTTATTGGATTTGTTTATTCACTGCTTGCTTCAATGCTGCTGTAGAATCAAACTACGAAGATAGCTAGATGAAACCTGGAGTCTTTGTTTACGAAATATCTTAACTAGTTGCATGTTCATTTTGACAATGTTTCCTCAAAATTTGAGGATATGCTTTCTCACTCATCCCTTAACAGTTCCTCTATCTTCATAATCTATTTTGATACAAATGTTATATGTTTATTTATTTTTCTTTTTGTTGTACTAAATTTTACCTGACTTCAAAATAATTGCATTTGTTTATGCAGACAAATTTGCAATTGTTAGCAGGATGTTATCTGCAAAATAATCAAGCATACTCTGCGTATCATATTCTAAAAGGTAGTATGCTTCTTCTTGTTTTCAGCTTTCAGATAGTTGTTAACTTAGGATGATCTTAATTTTTTTAGTCATTGTTTTCTTTCTTGTCGTGGATTTTTTTCCCTCTCCCATTGATCCATTAAAAGCATTGTGTATTCATGTATCTTTCAGCTTTTTTCTTTTCGTTATTATCTGTAGGAACACAAATGGCTCAATCCCGCTACTTGTTTGCGATATCATGCTTTCAAATGGATCTTCTAAATGAAGCTGAAGCTGCATTATGTCCTACAAATGAGCCTGGTTTAGAGGTGCCTATTGAAACTCTTAACTAAAAATTGTTTGCCTTTTCTATAGTACCTTTCATCCATGAAACAGACTGTTTTTATCAGCATTTTCTGCAGTAGTAGATATGAGATTGAAGTCCTAAAATTCATCATTGTTGAATGCTGGGTGTAGTTGTGTACTTTTTGACTCACATTTCTTGGCATTGATGATTTGCTCATGTTGTTTCTCCCCTATCAGGTTCCAAATGGTGCACCTGGGCACTACCTTCTTGGGCTTATCTACAGGTTGCGTGCCTCTTTCCCAAATATTTAATGATTAACTATCACAAGAACTTTGTTTTCATTTGCTTTAGTTATGTGTAAAATGCAAGTTACAGACAAACTTTGGCTGTTTTCCTTGTTAGAATTAAGAGAATAGTTTATGAAAAGATCCTTAAACTTTTGTTTCAAGTGCAAGCCTATATTCTCATTTATTACTGTAAAATAGCAAGAAAGGAAGAATAATTGATATAAAAGTATTTTTTTCTTGACTTTCTAGATTCTTTCTACTGTCTGTGTTCTCTGCAAAATGCTAACAGAAGAGAGAATGATGACCTCTATTTAATTTTTCCATCGATTCTTTGAAAATCTGAAATTCTTAATTTCATAAAATTTTATAAAGCCAGTGATTCGAATCATAAAGTTTTTATGAAATGATTTTAAAATATTAATTTCCCTTTCAAAAGGCTGTAGAACTGCACATGTATCATGCAAAGCTTCTTGATATTCTAAAAGCATTCTCCTTAGTTGTTTATAGCACCTTACTATAAAGAAGTATCCTGGTTTTAGTTCCATATTTGAATTTCTGAACCTGCATAATTATTAAATTTTGTTTGGCGATATTTATTCGCTTCTCTGTTTACATCCTGGTTTAATATATCAATTTCTTATTCTTTTAAGTTTATTTGGATTCAGGTATACTGATAGAAGGAAAAGTGCCATCCATCACTTTAAGCAAGCTTTATCTATAGATCCTTTATTCTGGGCTGCCTACGAGGAGCTTTGTATATTAGGTATGGCCATTGAACATCTGTGCAAATCTGTGTCATTGGCAATTCTGGCCCACCAGCCTCTGGTTCAAATCAAAAGATGGTCATCTACTTGAGCATTAATGTTTTCCCTGATGGTATGCTGGCCTTTTTTTATCAATGTTTTAGGTGCTGCTGAAGAAGCAGCTGCAGTTTTTGATGAAGCAGCTGCTCTTTGTATTCAAAAGCAGCACATGAATCATGCATCAGCATCCCAGAACTTGAGCATATCCAATGAGGATCGTAATTTAGTTTCTGCTCGAAACTTTGGCTTGGAAGATGGAAGTCCAAGGCAGTCAAAACACCCACAAGGGAATAACCTAAGAGATATTCCTGGAAATTATCATGGAGCCACTACGTTAGGAGGATCTGCTAGTCAGCCTTCAAATGGTGGCCTTCCAAACCTGTCATTTTATAACACTCCTTCACCAATGGCCACACAGGTATGATGACCTAAATTATGCTTGGGTACGAGTATACAGAAAGTCTAGCTCGATACCTCAAACTCTAACACTAGTGAATCTCTTTTTTTTTTTGAAATAATGACTAACTTCTGATTTTGTATTTTTGTTTTGTTTGGGGCAAACTTTCTACCTATTGTCAATCAGATTTCTGGGTAACAATATGTGATTTTCTTTATTGATTCGACTTACACGGTCTTATCTACTCCTCTTTGTTTTATGCACTCAAAGATATGCTCAATTATTGTTACTGTTTAATTTTAGGAATGTCTATCTTGCTGATTCTTCATTTGCCTTACCAATTTGAGGGTCTGTCATATTTTGAATTCTGTGTTTTCTCTCTATGGATTCATGTTTTCTCCACCTAATTGGAAGCTAGCCTTTTGTGTTTAGGGCTTGTGAAGCAGAATTGATTCTTTAATTAATCTGTCCCCTGTTCCAACATTTGTTTTGTAGAGTTTCTGAGAATGACACGTAGCTTGTTCTTCTTTATTGCTCTTGGGTTGTTACACAGATGGTAAGGGTGGGGTAGGTCTTAGGTTCAATCTTAGTACCATGTCTTGCTAATTTTTTCCTATTGAAGGGTCATTTTTGTCTTATCTCCTCAAATGTTCAATCTTTGAATTTTATCCTCATTTTTCTGCTTACCAAGCATGGTTTATTCTGTGACTTGAACTGCATTTCTGCATTTTTTCATCCTATTCCTTCGATTTCTTTGTTAAATTTTGTTCCCTAGACATTTGATCTTTATCTCGAAATAACGTTTTCTCGCAAAGCAAAGTTCTCTGCTCACCAACTTTTATCTTATTCCTGTCAGTTCTTTCTCTTTCTTTACTATGCTGGTCAAAATACTTCGATGTGCTCTTATGTCTATGTATAGAAACATGCACCTATTCTTTCATTTCATGTTCACATGTAACTTCATCTCACACTTTTCTGCTTCATCTGACTTCTTTCTGCTGTATTCTTTGTTACTCATCCTGGTGACCCTGCAAATATGCTATTATCTCTTCCCATATGAACTATAGAATATATTACACGGATAGAATGTAATTAATAATAGTAGTTTATAACTCTAAAAACCAACACTACTAGTATTTCTTTCTTTTTATTTTTTATTTTTAAGTTACACTGCTTTACCAATTTTTTTTTTAAATACAATATGAAATATTGCACTCACAGTAAGGTTAGGATGTAGTTTACTTCCAAACATTGTTTACCTAAATTTGGTGTTCTTTTCCATAGCATGTTTCTTTGTTTTGTATTTTTTGCTCATGAGACTATATTTTGCAGTTGTCGAGTGTTGCCCCACCACCACTGTGTAGAAACATGCAGCCAAATGGTTCCAATCCTAGCATGCCTGGTTTTGATAACAGTGCAAGGTCAACTTTGAATTCTAATATGCAGGCCCCTCGAAGAAAGTTTGTTGATGAAGGGAAATTGCGGAAGGTTAAGAGCTCTAATACAGCCTTTCTTTTCTTAATTTTGTGTCTCCAATATCTCTTTCAAGCTAAACTTTGAAACTCTATGCCTTTTGTTTTAAAAGAAATGATCTAGTATTTCAGGTCTCAGTTGTGAAGCACTTATTATACTGCACTTGAAATAAGGAAGATCTGTGGGTTTGTTTTCCTTGTATGAGGAGACATTTCATAATGCAAATTTCTATATTTGGAGCTGAGTATAGCACCTTTGAGATCTTTTGTTTCTGTTTTTCCCTGTGCTTTATCCAATTAAGTTTATCTGTGCCGTGATTTTCCGTCGTTCCTTGTCTTCATGGTCCAGACTTAGTTTATCCTGTAAGCATTTCTTGTGGGGGATTTTTTAACCTTCCTGTTCACTAACTTAATTGTTTTATGGAATTTAAGTTTGTTAATTGACCTTGTTGACACGTCTTCAAGTATTTTCATCTTGATTACACCATGGGGCATGCATGATTGATTTTTATCTGTGTATGGAAGGCTTCCTTTCCATTTTGCTAGTTGTTTGGGCATGTTATATTGACATTAACTCTTATTAAGGTTTTTATATCTTGTGTGACGTTGTCAACATGCCTTGGTCAAACCTGCTATTGCTCTGTCCATCTTTTCTTTGCTTAATGAATCGTTCAGTAGTTTCCAGAACATCAATGCCCCTCATTTCTTTTCAGATTTCTGGGAGGTTATTTTCTGATTCTGGCCCTCGGCGAAGTACAAGGCTTGCCGCAGAAGCAGGATCCAACCAAAATACTAGTTCTACACTGGTTGCAGGGAATGGAACTAACAACTCTCCTAAATATCTTGGGGGTTCCAAGTTTAGTTCCATGGCAATACGTTCAGTGACAGTTCGCAAGGGACAGTCATGGGTCAATGAAAATTATGATGAAGGTGATTGTTCTTCTTGTGTTTGACTAATTTGTAGACATGTACATCCGTATTAACATTGGAGTTGGCTGAAATGTTGCTTGTGTTAGTGCGGTGGACTTAAGTTGAAATATCAAGTTATCTTCTTTTTGTTGCTATTTTTTATTGTTTTGCAGTACGAATTCTTTTGGTCTTCTGTCTGCTTATTGACTATCTAACCAGTTGCTTGAAAATTTTGATTTTAATCTTATTAAGGGATACGGAATGAGGCTTTTGATGATTCACGTGCAAATAATACATCATCAAATTGTAGTCTATCACTCACCGGGGATTCTAGATCTCTTGAAACAGAAGTAGCAACCATGCCCGTTGGTGGGGTTATCGCAAGTCCTTCATGTATCTTAAGTGGTGCTTTAGAAATATTAGGCCTCCTGAGAACTCTTGGGGAAGGTTATAGACTTTCTTGCATGTACAGATGTCAGGTATTAACTGGTGTTTGCTAAAAGATCAAAGTTACTAATATTTTCAGGAATGTTTTTCACCGTCTAGTTTCTTGGTAGTACAGGATGCACTGGATGTCTACATGAAACTACCACACAAGCATTATAATACAGGCTGGGTGCTTTGCCAGGTAAAAATCAGTAGTTGAATATGAAACACCTTGTTTTCTTGATTTCTTTTCTTGCTGCTTAGGATGCACTTGTCTCACTGATAGATACACAGAAAACTAGTGATGAGATTGATGATGAATATTTTAGATACTATTGCATATTTACTTAATTAATTATTGATAGTTATTGAAATTTCAGAACTGAGTGTGTGCTATTTTGAGTTGAAATGTAAAAACTGTCATGGAAATACAATTTTCATAAAAAATTTCCTTCTTGAGTTTTCATGCTTGTAATCTAATTCTATGCATTCCGGAACTGTTTAAAACTTACCTTTTGAAACTCTGCCATCATCAGTTTTTGATAATATCAGTGATAATTTTTTTTAATACTGGCTTAGAAGCAGTCAATTTTATTAACTTTGTGTATTTAAAGAGATTCCACTTTATTTTTCCCTCCCGTTAATTTTGGTTTGTTTAGAACTGGAATGTATCCATTGTGGATCCCATGCTTCTTTTTTTTTTTTGCTTTCTCATGCGTGCTTCTCTCAAAATGACTGTTTGCTCTGATTTTATACCATCTGCATGCTATGCATTACTGGACATGCTTGTATTTTGAATGCAGGTTGGAAAAGCATATGTTGAATTAGTGGATTATTTGGAAGCTGATAGAGCCTTCAGTCTTGCCCGGCGAGCATCACCTTACAGTTTAGAAGGATTGGATGTATATTCTACGGTTCTTTATGTGAGTCTATCTATATAGGAGGTTCTGGTAACACATTCCATGCTTCTGGTTTATTCTGCTTAGCTTATAGTCCATACTCCTAAAATGTAAAGGATACTTGACTTCTGGTCTCTGCCTTTGGAAATCAGGATAATATAGGGTTTTATTCCTAGAAACTAGTCATTATATTCCAATTGTAATGCTTGATGCACTCATGCATTTCTGGTATATCTATTTACTTTAGATGAAGTTTTATTCTTGCATTTGTTGCAGCATTTGAAGGAAGACATGAAGTTAAGTTACCTGGCTCAAGAACTGATATCAACTGATCGTTTAGCTCCTCAATCTTGGTAGTGCTCTTATACCTTTTAACATATAGTGCTTTCATTGCCTTTTGTTTTTCATTTACCTGTTCACAATCTAGCTTTCACTTGTTACATGGTGGTTATCACCTTAAATTGTCTATGCTGTTATACATATTTTTCCTCTGAAATTGTGAATGAATACAAAAGGACCCTTCCCTCATAAACATCCACAAAGCTATAAACAGGTATCCAGATTTCAAGATATCAGCTTCATTATGGAACAATTTTAGTAATTATTCAACAAAGCATTCCTGCATCTGAGGGTATACGCTTTACTCTTTGAGGCCCACAAGGACGAGAGAAAAACAAAGGCCAAAAAATAATGAGCAGCATAGACAACTTTACTGCTGCTTTTGTGAAGAAAAATATGTATAACAGCTCAGAGGAACAGTAACAAGTGGTTGCTTTTAGGATGGTTGACAGGTGATGTTCGATGTTATAGAGACATTATGATCCTTCTTTGAATGTGCTTGAAATAAGTTTGGGCATAGCACAAGGCTGGGTGATTTCAGTTTGTTAAAACATCAAGTGTGCTTAATTTACTTTTCTGCAGCTGTATTCATTATTACCTGTTCTTATCATCATCATCATCCTCATTTGTCACTCATTCAGGTTAAATGGGCATGCAGGTGTGCTATTGGAAATTGCTATAGTCTGCAGAAAGACCATGAAACTGCCTTGAAAAATTTTCAGCGAGCCGTACAGCTTGATTCAAGATTTGCATATGCACACACCTTGTGCGGTCATGAGTAGGTCCCTTGGTTCCTTTTTTTTTCTTTTCTCTTGATAACTGACATATTTGTATTTTCAAATGATAGAATTCCATATTAAATGTTGGATTCAGGTTTCATATAATTTTCTTGCAATTACTTTGTTACCTGCAGATATGTTGCCTTGGAGGATTTTGAGAATGGAATTAAGAGTTACCAGAGTGCCCTAAGGATAGATGCTAGACATTACAATTCCTGGCATGGGCTTGGGATGGTCTATCTTCGGCAAGAGAAAAACGAGTTTTCTGAGCATCACTTCCGAATGGCTTTCCAAATAAATCCGTGTTCTTCGGTGATAATGTCTTATCTTGGGACTGCTTTACATGCCTTAAAGGTTGCACCATATGCAAATTGATTGTTAAATTTTGGATTCCAAAATTGATAATGTTCCTGTGACTTTCTTCTCATTTCCCCCTCTTTTATTATTATTTAAAAAAAAAACAGAGAAATGAGGAAGCTCTGGAGATGATGGAGAGGGCAATTTTAGCTGATAAGAAGAACCCTCTTCCCATGTATCAAAAGGCTAATATACTTGTGAGCTTGGAAAGCTTTGATGAAGCTTTAGAAGTCCTAGAGGAGCTGAAAGAGTATGCTCCTCGTGAAAGCAGTGTTTATGCTTTGATGGGTAAAATTTATAAGAGGCGTAACATGCATGAGAAGGCAATGTTTCACTTTGGTCTTGCTTTGGATTTGAAACCATCAGCAACTGACGTGGCTACAATAAAGGTGATTGGTTTATTTCGCAATCTCTTGCTTTCTAACATTGGGAATTAAATGTGAAAGCAAATTTATTTTCTGAGAAAAATGGATTCTGAAATTTACCTTGTATACTCAACAATTCATAGCATTGGTCAGAGCTTGAACTTCAGAGAGGAAACGCTTTTTTTTTTTTCCACAGATTGATTTTAACTGGACTCAATGCCTAATTCACCTGAACGGTGGAATCTAGCTTTTAGCCTCCCATGTTTTTTCTTCGTTAGGGTGGAGTTACTTTCTGTTGACATCTTTTTTCTTAATATTTGACAGGCTGCCATTGAGAAGCTGCATGTACCAGATGAATTAGAAGACAGCTTGTAGGTCTTTTAACATTGGAGACACTTAGGCAGAAGGGAACACAACGCAAATTGTGCAGCTTAGAGCTGCTGGCCCCAAGGAGGATGGCCTGCTCGTGCTTTCGATGAATAACGAATACAAGAGCTTGATCCCGGGCGTTTATTTGGCATGTGGCGGCTCTTTCAGGTGGCGGCTCTTGCAGAAGTGACCTCAGTTTTGAAGGTGATTAACATGCTGACAGAAGACTTGAGGTGACAAAGGCCCTAGAAACTGCCATACTTGTACCAATAGTTGTATAATCATATGTCAAGATGAAATGGTTGTATTATTCATATGTATTTTTTTTTATAGATCAAATTTATTCTCTTGGCCCATCTACTGTCATTTGAACTCTCTTCTTTTTGATAATGTCCACAACTATGATTTCAATGGGCATCATGACTTGATTTGGCAAAGACACGAGAAACGAGGTCTCAAATACATAAAAAGAAAAAAAAAGGTGGTATAGGCCATGTCCATAATCCTTTCTCTCGCCGCACACTATTTCGAAACTGGATAAGTCTTTTCGTCTCAGCTCATGCTACAAAACTGAAGTTACAAGGCAGATTTCCTACCATTTCATGATTTTCATCCATAGATTAGATTAGATTAGACTCGATCATTCTCCCTCACAGGAAATCAAAGAAAGAAATGCTATCCACACTGCAGCAGCCCCCTCGCTCCCTTTCTCGAATCCCTCTTCACCTTAAACCCCTCCGCTCTTTCTTCACCGTTGCGTCTGCTTCAGCTTCACAGGACCAATCCTCCCCGCCTTCATCTCAAATCCTCACCCTCCGCCGCGCCCTCCTCTCTCGCCAAACCACTGCCACTCAACTAGCTGAGTCCTACATTTCCCGCCTCTCCCTCACCGAGCCCCACCTCCACTCCTTCCTCCACATCTCCGACACCCTTTTAAGAGATGCCCAGCTAATCGACCGCAAGATTGAAAAAGGAGAGGATGTCGGCCCCCTTGCTGGGGTCCTTGTTGGGGTCAAGGACAATATCTGTACTGCTGACATGCCTTCAACAGGTGGCTCCCGCATCCTGGAGAACTACAAGGCTCCGTTCGACGCAACAGCGGTTAGGAGAGTGAAGGAGAAAGATGGGATTTTGATTGGAAAGACTAATTTGGATGAGTTTGGCATGGGAAGTACCACTGAAGCTTCTTCTTTCCAGGTCTTCTTCTTTCTTCTTGATTTTTGACTCATGGGAACAATCAATCAAACAAACAAACACTTGACAGGCATTGGCAGTTTCTGCTGTTCATTTTCTAACAGGTGACTGCTAATCCATGGGACTTGTCTCGGGTGCCTGGTGGATCGTCAGGCGGATCGGCTGCAGCTGTTTCTGCTCGGCAATGTATGGTGTCACTTGGTAGTGATACTGGTGGAAGTGTAAGGCAACCAGCATCATTTTGTGGCGTTGTTGGATTGAAGCCAACATATGGGCGTGTCTCCAGATTTGGGCTCATGGCGTATGCATCATCACTTGATGTTATTGGATGCTTTGGTACTTCAGTTGCTGATACTGGCATCCTCCTTCACGTAATTTCTGGTCATGATAGATTTGATGCCACTAGTAGTAACCGAGTAAGAATTCTTCTATTTTATCCACTAAGGTCAATCAATTCTCTTTGATTTCTTGCTTTGAGAAACTGTGAGTTTGTCTCATAAATTTACTAGCTGACAAAACTTCAGATTCTGATGCTTGCTTAAGAGGAAGCAACTGAAATGTTCATGCATTAAGGGAAACGTGGACTTTTCTGGTCATTGACGGGACTGTTAGAGTTAATGTAGTTACCTGTAGCTGAAAGTGTCACCATCACTCGTATAAGCAAGCATGTTGATCAATGCAACATGCATTCTGTACTTGTTGCTAAAAGAACCAACATGAAATTGAGTTCTCCTGGATTGCAATGGCCATGGTGTTGTTGTGTTTCTGCTCAGAGCTTTTTCGTTGAATTTGAATATGCATATCTTTCAGTTTGGATCTACGATAAAATAGTTTGATTTTGTGGTCAGAATAGTCATACTCCACCAATCAAAGAGTGGGCGGTGTGGATGCTGCGAGGTGATCTTTTTCATATCTTCCTTTATGGTCTGATTTAATGTAAAATAAGCTCTTCTATTCTCCTGGAATGCTAATAACTCATCTAAAAAAAAATAAAAAATAGGTAATGTTAGTAGCTATCCTGAAGCAATTGAATTTAGAAAAACATCATATTTCTGAAACCCATACAGTCCAGCTAGAGCAGCAACAAAAGTCTTCAACAATTAGGAGGGACCCTACTCCAATTAAGCATTTTGGATTGATTTCCTATATTTTCTGGTTTATCATTCTATAGGGTTTCAAAGCCCTGTTTAGTTTTATTTTCTTTCTTGTATTCTCTTTTTGGAGGATGTGTTATTCTTCTTCTTGTATTCTTCTTTATTCTTTGTTTCAAAAAAGAAAAAGTCTGTTCCTTACCATAATAGTTTCACTTTTCAGGAGGTTCCTGATTTTTCGTCGCAATTCACTTCTATAAATCTTGTGGAATCGAAACCATTGAAGGGGTTGAAGGTTGGTCTTATCCGTGAAACTCTTGAAGATGGTGTGGACAATGGAGTAAAATCTGCAATTAGTGGTGCCGCTTCACATCTTGAAGAACTAGGATGTACTGTGACGGAGGTCTAACTTATAACCTGTACTCAGCAGACATGTGTTTTTTGGTTAACAGA
>Ga0307514_10002153_pt1 | contig 21161 bp, 21 predicted proteins | sample 16_EM_MG_FD_203088 | JGI IMG/M metagenome (GOLD analysis project Ga0307514, IMG submission 203088) | Populus trichocarpa ectomycorrhiza microbial communities from riparian zone in the Pacific Northwest, United States - 16_EM | ecosystem: Host-associated > Plants > Roots > Unclassified | place...
TTGAACGACCCCGGCAAATGCACCACTTCTTGGAGTATGATCGTTTCCGTCTTTCCATCTGGTAGTTGACAAATCAACCTAACACTTCCATATCCTGATGCAAACGATGTGACCCCATTGTATCCCATCACCTTCTACGTATTCGGAGGATATTCGGTGTAGGTGATGAACATTGATCGATGGCTTGAGATGTGAGTCGTGCATTCGCAATCGATTAACCAATCACTGGATGAAACAGTTGAGCTGGCCACTATCCAATAGTTCTCGATCGACGTAGTCTCAGTCGATGCTTTTGCTGCAGTATCGGCAGCCTTGGGAGGATCGCCGTGCTGCTTGCTCAAGCAGTTCTCGGTGGTGTGCCCTCGCAACTTGCAATGAAAGCACTTCCGGAAATCCTTCTTTTTCCTATCTCTGTCTCCCTTATTATCTCTCTTATCATCTCTCTTATCCCTCTTTGGACTTCTGCCAACTTTACCGGCTATACCGCCTTTGCCACCACCTTTCTTTGCAAAGAGCAGAGCTTCTGGAGCGAGCCCTTTCTCTCTCTTGATTGCAGCGTCCATTTGGACGAGCTTGGTGACGATCTCATCGGGGGTGGCGGTCATCGTGGCGTTTTTGTCCATGATGAGCTCCAGGAAGACTTTCCACTCGTCGTTCGTTGGGATCCCGCGAAGGAGGTAGAAGATGTGTTCCTGCTCACTCATCTTCACGATTGTCTTTGCAGAATCAGTATCGGCAACATCCGTGTCAGTGGTCGATGGTGCTGTCGGTCCTGCGCAGAGACTGTAATCCTTGACTTTCCGATCGATCTGCAATGCGTAATTGTCGACATCTCCACAGTCTTGTAGCTTGATACTCCAAAGGTCTTCCCTAATCTCGAAGATGTTGAGCTTCAACTTTGACTTGTAGGCTGATCCTAGCTTCTCCCAAAGAGTCTTCGCATCGTCGACGACCGTATATTCCGCTTGTATCCTCGGTTCCATGCAGAGTACGATAGTTGATCTGGCAACACCATTGCGAGTCATCGAGTCTTTGAAAGCGGCCTTCCCAGTAGCTGTCGCTTTTGCTGCTGGCTCTTCCGGCTTGTCGTCATATCCTTGGATGATACCATACACTTGCTTCTGCTCGAGAAGTAGGGCCATCTCGGTTACACATTGTACATTGTTCGTGCCGTTGAACTTGGTGATGTTGATCGTAGTCGAACTCACCCTGTAACGAGATGTTATATTGCAATTGTCAGCTATCGTAGTCTCTCAGACTGTGCGGGTGAAGACCGGCAGCCGCCGTCAGAAATACGGCGGGGTGCGGGGTAAGTGCTTAGCTTGTGGCGACGCTTCTCCGTAACGATGTTGACCTCCATTCGACAAACAAAAATGGAAGTATTAATAGTCGGTTCCCTTTTAAACGCAAGGGCTCATAACTTGTTAAACGGTGGAGTGTGCTCGAGTAGTCGATTGTGCGCCGGCGTATGCGAAGGTGTGTCTATTGTATCGTGTAACGAGACATGGCGCATCGACATAAGGTAGATCGATGACTAATGGTGCTAACTACAAAAGAGGCAAGTTCCATCATAGTCCTTGGCATAGTGATATCCGTACTTCCAATCAGCTCAACACATGTATGTTGTGTTGACAGTACATATGTTGTGAAATGTGTATTGTGTCGCCGTAAGTGAGTCGATAGGGGTTGAAATTGTTTCAAGCTTGAACCTTGGCCACAATGATTAATGCAGTTGTGGGGATCTCATCATGTCTACTTGTGGTACTGTTGATAGTAAGCAGTCAGGGTAACCTGCAAGAGGTCCAAGTTTGGATGGGAAACTCCTGTCTGTTCGGTTCCAACTCAATCAAATTACCCGACCCGCTGCTTCTTAGTGGATGAAACCCCTACCCATCCCCTCGAACCCACTTGTGTTGGCTGATGTGGCTTGACCAGACGGGTCCAATCTTCAATTCCAGTTTTTGGGTTTTTCTGTTTATGGTCGCATTTATATATTATATTGTTAAGTGCAACATACAAACTTTGGTACATCATTGTCTTGTATACTGTATTGAATGCCTTTGCAGGTTACACGACCAGAGACATGGTACAAGCGACAACCGAAAGTGGAGTATAAACAATTTTTTCTGTTGTATGATGACTATGTGTAGAGTTACAAAACTGATATAGTGACAGTTGCGGCAGTAATGAAACCACCAATGGCTCAGATTACACTTGACACAGCACCAACCACATCAGGAGAGCTGATGTAGAGACTTGATACTGACAGCGGAAAATTGAACTACCACAATGCACTTCGTGGACACAATGCACATCTGCACATTGAAATTCGGTACGGAGGCCACACGCACACCTCCCAGACACTCAGGGCGAGCTCACCAGTGCTTCTAAGTACTTACAGACGCTCCCAGACCCCCCTTCAGTTCAGCACTGTGTTCTCAGACTCTGAAAAACAATTGTCAGGTGCTGTTGGAAGCACCTGCAGTCATAGTGGTGCATTCAGGATGCTACTTCCAGAAAAGTGAAATTTGGCAGCGTCTGATACCAGTGTATAGATCGGCGAGAGACATCCAGAGCAGCTGAGACCGCTGCACACCTTGCTGAGATACTGCAAGAGCTTCAGAGAGAGCTGCGCAGCTCTGCAGGGGACATGTTGCCGCATTCTGACGGCGGTCATGGTACTTACAAACTCACCAGGCATTTGATCATATCATATTTACCTTAGGTACAGTCAGAAGATTCGCTACATCATAATATGGCATGTATCATTTGAGTCCCTCCCTATATATTCAGAACGTCAGTCGGGCTGCAGAGGGTAGTCGAGTTTAATCTGAGGAGTGCCAGGCCACATTCATTGAGAGAACATTTAGAGATGCACCATTTGGAGGCCAGTGCGGTCGTTTAATGGTGGCAGGAGGCAGAGAGCCCATCATTATTACTCCGCGGCACCACTCACGACATCCAAATAGAACATATCAGAAAGTCCAGATCTTGTTCATGGAGCGTAGGAATTGGGTGAGATGATTAGATAGTACCCGGGATTGAGGTTTTCGTGCATTTATGGCTATCCATGATATCGCAGACAGAGCAAGTGAGACCAACTGTTGGGAAAGATCGAATGTGTTTTGCATTGTATGATGAGATGAAATGGAAATGAGATGATGCCTATCTACTCTGGAGTCTGCCGAATATATACTACCCGTCCCTCATTCCACCTTGGTTACCTCCATATCTCCATACACCTACTGTCGCGCATGCAAGATGTACTTGGAGTCTGTGATCGAGCGAGTTTAGTGATGTCCTGGGAGGGTATAGTAGAGCGAGTTTGGACATACCTGTGGAGGCCTTGGTCGAGCCAGGATGGAGGCTCTAATCGAGGCAGTTTAGAAGCTGGAATCAAGCAAGTTTTGAGATGCACTGGGAGACTGTAATCAAACAAGCTTGGAGACCGAAATCGGGCGGGTTTCGAGATACTTTTGGAGTCTATGATCAAACTAGTTCGGTGGTGCACTTGGAGGCTGTGATCGAGCGAGTTCAGAGATGCATTTGGAGGTAATCATCGTTTGATTTTGCAGATGCACTTGGAGCCCTTACTTGTGAGATTTTGGAGATGCACTTGGAAACCGTGATTGTGCAAGTGTAGAGATGCACTTGGATGCGGTGAATGTGCGAGTTTGAAGATGCACTTGGAAGCCATAATCATGCAAGCGGGGTGATGCACTGCGATGTTGTGATGATGCGAGTCTGGAGATATGCCCTTGGATGACATGATCCTGTGAACTTGGCGGCCATAATTGTGCCAGTTTAGTTATAAACTTCAATGCTGTAATCAAGCGAGTTTGGGGATGCAGTTGGAGACCGTGAGCTTGCGAGATTGGAAAAGTACTTGCAGGAGGTCAATGTAGAGGCAGTAGTTTGGAAGGGAGATGCGAAGGGAGCTGAGACTCTATTCATTGGGTAATTTGTTATAATGGGAATGTAGAGAGTTGAATCCAAGATGGTCTGCGGCAAGATGAGAGTCAGGTTTGGAGGTGGTGATAGATGGTATTGGGAATATACTGTACATGGTGTATACAGTACTCGGTGTATGCTGACATTGGTGTTTGCTGTACTTGGTGTGTGGTGTATTCTGAGTTAACTCTTAATCATGTCATGGAGAGATAGGGAGTGTTGATTTAGTATCTTGTTTTCAGGTGAGGGTAGAGTTGAGGAAAAGAAAGAGAGACATGAGAGGATATGGGGGAAATCAGCATGAGAAACTGGGACTTCAGAGAATTTCGTATGAGAGAGATGTAACCCTCCATTATACAGCCGGTTGGAGTTCTGATCCCATGTGCACACACACCGATATGAGGTCTTCCCAACCCACTCCAGCAAGTCGTACTACTGGTTTCTCATATCTGCACGTATCCTGCACATAGTTAGCAAAGCAATGATACCACCAGTCCGGCAATTAACCAGTCCGGACCGTATCCGTCCAAGCCCAGTCCAATCTAGTCAGAGACATTTTTGGACCGGGCTGGGACCAATCCCTGATTTTTCAGGATCCGGACTGAACTGGCCTGGACTGCTTTGGACCGGTCCATTCGGGCCGAATCGGCCCGAATACGCTTGGAGTTACTGATATACTTAGTCAACATATAGACTCATACATGTAGACTCATCTTGCCATTTGCAAGTCACCATGCATATCTCACCCCTCACCACCTGCTACTTGCCAGTCACCAGTCACCACTGTAATCTTCTGAGTCACTGAATAGACTCATAAACGATAGCTCACTTGCCATTCCCAGTCACCACCCTCCACCACTTACCACTTGCCATTTTGAATTTCGCTGCCGGAATGCACAGGAGAGTGGTTATTGATGATCTGAGCCGCCATGTAGACTCATACAAGATGAGTCACTCGCCACCGAAATAGCCATTGACCATTTGTAATGCATCTTCGCAATGGTTTCTCCAGAGAACCTTAGTTTTCCTTGTATATATAGAGCATAGATCTCTCCTGCAGTGAGAGAGAATAGACCGACAGATTAGATCTTCTCCTTCTACCCTCCATATCGTCTCAACTTATTGCTGTGGGACCCTCAGATTCAAAATGCATATATATCATAGTCTCTACCCACAAACTGTAATGGGTGGGTTCATTGTGATTGCTCGCAGTGTGTGGTTGTTGTGAAGTGACGTTGTGTCTGGATTCGGGTTGCAGAGATTACAGTCTCACTTCTTTGGTTTTTGATCTACTTTGAAATTGATAAAGCTTATCCCATTTGGACTGGTCCAGACCAAGCCCGGCCAGTCCAAGACTGCCAGTCTGGAGCCTGGTCCAGTCCGACCTTCCGGTGAGACAGTACCGGACCAAGCCCTACCCCAGACCGGGTCGGTCCGGACTAGTGGAAACATTTTCGCAAAGCCATGACGATCACTCTCGTTCTTGTCCACAACTCTATCATCATCGCATGACGTAAAGTTAAGTTATCCCTCTCTATTTGTCCATTTCATGATAATGAGCTGAGACTGAATACAGAATACACAGAGTACAGAATAAACCGAGTACAGTATACACCGAGTACAGTATACACCGAGTACAGTATGCACCGAGTACAGTATACACCGAGTACAGTGAACACCGAGTACAGTATACACCGAGTACACTATACACCGAGTACAGTATACACCGACTACAGTTTACACCGAGTACAGCTTACACCGAACTACAGCATTCACCACGTCCAATATCGACACAAGATTGTTTCTCATCCCTTGATTCTGATGATTATGTGTTGCCCTGGAATGTAGTATCATCCACCTGCTTGCGACCTTACATCATCGACCGCGGTCAGATCGCTCTCCATGTCAGCTGCAATGTACAGTCACTTTGTCATATTCTCTCAGTTGAAAGTGAACTGACTGATGTAAAGATTCAGCACCTGGCGCGCTGTCTATCGACTTGCACGAAGTAGAAGTGCAAATTCGCTCACTTCCAACCTACAAGTTTGAACGATCATTGGTTCAAAGTGCATATCTTAACTTGCACAATTACAGCCTGTATACTTGGTCAATCACAGCCTCCATGTGTATCTCCAACCTCGCACAATCATGGCCTCCAAGTGCATCTCCAACCTTGCACAATTCTGGCCTCCAAGTGCATCTCCAACCTTGCACAATTCTGGCCTCTAATCTTGGTTGATCATGACATCCCAGTGGATCTCCCTACTCCCATGATCATGCCCGCCAAAGGTACATCTCCCAACTCGCGCGACCATGGCGTCCTTGTGCAGCTAAACATCGCTTCATCACAGATTCGGAGTATATCTCTGAGTTGACTTGATCCACATTTTCACATTCAACTTGAATAGCTCTCAAGCACCGCTAGCACCTAGGCTAGCTCTATTCTGTGTTGATTGGTAGCTATACAGATACATAGGTACATTGATATATAGGTACACAGAGGAGAATACAATCTGAATACATGAGTGTTAACTATCATTGAATGATATGTAGTAGCTACGATTTCCACATGCACCATAGTGTTAGCAATTGTTCTGGACCGGCATTTTGGGTCCCGGTCCGGGTCGCAACCGAACCATTGCCTAATTGTGGGTCCAGATCATCAATACACACAAACCATCAATTCAGGTACGGTTTGATGGAAATCCACAAACAGTCTGTATTGGGCGGGTTCTCATCGGGTTGTCAAGCGGGTCCATTTGTAGATTCATATAATGCTCGTGTTTTTGCTGCCTGATAGTTGCATTCTACCAAAATCACTTATTTAACACCTGATAATAACTGTTTGCATATTGTGCAGTTTGCAATATCAATCATTTGGGAATCCGTGTTTCTCCTTCTGAATTTTGTATGTACCCCTATAAGGCGGTCTATAAATTTGTTATAAACATTGATATGTGTGCGATGCCATGATTACCCAGTACGCAAGGCTAACAATTGTTGACACTCTGTCGACACTCATTTTCATGATGGGGTAACCAAGATTGTAGAATGGAGAAGTGACAGTGTCGCATTCTATTGTGCCGACAAAGGCCGCCAATAGGTCAGTTATGCATAACCCCGAGCAAACCAATTTCCAATTACATGACCTACAAGACCACAAATCGTTTATGCGCTGTTGACCATCATTTTCAGAATGTGGCAAAAACTGTGTACCTCCCTCTTTTGCCAATAAAGGCCCCCAATACTGCTATTATACTTAACTACTACCAAATGTCATTTTAATTACCTGACTTACAAGACCAAAAATTGTTAGCGCTCCATTGACGTTCATTGTCATGATGCGGTAACCAAGATATCTTGCACTGTTTCGCCTGTAAAGGCAACCAGTACATTGTATCTGAATAATAGCCAGACATTGCTATTCAGATAACCCGAGATGTATATCCAATTATCATTGACGCTCCGGTGACGCTCGTTTGCAAAAGCCTGCAGTGACCTCACCACATACCTTTTTTGCCGAACAAGGTTGCCAATACGCCACTTATAACAGTATGCAACAATGCACAACTCAAATAACGAATAATGCAAGATCACAAATCGTTGACGCTCCGTTGATGTTCATTTTCAAAAGGCGGCAGTGACTGTAATGCATACCTTTTTGCTGATACTGGCTGCCAATACGCCACATATCATGGTGTCCCAAAATTCACCACTTAGATTACTAATAATGCAAAACCAAAAATCATTGAAGCTGCGTGGACGCTTATTTTGCCACGGGCGTATCCAGAATATAGAATCATTCAAATTGGCATAGATTATGATACACGATGTTTGGGCAGCCATTCTAACGTCTTCATGTACTTTGTTTGTGATCACCACATTGATCTTTAACAATACATATAAATATAGCCTTTAAAAGATACTTTAATGTATCCATAAATTGTGGATTATAATGCAATACAAATCCCACTCCATTCACTCAATGTTCGTTACCACTAACCTGTACGTTCTATAGCCTGCTCTAGTCTTCACAATGTATTGTAGCACCATTCAGGCACAGCAGACAGTGTACTAACTACATGATCCGCTTTCATCAGTCAGCAATTATGGATCAAAATCATCATCATTGAACCGATCCTCAGCTTACCCGTCCTGATCGAGAGCTTGAGTGTGGGGGAGAGAAACAGGTGAATCTGCATTGGCGGCAGGCAAATTGTCGATGTGTGATATTTCGGTGCCCAGAATTTGACCGGGTGGCGCAGGTGGCATTCCGGACGGAGATGGTGTTTGCAGTGGATATTGCATTCCGGGGAAAGATGAGGTCAGATTTGGTGTCCGATGTGTGCGTCGGACTGGTTGAACAGAACCCGTACCTCTGTGCTTCCACCATGTCTGGGGATTGCTGACAGTGCCAATTTGTCAAGAAAGACAGCCGTCTGATTGGTTCTGACCGATCATAGCTGGGTGTCATTCCTTCGCAGTCTTCATGTGTTTATGCCCAGGAAACTCAACACCCCCCTTCTGCTCATCTCCAACGTCAGCACGAGGTTTATTGATAAGATATTGCGTTTCCTCTCCGGTGGCACGCGAAAACCTCCCTTTGGCCATTTGTGCCATATTCAACTCAAGGCGCATGTCAGAATGTTCGAACTGTACTCAACCTCCTTGCCTTGCCATTGTTGCAGGCATGTTGAAAACCTACAAGAAGTTCGTTGCAGCATCAGGGTATGAGTTTCGGCAGTGTCCTCTACCATATACGCTTCCGTCGCCTCCTCTAAGGGGATTAACTCCTGTTTTGTACACTCGTGAGTACGCTTATCATGAAACTTGTTCACGGCAATCCCAGAGCCGACGACATCATGATGTTTCATCATGTGGACAGTGCGCACCAATGCCTTGGTAAACCATGGAGGTTTCCCATTACGGGAAGAAATAAATTTGGCAGGGAGCTCCTTAAGTATCACTGCTGTATATTATACAATTCGTTGACCGTAAGTTCCCATGACATGATATGAATATACTTACATTCAATTGCATGCTGTTTCTTATTCTCGCTGCTTCCAGTGTGATGAACTATGTTTAAATGTGCATCTTTGGTCATAGATTTGTTGGCCGCATTGGCAGCATTGCGGTGAACAAACTAGTGTCTGTGCTTTGCCATTTGCCGATGAGTGACATATTGGGTGAAATGCCCATTGATCTGCCTGCTGTTAGGGGCTCTCCCTTAGCAGAGTATATGTAACCTGGGATAACCAATGATGGCTACTTGTCAGTGAAATAACCTTTGGGCCACCTGACATGCAAAACGACTGCCCTAGGCATCCTCAGAACTTTCAGTCACGATTACCTTTAGCGTGGTAAGAGTGGTACTCGTCTCGATTCAGTAAGCTTCGGCTTAGCGGATTCATGAAGGCATACGCTGTGGCAGCTGGATTGATGATGCAATAACTTTACCAGATCGAAAGGGCTACAACCCTGCCGAGCGGGTTATTCTCAACCAGATTCAGTTTCCAATGCTAGAGTGATTATGTCTGATTGGAGTAGAGCAAAGGAGTTCGTATCCGCAGACACGGCAATCGTTAGTTGCAAGCGATTACATGGGATCTTAAGACGACTCTCTTGTGCGAGTATGGAGCACTGGGCACTCCCCGGCCAAAGGGAATGGTTCCGGCCAGAGCAGCGGCGTGATTGAGGAATAGTGACATTTGCTGTTGATATGAGGCCTATTGCAACCATGCACATCGGCGTGTGCAGATAGGCAACTGCAAGCATATCCGTGTCATTGATCTACGTCCGCATAGTAGTTGTTGTCCGCCACGTAAACCTATGATGCAATCATACAACAGTATTGATTACCTCTAAGACGTTGTACGCTAAGTCGGCAACGTTCCAGATTACTGAACCATACGAGTGTGAGATGTCCAAGTTGATGTTATGACCTGATATATGATATCGTGCAAGTGTGGGCTGATTCTTATCAGTAGCGAAAGCATTAATGCCACACTTGCATGTACACAATAACCTTGGGGATTCATTGCAATCTCTACCATGCGCGTTCTGAGCTGACTTGCCTAAGCATGCATGCGGACGATAAGGAATGTAAGACGCAAAGCACATTGCTATCAGAATCATGGAAAAGGAAATATGGGCGCGCATGCGTAACATCCCGATTGAACTTTCTATATACAGGGTCACATTTTTCCGACAATGAGAAGGACAAGCTCTAGCAGCGAAACAGTCAGCGATACCTACCAGCGAAGAACGATCTGAAATATTATTGTGTTTTTATGATACCTATACCTACCTATTATTATATACATAAAATCTATTAGCTTTCTGTAGCGGCAGCCCCGCACCGATAAGTATTTTCCAGCGAATACCGATTACCTTCGAAAGCGATAAGGACGTTATCGTATATGCTTTAGAAAAAATTATAGCCTACGCTAGGGATAATCAATACATCTTCCTTGCCCAGAGTGTGTGGTGGATTTCTTCCATTGTTGGATTACAACAGGGATTAGTTATTCACTTTGAAAATCTTCGGCAACGCCAAAATCCGGATTTTGGAAGAAATCATATTAAGGACGACCATCCGGAGAGAGTTCAGCAACCAATTGTCGCGGACATGGTGTCACCGACACCACAGGATCTTACGGAAGATCGTCGACTTAATAAGGTGCTGACAAGTGCTGAGCATCTTATCGAAGAATATACTCGAGCTCAGAATGCTTGGCAACGAAATCGTGTAAACCCTTTACCACAAACCAAGAACCAGCTTAAGAAGGCAGGAATGGTTAAACGCCTTCGAGAAAAGTAAAATCAACACGAAACCCAATACAACGAAACGCTTCGGGAAATACAAGCAACGGTTATTCAGAATCTTAGCAAGTTATAGAATCTAGGGCCGTTCAAAGTAACTGTACTTAGGTCATTGGAACCCCACGAACACCTGCACCCGTGCCGTTCTCACCGGGCTGAGGTGTTGGTGTAGCCATGACTCCCAGGTGTAAAATTGGAGAGCATGATGATAACGAAAAGCAGTGGGAGTTCCTGAGGAATTTTTACATCCCTACAAGTCAAATTGAAATAAGCAACTGCCAAGTTGCATGTTTCACTCAACTTGAGTCAAGCTGCCTTTGGTTGCAGATTGCAAGGGTTTCTAACAGTTCCGCAATTAGCAGTTAGTCAGTCGGCGATTGGTCATTTGTTTAGTAGCATTAATAGTGGTTTACGACCACTGAAATGTAACGATTGTCTAATATATACATAATATGCTTTGTGGGAAAAGCCTCTGGTGATGTTTGTGTCAAGAAATGCTAGGGATCTTGAATGAAACTGACGCTAAAAATGAAGTAATACTGAATTGTTAGCATAACTATTCCCATTTTAGTGATGGTCAAAACGTTGATTTGGCATATTCATATTGATCAAACTTACCAACTTTGACATACAAGATGCAGCTTGCCTCCATGTTGTCCAGATCTTGCAACATCCAACCTCTTGCCCAGCAACAAAGTCAACACAAACTACAATGGTCAATGGTCTGAAAAAGAACTTCACATCACTCCCGGCTGTCAAGCACGGCAACTCAACCAATTGATCCACTCGGCGACGTCACCAAGCGAATAAAGGCAAGAGCAGCTTGAGACCTGAACGAGCCTGAGCCCTAGGTGCTTGGCATAGTTTGCGATTCCAAAAGCAGCTTGCGCCAGAGGAAAGAGAAATGGATCAAGGATTACGTGGCGAGAGAGACCCCTGTGGGAAGAAAGCATGTTGAGGACGCCGAGACAGCTATTAAGCAAGAGCAGCAAGATATAGGAAGTGCTGAATGCGGGGGGTTGACTGCCAGGGAGCCCAGAAAATTGTGTGAAGAGATGTTGGATGCTACTGGGGACAGTCTGAGTGATCTTGCAAGTTCAGACAATGAGGAGAATGGAGAAGATGATGAAGATACAGAGCAGGTCAAGCAGAGCGAAGATGATGAACACGGCTGGGTGATGGGCACAATCTCGAAAGCGGTAAAGCAGCGCATGGAACGATTTCAGGAGACACAGATCAATCTTGACGAATTGAGACAACCTGGATGGGGGGACATGGCCGACTACTTCCGGGAACGAGATACGAGGTATGGCGTAACTGAATTGAAATTTCCGGCAGTCGTCAAATTGTATAAGGTCGAAGACGCAGCACATCCTGCACTGTCAACATTTGGAGAGCTTATGGAGTCTCTTGATATCATCCCTGGAATATTGCAAATACCGCATGGGACCTCTCAACCAGGAAGTAGTCATGTGAGGCAAGGTTCTGGGAGACTGCAGTGAAATAAGCAGGTAGCGAAACTTCCGCCGGATGTGGAGCCCAATACATCGCCAAGAAAGATATCGAAGCCTATTGAATCTGTAAGCCATTAATCCTGTATATTCCCCTCTAGGTAATCACCATAGAGATAACAGATTCGGACGAAGAACCAGTGATGGCACGTGTTTCACACGGAGAATTGATAGTCAAATGACTATTGTTGCTGTCATATGAAGTAGAACAGCAACTTGTGGACCGATTTTCCGATGTTACAGCATTTGCCTGATTTCAGTGACCAAACTGCGAGACATGATAATTTGTCTGTGCATATGCAAGCGTCGTACGTACGTTGAGAAATTTCTAGTGTCCACATTGAGTTGCATGACGACCAATGCACTGCATAGCGCTAGTACGGTTTCTGAGAAGTGGGAAAGCCCTAACCCAATAAGTAACGAAATTGACTAATAAGATGTGAGTGAGTGATGTCATACGGGTTTTAGAAGGAGCGGTCAATGCGCAATCCGAATCTGTCTGTATGACTACCATCATGCCGCATTGATTCATGCGTCCAACTCCATAACTCTCAGCTCAGACCTGGTGTAAATGGTTGAGATTTTGAAAATTGCTTGTGGTACCTGATGGAAAATGCGGAAAAGGAGCTAGATCCGGAAAGGTGAGGAAGTTGGGCTATAATAATCCACAATTGAGGTAGAGATCAACATACAGTGAATTGCCAGCTGAACGAGCAGGAATGGGATCTGGCTACGTCATCCATCACTCAGATAAAGTGTATGGTGGGGGTTCTGAAATTGAGAGGCCACGAAGATTCTGGATGCCAATGATCATCCATAGAAACAGCTCAATGGGTATCAATAATCATTATTTGATTCATATCATACAGTAATGGAGAATACAATGACTGTTAGGATGTTCGAAGTTAGCCTCATCGTATGGTCAGCAATATTTAGTATTGCACCATGGATAATCACAGGGCTATTCATCGAAATCGTTACATAATCATTTTATTGGCTTCAGTTGTCTGCACAAATGATGCAATCAATATCGCTACCATCCCCTGACCATGATGCAAAAGACATCACTACCACCTCCCAAAAATGAGCGTCAACGGACGTTCAAAGAATTGTTGTCATACACAATCTGGAATCATTCATGCTGCATAGTCCGATATTCCCAAAGATAAATGATTGGGCATCTTTTACCTAAAATGGGAGACAGCACATTAGTTGCTGCATCATCAAAATGAGACTCAATGCAGCATCAACGATTTTTAGACTTGTAGAATGGATAATCCCAGGACTATTCATTGAAATCATCACATAATGATTGTATTGGCTGCATTTCTCGGAAAAAATGATGAAAAAGATATTGCCACCACCTCCTGAAAGTGAGCCTCTACGGAGCGTCCACGATTTTTGTCCTACACTTTCAGCAATCTTAAATGCTCCATTGTCCCACATTGCGAAAGAAAACCTATTCGACGTCTGTTTAGCCAACAAGGGACCCGGCACACTCGTTTCTGCATGTTAAACATGAATGTCAATGCAGCGTCAACGACTTTTAGACTTGTAACATGGATAATTGCTGGGCAACTCTTCGATATCTTCACATACTGATCGGATGGGCTGCCATTCTCAGCAAAACTAGTGCAAACTATATCGCTACCACCTGCTGTCAATGAGCGTCAATGGAGCGTCAACAATCATTGGTCTTGCATATTGGATACATCCGCGAACAATATTTCCTTCTGGGCGGAATGGCTGCGTCAGAGACGCCACGGTGCCAGATAACTCTGTGCTCGGTTGCAATATCACACGTCAGGTTGCATATTGCCCTCTGATTGCTGCTTCACAGTTACATCTCACTCTATCGATCTCCTATTTCAAATGAACACTCTGCCATTGAAGACCAATTGTGACCATACGTAGGAATGGGTTCATTGGGCATGCGCATGCATTGGGATTGCAATGGGATGGGTGGCGCTGTGAAAACCACTCCACTCGTTCCTTCTACCAGCGCGGAAAATGCAATTCTCTCTATACTAATTATACACATCATTCCAAGTCGCCAGATCTAAGTCCCTATGGACAATCCATCCCTCATTCCGTCCGTCACCTATCTTACTACTAGTAGCTATCTCTGTAATCACGTGTGTGCAGCCGACGATGCTTCCCATGCTGAAAACATTCAAAGCAACGGCAACCGGTGGTTCCCTCACATGTACAAATTTCGAGACCAGATCCAAGTTGCCCGAGTTTTCAGGTATTGTGGTGAGCGCGAGGGCTAACCAATGCTCAACGAAAGCACCATCCTCGTTTGGGAGCTTGATCTTGAATAGTCGTTGCGGTTCCCACGGCAGACTCCGATTCAGCGCGCCGTCATACATCCCTGGGCGTTGCATTACCCACACCCAGTCATTCAGTCGATCCCCTCCTCGCCAGCTCTGTCTTTCTGTGCATAGTCACATCTAAGACATGCGTTCACCTTCTAAACCCTCAACTTCAACCTTAATACCGTGGTAAATACAGAGCTCGATTGTGTGCAGCTGTTCATCCGATATATATGTCTTGTTACGACTCATATGCTTTATAAACTCCCGCATACCCCTGTATATTGCCGCATGGTGCATTGCCTCTTGCATATTCTCGAGTAATGCTCTGCAGTCTTTGATGAGAGTGTCGGGATGCTTTCCATCACGGAGGTTTTGGGGCCCCATGACTTTGGGCTTCACATTTGACGGGAAGCTCTGGGGGGCAGCCAGATCATCACCGGAACGAAAGACTTTGCAGGTGGTCGCGCTGTTCTCCCAACCCTGAGCGACGGCTTGGAGATTGAGCTCTCTTATCTCGAAGCTGAGAATGCGACGCTGAAAACTGATTACTTGTGGCAGGTAGTTGAGATAATGATTGGAGGCGTTCCAACCGTCCTTGAGGTTGGTATTATGTTCATGTTCATGCATCTCGGCAGAATACTGTTGCAAGGTTCTACATTGAGGAATCTGTTCAGCCCAATGAGACATCAGGTGGATCTTCGAAAAGTCGAATTGGTCATCTAACTCCTAGAAACCATCTATCTCGTTGCTGATATTATCCCGCCAGGCGTTCATTGCGCGATGTTTCTTGAATGGCATCCAAGTTTCAGGTTTTGGTTCCTCGTCTACCTTTCGCTTCTTCACGAGGTCCGTTCTCAGGGCATTGCATCTGGCCTTCGCCTTTTTGCCGTCTTGCCCGGGTAAGAAAACATCTTTGAATGTGTGAAAACAATGCAAGGCGTCCTCCATGTATGTTGCAGGAAGCCCGAAGGTTCATGATCGTGACTGTCTCATTAGACTTCACCCCATGACTGCCCTTTTAGACTTCACACGATGCTCGCCCCATGCTCATCATATATAAGATGCACCTTTGTCCGTCTCTCTTGTACATACAATCAACTCACTCATTCACATCAACAGGTTATGAGCCCGGCGGTCGCTACTGACTAAAATCACCTATTTTTCTTTCTTTCTATCATTTCACGACCTTCCACAAACCTCGTCGATTACAAAGACCTCCGAAAACCTCGAATACACCGTCCTCCCACCCTTACAATGACCTCCGAAAACCGCGAATACACCGTCCTCCCACCCTCGCCAAGACCCCCGAAACCTCCGTCCTCCCGCTCTCACCAAGACCCCCGAAATCACCGTCCTCCCGCTCACACCAAGACCCCCGAACTCCGTGCTCTTACAAGACCTTCGAACACTCCACCCTCCCGCAGAATGACTACCGAAACTTTCAAGATCGCTTACGGCAACATCCCTAAGTTGACCGAAAACAACTAACCCAGGTGGAAAGAGAAAGTTTGGCGAGTAATCATGGGAGCAGACGATTACGAGATCATGACTAGAGAAGAGCCTGAGCCAGAAGGCAATACCTGGGAGGGCCGTACCGAACTGCGAAACTGGCGAAAACGACGAAACAACGCCCGATCCATTATCTAGATGGGATGCTCCGACCAGATCCTCCCACATATCAAACACACCATCGATCCTGCAGAGATGTGGGATATCCTCCACGATCAATTCGATAACACGCTCTCCAAACTCGGTCGAACACCAATCCTACGCAAATTCTATGCCTGCCATGCAGCAAAAGACGAGAAGATGACTACCTACTTCACTTGCCTAATTGACTACCGCAATCAGTTGAGCGGCTCTGCCGAAGAGATCTCTGAAGACAGCTTTGTCACTCATCTCTTTACACACATACCGAAGGAATTTGCCACAACGATCAACATCTTGGAACAGCAAGCTCCGCCTCCCACCTCACAACACATCATGGATGCCATTCGATTGGACGAAGGGAAGGCGGCCTTCGTGATCGAACTCGCAGACGCCTCGACTGGTGCCGCCCTTTACTCTCAACGCGGAAGTTATTGTGGTCGTGGGCGTGGGCGTGGTGGAAATGGGAGATTTGGACGACAAAAGACGTACCGATGCACCTACTGCAAGATGGACAATCACACTACCGAAGCATGCGGCAAGCGGAAACGCGCTCAGAGCGGAAACGTCCATTCTGGCGGAAATGGCAATTCTGGCGGAAACGGCAATTCCGGTGGAAATGGCAGCTCTGGACACAATGCTGGAGGAAGCGACGAGACAGTGTGCTACCATTGCAGGATCCCAGGCCATATCAGACCCAATTTTATTCACTACAAACGAGCAAAGGAAACACGAAACAAAGTTCGAAAAGGCACAGCTTCAATTGCCACCGCTGGAGATCGAGATCTCTATTGACTATCCGGTCATGCTCTCACCGCCTGCGCGCATACAACTTGGGTCATTGATTCCGGGGCCTCTCACCATATGTGCAACAATCGCAGTTCGTTCAAGTCATTCAAGAAACTACGCCCACCGATGCTCATTGAACTTAGCGATGATAACACGGTAAGTGTAACTCATCATGGACTTGTTGGCGCTACTCAGGGCTACGAGATCGATGCTCTTTATACACCTACATTCCGACTCTCGCTCTTCTCCATCAATCAACTGGACTCCGCTGGATCCACAGCCACGTTTGGCGGCGGCAAATGCTCCATATCATCGCCACAATCACCGATCACAATCACCAGTCATCGTGTCAATGACCTCTACTTCATATCTCCCACTGCAAGCGCACACACAGCATCAACCCTGGATGGACTTCCAAGCACACCTCCGATCACAGTTCCAAACACGCCTTTGAGCACAGATTCAAGCATATTTCCAAGTCAAACCTTGAGCACACCCGCCGCACCTACAATCCCCAAGTCCACTCGAAGGAAGAGAACACGAAGCACACTCACCACTGAATCAACGAGTCTATCTCTGACCACTCCTCCGTCCGCACCTCCGAACTCATCTCCAAGCACACCTGCCATCTCATCTCCGAACGCACCTCCGAGTACACCTACGCCTCCCGTTACAAGCCCAATCGCCGCCACGACGCCAAAGTCCACTCGAAAGACTCTCACCATCTCACAGTCAAGACTAGGGCATCACCGCTTTGCTCACATGCACCCTACCTCCGTGCGATCTCTCATCCCCGAATACACGAACGACGATTCGATGTGCACCGTGTGCATCCAAGCCAAGCACAAGCAAAATTTAATTCGAGTCACGGTCAAGGGCACTTCGAAGCCCTTTGAGCTGGTACACTCAGATGTATGCGGTCCATTCTCTACTCCCACTTTCGGCGGCAACAAGCACTTCATACTATTCGTTGACAACTACACCCGCTTCACATTCGTATGGATGCTCCCAGATAAGAAGTCGGAAACTTGCACCACTGCCTACAAGGCCTTTCAGGCCCGAGTTGCTGCTATGGGCCAGGGCAATCAAATCAAACGATTTCGGTGCGATAATGGCCGAGGAGAGTATGACAATAAGACCTTCCGCTCAGTGCTCACTACCAGCGGTACAACATATGAACCGTGCCCGCCTTACTCTCACCACAAAAAGAAGTCACTGAGAGAATGATCCGTACCATCACCGAAAAAGCTCGAGCTATGATGATTGACTCCCAGGCACCTGTCCAGTTTTGAGGAGAAGCCGTCAACACTGCGGTGTACCTCCATCAGCGATCCCCGAATGAAGGCCTGACAAAGCGAGATGACCGAGATGGCTACAAAGCACCTTACGAAACACCATACGAGATGCTCCACGCCTTTGGCAAGCCCGCTCACGATAAGGCTGGCAACAAGATATCATACAAGGCTCCTATTCACCACCTGCGACGATTCGGCTGCTATGTGAGCAAGCTCATCCCCGGAGCCCAGCGCTGAAGTAAGTTCGGTCCTCGATCAAAGCCCTGCATGATGGTAGGCTACACCCATGACTCAACAACATTATGGAAGATTTGGGACCCAAATATTCAAGTGTTTCGAGCACAGTCGGAAGTCATCTTTGATAAAGAGCTGAATGCATACGTTTCATGCACTACAGACGGAATTGATATTTTTGGACTGCCAGAAAATGCAGTATACATTGAGGAACTTCATACTGGAGATGGACTTCTCCGTGTGCAAGACACTAGAGACGGAGATGGACTTCTCCGAGCACAGAACATTGGAACCGATCGAGATGGACTTCTCCATGCCCGTCCCAAGGATATCAGTGGAACGGGTGAAGGCCGCAGAGGTGGTGATTATTGCCACACTGATGATGTCACAGATGTCCATTGCCATCTGCCCAACGACCATACACTTCGTCGAAGTCTCCCTGCACGTACAGGCTTGAGATCATATCCTCCTGACGAGGGGGATACAATCATTCTCGCACACAGTCGTGATCATAGCACACGCGAGCCACCGGCGTCGACACAACATATTGAGCACAGCCGACGTCTCCGCCGCGAGAATCACACTGCCCGCAGGCAAGCCGCAGCCATGACCAAGAAGTCAACTGGGCCACCACCATCGACCTCACGTGGTGTCACAAGAAGTCAAGCCAAGGCCTCCGCGGAAGGATTGATGGCATCAGCACTGGCATCAACCACTATCAATGGGGACCCATCGACATATGCCGAAGCTATGGCAAGTTCACTTAGAGATCACTGGAAGCAAGCCATTGATGAAGAAAGCGCTTCCATCCTCTTGAACAACACCTTCACCACAGTCAACTCCAAAGAAGCCAAGCAATTGCTTGTGAAGCCAGTTGGCTCCAGATGGGTCTTCAAGACTAAGAGAAACCCCGATGGGTCTACACGTTACAAGGCACGCCTAGATATCAAAGGCTATGAGCAGACTGATTTCGGTGAGACATATGCTCTTGTTGGAAAGCTAACTATCTTTCGATATCTCATCTCTCTGGTCAGGAGATGTGGATGGAACATCGATCACTTGGATGTAGTCACCGCATTTCTCAACCCTGAAGTTGATGACGATGATATCTATATGGTGCTCCCCGAAGGCTGGCCACACGGCAACGAAGACACGCACGCTCCGCCAATCATTGTGAGACTGAGAAAAGCTCTCTACGGTCTCAAGCAAGCACCGCGGCTCTGGCACAACGATATCAACATCTTCCTCCTCTCCCTCGGGTTTACACAGTCACAAGCCGATCCTAACCTCTATATCCGCAGCGATGGCATTCTCATCCTTCTGTACGTCGATGTCATCTCCATGATGTACGCACGTACGGAGTCTGCCTCCAAAGCAGAGATCGAGGTCAAGGCGAAGCTCTCGGAAAAATACAAGATTACGAATTTCGGTCGAGCACGGCAATTCCTCGGCATTGAGATCCACCGCGATGATCACAGCATCAGTCATGGCCAAAAGGCCTTCATCGCCACGATTCTCAAGCGATTCCACATGCAAGATGCTCATGGAGTCACAACTCCCATGGACCCCAATGTGAAACTCGACTTAGCCGACGATCGGAGGGAGAAGGAACTCGACAAAGTCAGTGTCAAGAACTATCAAGCCATCGTCGGATCTTTGATGTACGCAGCACTTGCAACGCGGCCAGATATATCATATGCAGTCGCTGCTCTCTGCCGATACAATCCCTGTCCATTCACCAGCCATATGACCGCAGCAAAGACAGTGCTCCAGTATCTCAAAGCCACAGCAGACTTTCGACTGCACTTCAACGGCAATGGCAACGGCAACGGCAACGGCAATGGCAACCACGGCGTCGTCGGATTTACAGACTCTGACTGGGCCAGCGATAGCACCGACCACAAGTCTCAAGGAGGGCACGTTTTTCTCACGTGTCACGATGGTGGCGCCATATCATGGCAGTCTCGGAAGCAAGACCTGATCGCCCTATCCACACTCGAAGCCGAATACATTGCTTGCTCCGAAGCCTGCCGACAAGCGAGATGGCTGCTACAGTTGCAGAGAGATATTCACTGTCCTCAGAACCAAGCATCACTGCCATCATCCCCGCTACCGATCTACTGTGTTAATCAGGGTGCCCTTACACATATCACTACCGGTGTGATCAAAGCCAGAATGAAAGACATCGATGTGTGCTACCATAACAGTCGAAATCTCCATGCTCGCAAATCGTTGACTACTCCTACGTACAAAGGAATGACAATGTGGCTGATATTATCACGAAGCCACTAACCAAAGAGAAGCACACGAAATTCATGAAGTGAATTGGACTGTGGTCATGCAGAACGAGGTGGAATTCAATGGAATTGATTGGATGAAGAACAGAAATTGATTTAGGATTGTTTCTTGAATTTGTTTTGTTTATGGATGGCCATCCACAGGCTGTGGTAGTACTCTTTTCCCTGCTCAGTCACTTCTCACGAGCAGGGTTTTTAAGGAGGCTACTATGGGAATCACTTGCAGCGCACGTACGCTTGCTATCATTTGTTTATGGATGTTTCAATCATCAATCATGTCTGGTACTCGCATTTGTT
>Ga0307514_10002154_pt1 | contig 21160 bp, 12 predicted proteins | sample 16_EM_MG_FD_203088 | JGI IMG/M metagenome (GOLD analysis project Ga0307514, IMG submission 203088) | Populus trichocarpa ectomycorrhiza microbial communities from riparian zone in the Pacific Northwest, United States - 16_EM | ecosystem: Host-associated > Plants > Roots > Unclassified | place...
AAACCAGCTGCCAACAAAGCGTATGTAGGCAAAGGTAGGGTATTGACAGAAAACGAGGTTGAGAAGGGCATTGTCAAGTTGGTAAAACGGAAGGAGGATGAGCAGGCGGCTGCTACAAAGCGGACTGAGAAGGCGGCGGCTAAAAAGCTTGCGGATAAGGCGAAGGCTATCCGTGATGCAGAATATCAGGCGGCATGTGAAGCTGCATTGGCTGGCGGACTTCCCAAGCCCAAACGGCCTCAGGTCCCAGCTAAGCCGGGGGCGCTAGGGGGGGTGCTCATGGAGTGGGTTCTAGTAGGGGTGGTACTAGTAGGAGGGGTGCTAGTAGGGGTGGGCATGGTGGTAATAGTAGGGTTGGGATGGGGGTAGTGAGGGAGGTCGATGTAGAGGTCAATAATGAGTTCGAGGAGCTTGATGAGGAGGAAATTGAGGAGCAGCTGCGGGTTGTGCAAATTCAGGAGTTTTTTGAGGTAAGTCGATACCCCACACTGATCAGGGGCTAGGGGACTTGCATCCGCTTGTATGTTAATAGATATATAGGGCCTTGAGTGATCCTTTGGGTATGTATTGGAACAGGTTATAAGCTGGGTAGGTGGTGATAGGATTATATATGCAAAATGGGGGGGTATTGGGTGTGTTTTTGACTAAAGTTATATATACTGGTATACAGGTTTTTTTTCTTGCTTAGTTAGTATGCGCATGATATAGAGCAGGGTCGATATAGTCAGGGTATGAGTTTAGGCTGTATATTGTTTCATGGTACTGCATGTGGGGGACTGCCAAGTACGCTAGGGTTCATTTCTGTCGCTTCCCTATCCCCTGTCGCTTCCCCACCAATAATAGTAACTAGCCAGGTCGAATGTACTAAGTACATTATATAAGACCTTGGTCTTAAACATGACCAGAGTCTCCCATACGTACACATTTATAGTTCTGGGGTAAATCAAATGTGGGTCGATACAGAGTACCTACTCTAAGCTTCAAATTTCAGATTAATCTATGCAGATCAAACACACAGGGGGGAATATAGGCCTACGTAGGTACTTCATTCTGTCTCATGTTGTATATGATATCTGACCTCCTCGGGAGCGGTGAGCCGAAATTGTAGCCTCAATTTATTGCCTTGCATCTAGGCACTATGCATGCTTTTTTTTTATGTGCTACCCAAAATAAAGTGGGCATTGTAGCAAGAGTTGGTCTTGCCAGTATCAGTAGTCCCGCGCCCAGAGCTTCTATTTTGGTAGCATACAGAACTATCTGCTGAGACTGAGACAGAGCCTACCGTGCATAAATCCTATTGTTCCTATTGTTAAGGACAATGGGATATACCTTGTAAAAGCTGTATGTATGCACGGTGGGCTCTGTCTCAGCAGCCTAAGGGATAGGACATTGTGAAATGTGTCATGGAGGTCTGACTTCAGGGTAAGACCACTGGTCACTCTCGAGCCTACGAAGACCATCATCCTCAATTTCTCTGCCAGTGGAAAGTCCATACCAATGACAGTGCTATATGTAGCATATACATGTACATATATACGTATACATAGCCAACTGCAGTCGTCTCAACCCTATCAGGCCTCCAGGGGCCTGACCAGAGGGGGAGGTCCAAAAAGGTCAGTGGTGACGGGAAGGCCTGGACCTATCCGCATAGTCCACGACTGGCAGATATGCCAAGGCTTAGTCGGGCCGCCAGCGTATTGTCCAGCGGGTGCCCCAGAGTCTGGGCCGCACGGTTGAATCATGCGCCCACACACTGTGGGTAGAGACTCAAGAATACCTACCCATTGGTTTTGGCTTTTCCACTTCTTTTGTAAGGCATTTCCAGGCCTGTATCCGTAAGGCCTCCGCCGTCGAGCACAACAGAGCTTTTTGTGATTCGTTACTTGCACGTACACGTGACGCGTACGGCCTGCAGAATCGGTATATGTACGGCAGGGCGTCGGGCCTGACTGTTGTTTAGTTCATATATTTGGGAATGAGGAGTGTTCAAGTAAGTGTAACTATGTAATAGCCAGAATATTAATCTGATGCCGCATGCACTGTCTTGTGACATGTATCGTGTATTACCCAAAGTGATAGTTGGTCTCGGGTTGAGACCAAGGTAGAGACTAGTCTTGTGCACTAGTTTATTTGGATCACGACTTATACTTTGGGTATCTGGTAGTGTTCCAAATTTCTATTTTCTTGGTCACAGCAGCAACGGTGTAAGTAAGCTTCTATGTATGTCCATACGTCCCAGTCGTGAGCACCCAGCTATTACCCCGAGCCGGCCCTCAAACCAGACTAAAACTCAGGATAGCTGAAATAAAAACTTCACGAGATGTACCTCCCAATTAGTACAACTATAGCCACTTATATACACAGTACACATACGCAGCCCTGTCCTCTTGCAAATACAACAGAAGAAGATGAGAAATTATAGATCCAAGCAGGCCCAGTTGTAAATACGAGATATAAATACGAAGTAGAAATTGAAGATTAGAAATATAAATTTTGCAAGGCCTAGGAAAAGTAGTGTAAAAAATAACATGAAGAATGGAATTAATAGTTTGAGACGCACCTGATTGTAATATTTCAAAAATCTGGTATATGGCAATGGCATTGTCAGTGAGAGTCAAGGGGTGAGATATTGTGGTGGTGACCAACTCGATGGAGAAACAAAGAATGGGCGGGAAGGGTGTGGAAGCTGATGAGAGGACTCAGGCAATATAGAAAAGACCTGAACTTGGAGCAAAATTAAGCAGCATAAGCAGCCACATATCGAAAGAAACTTGGAAAAAAAATAGAAACCGCTGAATCCACTACATATCAGCCCCAATTGCTAAGGCTGAACCAAAGAGGGCGCAAAAGAAAATAAATAAAAAGAAATAAAACAACAAAGAAAAAAGCATGGCATGAAGCTTCCTCTCCTAGCCTCTAATATGTGATAAAAATCAGGTCCTCAATGTTACTGTGTATGGAAGCTGGACTATGGTTGCTGCTTATCCGTTGCATCAACCTCATTCAGTGCCGCAACCTCCTCCCCACTTAGTAGCTTTTCTAAACTCGGGCTTCTCAAACTCCCACTACCCAATGTCCGCACGTCTCCAGCACCACTCATTCCCAAGAAACCTTTACTTGGAGGATTCAACATGGCCCCCGAGTCTAGCCCAAACTTCCTCTCTGACCCAGTTCCTTTAGTACCGGTTGAAGTGTGACTACCAGCCCTACTACCACTCCTGCTAAGAATATCCCCATTCTCCTCCACATCCGCATCCCCGTTGTCTTGACCATTTTCTGCAACATGGTCAATATCAATACCAGTAATTGCCAACCCTTTTTTGTTGTCTCCGGTAACAGAGGACCTGTCAGTGCTAGAACTTGGGGGTTTGATAATAGCCAAATCTGGAGGGCGAGCGCGCAGAGCTCGTGCCTTGGCCAAGGAAATGGTAGCAGCAGAGTAGCTGGATGTAACAGGCTGCGTGCTATCAATTTCAATAGTAGCCTTCATGATTGCTGCCATCCATGCCCTGCCTGTCTCCCTCGTATCTGTCGCAAAGTAATGCAATTTTGGAGCAGTAAACATAACACCCCTCGCTGCACCAGGAGCAGGCGGAACAAGCTTAAATGTGAACCACCCTCGCTCTTTCTCCTTCTCCCCGTTCTCAGTAGGTGATAGCGGGGAGTTTGGCCCTAATGGTGACCGCTTCGGAGAAGTATCCTCATCATTCCTCGGAGATTCAAGTCCCTGGAAAAACTGGGGAGAAGTTGCTGTTGATGCCGGGCTTGAGGTTTTGGTCAACACTGCTAGAGACGCATGCAAATTCACTATACGATCCCCAGTTGCAGCAAGCACCTTGTGAGAGGTAATATCGATTAATCCGCGTTCTTTAGTATCATCTTCATTATAGAAGTACGACAACCGCCGACCGTTCAAGACAAAAAATCTGACACCCCATCGTGGTACGCTTCCAGAGCCTCGCTTGAACATCCATCCACTAAAGTCTGCCTCTTTTGCCGCCTCCAAAGGTGTAATATTCCGGAGCCCTTCTTGCCAAGCACTTGTATTATGCTTTCTCGACTTCTTGCGAAGCTCAGACTGTGATGCCGCTGCTTTGTAAGTATGACCTTCACTAGTCCGTTCTCTGTCCTTCACCCCGCCTTCTATGGAAACAGATACAGAGGGTTTTACATTAAGGGCATCTTGTGCACTCCTGGCTGACATAGGGGATGTGGCAACTGGAGATATGGTTATAGTTGTATTTGTGGAGCAATTTTTTTCTGATGCTGACCGAGTTACGATGGAGGCTGGAGCGGGAGTGTGTTGTGCAGGTGGATCGCTAACTCCCCTTTTCGTAGGCAATGGTGCTGGGGATGAGGAAAACCGAGGATGTTCAAAAGTGTAAGATCCAGAATCACTGAATGAACTGCTTTTGGGTCTGCTTTTGTCCTTTCCTTGTGGTGTCAGGGATGGGGAGCTTTCACCACGAACGGTATCAGTGCTCCCAATCCTCGAATGCCTGGAAAGAGCTGTTCCGACCCTAACCCTCTGTTCTTCAGTATAACTAGTCTTCCTTTGTCCATCTCCAAATCCAGTGGTATTCGTTTTCTGAAGAACCTTTCGCCCCTTGGTTGTCGACAATTCCCCACTTGAAAAGTAGTTCTTTTCCGTGACCATCGGTGTATTGGAGTTGGAGCCCCCAAATCCACTGTCTGCAGTAAAGCTATCAGTTGTACCGGAACTTGTGTTGGCTTTATGTGTTGCAGGCCCTGTAGCTGTACTAGGTCGACTTTGTTGGATCACGTTGGATAATTTCCAATTGCGGTCAAATGAGCTTTCCCGGCGGTGAGGGGTATTGCTTCCTGCGCCCCCTGCAGAAAGAATGGATGCTCCAGCAGCAAGAGCAGACTGCAAACCCAGAGAGGTAGAATATGATGAGGAGATATCTCTAACCTGGCGACTCTGAACCCGTGGTGGGGACTCAGGTGGTGACCGAGGCCTCTCAAACATGGCAGACATTGGTGTTTCAGCAATGAAGGTATGGGCTGTGCCAAGTGGCTGCATTGTGGATGAAAACATAAGAGCGTTTGCTCCTTGAACGTCAATCCGTTGTTTTGGAATATTTTGGCGAGAGGCCGGTCGATTGTGTTGGCTTTGAATCCGGGGTAAAATTGCCGCCCCGACCGTACTACTCCTAGGCCTTGGGGAACTCTCTTTGGATGCAATGGAGAGCCTAACCGAGTTGCTTCCACGTGACTTTGGTGTGGTTTGAAGGTTTGACACAAGATTCTCTATCTCCTTCCATACTTCAAAACGCCTTCCAAAACTCCCCAGGTCAAGTTCCTTCAGGTCTGCCATTTGGAGTTGTATCAGAATTGATCCAGTAACCTCTTGCTCTTCAAACTTATCACAGGTGCTTGCAGAGACCCCCCTCGACCGCAGGTAGTCCGCCACAACAGCTGGCGTCCACTGGCCTACTTCATCTACAGTATATGTGACCTCAGATGGTCTATACATGAGCGCTTGTGCCCTGTCACCCTCAGCTTCAGAATCCGAATCAATCTGATCATTATCCCTTGAATATTCGGAGCTGGAGTCGGGTTCTTGTGGAACAGGTTCGGGAAGTCTTGGCACTTGGGAGCGCCGTTGATTATGGCTTTTAATAATCTTGTTCCGAGAAGAAATCTCAGAGATCGCTTCTTCAATGTCAGAAAGAGTATCCTCCAAGACTGCTGGACGGCCAAGAGTTGGGGGGGGAATTGCAGCACCACCAGTATCTTCCACCATAGAAATGGCTCGATCCACCATCCCACCCATTCGATCCTTGACTGCCTTACCTACCACCAACGGAGAGGTACTGGAGGCTCCAGACGCACCTTGCGAAACTGGGGACGGAGTTGGGGAAGGGAGGTGGGATGCCATAGTTCCCACTATATCCCCTGTGCCTGATGTCGGTAATTGTGCTGGCGTTGGTGGCTCATCATCCTGGACAATAATGGGTGTTGTGTAGACTGCTCTTGTAAGTTGTGTGACCGTCGCCAGTGAGGGAGGAATGACGAACCTTCCGGAAAAAGTCCTCTCTCATTGCTTGTCAAAGAACGCCCCTGTAGAGATGTCAGTGAATCCATTGTCAAAGCACTAGCCAACCTCAATGTCGATTCCGCAGGAGCCATACCAGATACCATCCGTCTCCATAGTCGGAATCATCCAACAAAAGCTCCACTCTCTCGCCTTTCTTCAGCGTCAACTCGTCTGGAGATCTCGCATGAAAGTCATGGAGAACCAATAAATAGGTTGGTTTTGGCACCAGGGCAGTGGAAAAATCCATGTCCACTGCCCCAATGTCGTGTGACAACGAACTGGCCATGTCGAAGTGTTGAGAAGACTCCTACAGGAAAAAAAAAAAAATAACCTATTTGAAAATCCTAGCAACGAACGTAATGGGCCTCCCAGCACACCAGGCTATATTCTAAAGCCTGTCGTCGGAAAGCTGTATGCAGAGCCTCAAAGGTAGAGGGATATATAGTAAGTACTTTGACGCGCACAAGGGAGGGGCCGAAAGACCGCTGCAATATCAGAGAGGCTATGTATAGATGTTGTACAAGCCAAAATGGAATCAATCCAGGGAGTTGCCGACCAGCAGCAACGAAGTGTTAGTAAGTGTGCTTCCTCGTGATGCTGTGGTGGCAGCCCGAATGCAATCTCTCGAAGAAAACCAGCAGGATAAAAACAGATCCGTCTGCTAGGGACTGTAGACGCGAAAGGAACTCCTCGCGGGTGAAGCCCTCTCTACAGTTGTGGAGTAAAGGCGGTGGATGGCATCCGAAGGGGACTTGGTGGAAGGAAGGGCAAGGGGGAAAGACGAAGGAAGATTGCTAGACAGCAGATGACTGGCGATGGCGGGGGGGCCTACGGCCGAGACCGTACCATACGGTACCGCAAAATGAATTTGGGCCTTGTCAGGGTATTTCACTTGTGCTTCTTTTGCTCTGTACCCTAAACTTATGTATTCTACATATTGGCCAGCGTGGTATAAAAGTACATATGTAGGTCTCTGGCAGCTCTGTACTCAATTGATGTCTGCATCCTGCAACGCCAAGTTCAAATTTCAGCTACACCCGTGACCTGCGATCATGATGTTTCACACGAGAGCCAAACATTGCACTACCTACCTCCCCAAATACATCTACTACCTATGTCTGTGGACGAGTGCGGGTACTGATAGGTATCCCTCATTCCAAATGTTCCACATAGTGTAATACTGTAGCACAAGGGGCGCGTGCACGTGCCGAGACAATTGACCCATACCTCTGGATTACGTGAACATACGGAGCACTACTATGCTCAATACAAGCAAGATGTTTTACGCAGCTATACTGAATGTGAACACAAACAATAGGAGTCACAGGATATTATGGAAAAAGTATATTGCATATATTTCACCAGATCAAAAATGGAGAAAGTTATGGTGCCAATATCTGTTCTTGTCTACGTAAACCAACGAGATGACTAGTCTGGTTGGCACGACCCTCTTCCAACGTTTTCAATCGGAACAACGAGCCCAGAAATACGAGTGTCCAGTTTCGGCCCCGGAAATCGTCTAATGATGAGTGCTATTGCAAATTCTAACGGCAATACTTCCATGCCGACACGTTGATACTGAGGTCAAAGTGCACGATGGGAGGCGTTTGCAGAATGTGGTATCCGTACTCCGTATGGGTGAGCAGTCTGGGGGTGCACTGCCTGGAGGCAACGGGCGGATATTAACTCCTATTTTCTCAACGTGAAATCTGCTTGCCTGTATTGAGCATAGTCAAATTGATATCTGCCAATGCGTGGGGCAATTGCACGTGGCCTGCAGGGGGATTCGGAAGCTGGCAGGCAATTTGGACGACCTCCAAGCACCGCATCGCAAATGAGAAGATTTGTATCAATAAAATATTTGAGCGTGTATCTGTTCATCCCTGCACATTGGAACTTCTTCCCAACCGACTTTCTTTATTTCTATTTTGGAGTCTATACGCCTTTCCCCCGAAGGGAGTGACCCAACCGACTTTTTTTTTTTTTTTTTTTTTGAGTCTATACGCCTTTCCCCCGAAGGGAGCCTTAGGCTATGAGGCGACCCAACCGACTGTCTGCGTTGCATCAGTGGTTTGTGCTACAGTTGTTTGTTGTTAGTATAGACAGGGCGCTAATATGCATGGCATAGGCCCTGTCAAGTTTCCTACGTATATTCCCCTACCCGTGCTCCCAAAGTACCTCCACTCTTGCGTATCCCCGTATGTACTGTACAACCCCTGGGCAGAGGTCTCGAAATCGACTGAAAACACTGGCTTTTCAAGATAAACATACAAATTTTTTTTAGATCCCTCTGCAGGACCCTGTGCCCCCAAATAGCACTAATTTGTGTGAGAATTAGCACTGCTTGGTAACTTTTTCTGGCAACTTTTCACTCTCTATGGAGCTCTAGGCCAAGGTATCATATAAACAGGCTCTATATCAAGCTCGATACCAAAAACCCTCTCGAAATTTGGAGGATTATGCAGGCATCTACGATTGGCCATTTTGGCTGTGTTTTTGATCTTTTTTCGGTGTATACTTATTGTATACACAATTCTTGTGCCACTTCAGCATTGTGAGGTTCCGTCCCATATTTTTTGCCAATATATCCGTATTGGCGAGCGCCAAGTCCAGAACCGCATATACCTGGTTTGGACTGCAGACTAACAGGGGGAAGAGATTGCTATGACATGAGGAATTTGTATTGAAAATGATCTCTAGGTACTTAAGGGTACCAGGCTAACAACTCCTTTCCCTTGTACCCGTGTATAAGAGGGTGAGGAATTACCCGTGGTCGCCAATTCCAATATACTTACTCCGACATATAATCTTTTATCATGAGATAATGGACTGAATGAACTTTTCGGTCGTTCTAGGTTTCATTAAAAAGATCAATTTTAAGACTTCACTTGATAAATTGTGGTAAACGGATACATGTCTTGGCCAGTTTTTGTTGTAGTGGGGTTGATAATGGGGGTCTTCAAACGTTAACGGCTCTAAAACCTCATGGCAATACATAGCCAGGTATCAATGGATCTATACGTGCCGTGGGCAGCCTACATGAAACAGCCTGGGCATCACAACTAATTGCAACTCACAACACATACAGGCTACTCCCTTATAATGGAATAGGTACAGTGGAGTCAGAAGGATTTCTCTACAAGAGGCCGGTGCCCTCCAGACTAAGAAGAATTTGATCTCAACAGGATACCATATTCACGACTTGAAAGCAGTGGGCAGATGCATGACTCGAACATACTTATCCAATCAGAGAGGATACCTCCAAATCTGGGGGCACTAATTTCAATAGTCCACATATGATAGAATTTATGGTGTTTGGTTTCCTAATCACTTGTCTGGGCACATGTGTGGAGTCCTTGAAAGTATTTAATAATACCTACGGACCTGGGAATAAATGGACGTCTCTGAGAGGGAGCAGTTCGGCTACAGAGGAGCCTCATCTGGAGAGGGATGATGAAAATTGACTCTTAAATAAAGGTCACAAGGGGTATTACTCTATGTCGTCCTAAAAGGGTCTCGTGCCTTTTTTGCCATTGGTTTTGTACAGTAGTTCTGGTTGGGGTCCCTGCCACTCTAATTAGGGCTTCATTTGAGTCATATGTAGTGCTTTAATATATATACCCACCCATCTCTCTTCCAGTTTGTATTTAATACCCATTACAAATATTAAAACCCCTCTTTTGATAGTAGATCAAGATAGAGGGCACCTGCAGCTGTTGGGAAAAAAAAAGCAGACTGGCATCCACCTGGTTTCTGGGACTGGCCTTTATATAAGTCTTCCCAGGGCAGAAGAGTGGCAAAGGAAGGACAAGACAGAAAAAAAGCCAGAGAAAAAGGTGCACACTAGTTCACATTCCGCATAGCTACTGTTACGTACAGTACAGTATATAGTCTCACCTGTAGGGCTGTTTGTGGTTTGAGACCGTCGAGAGTGGAGAATTTGTGAGGCCCCGATTATCCTCCGCCCTGACAGCTTGCGAGCGCCATAAGTACCATTCGATACAAGTCTCCGCTTTGCTTCTGGAGTGTTCAGTTATATAGCGGCAGGTGTGGGAAAACACTTTACTCAGCAGGTGGATCATGACCCCAGCCAATAGCCATGAGCACGTCACAACCACCAACTAAACCCCCTACCTCCAGGAAAAAGGGAGGCAAGGAATATTCGAGTTACGCTATGGCCCAGTGCGTACCTACCTACTCCAGAATCCTCCTTCACCAGCCTACTCTCTATGGGCGTGAATTTGCTTTAGATACCTACCATAACATAAGTTGAATGGCTAACAATATCCCCACTGTGGTCAGTCGAGAGATCGCTTCAACGAATAACACACTCAATGTCTTTGCCCGCAGCAAACAGCGCGCATGGATGACTGGTGGCGGTAGTGGGTCCCCAGGGAGTCCATCATCGAGCATGCAAACAACATTACGGAAGAAAAGTATAGCTGGAAAGCCGGTAGGATCAACGATAGCTACGACACATCCAGGCCCAAGAAGTGCACAGTTGACAGCATCACCTTCGACAAATAGGCCTGCAGGAAAAGCTAACCCCACGCAGAGCAATGGAATTGGGGCAGTTCAGATTCTTCCTTCGCCAGCCCCTAGTGAGGGTCGGCCGTCACCTGTCGCTACTGGCGCTGCCGCACCAGAGACGATAGTTCTCGAAGATAATCAACAAACCTCGCCATCATCACCACACGAAACAGTGCAGGAAAATCATCCTAATATAGTGCGAAGCTTGGAGAGCTCCGTTGGGCGACCGACTGCAGAGGCAGGCACACCAACTTCTCCACAATTCATGAAGCCAAACGCTCGAACAGCAGAGGATTGCACCGACAACAATTCGAAGAGGAGGAAGTTGGAAATTAATGCTGGTGTTGCAGCTGGAACACAAACGTTGACTCACCCTACACTGTTGACCCCAGTTACCAGCCCTGGTTTAATGAACAGACCGGTCCATCATCAGAATGTAAGCAATGGTTCTAGTTCTGCAGTTTCGCCAGGCGGTCCAGCCCGAGCACCAAATCCAGCACGAATGTCAATTCCAGGTCCTATATCAATACCGACATCAAATTCAACTTACAGGCAAATACAGTCACCACTGTCTCAAGCACCAAACCCATTGTCTCAGCAACTGGCCCTAAATCAGCACCAAATGCAAATAGCTCAACAATCGAATACATTTCTGTCATCACAGGTTCATCAACACAGACCTGGTGATTATACTGTGGGCCTTCCGGGGAGCCTTCCGGGGAGCCGGCGAACATCAATAGCGCAGAATCCGAATTCCCCGACAACTACTCGTGCTGGGTCAGATGGGCCTCCCACGCCAGTTTATAATTCACACCAACCCAAACGGGCCCACAGCAGATTATCAGTTGCGGATTATTTGGGCTCGATTGGTGGGAATCAAGCACTCCTACCCGCGGAGAGACCTCGAATCGAGTGGCTTCTCCATGCTTTGACTGGCAACGACTGGGGGTTTCTCACACTTCATCAAATGTATTGCTTGTCCGTTACCAACAGGGGTTTTTTGGAATATTCCAAGCTAGTGCCACAGGATGCGTTCCATGGTTTCAACTTTGTCGGGCAAATACTTTCTGATAACCGAGACGTGTCCCAACACTTTTTGGATTACTTCTCCCGATTCCCGGATATCATTCAACATCAAATTGGGCACGCTTGGTATCTAGCCATTATACGTGATTTAGTGCCTTTTCTAAGGCAAGGTCCTCACGTTTATAGCGAGATATTAAGTAAGTGCTTATATCGACGCACCTCACCAACGGCCGAGGAACTTGTGGTTCCACCATTTACATGCTCTGTCGTTCTTCAGAGGCTTGTCTGGCGGCGTATACGAGTTCACCTTGACAAAGGAGTGGAGACGTCATCAGGTGCAGAGTTAGAGAAGCAATTCATTGCACAACAATTCGAAGTACTGAAGAGTCGTGGGTTGATACCCCCACCACAGACCACACAAGACCACCAATGGTGGCTCGTACAACAACAACAGCAACACGCCCAAATTGTGGCCAATCAACAGGCTATTCAGAATAAGTTTCCAGAGCTTAATCGGCCTCTACCACCTGGGTTCCAGCAGCGGGTACCATTTCAGCAATTTCGACCGGGTAGTTGCACCACTCAGGATGGGTCACAGCAGCAGACCAATCAAAATGCGAGTGGAAGCCACAATATAGTTACACTGCAGCCAGGTGCCCATGCAGGACAACACATCCCACAGCATTATCAAGGACAAACCAACCAGGTACAGTTCAGTGCACCATCCACGTCACAATCCCCAACTCTTGTGCAGTCCCCTCTGGCAAGCACAGTGGCTACCCCCAGACTCCCCGGCAATTTTTGCCAGACAAGTGCCGTCTCGAGTCTAAATGCTGTCGCTACCGCACAAGCTGATTTGATTGGTGGTATGCAAACGGTTGGGAGTCCGATCCCTACACCCCCTGTCCAGTCTCCAGATCTGGGTCGTAGGCCAAGCCTTGCATCCAGGAGTAGTTCTGTGGATCATTACATATCGGTAATTGGGTTTGCCACGCAAGTTTCCCTACCCGACGACTTGCCTTGTGCTACACTGGAGTTCACTGTCTTACCGGAGATAGCAAATCGACTATCAGTATGGGAACCACATCCAGGAATGCCTGGCCGGAGTAAAAGGACGGTATTGGATAGGTCACTTATATACAGACTGCGCTGTGTACAGGCCGTGAAGGGGAGAGGTGATATCAACCAAGAGTCAATCTGGGTCTTGAGAGAAACTACTTGGCCCACCCACCTGTTTGTGCAATTGAACAACGAACCACTCCTGCTGAGGAGGAAGCATATCTTTACTGCGGATCTATTCCTTGATATCACGAACCAGATAAAGGTAGGAGTGAATACCCTAAAGGTGGCTATGCTCCCGGAGAAGGCAAAGCCACTACCTAAGGCTTCATTCCTGTTGAGGGTGGAGATACTAGAGGCACGGTCTTATATAGCCCTGGTGAACCATGTCAGATCAAGGCAGTTGATCGGTATAGAAACTGCCAAGGCGGCAATTATGAAGCGTTTTAAGGGCAGTGAAGATGACGATGTGGTTGTGGTGAAGCTCAATGAACTCACACTCAGCATCGTATGCCCCTTCACCATGGGGCTCATCAGGACTCCTGTCCGAGGCAGGTCTTGTCTTCATCCTGAGTGCTTTGATCTTGATAATTACTTGATCTCACGACCTCGGAAGAAACCCCGGGAGCCTCCCAATGCGGATTCATGGAAGTGTCCCTACTGTAATAGAGATGCTAGGCCAGCCGAATTGGTTGTGGACGGGTTTTTTATGGATATGATAACCCAGCTGAAAGGGATGGACATTGAGGACAGGAAGGAGGTTGTTGTGAAAATTGATGGAAGCTGGGAACTGAAGGAGGAAGAAGCGTCGAAAGGGAAGGGTCCAGAGAAAAAGCAGGAAGCAGGGGATGAGTTCAAGAAACCGGTGGAGGTTATCACGATTGATGATGATGACGATGATGACTGAGGTGGAGAAGCAATTGACGCATCCGGATTTGATATAATGTAAGGTTACGATTAGGATTACTGTAGGACCAAGGGGACTAGTCGGTTGTTTCTTCCCATCTTTTGCATAGCATTGTCAGGGGCTCGGGGGCGGGGTTTTGGCTACTTGTTTTTTCATGCTCTGCTTCTCGTGTTTTCGGAGCAATATTCCCAGTTATTTTTCATCGGGTATCCTCACTTTTAATGCCATACCACGCACCAAGTACTGGTCAGCCCATGCGGAAACTGGGCTGATGAAGGGACATTGTGTGATTTCTTTCCGCAGTTCACGTCTAGGGTTTGGATTTTTCGTTCATCAGTGGTGTCTTCTTCTTTAGTTGGGAGCAAATTCGGGGTTTAGGTGTCTTGCTGCAAATTCTATATTCTTGTTATATCTTTTTACTGTTCAAGATTTGCCCTTGTGTGAACTATCATGCCCGAGCATCAGTGTGGACCTGTTTAGCTTTAGAGCAAAGGAATTGGTTGGGTTTATATTTAGGGTTACCCTTATTGGGATTGAGCCCTACTTAGAGGGAGTATATTAATGCCGATGGCTACTCCGTAGAATACTCTACAGGGAGGCAAGTATATATATCCACCGTGGCATGCGTGAGGGAGTGTGAGGGGTCAATATGGTGAATTGACAACCACCACATGCATATGTGATGCGTCTTACGACATCGCCGACCCATGTAGTCTGGCTACAAACCGTTTTCCATATGCGTACTGCAGGATCAACATGCGACTAGGTAGGCAAATACAATGCAGGCGCTCAGGCGCTTTGTTTTTTTATCCCTATGGAGTCCTTACGGGTTTCTGGTGACTGGTTCCTGTATTCGACTCTCAGGAGCTCCGTTAAGGGCTAAAATCGAAACTTATATTTACACATAAGTCGATGCAAGCATCCAAGGTGGAAACAATGATATACAATACAAACCAGAGGGCCGAGGTCAGCCTAGAGACTAAAAGATAGTTAGTACGGAGTATGTATCTTTCTTCTTCTCTTTTTCTCCTTCTCTTCTCTCCTCTATTAATTATTTTTATGCTTCCCTTGGTCTTCGCTTTTCTTTCTTTTCTCCTCTAATGTTTTGTTAAAAAACTACTTCTGTTCCAGCTCCCGTTCCAGCCCCCACTCCAGCTCCCGTTCCACATAATGGTCACATTTTTTGTCGTCGATGTAAATCTCATAAAAATATTACGAGCTTTAATGGCAGAGAACTTCACAGGTTAACTGCATGCTTGGTTCGTTTACCCTGATGCATTTGATACAGACTCGAAGCGCTGGCCTTGGCGGGACATTGTACTATATAGAGACTATTAATCCAATGCCAGTGTGTGTCAAGCAGTATTGCCCTAAGAGATCCTTGACGCCCATGCTCCAGGAGGTGGGGGCGTAGATGTGTATTATAATGAATGATAGCTCGTTGTATTTGAGTGTGTGGCAATGCTAAACTTGTATGAGCTCAAAGGATTGTGCCTGCCAGACTACGAAGAATTTGTCCAATCCTTTCTCCAGTCCGAATATGCGTCCGGGCCCTCTCACCATCGCGGGGGCCTTCATTGTAACCCTCGTCATCGTAGCTGGGATATTTTGTGATAAGCGATAAGGTGATAAGAAATGACGTGATGAAAGTGGGGGGTTGATTGCAACTGATAAATAACATCGCTAGATTGTGGCGAAACAGCGGCTGTTTTTGGTGACTCAGTTGGACCCTGTAGGTTTCCTTAGTCTCCCTCAGTCCAAACCTGGTTCGCATTGTACCACCAAAACGACAGGGCTCCAGGGAAGAAGTACATCTCATCTCGACCACTTCTGCTGCCCAATAGCCTACTCCCACTGGAGATATGGTTACTACCCTGAAACTTAATATTCCCTCTATTGCGCCTCGGGGTTCGGGGGCTTTTGCGAAGGCGTTGAAGGTCTGCATTGCAGCAACTCTCTACAATGTGCCATTGCAGTATTCGAAAGGTTAGTGGTGCCTGTGGTGGATTTTGTGCACAGGATTCACCACTAACTCCAAGATGTGACGTTGTCAGTTGCGGGAGAGGGAGAGACTGTCACATTAGAATTACCTAAAGAACACAAGTCGTTGATAGACGCAAATGCCATTGTCAGGTAAGTCTAGTTTCTTCTGTTCTTTACCGTCGTCATCTGAATGTAACGGCTGATGGTTGGGACTGTAGGTATCTTTCTGTACTTGGAGGCACAGCCATCGACCTGAAAGAGCTCGCATTGATTGAGTGGGAAGAATCCGTCCTCTCCCCATCGATACAAGCTGGCAAACCAGCAGACTATATTTTCGGTCTTGTTGAGAACCTTATTTCTAAGGCTGGTTTCCATGAAACTGCTGCCAGCCCTGCAGAGGTCATCTTGTTCTCTTCACTATACGATATAACCGAGAGGGCCTCTCCAGATCTGCTTTCGCTTTACCCAAGCCTTAAGAGCTGGTTCTTCAGGACATTAAGCACACAATGGGGGAAACAGGGAATTGAGCAAGCTGCAGCACAAACAAGCGAGTTGCCGCTCGAACCAGCTCCCACTCAGAGAAAGCCAGAGCAGGCATTTGTGCAGTTGGTGAGGGATGGGACTAAGATGCTTATCCCAGAGTCAGGCCAAGATATGTAAGTTCCGTGCGGAGGAAGCACTCTGGTATGAATTTAGCTGACTGTAATCGTAGTTTGCCCAAGCCAGGACAGAAGAACGTTCTCATCACATCAGCATTACCATATGTCAACAATGTGCCACACTTGGGGAATATCATTGGTAGCGTTTTGAGTGCAGATGTCTTCTCCCGATACAACAAAGCCCGAAATAACAACACCCTTTATATTTGCGGCACCGATGAATATGGAACAGCCACAGAGACCAGGGCTCTCGAGGAGAAATGTACCCCACAAGAGCTCTGTGACAAGTACCACGTTCTTCACCGAGATATATATAAGTGGTTCGAAATTGGTTTCGATCACTTTGGCCGTACAACCACACCAGAGCAGACTGAGATTGCCCAGTCTATCTTTACAAAGTTATACCAAAACGGCTATCTGGCTGAAGACTCCATGACCCAATTATATTGCGAGAAGCACGACGGTTTCTTAGCAGACAGGTTCGTCGAGGGTACTTGTCCCAAGTGTCAGTATGAGGATGCTCGTGGTGACCAGTGTGACAAATGTGGTGGCCTCCTCGACCCATTCGACTTGATTAACCCAAGATGTAAGATTGACGGACATGCTCCTGTTCCAAGAGACTCCAGGCACATCTTCCTCCAGCTCGACAAGCTGCAGCCCATGATTGAGGAGTGGTCCAAGAGATCTTCTGAGGAGGGAGGCTGGTCACGTAACGGTAGGATAATCACTGAGTCGTGGCTCAAGGATGGCCTTAAGCCACGTTGTATCACTCGTGACCTCAAGTGGGGTGTTTCTGTGCCACTTGGAGGTTATGAAAAGAAGGTCTTATATGTATGGTTCGATGCCTGTATTGGTTACGTTTCGATCACGGCAGGCTACACCAAAGAATGGCGACAATGGTGGTACAACCCCGGTAATGTCAAGCTGTATCAATTCATGGGCAAGGACAACGTCCCTTTCCACACCGTCATCTTCCCAGGCTCTCAGCTAGGGACAAACGACCCTTGGACGAAGTTACACCATATTAGCACTACGGAGTACCTTCAGTACGAGTACGGGAAATTCAGCAAGTCTCGTGGTGTCGGCGTCTTTGGTAACAATGCTAGGGATACTGGCATCGCTCCATCTGTGTGGCGTTACTACCTCCTCTCCTCTCGCCCTGAGACTGGTGATACCCAGTTTGTATGGAAAGACTTTGTGACCAAGAACAACAGCGAGTTGCTTGCTAATCTTGGTAACTTTGTCAACCGGGTCATTAAATTCGTGAACGCAAAGTACTCTAGTGTCATCCCAGACTATACCAAGGCCCCCCTTGAGGTCCAGACCGTACACCAAGCATTCAAGAAGGACCTCAGCAAGCTCTTGGGCGAGTACATTGACGAATTGGAAAATGTTCATCTACGTTCTGGTTTGGAGAAGCTTATGCTTATCTCTTCGCGCGGGAACCAGTTCTTGCAAGAGAATAAGCTCGACAATACCCTCTTTGCCAACAGTCCTGAAACCTGTGCTGCTGTCGTTGGTACTGCCCTTAACTTGATCTACCTCATTTCTGCCCTTGCATACCCATATATGCCAGCAACTGCCCACTCGATAGTCGAACAGCTCAATGCTCCTTTGAGAAGGATTCCAGATGCTGGAGAAAGATGGGATGCGGATTTGTTGCCAGGGCACGTTATTGGAAAAGCCGCTTATCTCTTTAGCAAGATTGATGAGAAGAGAGCTGAAGAGTGGAAGGCGAAGTATGGTGGCAAGCAGGAGGTGGTAGAGATTGCAGTGGAGAAGAAAAAAGGCAAAGATAAGATGAAGAAGAAGCAGGCCGCTCCCCTGGCAGCCGCCCCACTTACCCCTGCTCCGAAACCTAACTAGAAATTAGAGACCAGGAAGGGTACAGGGTCTGGATTTTTTGCGATTGAAGGCATAGACGTTGGAAGGATATATCATCGTGATTGGCAGGCAAACTAGGCTTGTGGTCAGTTGGACCTGGATTAAATGGTATGAGTTGCTACTTGTATCATACGGTGGTTTCTAGGGGGAATAGAATAAAATCGAGATATCTTTGTCACTCAGTGGCTTACTAGCATCCGTGCGTCCGTGTTTATCCAACTCTCCCAGTTCCAATTACCCTGAGTGTTTCGGGTTGGGCCTGGCACCATCCCTCTAACCCCACAGATACATGTTAATGAGTTGTATTACAGGAAATGTCAAACCTCCCAGGGCAACAACCGTTTCTTCCTCAGCCAAATGGTTATATTGCCCAAAATTTGTGGGGACTGGCGGACGATGCAAAGACAAAACGAAATTAGGCAGGATATCTTAGTCGACATCTATTACTTAGTTTGATGTCTGAGTAACTAACAGTGATATATCTAGTGAAAGAAATAATTTTGCAATTCCAGCCCCACTCAAAACAATTCCTTAATCAAACCCTTGGTTTCAGGCGACTGCAAGGTTACAGCGTCCTTTGCCTCGCTTTTCTACGCACGTGACGCCAAGAGAAATATTGAAATATACGGACCGTAGTCGCCGTAGAAATATCCAACATCAGGGTAATTACTGTGGATATGGGTAGATACTTGAGGGTAACACGTTATCTATCTACTGTAACATAACTATATGTAACAGGTTCATATGATTAATTGTGACAACCAGACTACTTGCATCCAGTCCACGGGCAAAAAAAAAACTTACATATGTACACCTCACTTGACATATGCTTCGCCTTCAGTACTTTCGCTGCAGGCATTCCAAGTTTGTGAACCTGTCGTGGTCGGATCACATCGTTGAGAAGTTCAACTTGATTGAGATCCAGATTTTTATGATCCTGTGAACGCTTTACTGTATTCACCATTAGTTGTGCAGTATTGCCGGGACATTTTCAACATATGTATTGGCAGATACCCAGATGTGCGAAGGATAGATGGAGGGACGCTTCCGAATAAGTACTTTGGGAACAAAAATTTGTGTATATACATTGACTACTCGAGTTACAAATACAGCCCCTGTGGAGGAATGGAGTTATGATATTGTTACCTCGGAGGGTGAAGATATGAAATGTGTAATGTGTCAGGAGACATGAAGGTTTGTCCCATCTATGACGGAAATTGATTAGAGCTCCCTTGGTGGGAATAGGATGAGGGACTGCATTACTGGAGGATTAAGTAACTGACGTTGTCAGAGGCTTTGTAGACGGTATGAGTGGCGGTTTGAGGGGTGAGTCGCTTACTCATCCAGCCAGCTTGGCTGGATCCTTGTTACCCAACCAGATCTGAATCCTGCCCCACTGTGAACCTCATCAACACCAACACCAGCACAGCTCACCCTGAGCTGGAGATTTCACCTGGAGAATCATATCACTGCATATAGGCCCGTGAGCCCAATCAGTCAAGCTCCTAGTAGAGCACATAAATTCATAGAATTTCATTGGCGAATACCCTGGCCCATTCAACCCCGCCACCATGACCTCCAGCAGTGCCGACGTCGATGTGAGCTCTACTGAAGATGCCCCCATCAACTTCACTGTCAAGACGTCCAAGGAGGATAAATACTCCCTCTCCCTCCCTCTCAGCACGTCCATCTCCGACTTAAAATTAAAGCTACACGAGCTCTCACAGATTGAGGCAGGATCACAAAGGCTGATTTACTCTGGGAGGGTGATGAAAGATGATGAGACTTTGGCATTCTATAAGGTGCAGAATGGGCATACAATCCACCTTGTAAAGGGGGCTGCGTCAAATCAGAGGGCTTCAGTGGGGAGTGTTAGTGGTAGTGAGAGTTCGGCAGTGAGGCCTGGGCAGGCCCAGACACCGAGGGTCCCGACGAATATTGCTGCGGGAGCGGGGAATAATCCATTAGCAGGACTGACGGGGGCAAGGTACGCAGGGTTGGCTCCTTTGCCCAATGCGGATATATTTGGACCAGATGGTGGGGTACGTCGTTACTTCTCTACTTCACCCTACATATGCTTCGATTCGTTTTGACCAAATCGATGACTATCATCCGATTCTAATTCAAATATTTCCCATAGATGGGTCCTCCACCAGACGCAGACCAAATGTACAACATGATGTCCCAACCCGGCTTCCAAGCCACCATGAACGAAATGCTTCAGAATCCCCAAATGCTCGAGTATATTATTGAGTCGAACCCCCAGCTCCGCGCTATCCCAGGAGCCCGGGAGATGATGCGGAGTCCGGAGTTCAGGGCGATGATGACAAACCCCGAGATGATGCGTCAAGCATCCGAGATGCAGAGACGGATGGGGCTAGGCTCCCTGGGTGGCATGCGGGGTGGACAATCTGCATTCCCGGCACCCGGAGTAACAGATACAACACCCGAGCAGCCTGGACAACCGCAGCAGCAACAACAACAGCAGCAACAAGCTTCCTCGCCTCCCCTAGTGAATCCATTTGCTGCTGGTGCTGGCGCTGGGAACCCGTTTGCAGCATTGTTTGGTGCACCACCTCCAGCTGCTACTCAAGGTGGCCAAATCCCCGCAAACCCATTCGCTAGTCTCGCAAGCCTCTTTGGACACCCTCCCAGCACCACCGGGCAGCAGCAACAGCAGCAGCCAGGATCAACCTCCCCTCCTCCACAAGGCACAAACGCAAACCTTCAGAACCCACTTGGAGTAGTAGATTGGAACGCTTTCAACGAGCTCATGCATCAATACCACACCATGAGTGCTAGTGGTCCAGGTGCCACTGGCTCCCCTGGTGCTGGTGGCTTAGGAGGCGGGGCAGGGGGTATCCCACCGTGGCTTTTGCCCTTTGTGAGTGGTCCAGGACTGGGTGGGCTAGGTGCGCAGTCACCGCCAGTGGATAATAGGCCGCCCGAGGAGAGGTATGCGGAGCAGTTGAGGCAGTTGAATGATATGGGGTTTTTTGATTTTGATAGGAATATTGAGGCGTTGAGGAGGAGTGGGGGGAGTGTGCAGGG
>Ga0307514_10002155_pt1 | contig 21157 bp, 21 predicted proteins | sample 16_EM_MG_FD_203088 | JGI IMG/M metagenome (GOLD analysis project Ga0307514, IMG submission 203088) | Populus trichocarpa ectomycorrhiza microbial communities from riparian zone in the Pacific Northwest, United States - 16_EM | ecosystem: Host-associated > Plants > Roots > Unclassified | place...
GGTTGGAGGGTTGGAGGGTTGGAGGGTTGGAGGTTGTAGGGTCAGAGGGTTGGAGGGTTGGAGGTTGGAGGATTGGAGGTCAGAGTGTTGGAGAGTTGGAGGGTTGGAGGTTGTAGGGTTGGAGGGTCAGAGGGTTGGAGGGTTGGAGGTTGTAGGGTTGGAGGGTTGGAGGGTTGGAGGTTGGAGGGTTGGAGGGTCGAAGGGTTAGAGGGTTGGAGGGTTTGCGGGTTTGTGGGTTTGCGGGTTTGCGGGTTTGCGGGTTTGCAGGTTTGCAGGTTGGAGGTTTACGAGTTGGAGGTTTGCGGGTTTGCGGGTTGTAGGTTGGAGATATGGAGGTTTGGAGGGTTGGACGATTTGCAGGTTGGAGGTTGGAGGGTTGGAATTTATTCACTCCATTCTTTATTTCCTCGAGCATTTATTTACTATGTGCCTTGCTGTGTATTGTTGTGTATTTATTTTACCTCTGCGAGGGTGAGGGTGTTGTACCAACCAGATCAATTTGAATACGTTACTGTTTTTTCGGAATTTTGGTGAATTATTGAATGATTGGTGAATGGGTCCATGATTGGTGAATAGGGCACTATTTGCACGCTAGAGCGCTAGCGCGACCGTTAGCGCCCCTTCCCGCAATCACGCTAACAGATTGGCCAATATGTGCGATTGGTGAATGGGACAGAACAGATATCGACACAGTTATGTTTTTAAGGCAACCTGAGGGTTGGACTGTCAAAGAAGATTTCTGTCAAGTGATTAAGAGCTTGTATAGGCTCTGCCAGGCATCTAGAATCTGCTTGAACAAGTCCCACAGGATGGAGATTGACAGCATCAAGCAACACTTAGTAACAAAGTTTTAGCTCAAAGACATGGGGGCAGCAAAAGTTTTTGTAGGTCTTAACATTGTTAGAGACAGACTGAGTCGGAGGATCTATATCGATCAGGCGAAGTATGCGAATAAAGTGTTGGTCATATACGGATAAAAGATATAAACCCACATTTGTTACCAATTAACATATTGCATTTACAGTCTCAAGATTAGCCCAATTTGCATCCTGCCCTACGAAAAGACACATGATGGCTGTCAGACACGTGTGCAGACATTTGAAAGGAACAGTGGACGCAAGAGTGTTAATTGGAGATGATCCTGATGACCAAAAGTTGACATATGAGTATGCAACAAAGTACGGAGCCACCGCTGTATTATGGAAGTTAAAGAAGTACAAAGCGATATTTCTTAGTACAACAGACGCAGAATATCTTACAGCAACTGAAACGACTTGGGATCTTTCTTGGATTCAAAACATATTCGAAGGAATGAAAGTCGTATTCAGTATACTAGTAAAAATGACGTGGTGATTTACAGAAGAAGGGGCGAAAATTGCGGCCGACGATCTTGAACTCGACCAGGCCGACGTTATTTCTGATATCGTGTTAGATGACGCTCTCCTGGAAATTGGTTTCATATGATGTAAAGGCGATCTCGCCTGTTGGGCCCATCTGAATGGTCGCTGTATGATTGCACATGTGGACGACATCCTAAATGGTGGCAACCGGCGTCAAGTGGACGATACAAAGGCACACCTGACTATGAAATTTAAAATCAAAGACCTCAGAGTCGCCAATGTATTTGTGGGATTCTGAATCTCCCGTGACCGCGTACAGCGCACCATTTATATTGACCAGACACACTATGCAAAAGAAATTCTGGAAACATATGGTATATGGAATTGTAACCCGGTGTGGATCCCAATGAGCTCTGGGGATATTCTGGAGAAGAAAGGTGATTTGTTGCCCCCCTCCGAAAAACGTACATACCAAGCGATGGTCGGAGCTTTAGGTTATCTCATGAATTGCACCCGCCCAGATATTGCCTTTGTGATGTCCCATGTTGCACAATTCGCCTTATGCCCCACAACAAAACACTTGGCTGCAGTTAAACATATTTTTCGTTACAGAAAGAGGACCACTGAAACAAAGCTCCGAATTCAAGGCGGAAGTGAGAATAAGGACAACCAGAATGCAAATATCCTCGGCAATGGCACTTCTATAAACAATTGAACTCGTCACATTACAATTAGGGAACGTTACGTCACAGAGAAAGCTACCTTTAGGGATATCCAGATCACTTGGGGTGCAGACATATTCACTCAACCACTACCTCAAGACACCTTCCTGAAACATGCAAAAACCTTGGGGCTGGTATTTGAGATGCACACATGCCTTTTTTGTTTCTCTACACATAAGAGCGGAAATGCATTGCATCTTCATTTGCGCACCAGGCACAGTACCTTGATTGCAGGTATGATCTCTTGTTCCACTTCGAATTCTACTTCTTCTTCTATTTTGGCGACATGCCCTTGGAAAAGTCTATTTCTACTTCTACTTCTATTTCGGCAACATGCTCTTGGAAAAGTCTATTTCTACTTCTGCTTCTATACCAACTTGGTCTACTCCTATACCGACTATGTCGGAAGGCTTGAATTGTCTACACATGACGTCTATTTCTACTTCTATTTCTATACCGACTTTGTCTACTCTTTTACTGGACTTAGTTAGAGTGTGCAAAAGCGGGGGAGGTTTTACTGGATACAATAATGGGAGTGAGGGGGAAAATGGGATATTTTTGGAAAACGGTGATGTTATACTTTGTTTTCTGAGTGGTGTTTCGCGAAGGATGGTAATGAATGGGTAGCGGGGTCAGGGGAGACTCACGTACCACGACTCTCACTTATGGGGGAGGAGTGTAATGGCTTTTGAGTTCGATATATCTTGTACCAGTGCTATTGTTATCATCCGCGTCGGGGGGAGGTGGAAGGAACGGGGTTCCTTTGGGCTTGGCGACCCGGGACTAGGGGGAGATATAGACTTCTGTACGTCACGGTGGGGATAGAGAATACAACGAACATCAGGGGGATCGCCACAGGGCTTTCATCTTAAAAACTAGTACTAGTACCTGTTCTCGGTCCCAGCCTCTTACCTGGGACCGAGAACAATTAGTACCCGTCTATCAGGGGTACTTGGTCTCGTACCAAGACTCTTTTTATCTGTCACATAAATATTTCAGTGTGTACCAGGGTACTCTACAAAGAACAAATATTTGAAAAAAAATGGTACTGTCTACAGTGCGTGGGCAAAAGAATCCGCGACCCCCGCTGCATAATATGCAGCACCAGCCTGCGGCTGAAAATGAGACATACAGCAGTGCTGTAACACAATGATGAGCAGCCACGCTGGCTCATTATTGCGCGGGGTATTGCTTGAGCTCGAGACTGCTCCAGCTACACTATGTAACTTCTTCACACAACAATGTCAGCACAAGCAAGCACAAGTGAAAGTGGTACTACTAGTCAGAGGGGAAGGGGAGAACTAAAAAGAGTATTTCACCGAGTCCTAAACGGGTAGCTAGTCACTTTGTAGGTACTACACCTATTTTGGTAGGGATCTAGACCCTTTTTGAAGCCTTGCAGAATTCTGGTGTTGCACTTCCTAAATCTGTTGTCCATAGGTGTAAAAAAGGCCTAGTCCAAAATTAGATACTTGCTTGGCCTGTTACCATAATAGGTGTAGCACAACTTACCTGACTACCCTTTTGGGACTCTATATAACAAGCTAGCCTTACTACTTTTCGATATGCAGGATGGTGTGATGAGTTTGAGGGTTTTTAAGACCGCCCACGTTGATTTCGAGTATATTGGGGGGTTTTTGCTCGAGGGGGAATTTTCTATAAAGGAAGCTCCATTCCCCTTGACTTTTACGTTTCTCTTTCTTCTTCAGCCTTTCTTGCAAGCTTCGCCTTGTAAGCAAGAACCACTGTACTTACTCCGCAAATCACACTTCTGTCTCTGCTCCGACTCTTTGGATTTGTCCAAAGAATTAGTTAGGTTTCCCGTAAGAAGGCATTGGAATCCGTCGAGTTGAGGAGCCCGGTACAGGACATGCAGAAGAGCTTCCTGTTTGAGAGCGCCAGGCTAATGCCTGCACTACAAAACAGGAGGACAGCAGTGTTGGGGGGAATGCAGCAAGTGCAGACGGTGGCAATGAGGGCACAGGGCGCACCAAAATCTTTCTATCCTTGTGTTTTGTGTCAATTTTCCTTGAAGGGCAGGGTTAATAATCCCGTTCGCAGCATAAATTCTTATCATAGCATCAATGACTGAATCTAACCTAATCAATATAATACCCTATAGTGGCGGAATGGAAGTTTAGTGATGGGTTAGGTATCTTGCAAGGAGATTTTGGCCGCCAATATCACATCGAGTTCAGTCAGGAGTTCCATATATAGGAATAGCTTGGTTGAAACAACCCAGAACTGTTTCAGCATAATTGTCTGAGACTACAAGAAGCGAGCTTTTTTTTCGAGAGTAACTACAGGTCAGATTTGTATTAATATCCTGCACTCATTATGCGTTAAACATACGTCACAGCACAGAACCTGAGAATTATACATTGTGTTGGGCTAATTACTCTGTGTCGGGCGATATTGTATTGGCACAGTACAGAGCCTCTCTGTATATAAGAATATATTGGTTATAAGCATACTTCACCCCGTCCGAACGATATGCTTGCATCGAGAGTACTCTGTAACAAGAGATCCTTTGAGACCTCACTATCGGTTTTCTGCGTTTGTTGGCATTAGAGCTTAGGCCGGAAAGGTACAAAATGTTCACTTACTTGGCCTTCAGCCCTTCTGTGCCATTGCGTGTCTTTCGGTATATTATTGTATATTCGCCTTGAATTCAGCAAGATACTGAGACAAAGAACCTTCCGTTTGGGAGTCCAGTTGTTCTTCATAGTTTCATCTGTTTGCATTGGCTTCACCAACTCATACCATGCTATCCCGAGACCTCCGGTGCTGCGTTCTCTGTCGTTTGTCCTGCCAACAAATCATTGACTGTAGAATTATAGGATTAGGTATGCTCCCTAAATATATACTATACTAGGATGAAGATAAACGTTGCTCACCATTTCTGAGGCAAGAAGCCAATAATGCAGTTATTGCCACCGAGATGTGCACATTTTTGGCCCTCAAAAATTGCAATATTTCGGGGCCTGGCCACCCCTTGGGTATCCTGATTCCTGCTCTGGTCTGAGAGTACCTAAACCCGATTGTGAAAACTTGTTTGGTAAGCTCATCACAGATCCGCGTTTTCCCTATTCCAGATGCTTGGAACACATTTGCTGTACGGTAGTATCCTTCTGGGGCGCGGTGTACGGCGTACGGCTGCTTCGTTTCTGCCGCCGATAACGCTTGGCCCTGATAAGGCATGGAAAGATGTAAACATATCTGCTTCGCAAAGCCGACTTTCCCTTTCCAGTGGTGGAAGGGGGGATTTCAAGTTCTTGGGTTCGTGAGTATTCGGGAGAGCGGTGTCGGCATGATAGTGACGATGGGAGTCAGGTCGCCAATAACGAACTGCGGCTAAGCATCTTCTTTAGGGCCATCATCTTCCCCTTGGCTCCTCCTTCATCAGAAATCCTGCTGGAAAAGGCCAGTCGATAATGCTGACTTGGGGCACAGCAGTGAGTCCACCCACAAGCGTATCTGGTTAGCACGCAGAATTCGACGACCAGAAACCCCAGGGTGCGAGGAGAATACCACGAGAAGGGCCGCGACGACGGTAACAAGAATATCTACTTGGAATAGGGCTCTTCGAACACCGCGAGCTCCTTTCCCTCGACCAAAGCCAGAAAAGTTCGTGGGAACCTGCACGACATCCCAGACAACCTGTATCGAAGTGTTGCCAACGAAGCAGGATCACGATATCGACAGCGAACCCCCTTTTTTGTAACTCCCACACCACCCTCAATCATGGCCAGCAACCCCACAACTATTAAAAGTAGGATATGGGGGTGTGTATACAGCTTGAATACCAACGTAATCAATACGCAAGTATGTGCGGGATAGGGAGCGGTGACCAGCGGAGTACGTGCAGGAGGCGAGTGAGATGTGTTGTGAATAACTCTCGCTAATACCCATGAAGGGTCACGGGAGTAAGCTATCCAAAAGAGGACAATTGGGAAATGCACGGTATGACAAGGGTTCCGAAAAAGGGTAATTGGGAAAAACCTGTGAAGGATAAAAGAGCTGGGAAAAAGCCGTGAATACAGGAGGATAGAGCAATAGATCCATAGCACACAAGCCTATAGCGATTTCTATAGGCACGCGAATAACAATCTCTACTTCATACTCTTTCACAATTAATAACCTCGTAATTCTTACAAGATATTCGAGCGAGGTGTAAGCAGAGTGTGTAGAGCGTACTTGATATTCCTAACTACGTGGGAGATGCCAGTGTATAAATACATAGAGTACGGCTGAACAACATGATGATACAGGAAGGCCAATCGCATGTATGACACAGTAGGGCATTTAATAAACAAGGGTAGAAACAAGAGCATGCGCGAATATGCATGATGAATATTCTTGTAGACGAAAAGTGATAGGAATGAGGAACCTTCAGGAGGCCATGGGTAGGGATGACAGATCCTCACTTGGGTCGGAGATGAACCAGATTGGAGATGATTCAGGCCTGAGGGAGGGTCCAGAGGATGACGATGACCAGCTAAGGAGACCATGACGTTTTTGATATTGTAGGCCCCGAGAGAGAAACATGAGCATCACGACCAATGGTGCTACCACGTTCAGGGCTCTGGGAAGAGGTACACCAGTCTTCATATATAAGAAGTCAGTGTTCAGGCCGGCAGCAGAGAGGCTCGGGAAGGGGCTCCACCCACTAAAGCTGGCAGTCAACAGTGTGACGACTCAGACGGCACAACTACCAATACCTCTGATGCCGCCACCGACCCTCCCCCAACACCTCCGGCACGTACCCACGCGGAGGCTGCCACTCAACGGAGGTGGGGAAAGCGGAGGATCCGAGCTACGTGTGTGATGGGCGGACACCCCAGAACGCGGCGCATTTGTATCAGTGTCCGTGGGTTGGTGATGGGAGGGGGAGATCTAGAGAAGCGGTAAGCATGAATGAGGGGTGGTGCGAGGCGGTGGCACGCTTTGTGCTGTGACGGAAGGGGGTCTTGTGTACAGTCCTTTGCTGGTATCGTAGTTAGATGGGAAGGGCAGGGGCTCTGGAAGTGGCGAGAGGCACCTGGGACGACTAGGAGGCTGCAGTCCATCGCCATATTCTAGATAGGCTGAATGCGATTAATGACTCTTTTTTAAAAAAAAAGAACTTTGGTAATGCATGCGGCATCACTCAAGTACAAACCGGGTACCATGCGGAGGTGGATCGAGAAGGACAATGGGATTTGGAAACTGGGGGAGGTGTTGTAGAGAAGATCAGGACGGCACAAACGGGTTGCTTCATCAGCCTTGAGTTTCCAGGCTGCGATCTGCTCTCGGAGCTCCAGCTCGTAGGCCTCCCGTCTCTTGATTTCGTCTCTGGCTTTCATCTCTCTTTTCAGAGAGGCTAGGAGCTCGTTGTTCATGTCCTGTCGGAGACGTTGGATGTCATCGTGGGTATTGGACGTCATGATTCACAAGAGCCCCTCTCTCAGGATCTAAGATGTGGGTGAGTGACAGATCGACTGTGCTGGGTGTATGACACCGGTGGGGGTAATGTACCCGAAGCTTTTTTTTAAAGAATCATTAATCGCATTTATCCTGTCTAGAAAGTACCCGAAGCTTGTGAAGCTTTTAGAGGTCAATATGATCGACGTTGGGTCTCAGACAGCTATGAGCTGCGAGCGAGAAAGAAAAGCTGCTTGAGATGGCCTAGGATCTCAACGAGGTGTTTCTACCAAAATGTAAGGTTCTCGTATTCGTGATGATGATATCTTAGGAGAAGAGCTCTCGTCCTAAAGACGAGACTCCGCCAAGCACCGCTACCGCTAAACTCAACCCAAACTTAACCCACTGAACCTAGTCTCCGCTGTAACCTAACCTTCTCTTCTGGGAGACATAAGGGGACTAGAATACTGGGGATACAGTAGCTGTTGAGGGAGGACCGACGGGGTCAGGTGGCATTCTCCCTCGTCATCTACATGAAAGATCCAGCGGATGCATGAAACTGCGGATGGGTAGGAAGCTGTTCCGCACCACAATATGACTGGGGTCGTTGACACCGGAGATATGTTGTCCCATCGTTGGAGTCTGTTTTGTTTTCACCTGCGCAGGATTGATGACACCAGGGTATGGTTGAGTTGGGATTTGTCCAGTTGAGTGTTCCACCAGTGAGGGTTTGTCTCCCAGGATGTCGCGGGTTTTTTTCAGCTACCTGCGCAGATCTTCACTCGGGGTTGTTTTTCTACCTGGTGGGTGCCCAAAAGTTCCCCGAGATCGCAAAACCAAGCAGCGGGAATCAAATCCACCTCACGCATTAAACCCCCATCGCGCCCTAGTACTATGGTCTTGATCCGCCTCATAGCCTAACGCTCCCTTCAAGCGAAAAGCGTAATGACTCAAAGAAGAAGAAAAAAAAAACTATGGTCTTGTTAGCCTAAGGCTCCCTTCGGGGGAAAGACGTATAGACTCCAAAAAAGAAAAAAAAAACTATGGTCTTGGCCCGCCTCATAGCCTAAGGCTCCCTTCGGGGGAAAGGCGTATACACTCCAAAAAAACTATGGTCTTGACGCCTTATAACCTCAGGCTCCCGTCGGGAAAGGCGTATAGACTCCAAAAAAATCAAAAAATCTATGGTCATGAAATGATCCTGGCGCAGACTGGGATGATGTACCAGTTGATCTGTATATACCGTGTTTGATTGCTCGATGGGGTAGGCTAGCCTGTCTGGCTGCATTTGTTCGGTTTTGTCTCGTCGGAGGAGGGTCGTGCCAACCAGACTATTTTGTCTCTGTTCTCGTGCCCAGACCGATTTATTTTTATAAATATTTTGTCTCATGTTATGGTCAGCTCGAAACTTTTAAATTTTGGAGTGGCCTGCCGCAACGCGTGCCAGAGTCACGAGCGATAGTCTGGGTATCGAAATCCTACACCTCTACATACTTAGACCTGAATTGGCTGGCTGCCAGTATAGTACACTAGGGCACCTACCTAGGTATGGCAGCCTCGCAGCCGAGTGACTACCTGGAAATTGATTATACATCTATCGGTATTGGCATAACCTCAGAAATACATCATCAACGTAGTCTTCACTGTTTGGCCGTTAGTACTCAGTACACATTGAGTGCATATTATGTGCAACCAACTCACAAAGAATTGCATATCTAGCGAAATTGACCTCCATGTCAATATGATTCGTGGCAATTTGTCATTTGTAGCAATACCAGATTAGTAGGAACACCTTTGCCAAATGCCGTTTTCAGGTCATGGGTGCATAAGAGTTGCGATGTGCAATAAAGGACTATTCAGCCTTCAGTTCACGCAGGTGGTTGCATGGCCTTTATATAACCCAACCTTGTTCTGGATACATGATGTGGTGATGATGTTGCAACATAGCGATGCGACCAGACTGCGTACTGGTGGCGATGTCCTCATGTCCTCGTCCTCACGTCATGGCAACTAGTTGTCTAGGCATCCTCGCTTGACTCGCTTGACCAGTCACTAGGTAGGAATTGAGAGTTCAGAAGCATGTCTATTGGACAAGAGAAGAAATCTAACTTTGACACGATCATTCTTCCTAATGGCAATCATTGATTGCGGACCAATTTCACCCCCTTCTTTCTACTGTAGTTCCTGACGCAACGGCCAGCTGAACCCACCCCCGTTTCTGGCCGGAGTAACTCGGCCGCGATTTAGGCGTGACTGGTAGAACCTTACGCTCACGTAAGACAAAATTCCGGAACTGTTTCCTTCAAAAGGTAATTGATCTGCAGCTACACTTCGATTGGTTTTTCAAAGTGTAATCTATTGCATATGTCATGTGATGAGCGAACATCGGAAATCAAGTTGGATCATCTGAGTGGACCTATTGTATTTTTTTAATTTTATTTTGGCCTTTCCCCCGAAGAGAGCCTTAGGCTATGAGGCGGGCCTATTGTACAACCAGTAGGTAAGGCGTTAACAACATATGGGACTTGTAGCCCAATCAAATGGACTGAAGGGGCAAACCAAGTGATGGTAGGGTAACATCAGTGTAACATAACCGGCATCACGGCTGGCGGAGCCAAGCACACGGGTGGTTTGTGGGAGGGGCAACCGGCGATAGTAAGGCTGCAGAGAATTATAAGTACGCTGAATTCCTCCTGCTCCTCCAGTCTGACATCGAAGCAACCGTCTCCTCCAGTCTGGCATCGAAGCAACCGTCTCCTAAAGTCCAGAAATCATACTCTGCGTTCCAACAACATAATACCGCATAAAAATGAAGCTTCTTACACTTACGTTGACCCTGGTCTTGAGTCTGGCCTCCCTCACCTCCTCAAGCCCCGTTCCTGCTGAGGATGGAACCCTCTTACCCCGTCAACGTGAGTACTCATCTACACCCTACCCACTATTTGGTTGTCCTTGTATTTATGATATGTGATTATAGGTCAATGTGCCCTCAAGGGTAAATTATGTGGTGGTATCGCAGGAATTCTGTGCTGTCCGGGGTTGGACTGCATCGGAATCCCACCAGGAGTACCAGATGGATCGGGTATTTGTAAATTGCCTTATGGTTGTTAAACGTCAAAGCGGGGATATCATGATATTCGTGGATTATGGGGGTCGGCGGGTGCGGAGAGCCCTTTGGAATTTTCGGAATAATTTTGCATGGTGCCAACGGTTCCAATGTATGCCTGTTCTAGAAACTTGCAATGAATTATCGCGACGTGTACGTCATATATTTAATTAGGGTTCGCACTTAAATACTGGCACGAAAGCAGAGTGATAAACAGAGTTTCCAGAATGTGTAAACCTATGCACAGAGACTGGGGTCGTGCCAACCAGACTACAGTAGTCCAGAGAGATAAATGAGTAAGCAAAGCCCTTGAAATGCTGATATAACAAATGTACATGAATATCCCATGCAATGTGCACATATAATAACAGGTCGAACTAATGGTGGTACGCAAGACAGCAATTTGACTTTTATCCTGAAGGAGTTGTCAACTAAGCAATGTTAGAGCTACTGGTATCACGAGGGCACCTGTACACTAAACTCTACCCCGAGTCAAACTCCGTTGATTAGAATATTTTTTGTGGGATTGTGACAAGCCAAAACTCTAATCAAACCTTTATTTTTTTTTTATACCCCGAAGAGTTGCTAGAACACTTGATATAAGTGTCCGAGTCTATGGGGACAACCAGCAAGGCTCCAAATGTAATGCCTCCCACTGGGGTCCTCAAGTATGCAAATTGGCTTTCTACTCTTTGTGGCTTTCGCACTGCTTGGGCACCGGTGGATCACATAATAGGAGCTCGTGGGGGCGTGAGTATAAACTTACAACCCATGAAGACTCCCAGGGCTCCGCATGACCCTACGTGCAGGTCGGATATGAGTAAGGAGTATTCAAAAAATCAATAAAAAAATCCTATAGTAGGCGGATCAGAAACAGCCCGGCCTGTCATACCCGTGGGGTGGTAAACAGATGCACATGGAAGGCATTACTTAACATAAGCAACAACGATACATGCAGGCCTAGAAGTGTCAAGTCTCTTCTCTTCTTCCCTGTTCCCCAACTTTTGAAGCATACATACATATATACCAACAGAAAAGAGAACAAAACCCCTATTGCGGCTTTACCAGTAGTCTCAAGCAAACTTTCCCATGTAAGCTTCTACCCACCAGACTACCTTCAGGCTTCTCCGCAATTCCCCGTAGCCCTAGGGATAGTCTCATAATCTGCTACAAGACCACGCCTACAAGCTTTCTGTTCGAGGGATTCCAAGACAACTCATTCCCCTAAATGTAGCCTTTGTACCTTAAGAGACCTCTTGTCATCAAGGAGTATTAACAAAAGGAGCAAAAAGTTAAAAAAAGCACTAAGGTATAAACTGAAAAGCAAAAAGGTATAAACTAAAAAGCAAATGACAGGGTATATAAGGAAAAAGAAATAAAGCTGGAAGTAAGTACAAAAAGGACTTGAAGCTTCCGTTGAGATGTGGAGAGAAGAGAAGAAAGGAAGAGGGGGGAAGAGGGGTATTTATACGAAAACAGGGCGGCCAAGTTCGGAGGGGTGTATAGAATGGCCTAGAAGAAGCCAAGCCCGCTCTCTGCAGTGGTAGGGCAAGGGCGGAGGAATAAGCTTCAAAGATTTAAGGTTTAGTTCTCGATAGGCAGGCGAGTTGCGGGGTGGTGTATGGGGGAGATAGAGAATGTGCGCCAAGCCCGCTCTCTGCAGTGGTAGGGCAAAGGGAGGAGGAATAAGCTTCAAAGATTTATAAGGTTTCGAGAGAATCTCCATGATAGGGTAATAGGTGTAACGCTGCTAGCATGGCATGGTAAAACCTCGGGCCGAGAGGAGACTCATGTTGTTAATACATCACGATGAGGATAAGAGGATAACAAGAATATCATTCTCTATCATCATGTCACCTAGTCCTTCTACTAGGTCCAAAATTAGATGCTTGCTTGACTGTTACCATAATAGGCGTAGCACAACTTACCTGACTACCCTTTTGGGACTCTATATAACAAGCTAGCCTAGCTAGGCACGAGACTAGCTAGTCTAACCACTTTTCGATATACAGTATGTATATACAAACAACGTTAATTAACGTTGTAACCCTATTTTTTATCCTCCAATATTTGTTACTTGGAGAGCACCCCCTGCTGGATACCGTAGATACTTAAGTACAAAGACGAGACATTCCCTAGCCCAGCAGGCACTAGCACTGGCATCAGCATCGGTATTGGTATCGCCATTGACATTGCCTCCCGTAGGGACATGTTCTGGCCTGCCCGGGAATCGGCACAGGTGCGAATAGGCCAGTTTCCGGGTAGACCGGCCTGTCAGGGAATATTCTTGGGCGGACTGACCTCTCTGGGAATGTTGTAAATTGCATGTATCTTGCCACAACTGAATTTTCGCCATCGCTGAATTTTCGCCATCGCTAAATATTCGCCATTGCTGAATATTGTATCTTGCCACCGTAAATATGCGCATGAGTGCACACACAGAAGACATCAACAATGCAGAAATTCCCATTTCGTGGGTAGATATAATATATTGAGCAGCTTAAAATCCTAGGGAAGAAGCCTTCAATAAAGATACTTTAGATTCCATCTGCTTTTCTGCATCCAACATCAACTTGAACCTTAATTACGCTGCCTCGCATTTTTATGATGGCTTCATCGAATAGCTAGCACCACATCTCAACGCCCCACATTTTCTCAAGCTGCACGTAATGCTTTTGGGGAATATCTTGCAACTTGTTCTAATCGTTTCCGGCTTTCTTACCAAAAATGGCGAGATATTCGGAGAATCCTTCAACAGCCAGATACGACAAATGCGAATCAAGGATGGAATGGACCGCATTGAATGAATACCTGATTAGCGATGCTGGTGCATTCGTGAAAAAAACCAGCGTGACACAACAGGCTGAAGGAGTAGGCAATCGGGAGGTTGTTTTAGAGCATGAGGTCTATGATATAATTGCGAATACACATTTATCATTGCTTCATGACGGACAGTGTAGTTGTGTTAAATACGATTTACATTGCAGTAGCCGCTGTTATCCATCACATAGTTGCCCTAATACTACGAGGGAGATGGAGATGGAGGATGCAGAGGAAATGGGGGACAGGCACGCCGATATTCAATGTTTAGTACAATTCATGTCTGTCAGCGTTAATGTATATGCAGTTCCTCGTCATACAGTACGGACTTTTTAAAAAAAAAAAGTTAATATATGTGTTAATATTTCTATGTATTCGCCCCATAATTATTGCTTCCGAAATTCCTATATTTGGTAATCATATTCCCGGGGAGGCTGGTACTGCTTCTGGCCTACCGGGGAATCGAGGGATATCAGTTCTGCATTCCCGGGCAGGCCGTTATTCCCCTGTGGGCCGGCCTCTCAAAGAATTGTATGGCTTCCCAGGCAGGCCAGAACAGATATATTCGAAGCGTAGTATACTGGACAGCTAACTCGTTGTGCTTCTCGGAAAGTCTGAATGCTCTCTGAACCTTATAGATTGTAGCAAAAAAACTCGAAGTACAGGCAAATATCCATCACTTATATTAGGAACATCCTGTTCCTTTCACCGCATTTGGATACTGGTCATCCCTCACGTGACATGTATGGGTGCTCCACTTGTCTCATTATGGACTTCCCTGACTCAGCATGCCAGTAGTACTAGTACGGTACTTAGGACAGGCCTGATCGGGAAGAGGGAATTAGATAAGCAGGAAGAGGCAGAACGGTAGATAGCCCACACCGTACTCTCTGCGTACCAATCCCCTCCCACACTGTTCGAGAGGCGGGATTCGAATCTACGAAGACAAGCCGCAACAATTGGGTTCCCCTTGGACACCCAAGGGCCACTGTCTCTGTGCTCCTTGCTACTCCCTCTTCCCTGGTCATCTGCCGCCCTCCTGCCAGGCTGACTTTTTTTTTAAGGAGTCATTAATCGCATTCTTCCTGTCAAGGCTATGGCGATGGACCGCTACCCCCAAGTGGAAACCCGGCAAAGGACTCTCTCAACCACTGGGCTGATCCCTGCCCCTAAAAACTCCCCCAAGAAGGGAAAAAGACTACAAAACCTCGCGCAGGTGTGTTTTGTTCCGTTCAGCAATCATGACGATTGGTCAATGGGTCGATATTGACGGATGGTTCGACTATTCACCAATTACGCACAGGTCGGTGTTAGCGCGAACTGCTCAGCAATCATTGATGAATCGGTCGACCCATTCACCAATCTTTGCATAATATACGGATGTGCATACGAGAAATAAAAAGATATGCGCTGGTGGCGGGCAAAAACATGGGGCCACATATAATAGGGCCCGTATAGACACAATAAGGCGGATAGGCACAATGACCCCTATAGACACAAAAACCCCTATGGACATAAAAACCCCTGGCTGGCTGCAGTATGGGATCAAAATCTTAAATGGGGGACCAAGAGCATCCACAAACATAAGGTTTAGTAGAACAGGCAAATGGAGTTATGAAAACAAAGTTACGATGCTGGTTGGATGAGCATGAGGGGCAAGGATAGAGTGATGCACTACCGGATATTGCATTGGCAATGAACTGACAGAGTCACACAACATTAGGAGGAAAGATGCCATATGAAGTCTTTTTTGGGAGAAAGCTACATTGGGAGGATCGAATAGGATTACACCAAGCCAAGGAAGCTACCGAGGTTGAGAATGAGGTTTTAGATGATCTTAATGAGCTAGCTGTGCAAGCTCAAGCAGTGGAAGCCAACTCTGATGATTTTTATCCTGATTTATCAGGAATAAATATTTTCGATGAAAATCCAATGCAACAGGTATATAAACCATCAGGCATCCTTACTTTATTTCTACTAAATTCTATTTAGATTCTTCTGGACCTCTCCCCTAACTTACCACCAATCCCAATTGATCCATTGCTCTCAGGTTCGACTAGCAATATTACCTTAAACGAAGCTGCTGTGAGGCTCGCCTCCCAGAAGAGAAGGTTAGGTCGCGAGTCACGTGTGTGGTATATAGTTCGGAGGATGTCCTCCTTGTCTTGTACCTATCATCATCATCACGAATACGAGAACCTTACATTTTGGTAGCAACACCTCGTTGAGATCCTAGGCCATCTCAAGCAGCCTTTTTTTCCTTCTCGCTCGCAGCTCATAGCTGTCTGAGACCCTACGTCGATCGTATTGACCTCCACCTCCCAGAAGAGAAGGTTAGGTCGCGAGTCACGTGTCTGGTATATAGTTCGGAAGATGTCCTCCTTGTCTTGTACCTATCATCATCATCACGAATACGAGAACCTTACAGTCGCTACCAATATCACCTCAACTGAATTGGCTACAAATATAATTCCTTTAACTTATATGGAGGAGTCAGTTCTTGCTGCGGGAGTTCGAGCTCGTAACCAAATGGCCAATCGAGATAACAAATGTTTTATTATTGACAATTTGGAAACTGATGCTATTGTTTCCCTACGCATACCTCAAGAAGATCAAAGTACCCTCGATTATCCACGCTTATATGCTTGGGTTCTTCAGCAGACTCATCCAGGACGATATCAATTACAAACCCAACATGGAATTCTTGATCGCCTATTTCCTACCGGGGAACTTAATCAAGTTCCTCCACTTATTGGTATATTTATCCTCTATTCCTATTCTATATAAATCATTTGCTGTTTACTTCTTATAGCAGCCACAATTGAGATTGGGTCTAATCCTACTTCTATATCACTACACCATGCTGCTGCTTTGGCTTCACAAGTAACTGAGGTTGTACTATATTGCACCTGTCAACAACCGACATCTTGTGGAACTCGGAGATGCAAATGCCTTAAGTCTGGAGCAAAATGCTCCAACTATTGCTATCGCTCTAGCGAGGTGACAGATGCTTGTGTTAATCTTGCACCCATTGAAGAACGCAATGTCAGAATCCTTATTCCACGCATACCTCAGCTTTCTTCTATCAGCACTGTGAGTACAACAGCAACAAACTCAGATTCTGATAATCTATGAGATGGTACCCACTGCAAACGTCAAGCTTCTCGCCTTTCTACCTCTGAAAGCACCTCTCACAATCTCAGATCTACTCGGTCCCGTCAGGAAGCTGATCCCATGTCTATGGAACTGTCAACTCAAGCTGATTTAGATACGATTGTCGTTCGAAAATCATAAGCCTCCAACTATGATATTATCATTATTATAGATCATTATGTTTCTTCTGCTGGAGGTATTAGTGCTGGGTGCTACTATTGTTTTTTGGATTTGTTTATATTATATCTTTAGGGTTTATTGTATCTAGATGGGTTATTGTGTTCAGACAGGTTATTGTTTCCAGACAGGTTATTGTTTTCAGACAGGTCATTGTTTTCAGGCGGGTTATTATGTTCAGATAGGTTATTGTATACATGGTAACTGATAAGGGACCCCAGCGGCAATGGCTCTGGGAGTATGGAAAATCGGAAGAGCGGTGATGCATGTGTCACGGCTGGACAGCACAGAACGCGGCGCATCTACTGGGATGTCCGTGGGTTGGAGATGGCAAAGGGCGCACGAGTGAGATGACCTGGGAAGATGAGAAGTGGTGCGAGGCGATGGCGGAGTTGTAATGTAAAATTGTAGATAGTATGGAGAGGGCAGGGACTGGTCCGCGGGGAAGAGAGAGACCACCTGGGACACACCAGGAGCTGTAGTCCATCGCCATATTCTATATAGGATGAATGCGATTAATGATTCTTTAAAAAAAAATAAAAGAAAACGAGTACTGATTAGGATTCCGACGACATATATGTACTGTGCCGTACATATCACGTGTCCATCACGCTTGGCAACTGGAGGCGGCTCTTACCCCGCATCTCTCGATCCGCGCAACATGAACAAGGGGCACAACCGTACCGTAAGTGCTTCTCTATAGTACACTTTCTATAGTATAGAGCATGTTGACTCTTTAGGAAAAGTGAAAGGAATCATTTCGGTGAATAGAACTACGATAGTCTTCAGAGCACGCGAAAACTATAGCTCGATTCTGTAACAACTTTATGTATACCATTACCGGTACCTAGTTAGTCTCTGCGACATGTGCTGAGTACAGAATTATGTGTGCGCGCATATAGAGTAGCAATATGCGTGCCAAAAGAAAGTACAACTAAAATCAATTGGTCGAACCCCAAGCTGAACTGACAGCGACACAACAATCTCTGCAAGTTGTCAACTAAACTACATATTCTCCGATATAAGTCCAATATGCATAAGCAAGGTATGCTATTCTATTTCATATGTAAACAAGTATAATCGTTTATCCTACCTAACACTGAATACGCTTAGCATTCCGGATAATACGCATTATGGATCCAGCTAGCCTCACAATTGGGGTTGTCGGCCTCGCCGGACAGTTGACTAAGGCTGCTATGGACTGCTACAAAATTTTTGATAATATGGGCGACGTTGGCTCCACCTACGATACAATTCTGCATGAACTGCGCACGCAGGGACTTCGCCTCAGGAGATGGGAGCAAGCTTGGGGATTCGGAGGTGACGACAATCAGGAGCATCGGCTTCAGCCTGAAGACTACAGGTACAGATATGCAACTGCAAGTTTGGCAAGAATAGTTGCGGTATTTTCCAGTGCTGAGAAGCTGCAAGCGAGATATGGGATTGTGGTGAAGAAAGAATCGCTCTCCGTGGAGACTGGGGGGGATGAACGGAAGCCACGATTTCGGGATCGATTGCTAGTACCAATTCGAGGGAGGCTCCGATCAAAATCCCCGGGTCCGTCAACCCCCGGTCTGACCAGCGATGACCTGCATGTTTTAGAGAATCCCCGAGTACTGGCAGACACACGCATTCTCCCTGGGATTGATGATGAGATCAAGTCCATGACCCAGGCAATGAACCGAGTACAGCAATCCTTATCTGTCTATCTCAAACTCCGCTGGGTTATTTCAGACAACGCAAAGCTAGGGGAGCTATTGAGAAACTTGACAAGCCTCAACGATGGGCTTTTTCAAGTACTTCCGGCACCGGAATGCCCCTTAGCACATTCAGCTAATCCCCACCGATGTCAAGATTCAAAACTAAAAGTTTCATTCGATATTCCTTTTCGACTCAATGTTCGGGAAAATTGTGACTTCGTCGGAAGAGAATATCTACTCGAGAACTTGCAGCAGGAGATAGAAAAAGGCAAAGATAGGCAGAATATTATTGTACTATATGGTACCGGAGGTATGGGAAAGACACAACTTGCACTAAAGTATGTGTATCAGCAATATGGGAACTACTCCTCAGTATTTTTCATCAATACCGCCAGTGTTCAGACAACCATTATCGGATTCACGCAGATAATGCAGCGTCTTGTTCAACACCATCGACAGATCTCAGACGACTATGCACATATCGGCCAGTTATTGGGTATGGGGGGAAAACTGGATCCAGTGGGATGCTTTACAGTCACATCGGAGCCCGAGGAGCAACATGTTGTGAACGCAGTCAAGGAGTGGTTTTCAGCCCCCGCAAATACAAACTGGCTCCTTGTATTTGATAACCTCGATGACCCTGACCTAGTTGATATCGAGGAGTATATTCCATTGTGCAATCACGGTACGGTGATAATTACCAGCAGGCGGCGTGAGTGTGTACAGTAAGGCCGAAAAGGGTTGGAAGTGCAGCAGATGCACTGTTTGGAGTCAATACAGTTGCTACTTAGCGCATGTTCAATTCCTCGGTTTGAGGATCTGGTACCACTAGGTAGGTGCAACCTATTACTACTTATCCTTATCATATCTCATAATAATTGCCTGAGCTGATAATATATACCTAGAACAAACTGCTGCCAGTACTATAGCGCAAGAGTTGGGATATCTCCCACTTGCCTTGAGTCAGGCTGGAGCATATATTCATATATCTCAGTACTCATTGAGCCGATATCTAACGGAATACCAAACCAAGGCGGCTTATCTACTGAGTCAGAAATCGACAGCGAGACAACAAGATAGATCAGTGTTTACAACATGGGAGATATCATTTAGGGCAATCCAAGAAAAATGCCCCAAAGCAGCAGATCTGTTGTTAGTCTGTGGGTTTCTTGACCATGAAGACATCCAGGAAGAACTTCTACAACGTGGCCTAAACTTGGAAAATCATGGTATGAACATCGTAGAATATTTGTGAAGACGTTGCTAATAATGTTGGGATAGATCATGCTTTCGAAGAATCAATCAGGATGTTGTTTTCATACTCCCTACTGAAGCGAGGTAGCAGCGATAACAGCTTTAGTATTCATCGTTTAGTCCACTCTTGGGCTAGGCTTCGACTAAAGTCTGAGCCGCAAAAGGAAATCGAAAAAGCAGTGGAAGCCTTTGAAATGGTTGCATCACTGCTGAATCGGTTGAGCCAACGGAGTACGGCGGACTGGGTGTTTGAGCAGCAACTTATGCCACATATCAATGCAGTGACAAAACATATGCCGTCACAATACCTTGCACTAAATATCACTAAGATACTGGATAAAGCTTGTGCGTTAGGCAATGTGTTCACTAGGCATGGGCGATACAAGCAGGCAATGGAGCTGTATGAGCAAGCATTGGGTGGGTGTGAGAAGGCATTGGGGATGGACCACCCAGATACTCTCGGGATAGCCAGCATGATGGCACTCGCACTCGACAACCAAGGGCAGTATGAGAAGGCGCTGGAGTTCTACGAGCGAGCACTGGCTGGGCGTGAGAAGGCATTGGGGGTAGAACACCCAGATACTCTCCGTATAGTCAATAATATGGCATCCGTATTCGACAACCGAGGACAGTATGAGAAAGCGCTGAAGTTGTATGAGCGGGCATTGGCTGGGCGTCAGAAGGCATTGGGGGTGGACCACCCAGATACTCTCAGTACAGTCAATAATATGGCATTCGTATTGAACAACCAAGGGCAGTATGAGAAAGCGCTGGAGTTGTATGAGCGAGCACTGGCTGGGCGTCAGAAGGCATTGGGGGTGGACCACCCAGATACTCTCACTACAGTCAATAATATGGCATCCGTATTCGACAACCGAGGACAGTATGAGAAAGCGCAGGAGTCGTATGAGCGAGCATTGGCTGGGTATGAGAAGGCATTGGGGGTGAACCACCCGGATACTCTCACTACAGTCAATAATATAGCAGGAGTATTCCGTAAGCAAGGACAGTATGAGAAAGCGCGGGAGTTCTATGAGCAAGCACTGGCTGGGTATGAGAACGCCTTGGGGGTGGACCACCCCGATACTCTCAGTACAGTCAATAATATGGCACTAGTATTCCACGAGCAAGGACAGTATGAGAAAGCACTGGAGTTCTATGAGCGGGCATTGGCTGGAAGGCAGAAGGCTTTGGGGGTAGACCATCCAGATACTCTCACCACAGTCAATAATATGGCAGGCGTATTCCACGAGCAAGGACAGTATGAGAAAGCGCTGGAGTTCTATGAGCGGGCATTGGCTGGAAGGCAGAAGGCTTTGGGGGTAGACCATCCATCTACTCTCAGCCTCTATGGCGACCCAATAACATACTTTAATTATACCTGGAAGTATAATTAAAGTATGTTTGATGTTCAATTAAAGTACTATTTAACTTCCATTTGATAGCGACGGCGTTGTATGGGCCACTTTCATACTAAAATGA
>Ga0307514_10002156_pt1 | contig 21153 bp, 16 predicted proteins | sample 16_EM_MG_FD_203088 | JGI IMG/M metagenome (GOLD analysis project Ga0307514, IMG submission 203088) | Populus trichocarpa ectomycorrhiza microbial communities from riparian zone in the Pacific Northwest, United States - 16_EM | ecosystem: Host-associated > Plants > Roots > Unclassified | place...
TTACTAGAGCGCTGATCCACCATCTTGTAGCGAAGGAGACGGCAGGTGCGCATTTACTCACAATGCATAATGTTTATTGGCTGCTACAGATGATGCATGAGGCGGGAGAGGCGATTGTGAAGGGGAAGTTTCCGGGATATTTGAAGAGGAGGTTTCAGTGGTGGTATCCTGAAGGAGTATACCCAGAGTGGGCGGTTGGGGCTTTGAGGGGGGTGGGGGTGGATTTGGATGAGAAGTAGATGGCGAGGCGTGGCGTTGGATATAGGATACCATGGTCCCCATGCGCCGTATTATATCGGGTTGCACTAGCTCTGGTAGGGAAATTGATTTTTTGACATTCACCGCTAACGCCATGCAAATCTGGGTAACGATGTAAGTATTAAACCCGGCCTGCTTCAGGGTAACTACTTACTGTGAATCATGCGCTACGATAGAAATCCCTTTGTAGTCACGTGCGTAGGACTACGGCTACTCTTGCATGAATAGTATTGTTCGATTGTTTTCCGTTGCCATAAACAATATTGTCACTGCCAATGCGGGGTCGATATCTAGGACAACACACACAGCCTAGCGACACACAACACTACGACACACACAACACAAGATAACACAAGACAACACAACGACAACACCATCCCTTTTGATATTTACATATAAAACCATGACCGAAGTACTAGGTGCAGTTGCAAGCGCGGTGGCTGTGGTTGAAGCTGCTGGCAAGGTCTGGTCGACTATCTACAAATACTATCAGGTAAGAATCCCCCCGACCAATTTGAGCCACCATCAGTAGTAAATAATTTTACATCGGGTTAGGATGCTAGGAATGCCCAATCCGAGATGGGTGACCTTATGGATAGCATTATGGCTCTCCAAACTACATTTCAGCAAGTTCAAAACTTGACGAAAGGTCCTGGTGCCACCAAGTTGATTGCATTGAAGCCGCTCCTCGAAAGTAGCTCTTCGGAACTTAAAAAGAAGTTTGACCAAATTCTTGAGATTTTGCAGCCAAGCATAAGACAAAACAAAAAGAGAAAAACGCTGAGTGAGAGGCTGAAGTGGCCATTTCAAAAGGCGGATGTGGAACAAATTCTTCAGTTACTTGAGCGGCATAAATCAGCTTTGATTTTTGCTATAAATTCTGACCAGATGTAAAGAGCCTATCTACTTCCCCCTCGTACCTCGACTGAAGTCATAGAATATGCTAATATCTATGGATTATCATTACTAGGACGGCTGTTATTCAAATTGACAATCGAGTTGAGAAAATTGACAATCGAGTTGAGGAAATTGACAATCGAGTTGAGGAAATTGACAATCGAGTTGAGGTAAGTGACCACTATTGTTCCGTGCCAGTGCCACATAAAATCGCACAGTACTAGGACTAATTAGTAGTACGTATACAGTCACTGCAACAAAGCACAAATATTGCAAAGTTACCACGCGCTAAAGGTGCTGCCCATAACGACTGGCTCCGCCGACATGAGGATCACTGTTTGCAAGATACGCGAGTAGAGCTCCGTAAGCAGATTATGGACTGGTGTGATGACCCGGATAGCAAATGCATCTTCTGGCTTAATGGAATGGCTGGGACTGGCAAATCCACAATTTCCCGCACAATTGCTCGAGAGCTTGCAGGAAAGAAAAAACTGGCAGCGAGTTTCTTTTTTACCCGAGGCAGAAAGGATGTCAGTCACGCTGGCATGTTCTTCACTACTATTGCCGCCCAGCTAGCAATCAGTTTACCAGTACTCCGGACATCCATCTCAGACGCCATCGACAACAATGTTCATATCTTTGAACAAGGACCTCGGGAGCAATGGAATCAACTCATTCTTCATCCTTTAAAGAATGCCCCCACTCAATCAATTCAACTGGTTGTAGTAATTGATGCCCTCGATGAGTGTGACAGCATGCAAGATATCCAATTAATCCTCCTACTACTTGCAGAAGCCAAGGACCTTGCGACAATTGGGATTAAGATTTTCCTTACCAGCAGACCAGAAATCCCGATCTTTGATGGATTTCGTCAGTTGTCTGGTGAGGCGTATCAGGATTTTATACTCCATAATATCCCACTTGATACAGTTAACGCAGATATATCTACTTTCTTTCAGCAAAAGTTGTCGCCACTGAAAGCCAAACATGGGCTGGGGACACCATGGCCAGATGAACTAATTCTTGGACAATTGGTGGAAAGAGCAGCTGGGCTGTTTATCTATGCTGCAACAATACTTCGATTTATTCAAGACGGCATAGATGGACCTGAAGAACTACTCTCTTTAGTTCTTAGTGCAACCAATTCATCCCTGTCGGCAACCGAGCATCTCGATGGCATCTATACAACACTACTTCAGCACTCAGTTCTTGGAAAACGGGGTTACCAAGAGTGTGCAGGACGGTTTAGACAGGTCGTTGGATCCATTGTGGTCATGTTTAATACCATGCCAGCACGAAATCTAGCACAGCTGCTTCAAATACCACCCAAAATGGTTTCAAGCACTTTGGACTCTTTGTGTTCTGTCGTCAATGTCCCAGAAGATGAAAGCCAACCTGTCCGATTATTTCATCTATCCTTCCGTGACTTCCTACTGGATTCTCAGAGATGCAGTGATTCTCGGTTTCAGATAGATGAGGAAGATCGACACACCAGCCTATTTCGAAAATGTATGTCGCATATATCTCAGCTTCAGGAAAATATATGCAATCTTTGGGGACCAGGAGTTTTGATTACTGAGATTCCCGATGATACGATACAAAACAGCATTCCACCACATGTTCAATACGCATGCCGTTACTGGTTTGATCACTGGCGACTTGGGAATCCACTGGCACTGGAGGAAGACATCAAGATTATTCGGCAATTTCTTGAACAACACTTTCTTCATTGGTTGGAGGGACTTAGTTTAATCGGAGAGGTATCAAATGGAGCTCAGATGATAATAACTCTAGAGGAAATGCTATCTGTAAGCTGCAATGCTCATTACTTTATACGGAGAATAGTATTGACCTGAAAACAGGGACAATTTGGAGACTTTGATCCCGGATTGTTGGAACTTGCATATGATGCCAAACGGTTTATATTGCACACGAGGTCAATTATTGAAATGGCACCACTTCAGGTCTACTATTCGGGACTTTTATTTACTCCAGGATCAAGTCTAATTCGAGGAGGTTACTTAAAAAATATCCCTTGGGTTACTAGGGAACCCAAAGTGGCAGATGTGTGGAGCTCATTGATACAGACGCTAGAAGGCCATACCAATTATGTCAAATCAGCTGTGTTTTCACCCGATGGAAAGCTTGTTGCCTCTGCATCCACGGACAACATGGTCAGATTGTGGGATACATCAACTGGAAAGCAATGTGGAGTTTTGGAAGGTCACACCAGTTATGTCAAATCAGCTGTGTTTTCACCCGATGGAAAGCTTGTTGCCTCTGCATCCAAGGACAACACGGTCAGATTATGGGATACATCAACAAGAAAGCAATGTGGAGTTTTGGGAGGTCATACCGATGGTGTCAGATCGGTTGTGTTTTCACCCGATGGAAAGCTTGTTGCCTCTGCATCCGAGGACTACACGGTCAGATTATGGGATACATCAACTGGAAAGCAATGTAGAGTTTTGGGAGGTTACACCAGTTATGGCAAACCAGCTGTATTTTCACCCGATGGAAAGCTTGTTGCCTCTGCATCCTGGGACCACACGGTCAGATTATGGGATACATCAACAGGAAAGCAATGTGGAGTTTTGAAAGGCCATACCAGTTGGGTCAAATCAGTTGTGTTTTCACCCGATGGAAAGCTTGTTGCCTCTGCATCCAAGGACAAAACGGTCAGATTATGGGATACATCAACTGGGAAGCAATGTGGAGTTTTGGAAGGTCACACCAGTTATGTCAAATCAGCTGTGTTTTCACCCGATGGAAAGCTTGTTGCCTCTGCATCCAAGGACAAAACGGTCAGATTATGGGATACATCAACAGGAAAGCAATGTGCAGTTTTGGAAGGTCATGGCAGGGGTGTCACTTCGGTTGTGTTTTCACCCGATGGAAAGCTTGTTGCCTCTGCATCTCCTGACAAAACGGTCAGATTATGGGATACATCAACAGGAAAGCAATGTGGAGTTTTCGAAGGCCATAGCAGGACTGTCAAGTCAGCTGTGTTTTCACCCGATGAAAAGCTTGTTGCCTCTGCATCCGAGGACAACACGGTCAGGTTATGGGATACATCAACAAGAAAGCAATGTGGAGTTTTGGGAGGTCATACCGATGGTGTCAGATCGGTTGTGTTTTCACCCGATGGAAAGCTCGCTGCCTCTACATCCTTGGACAACACGGTCAGATTATGGGATACATCAACTGGAAAGCAATGTGGAGTTTTGAAAGGTCATACCGAGTATATCAAATCGACTGTGTTTTCACCCGATGGAACGCTTGTTGCCTCTGCATCCGAGGACAAAACTGTCAGATTATGGGATACATCAATGGGAAAGCAGTGTGGGGTTTTGGAAGGCCATACCTATCATGTCAATTCGGCTGTGTTTTCACCTAATGGAAAGCTTGTTGTCTCTGCATCCTATGACAACACGGTCAGATTATGGGATACAGCAACAGGAAAGCAGTGTGGAGTTCTGGAAGGTCATACCAGTTTTGTCAATTCAGCTGTGGTTTCACCCGATGGAAAACTTGTTGCCTCTGCATCTTTGGACAATACGGTCAGATTATGGGATACATCAACAGGAAAGCAATGTGGAGTTTTGAAAGGCCATACCGGATATGCCGTGTCGGCTGTGTTTTCACCCGATGGAACGCTTGTTGCCTCTACATTCTCGGACAACACGGTCAGGTTATGGGACACATCAACAGGAAAGCAATGTGCAGTTTTGGAAGATCATAATGATTGTGTCATATCGGTTGTGTTTTCACCCGATGGAAAGCTTTTTGCCTCTGCATCCGAGGACGGAACAGTCAGATTATGGGATACTAGAACCAAAACAACCATAGAAATCATAACAACTTATGCCAATGTCACAATTATGAAGTTTTCTAATGACGGAACGCATTTACATACGAGTCGCGGCATCCTGCAGCTCAAATCATCTCCTCACAGCGGCGGCAATCGAGAACTACCACATACGTTACCTTATTCCCTGGATGTTACTGGTCAATGGATCACATGCAACATGAAGAAATTGCTCTGGCTTCCTGTTGAATACCGACCATCCTGCTCTGCAATAAATGACACTGCCAATCTTATTGTCATTGGATCTTCCTCCGGTAGAGTTATTTTCATATCTATTGATTTTACCGCTCTCCCGGCTGCATATCTCCAGCCATCTGCTCAAGTTGCTGTCGCAGCAGGTAAGGGCTTCCTTGGACTTGTTGGTTGTTAAAAGCTTTGATGAGCTAATTTACTGGTTTTAGGTGCAAGTTAAATCAATGGAACTGCAGTTTGGGTATGGTAGGCCGGGCATTTGATGTTGGTGTATTCTTGTGCGATGATTTGTATATGAGCAGCGGGTCATGTCTAGGGAAGAATAAGTTTTCAGTTGACTGTTGGGGGGTTCTCAAGACGGCTTATTAGATCCTCCTATACATTATCGATACTGAAAAAGCTCGAGGTCGCATAGGAGAAAGTGATGTCGGGTGAAATTTACAACTAGCGAGGCCGCCATATTCACAGTCAGCTAGCCATATGGTGAAATTTACAGCTTGCCAGGGGTTTTTCCAACAACAGACTTTTTCCTAATAAAAATGTAAAATATCAAAACGAGTTTCCCCGCCTCAAAATCTTGAGAGCGAATCATCAGAACAGACCCTGCTCTCTAGCCTAAGTACTTTTTGCCTCTACCGGTACCTGGAATCCCTCAATTGATAGCCAAAGCCGTAAAGGAAAGAACTTACCTACCACCCACCTACCGTCAGTTCATTTGTGGTGTTGCAACTGGTGGTTAAGAGCCCCCATCTCGATATACAGGAATCACCAGTTTATGCGGTAGTAATGAAGGTCATGTGTTATATTTCATGGGCTCTAGGCTCCTCCACCTAGTCAGCTTTAGTCTATCTAGCTCGACAGCAACACCACAGTATATAAACGCAAATTGTGGCATTGTTCAGGGTAACCCCCCCAAATGGCAAATTGTTAAAACAGACGAAGGATATAAGCGCAGATTTTCACATGTATCTAGCTAGAACCCTGTTCGTTAGAGAATTCCTAGGAGTTCAGAGAACAGCGAGAGCAATAGTTTAGCTGCCAAACTAGCAAGCTCAAATATATCGAGTTTATTCCATTCTTGCAAATCAGCGACGATTCCTGTCGGTAGGGAAATTGATTTTTTTATTTGACATTCACTGCTAACGAACGCCATGCCACGCAATCTGGGTAACTAGGTATATACCGTAGAATCTCGCCGATAAGAAGAAACGTTTCCTGGGTATATAATCCCAGACGGCAAATTGTCAAAATAGACGAAGGATATACATGAGCGCATGTTTTCACATGTAGGTATCTAGAGCTCTGTATATATTCCTAGGAGTTCGGGGAGGAGAGCGCAATAGTTTAGCTGTCAAACTAGCAAGCTCAAATATATCGAGGTTATTCCGTTCTTGCAAATCAGCGACGGTTCTTCCTGTTCTCGTGCCCAGAATCGATTTTCTACCACAAAAAATAAATCGGTCTGGGCACGAGAACAGTTCTTCCTCCGTTCATAACCTCGGTAGGGAAATTGATTTTTTTAGCTAACGCCATGGGTAACGATGTAAGTATTAAACCCCCGCCTGCTTCAGGGTAACTATGTATTTACATATGACTAAGCGAATCATGTGCTACGATAGAAAAAATACCTTTGTACTTCGTAGTCACACATGGGTATATAGGACCAGTCTCGCCGCATGACGCCAAGCCGCAACAAACGTCTGTGGCGAGACTGGGTATCTAGGACTCTTGCATGAATAGTATTGTTCTATTGTGTTCCGTTGGCATAAACAATATTGTCACTGCCAATGCGGGGTCGATATCTGAACAACACGCACAGCCTAGCGACACACAACACAACGACACACACAACAAGATAATACAACACAGCACAACGACAACACCATCCCTTTTGATATTTACATATAAAACCATGGCCGAAGTACTAGGTGCAGTTGCAAGCGCGGTGGCTGTGGTTGAGGCTGCTGGCAAGGTCTGGTCGACTGGCTGGAAATACTATCAGGTAAGAAACCCCCAACCAATTTGAGCCACAATTAGTAGTAAATAATTTAATATGGGGTTAGGATGCTAGGAATGCCCCATCCGAGGTGAATGACCTTATGAATAGCATTATGGCTCTGCAAACTGCATTTCAGCAAGTTAAAATCTTGGCGGAAGGGCCAGATGCTACTAAGCTGATTACATTGAAGCCACTGCTCGAAAGTAGCTCTTTGGAGCTTGAAAAGGAGTTTAACCGAATTCTTCAGATTTTACAGCCAGGACTAGGGCAAAGGGCGACGAGAAAAGTGCTGAGGCAGAGGTTGAAGTGGCCATTTCAAAAGGCGGATGTGGAACAAATTCTTCAGTTACTTGAGCGGCATAAGTCAGCTTTGATCTTTGCCATGAATTCTGACCAGATGTAAGAGCCTATCTACTTTCCCCTGGTACCTCGACTGAAGTCATAGAATATGCTAATATCTATGGACTATCATTACTAGGACGGCTGTTATTCAAATTGACAATCGAGTTGAGAAAATTGACAATCGAGTTGAGGTAAGTGACCACTATTGATCCACACATAAAGTCGCTCAGTACTAGTACTAATTAGTAGTACGTATACAGTCACTGCAACAAAGCACAAATATTGCAAAGTTACCACGCGCTAAAGGTGCTGCCCATAACGACTGGCTCGGGCGACATGAGGATCACTGTTTGCCAGATACACGAGTAGAGCTCTGCAAGCAGATTATGGACTGGTGTGATGATCCGGATAGTAAATGCATCTTTTGGCTTAACGGAATGGCTGGGACTGGCAAATCCACAATTTCCCGCACAATTGCTCGAGATCTTGCAGAAAAGAAAAGACTTGCAGCGAGTTTCTTTTTTACTCGAGGCAGAAAGGATGTCAGTCACGCTGGCTTGTTCTTCACTACTATTGCCGCCCAGCTTGCAATCAGTTTACCAGTACTCCGGACATCCATCTCAGACGCCATCGACAACAATGGTCATATCTTTGAACAAGGGCCTCGAGAGCAATGGAATCAACTCATTCTGAATCCTTTAAAGAATGCTCCTACTCAATCAATTCAACTGGTTGTAGTAATTGATGCCCTCGATGAGTGTGACAGCATGCAAGATATCCAATTAATCCTCCTACTACTTGCAGAAGCCAAGGACCTTGCGACAGTTCGAATTAAGATTTTCCTTACCAGCAGACCAGAAATCCCCATCTTTGATGGATTTTGTCAGCTGTCTGGTGAGGCGTATCAGGATTTTATACTCCATAATATCCCGCTTGATACAGTTAATGCAGATATATCTACTTTCTTTCTGCAAAAGTTGTCGCCACTGAAAGCCAAATACGGGCTGGGGACACCATGGCCAGATGAGCAAATTATTGAACAATTGGTGGAAAGGGCAGCTGGGCTGTTTATCTACGCTGCAACAACGCTCCGATTTATCCAAGACGGCATAGATGGACCTGAAGAACCACTCTCTTTAGTTCTTAGTGCAACCAAGTCATCCCTGTCGGCAACCGAGCATCTTGATGGCATCTATACAACACTGCTTCAGCACTCAGTTCTTGGAAGGCGGGGTTATCAAGAGTGTGCGGGGCGGTTTAGACAGGTGGTTGGATCCATTGTGGTCATGTTTAATACCATCCCAGCTAGAAATCTAGCACAGCTGCTTCAAATACCACCCAAAATGGTTTTAAGCACTTTGGACTCTTTGCGTTCTGTCGTCAATGTCCCAAAAGATGACAGCCAGCCTGTCCGATTATTTCATCTATCCTTCCGTGACTTCCTACTGGATTCTGAGAGGTGCAGTGATTCTCGGTTTCAGATAGATGAGAAAGAGAGACACACCATCCTATTTCGAAAATGTATGGAGCATATATCTCAGCTTGAGGAAAATATATGCAATCTTTGGGGACCAGGAGTTTTGGTTACTGAGATCCCTGATGATACGATACAAAAAGAAATTCCACCACACGTTCAATACGCATGCCGTTACTGGTTTGATCACTGGCGACTTGGGAATCCATTGGGACTGCAGGAAGACATCAAGACTATTCGGCAATTCCTGGAACAACACTTTCTACATTGGTTGGAGGGACTTAGCTTAATCGGAGAGGTATCAAATGGAGCACACATGATAATAGCTCTGGAGGAAATGCTATCTGTAAGCTGCAATGCTCATTACTTTATACAGAGGATAGTATTGACCTGAAAACAGGGACAATTTGGAGACTATGATCCCGAATTGCTAGAACTTGCATATGATGCTAAAAGGTTTATATTGCACATGAGGTCAATTATTGAAATGGCACCTCTTCAGGTCTACTATTCGGGACTTTTGTTTACTCCAAGATCAAGTCTAATTCGAGTGGGATACTTGAAAAATATCCCTTGGGTTGCTATGGAACCCAAAGTGGCAGATGTGTGGAGCCCATTGATACAGACACTAGAAGGCCATACCAGTGATGTCGAATCAGCTGTGTTTTCACCCGATGGAAAGCTTGTTGCCTCTGCATCCTGGGACAGCACGGTCAGATTATGGGATACATCAACAGGAGAGCAGTGTGGAGTTTTGGAAGGTCATTCCAGTTGGGTCAATTCGGCTGTGTTTTCACCCAATGGAAGGCTTGTTGCCTCTGCATCCGACGACAACATGGTCAGATTATGGGATATATCAACAGGAAAGCAATGTGGAGTTTTGTATGGTCATACCCATCGGGTCAATTCGGCTGTGTTTTCACCCAATGGAAAGCTTGTTGCCTCTGCATCTGACGACAAAATGGTCAGATTATGGGATGCATCAACAGGAAAGGAATGTGGGGTTTTGGATGGTCATACTAGTTGGGTCAATTCGGCTGTGTTTTCGCCCGATGGAAAGCTTGTTGCTTCTGTATCCTCGGACAACACGGTCAGATTATGGGATACATCAACAGGAAAGCAATGTGGGGTTTTGGAAGGTCATACCAGTTATGTCAATTCGGCTGTGTTTTCACCGGATGGAAAGCTTGTTGCCTCTGTATCCTCGGACAACACGGTCAGATTATGGGATACATCAACTGGAAAGCAATATGGGGTTTTGTATGGTCATACCAGTTGGGTCAATTCAGCTGTCTTTTCACCCGATGGAAAACTTGTTGCCTCTGCATCCTCGGACAGAACAGTCAGATTATGGGATGCATCAACAGGAAAGCAATGTGGAGTTTTGGAAGGTCATACCGGTTATGTCAATTCGGCTGTGTTTTTACCTGATGGAAAGCTTGTTGCCTCTGCATCCTCAGACGGAACAGTCAGATTATGGGATACATCAACAGGAAAGGAATGTGGAGTTTTGCAAGGTCATACCAGTTATGTCAATTCCGCTATGTTTTCACCCGATGGAAAGCTTGTTGCCTCTGCATCTGCGGACAAAACGGTTAGATTATGGGATACATCAACAAGAAAGCAATGTGGAGTTTTCGAAGGCCATACCAATTGGGTCAATTCGGCTGTGTTTTCACCCAATGGAAAGCTTGTTGCCTCTGCATCCGACGACAGAACGGTTAAATTATGGGATTCATCAACAGGAAACCAATGTGGAGTTTTGGAAGGCCATACCAGTTCAGTCAATTCGACTGTGTTTTCACTCGATGGAAAGCTTGTTGCTTCTACATCCAAGGACGAAACGGTCAGATTATGGGATGCATCAACAGGGAAGCAATGTGGAGTTTTGGAAGGTCATACCGATTATGTCAATTCGGCTGTGTTTTCACCCGATGGAAAGCTTGTTGCCTCTGCATCCTGGGACAAAACGGTCAGATTATGGGATACACCAACAGGAAAGCAATGTGGAGTTTTGGAAGGCCATACCCGTTGGGTCAATTCGGCTGTGTTTTCACCTGATGGAAAACTTGTTGCTTCTGCATCCTTTGACAACACGGTCAGATTATGGGATACATCAACAGGAAAGGAATGTGGAGTTTTGGAAGGCCATACCGACATTGTCAATTCGGCTGTATTTCCACCCGATGGAAAGCTTGTTGCCTCTGCATCCTCGGACAACACAGTCAGATTATGGGATATATCAACAGGAAAGGAATGTGGAGTTTTGAAAGGCCATACCAGCGCTGTATATTCGGCTGTGTTTTCACCCGATGGAAAGCTTGTTGCCTCTGCATCCGGGGACGAAACGATTAGATTATGGGATACTAGAAACAAAACAACCATAGAAATCATAAAAGCCCACGCCAACGTTATGGAGTTTTCTAATGATGGAACGCATTTACATACGACTCGCGGAATACTGCAGCTCAAGTCATCTCCTCCTAGCGGCGGCAATCAGGAACTACCACACACGCTCACTCATTCCCTGTATGTTACTGATCAATGGATCACATGCAACATGAAGAAATTGCTCTGGCTTCCTGCTGAATACCGACGATCCTGCTCTGCCATAAATGACACTGCCAACCTTATTGTCATTGGATCTCGCTCTGGCAGAGTTACCTTCATATCTATTGATTTCACCGCTCTCCCAGCCGCATATCTCTAACCATCTGTTCCAGTTGCTGTCATAGCAGGTAGGCTTCCTGGACTTGTTGGCTGTCAAAAGCTTTGATGAACTAATTCACGGGTTGGTGTATTTTAGGTGCAAGTTAAATCAATGGAACCGCAGTTTGAGTATGGTAGGCCGGGTATTGGATGTTGGTGTGTTTTTGTGTGATGATTTGCATTTGAGCAGCGGGTCATGTCCAGGGAAGAATCAGTTTTCAGTTGACTGTTGGGGGGTTCTCAAGATGGCTTATTGGATCCTCCTGTACATTATCGATACTCGAGGTCGCATAGGAGAAAGTGATGTCGGGTGAAATTTATAACTAGCGAGGCCGCAGTCAGCTTGCCAGGTTTTTTTCCAACAACAGACTTTTCTTTCCTAATAAACATGTAAAATATCAAAACGAGTTACCTCAGTTTCAAAAACAGAATGGATGGATACCCGACAACCCTGCTCTCTAGCCTAAGCAAGCTTTCACTTTTTGCCTCTACCTGGAAACCCCCAATTGATAGCCAAAGCCGTAAAGGAAAGAACTTACCTACCACTGCGTCATGCCTACCGTCATTTTTCATTTGTGGTGTTACAACTGGTGGTTAAGAGCCCCCGTCTCGACATACAGGAATCACTAGTTTATGCGGTAGTAATGAAGATCTCGTGTTATATATATATTTCAAGAGCCCTAGACCCAGTGAGCTTTAGTCTGTCTGGCTCGACAGCAACACCATAGTAAAGGCAAATTGTGGCATTGTACAGGGTAACCCCAAATGGCAAATTGTTAAAACAGACGAAGGATATAAGCGCAGGTTTTCACATGTATCTAGCTAGAATTCTGTTAGAGAATTCCTAGGAGTTCGGAGAGCGCAATAGTTTAGCTGTCAAACTAGTAAGCTCAAATATATCTTTATTCCGTTCTTGCAAATCAGCGGCAATTCCTCTGTTCATAACCTCGGTAGGGAAATTGATTTTTTTTTGTCATTCACTGCTAACGAACGCCATGCCATGCAATCTGGGTAACTACCGTAGAATCTCGCCTATAAGAAACGTTTCCTAACCAATAGAAACAGGTAGTCTGGCTGCACTGCACAGTACGGCCCTCCAAAATTTAGTTTCTGATATTCGGGTTGTTATATACGAGGCCTTTTGGCCTAGGCTATATACATACAGACCAAAATCATTCAACAATCTCTTCTCCAAGCCTGAGCCCACGTGCGACAGCTGTTTCCAAGCGAATTTGGGCCTCCGTGGCCTCAGCAGCTTCCTGTTCCGTGATATACTATGCCCCAATCATATCAATGCCTTCCTCTTCATCAAATATCTCATTTCCGCTGCTTAAAACAGATTCAAGGTCTGAGTCATCAGAATCAAACTGATAGGCGTAGTACCTTACGCTAAGTGGTTGCGCAGTCACTGACTTGCTTAGTCGTATTGCGTATTGACTATTGAACACTCGTATGGTATTCTCGATCTCCATTGATATTTCCCCTCATTACTTCCCATATGCGCTAGAAGAATCTTCCCCGTTTCTTACTTACGGGATCTAGATAAGTGCAAGGCCCGGTTCTTAATCGTGAGTACTTATAGGCGAGATTCTACGGTATGTTTTGCAGCCAGACTACCTCCAGTGCATCACTAACAACCATAGACAAGCCTCCAATAGCTCTAGAAGCTCTACTAGCCCCCATATTTGGGGCTGCAAATGTCACTCTGCTTAGGGGGGTATGCCGGCGCCGACCCTCCCATGGTGACTCGATAACCGATCAATTACAACCCAGTATCTAACCTTGTAGCCCTCCTAGTGTCGCTTCCATTAGCTCTCGAGGCCTCCCACTAGATCTTCTAATACATCTCTCAATATACCATATATATTGGGCCCCACCTCGTATTCATATAGTATGCTAGTATATCACTTCTCGTGCATACTAGGTATTTGTATCTAAACCTATATTCCACTCTACTCTCACATTGATGCGTACACTCATGATCATGATCAGGTCCTCTTGATATTGAATCCTTCCTATCCGCTATACATGCTCCACTTGATTGCTAACATTCCAGCAGCTCGCTTCTAGGTATAGTATAGTATAGTATACGTACCTAATCCGGCATCCAACCCAATATTCTACCCAATGTTTAACCTAGCATCCAGCATTCAATGGCGATCTAGTGTCAGACCCGGCATCAGATCCAGTGCCCAGCTCAGTAGCCTTTCCAGCATGGCAAACAGCCTGCACTGATGGCCGCCATGCTTGGGCTACGTACATGACTCCTATAGGCAGATGTTGTATCACCCTAGGAGGGGTCGGCGCCGCCGCCGCCGGCATATCCCCCTAAGCAGAGTGACATTTGCAGCCCCAAATATGGGGGCTAGTAGAGCTTCTAGAGCTATTGGCGGCCTGTCTATGGTTGTTAGTGATGCACTGGAGGAGGGGTCAACGGGAAGGATTGAGTGTAGTGAGGAGGTAATACCTGAGGAGGATTTAGCTAACTTAATAAGAGCCCTCGGAATTGCATATTTTTATGCAAGTTAGTGCCCGCTCCGATTTTACCACTCTGTACACTCCTGATTCAGCACTGGTTTAATGTAAGTATAGATGCTAGCTGGAGGTCTCTTAGTAGCCATGAGCCCATGCAGCCAATATTCAGCCTACGAGGGGTAGGGGGGAGTTGGGGGGGTTTAATCGGGGAGGTAACATATAAGGGGAGTATTAGGCATTGATGTGATTTTAGCAGGATATGAGCATTACCATGTTGTAGAGCGCACTTTTTTCCATAGGTATGTATAGAGCCAGAATCACCATATCATGAGTTGTGGCTGGAGGCGTGTTGTAGGGGTGCTTGCTGGGATGACTCAGAAGACCGTCGTACCTACAGTAGTAGGGTGCCAAGGGTTGATAAGCAACTCAACACACGACACACAACACAACGACAACACCACCCCTGGTGATATTTACATATAAATCAATCCATGGCCGAAGTTCTAGCTGCGGTCGCAAGCGCGGCGACAGTGGTTGAAGCTGCTGGCAAGGTCTGGTCGACTGGCTGGAAATACTATCAGGTAAGAAACCCCCCCAACCAATTTGAGCCACAATCAGTAGTAAATAATTTTATATGGGGTTAGGATGCCAGGAATGCCCCATCCGAGATGAATGACCTTATGAATAACATTATGGCTCTGCAAACTGCATTTCAGCAAGTTCAAAACTTGGCGGAAGGTCCTGGTGCCACCAAGCTGATTGCATTGAAGCCGCTCCTCGAGAGTAGCTCTTTGGAGCTTGAAAAGGAGTTTAACCGAATTCTTCGGATTTTACAACCAGGACTAGGACAAAAGACAAAGAAAAAACTCCTGAGACAGAGGTTGAAGTGGCCATTTCAAAAGGCGGATGTGGAACAAATTCTTCAGTTACTTGAGCGGCATAAATCAGCTTTGAATTTTGCCATGAATTCTGACCAGATGTAAGAGTCTATCTCGGCTAGAGTCATAGTATACGCTAATATCTATATCTAGGACGGCTGTTATTGCAAGTGGCCACTATTGATCCATTCGTTCAGTACTAGTACTAATTAGTAGTACGTATACAGTCACTGCAACAAAGCACAAATATTGCAAAGTTACCATGCGCTGAAGGTGCTGCCCACAACGACTGGGTCCGGCGACATGAGGATCACTGTTTGCCGGATACGCGAGTAGAGCTCCGCAAGCAGATTATGGACTGGTGTGATGATTCGGATAGCAAGTGCATCTTCTGGCTTAACGGAATGGCTGGGACTGGCAAATCCACAATTTCTCGCACAATTGCTCGAGATCTTGCAGAAAAGAAAAGACTTGCAGCGAGTTTCTTTTTTACCCGAGGCAGAAAGGATGTCAGTCACGCTGGCATGTTCTTCACTACGATTGCCGCCCAGCTTGCAATCAGTTTACCAGTACTCCGGACATCCATCTCAGACGCCATCGACAACAATGCTCATATCTTTAGACAAGGACCTCGAGAGCAATGGAATCAACTCATTCTTGATCCTTTAAAGAATGCTCCCACTCAATCAATTCAACTGGTTGTAGTAATTGATGCACTCGATGAATGTGACAGCATGCAAGATATTCAATTAATCCTTCAACTACTTGCAGAAGCCAAAGACCTTGCAACAATTCGGATTAAGATTTTCCTTACCAGCAGACCAGAAATCCCCATCTTTGATGGATTTCGTCAGTTGTCTGGTGAGGCGTATCAGGATTTTATTCTCCATAATATCCCGCTTGATACAGTTAATGCAGATATATCTACTTTCTTCCTGCAAAAGTTGTCGCCACTGAAAGCCAAACACGGGTTGGGGACACCATGGCCAGATGAGCAAATTATTGAACAATTGGTGGAACGAGCAGCTGGGCTGTTTATCTACGCTGCAACAACGCTCCGATTTATTCAAGACGGCATAGATGGACCTGAAGAACCACTATCTTTAGTTCTTAGTGCAACCAAGTCATCTCTGTCGGCAACCGAGCATCTCGATGGCATATATACAACACTACTTCAGCACTCAGTTCTTGGAAGGCGGGGTCATCAAGAGTGTGTGGGGCGGTTTAGACAGGTGGTTGGATCCATTTTGGTAATATTTAATACTATGTCAGCCAGAAATCTAGCACAGCTGCTTCAAATACCATTCAAAATGGTTTCAAGCACTTTGGACTCTTTACGTTCTGTCGTCAATATCCCAGAAAATGAAAGCCAGGCTGTCCGATTATTCCACCTATCCTTCCGTGACTTCCTACTGGATTGTCAGAGATGCAGTGATTTACGATTTCAGATAGATGAGAAAGAGAGACACACCAGCCTATTTCGACAATGTATGGAGCATATATCTCAGCTTCAGGAAAATGTATGCAATCTTTGGGGACCAGGAGTTTTGATTACTGAGATTCCTGATGATACGATACAAAAAAGCATTCCACCACACGTTCAATACGCATGCCGTTACTGGTTTGATCACTGGCGACTTGGGAATCTACTGGCACGGGAGGAAGACATCAAGACTATTCGGCAATTTCTGGAACAACACTTTCTTCATTGGTTGGAGGGACTTAGTTTAATCGGAGAGGTATCAAATGGAGCTCATATGATAATAACTCTGGAGGAAATACTATCTGTAAGCTGCAATGCTCACTACTTTATATAGAGAATAGTATTGACCTGAAAGCAGGGACAATTGGGAGACAGTGATCCAGGATTGTTAGAACTTGCATATGATGCCAAACGATTTGTATTGCACATGAGGTCAATTATTGAAATGGCGCCTCTTCAGGTCTACTATTCGGGACTTTTGTTTACACCAGGATCAAGCCTGATTCGAATGGGATACTTAAAAAATATCCCTTGGGTTACTATGGAACCGAAAGTAGCAGATGTGTGGAGCTCATTGATACAGACGCTAGAAGGCCATGCCTGGTATGTCACATCGGCTGTGTTTTCCCCTGATGGACAGCTAGTTGCCTCTGCATCCTGTGACAAAACGGTCAGATTATGGGATACATCTACAGGAAAGCAATGTGGAGTTTTGGAAGGCCATACCGGCGCTATCAATTCGGCTGAGTTTTCACCCAATGGAAAGCTAATTGCCTCTGCATCCTTGGACAACACAGTCAGATTATGGGATATATCAACACGAAAGCAATATAGGGTTTTGGAAGGCCATATTGGCAGTGTCAATTCCGCTGTGTTTTCACCCGATGGAAAGCTTGTTGCCTCTGCATCCAGGGACCAAACGGTCAGATTATGGGATACATCAATAGCAAAGCAATGTGCAGTTCTGGATGGTCATACCAGTGATATCAATTCGGCTGTGTTTTCACCCAATGGACAGCTTGTTGCCTCTGCATCTTCGGACAACACAGTCAGATTATGGGATACATCAACAGGAAAGCAGTGTGGAGTTTTGGAGGGTCATACCAGTTATGTCAATTCCGCTGTGTTTTCACCTGATGGAAAGCTTGTTGCCTCTGCATCCAAGGACAGAACGGTCATATTATGGGATTCATCAACAGGAAACCAACGTGGAGTTTTGGAAGGTCATACCCAGGCTGTCAACTCGGCTGTGTTTTCACGTGATGGAAAGTTTGTTGCCTCTACATCCATGGGCAATACGGTCAGATTATGGGATACATCAACAGGAATGCAATGTGGAGTTTTGAAAGGTCATACCAGGACTGTCAATTCGGCTGTCTTTTCACCCAATGGAAAGCTTGTTGTCTCTGCATCAGAGGACAAAACGGTCAGATTATGGGATACATCAACAGGAAAGCAATGTGGAATTTTGGAAGGTCATACCCATCACGCCAAATCGGCTGTGTTTTCACCCAATGGAAAGCTAGTTGCCTCTGCGTCCTTGGACGAAACGGTCAGATTATGGGACACATCAACAGGAAAGCAATATGGAGTTTTCGAAGGCCATACCAGTTTGGTCAACTCAGCTGTGTTTTCACCCAATGGAACGCTTGTTGCCTCTGCATCCTCAGACAAAACGGTTCGATTATGGGATACATCAACAGGCAAGCAATGTGGAGTTTTGAAAGGCCATACCAATTGGGTCAAATCGGCTGTGTTTTCATCCGATGGAAAGCTTGTTGCCTCTGCATCCTTTGACAAAACGGTCAGATTATGGGATACATCAACAGGAAAGCAATGTGGAGTTTTGGAAGATCATACCGATTGGGTCAGATCGGCTGTGTTTGCACCAGATGGAAAGGTTGTTGCCTCTGCATCTTTGGACAACACAGTCAGATTATGGGATACATCAACAGGAAAGCAGTGTGGAGTTTTGGAGGGTCATACCAGTGATATCAATTCGGCTGTGTTTTCACCCAATGGACAGCTTGTTGCCTCTGCATCTTCGGACAACACAGTCAGATTATGGGATACATCAACAGGAAAGCAGTGTGGAGTTTTGGAGGGTCATACCAGTTATGTCAATTCCGCTGTGTTTTCACCTGATGGAAAGCTTGTTGTCTCTGCATCCGACGACAAGACGGTCAGATTATGGGATACATCAACAAGAAAGCAATGTGGAGTTCTGGAAGGCCATACCGATTCTGTCAATTCGGCTGAGTTTTCACCCGATGGAAACCTTGTTGCCTCTGCATCCGAGGACCAAACGGTCAGATTATGGGATACTAGAAACACAACAACCATAGAAATCATCAAAACTCATCCCTGCGTCAACATTATAAAGTTTTCTAATGACGGAACATATTTACATACGAGCCACGGCATACTGCAGTTCAAGTCATCTCTTCACAGCAACGGCAATCAGGAACAACCACACACGTTAACCCATTCCCTGTATGTTACTGATCAATGGATCACATGCAACATGAAGAAATTGCTCTGGCTTCCCGTTGAATACCGACTATCCTGCTCCGCAATAAATGACACTGCCAACCTTATTGTCATTGGATCTCCCTCCGGTAGAGTTACTTTCATATCTATCGATTTTACCACTCTCCCGGCTGCTTATCTCCAGCCATCTGTTCAAGCTGCTGTCATAGCAGGTAAGGGCTTCCTTCGACTTGTTGGCTGTTAAAAGCTTTGATGAACTAATTCACTGATTGGTGTATTTTAGGTGCAAGTTAAATCAATGCAACTGCAGTTTCGGTATGGTAGGTCGGGCATTGGATGTTGGTGTATTTTTGTGTGATGATTTGTATCTGAGCAGCGGGTCATCCACCTGCCCATCCAGGGAAGAATAAATTTTCAGTTGACTGAGGCTGGCGTTGGGGGTTCTCAAGACGGCTTATTGGACCCTCCCGTACATTACCGATACTGAAAGGCTCAAGGTTGCATAGGAGAAAGTGATGTCGGGTGAAATTTACAACTAGCGAGGCCGCTATATTCACAGCTAGCTATATGGTGAAATTTACAGCTTGCCAGGTGTTTTCCAACGACCGACCTTTTTTTCCTCATAAGAATGTAAAATATCAAAACGAGTTACCACAGTTTCAAAAACCTTGAGAGCGAATCATCAGAATGGATGGATACCCAACAACCCTGCTCTCGAGCCTAAGTAAGATTTAGGACAATTCACTTTTTGCCTCTACCTGGAATCCCTCAATTGATAGACAAAGCTGTAAAGGAAAGACCTTACATACCCCTGCGTCATGCCTACCGTCAGTTCATTTGTGGTCTTGCAACTGGTGGTTAAGAACCCCCGTCTCGACATACAAGATAGACTGGTAGTAATATAGGTCACGTGTTATATTTCAAGAGCTCAAGGCTCCTCCGCCCAGTCAGCTTTAGTCTGGCTCGACAGCAACATCACAGTAGAGTAACCTGGCCTAAGCTTTTGTATAGGGAGGGGGCCGGATCCATGAGCCGCCCACGTGAGATGTCAACCAGCAGACCTAAAATGGCAAATTGTGGCATTGTACAGGGTAACCCCAAATGGCAAATTGTTAAAACAGACGAAGAATATAAGCGCAGGTTTTCACATGTATCTAGAGCTCTATTTGTTAGAGAATTCCTAGGAGTTCGGATAGCGCAATAGTTTAGCTGTCAAACTAGCAAGCTCTGATATATCTTTATTTCCATTCTTGCAAATCAGCGACAATTCCTCCTTTCATAACCTCGTAATCTTACATGTACCGGTACTGTATGGCTGGTATATTGAACATGTGCATGGCATGGTCGATAGGTAGGCATGGCCGTCCTGGCCCTGAGCTTGAGATGCACCCCAGCAAGATTACTACTATAAGACGGTCCCTGATACTACCTACAGGGCTACTGTAGGAAGAAGCAACCAATGGACGAGTGGTAGGTTGAACTCTCAAAGCCCCTCAACAGCATAGCCAACAGCTAGAAATACCTTTTCAGTATGAGGAGAGTTGAAAAAGTCACTCCCAAAGAATTTGTACAGTGGTGGGTGGGTGGTACAGCTCTTTCTTAGTCTTTCCCTCTCAACTCCTCCTCTTGTCAATTGCGCCTCATTTAGATCTAGAGCCTGAACAATGGATGAGGTTACGTTTTTAATATCTTCTAGATACGTCAATTCAGTGTTCGTTTTCATTATGTTTCAAACTGTTCTCGTGCCCAGACTCTATACCTGCGCTGTCGCCAAGACAATTAATTGTGCGCGCTCCCAAGGCAGCAGAGTCTGGGCACGAGAACAGTTTCAAACCCACTTGTTGAAAAGTTTTATTTTATTTTATTTTATATGCATTAATACTACAGCCTAAATAAAGTTGATCGGCGAAAGTGACGGGGCTGTTTGCACATGTGTTTCAGTGACAATAAACAGGTTATGAGGGAGTTGGGAGTTGTAAGACTGTTTGTAGAATCCATTCACAAAATGACTCGCAAATGTGGGATTGGCAGATAGGTTTGTAGCTGTTCTCGGTCCCAGTCTCTTATCTACCTACGCGCTAAAATAAT
>Ga0307514_10002157_pt1 | contig 21143 bp, 29 predicted proteins | sample 16_EM_MG_FD_203088 | JGI IMG/M metagenome (GOLD analysis project Ga0307514, IMG submission 203088) | Populus trichocarpa ectomycorrhiza microbial communities from riparian zone in the Pacific Northwest, United States - 16_EM | ecosystem: Host-associated > Plants > Roots > Unclassified | place...
CCCCCCCCCCCCCCCCCCCCCCCCCCCCCCCCCCCCCCCCCCCCCCCCGCCGCCCGCGGCGCCCCCCCGCCCCCCGGGGGGGGCGGCGGGGGTGGGGGGAGGAATAAAAGACAAATAATAAAATGTTTCGATGCCGCCGCATAATTATCGATGCGCCGAAGGGACTCTTTCTCAAATTTTAATTTATAATTAAAAAAACCAAAGTTTCCATCTCCGATGGAAACGCGCAGCGTAGCTGCCGTATGTAAAAAAAAAAAAATTTCATTCTAAAATGAGAATTTTTAAAAGCCATCCTTTATTAAAAATTGTAAATTCGTATTTAATAGATTCACCACAACCATCTAATATAAGCTATTGATATAATTTCGGTAGCTTACTAGGTTTATCACTGGGTATTCAAATCGTTACTGGGGTCACACTAGCTATGATTATTGATTCGCAGGTAACAGAATTTATCTATATTTCAATAATAGGGTTTTATTCCTCAGGTATTTGTTCTAATACTCAAAAGGTGAATTGTGCTAACTATTCAACTGGAGACATAAAAGTGCATAGAGGAGATTTAAAAAAAACAGGAGGTTCTGGCTAATCTTAAGGCAAAATTCTTGTCAAGTTTGCGCCTCCATAATACAAACAAAGTAGATAATGAAGAATTTTACGATTGCGTGGGTTTACTGATGCTGAAGGTTATTTTTTAATAACATAACAGAGAAATTAGTTAAATCTGTAGATAGAGAGGGTAAATCTGTAACATATAGTAGTTACGTTTTTATTTTTACATTTGTCAAAAAAAGATAAAGAAACATTAGTTATGATTCAAAAATTATTAGGTGGTATAGGTGTAGTTAGTGTTCATGGTGCTGCTTGTTCTTTAGTAATATCTTCAAGAAAGGATATAGATCAACTTCTCTCTGTAATGCGTAGTCATTTTTCCAAGCTTAACACGACTAAAGTATTGAACTTCTTAGCTTGAGAGCAAGGGCGTAAATTATACTTAAATTATCTAGACAAAAAAGATAACATACCTAACCACAAAAATCCTGAATATTTATCTGTACAAGCCCAGATTATCGCTATGCTATAAAAAATGCAAGTAATGCAGCTAGAACTGAGCATGAACTTCCGTTAAACCATAAAGTTACTATTACTAAATACTGGTTACTAGGGTTTATAGAAGGTGAAGGCTGTTTTAGTTCTCATGATTATTCTATATTTTTTTCTTTAGCTCAAACAAATGTTAATCGCCATGTTTTGGTTGCAATTCGTAGCTACTTACTTAAATATGCATCGAACGAGAATGCTGTAACTATTGTAGATAAAACTCCTACTAAAGTTAATCAAAAACCATACTCGGTTTTATACGTATCAGGTAATCCTAATTGTGGTACTGTATTAATACCTCTATTGTTAGATTTGCATTGATTTTCAGTTAAATGATACAGTTTTATCTATGTTGTTATAATTTACTTGTTAGTGGTTGAGGGAAAACATTATATAGGTATTGGGGGTGATTATATTCAAGGGTTATATTCAATAATAAACAAAAAACATGAAGGTGTTAATTTCTCAATTAGTCAACAAATTATAGATTTACTTTTAAGTGAAAGTAATTATGCTGAAACAGAACAAGAGGGAATCTTAAAAGTTATTGAGAGTCGTCATAGTCGCATTCAAAAAGTGCATACTACAGACTCATATGTTTTAGTTTCGGCTGAAACAGACAATGTCTGTTTTGGCTTTAAATCTAATATGGATTGTGCTAAATATTTTGAAGTTAGTAAAGTAACCGTTGGAAGATGGATTACTAAAAATTCTTATATATCTACTACTAAAGGGGTATTTTGCTTTAAAAAAGCCAAAAAACACTAGGCCGGCCCCGGCTCCTGCCCGGGAAATTTATTATGTATTATTTTTACATAATGAAGCAGCATTCAGTATTATTTTTTTTTAATCTCTCTCTCTTTGTCGACTTTTTAAAGACGTTTGCAACAATAAACCTTTATATATAGAAATAAATTTTGTTACACTGTGGATATGCGTAGCTAAAAAATCTCACTATATGCTGGAACCCCCTAAAGCCTTAAGTACATTGCCGAGGCAACGTGAAAATCTTAAGGATGCAACAATGGACAATCAGCTGGAAACCGAAAATCTGATAAGGTTTATCTAGATTGGGAAGGATCCTCAGAGACTGAAAGTGAGACGTTATTTATTTTTAGTGTGATTTTTTTTAAAGTGATGTTAAACTTTTTTTACCCAAGGGGAGGTGGTAAATTTAATATTAATAAATAATTGAAGATATAGTCCATAATAATTGAAAGATTAATGTATTATGGCCAATCTTAAATATAACAAATTTTACCGGATACGTATTACCTAAAAATCTATTGTCGAGGTAATTATGTCTTATAAATCAAAAGACCTGTCTTGGTTAATGTCTTACAAAGTAAATATCTTAGCAACCGAACGAGTTAGAACTTTAGAGAGAGACAGAAAAATAGATAATTTAATCAGAGAATTATCTTATAGGTTAATTGGTATTTTTGTTAGATTGGTCTTCTCAATTATTTGAATGAAATTCAAAAATGGATAATAAAATGGCATTATAATCCCAGTGTATTAGAGGCGTTCAATTCCGTAGAGCATACGTTGTTGCTCTATACTCCCCTTACGACAATATTGTGTGTACTTTTATTATTTATAACAGGAAATGAATTTAATATAGTTTATGCGACGGAGCATAAAGACGCCGACGCCGAAAACGCAAAAAAATTAAGAGTCTCTCGTAGAAGTAAGTCAAAACTATCTGGCACTAATAGTCAAAAAAGTCCGGATAAATGAAATTTTCTTTCTGATGAGCAATTTAACGAATGATTGAGAGGTTTGACAGATGGTGAGGGTTGTTTCATGATTAAATCTGTTAGACCTGGAAAACTTTTTTCTTTTAGATTTGTTATATATATGCATAAAGATGATTTTCCTATGTTAGAAGCTATTAGTAAAAGATTAAAAATAGGTTGTCTACACAAAGGAGACCATTTTGCTAGTTACTATGTTACTTCTAAAAATGATTTGCGTAAAATTTTTGAAATATTTGATAAATCACCTCTTAATACGTCAAAGCATTTAAATTACCTAGCGTTTAAAAAAGCCTATTACCTTTATTTTAACAGGGATGTAAAGAATAAAAATTCAGCAGAATTAGTGGAAGAGATTATGGCTCTTAAAAATTTAATGAATAAAAAAAGAATTTGTTTTAAACAGCCCGTTGATCATCGTATCAAAATAACTCCTTATTGGCTTCTAGGTTTTGTTGAAGCTGAAGGATACTTTTCTGTGACTAGCCCTAGTAGGTTAACATTTGGTATTGGACAGACATTAAGTGAGATAAATGTATTAAAAGCTATTAAGGAATTTTTATTAAGTTTACCTGGTTCTTATAAAATAACTAGAAAAGATACTAATGTAGTAGCATTGGATCAAGATAGTAAGGCTAAAAATGAAAAGTCTAAACCAATGGCAAGGATTCAAATAAATAAATCTGACTATATTCTAAACGTACTAGTACTTTTTTTTGATAGCTTAACTTGACTAAGTAAAAAAGAGTTAGATTATAACGATTGAAAGTTAATTTTAACCCTAAAAAGTCAAGGAAAGCATTTTACTGAAGAAGGGAAGGAAATAATATCGTTGATTTCTAAGAGAATGAATCGAAATAGATTATCAACGGTTTCGCCTCAACCCAAAGAGATAGCTATTGAAGAGAGAATACAAAAATTACTCGCTGCCCCTTCAAACTATGAAATACATCCTAATGGTAAAATTTTAATAAAATCTTCAGGCATTTATCTAAAAGGTAGAGGGAATATTAGTATAGAGGTTTTTGATGATGAAGGTTTATTGGTATACGATTTTGACTCTATAAAAGAGTGTGCTTTATTTTTTGGTGTTAGTACTCGGACTATAGTACGGAAATTGGATAATAACACTTCTTTTCCATTTAATGGAAAAAATCTTATAATTAAGCGTGTTATTAATCAAATTTTTTAATAATTACGAAAAATAATAGAATAATTCTAATATTTATATTTTGCCGGTCTTTAAAAAATGGCAAGGAAAACCTAGCCATAAGTACCTATGAATAAAAATCTTATAGACACCGGTAAGGGGTTATCAGTAGGGGCGGGGAGAAAGAAAATATAACCTTTACTGAATATGTGTTTATTTGATGTCTATGAATGTTGTGTGTACTAATGTATTTTGATAAAAAAAGATTTCTCTACGATATACAAACTCACCAGGGGTTATCAAATAAAACATCTAACAGAGGCTACTCTTCTGTTAATTCAGATAAATCAGCAGCTTTAGATTCTAAATCCATGGATCAATTACACAACGGTACACACTTAAATCCGAATTACGTTAGTGGTTTCATTGATGCAGAGGGTTGTTTTAGAATAAAATTACGGAAAGATGTAACCTATAAAACAGGAATACAAGTACAAGCGATTTTTTCTATAAATTTAAATCAAGCTGATCGAGATCTGTTATTCAAAATCAAGTCTTTTTTCGGTGGTGTAGGAAATATTCATATTGATAGAGTTAATCATTCCGGATGTATGGTAAATCTAAGTTTGATGCTTTTCTAGCTTGTCAGACTAAACAAGACAGGAGTTAATAATCCCGAGTATGGGGTAAAAAATCTGAGGAAACTTTAGCTTACTCTCTTAAATCCCACCTATTTTATATTTTGTAAAAAGTTATATGAGAATTTGTTTAAATATTACTAAAAGTAATATGAGAATATCGTGATATTGATATCCCATAGCTCTGGATAAGCGTGAATATCGGCTCGAATCCGAGCATAAAATCACTTTAGACTCATATTAATTTAGGCATACAAATTATTAAAAATTATTAAAAATAAGTCTTAGTAAAATAAGTCATATAGCTCCTAGCCCGCATCAAACTGACCAGTTTGACCCGGCCTCGTAAACGTCAACCATAATGAAGATAATTGCGATGATCCTCAGTATTATCCTAAGAATGGGTTGATAAGGTTAGCCGTAGCTTTAGGTTTAAATTTCATTTTCATTGGAGAGCTATTTAGGGCTCCAATGAAAGCAGGAGGTCTTCGCTCCTTCGGCTCTATTCTCCCCACCTGCAACCCCTCCGGCTCGTGATTTAATTCAAGACCTATACAGGTCTTGAATGAAATAGATGAGAGGGGCGTGTGGGAAAAAGCCGAAGAAAGAATGTAAATAATTTAAGCAGAAAAACTGAAGCTATAAGTGTTAACTTTTAGATAATTTTCTTGTTATTAACTCGAGTCATAAAAACATGTGTTTCATGTACAATAAATCAGAATCTAATTTAATTTCGTGCGACGTACCCTTTGGCTATATCGACCTTTCACCTGAAGATGATGGGGGCTGAGACTTAAACCCAAACGAATTGAACCCTAAGTATATTACGGGGTTTTCCGATGCATAATCTTCTTTTCAGTAGGAATCTCTAAACATGCAACTAGTAAAATAGGCTGAAATGTAGGGGTAGCATTTGCTATTCATTTACACATGAGAGATCTAGCATTATTAAAACGAATACAATCATATTTTGGGGTAGGTAATATAGTTTTTAATAAAACAAAAGGAACTGTACGTTTCTCAGTAAATTCTATTAAAGATATAACTGGTGTTGTAATTCCGCATTTTATGCAATATCCGTTATTAAGTCAAAAAAGAGCAGACTTTTAACTATTTAAACAAATTGTTGAGATGGTGGCTCGCAAAGAACATCTTACAATGGAAGGGTTGCATAAAGTTTTGAGTATTAGAGCATCAATTAATAATGGTTTATCAGAAAGGTTAAAGACTTTTTTTCCCAATGTCAATCCTGTAGTGAGACCTTAAGTCGAAACAACAGAAAAGCAGTTAGATCCTAATTGATTACTTGGCTTCGTTGAGGGTGAGGGGTGCTTTATGATTCATCTACAAAAATCTTCATCTTATAATATTGGCTTTTCAGTCAGATTAAAATTTCAAATTACACAACATAACCGTGATACCCCATTAATGAAAAGTTTAGTGGAGTATTTAGGTTGTGGTGGGTATAAAGAAAGATTAAATGGGGTTGCAGGTGATGTGACTGTTATAAGGTTTACAGACATTAATGAGAAGATTATTCCATTCTTTAACAAATATCCATTACAGGGTGTTAAATCTCACGAATTTGCTTCTGCAAAGCATTGAGATAATGAATGTAAAAGGGCATTTAACTGAAGTAGGGTTTGCAGAAATACAACAAATAAAAGCAGGGATGAATTGAGGAAAAAAAAAGAGCTAGGATTTTAGATTCTCGGCGCCCGGGGGGGGGGGGTGGGGGGCCGATGATAATCATCCCCTGGGGACGATTATCTAGCTATTAGGGAAAAATTCCTAAACATACTTGAGAATGTTTTAGCTTTATCGGCCCATTTACCGGATGGACGGTTTATGGAGTCAATTCTATCCAAGATATAATTAATGTAATAATCCCACATTTCAACAAATATCCATTGTTAACTCAGAAACGGGCAGATTTTGACCTTTTCAAGCTCGGTGTAATAATAATTAATTGTAAAGAACATCTTAGTATGATGGGTTTAACAAAGATTGTGGCTATTAGAGCAGCAATGAATAATGGCTTATCCAAAGTATGGATTGAAATTTTTCCCGATGTAAAACCTGTACCAAGACCCTTGGTTGAGTTAAGGGAAATTATAGATCCTAATTGACTTGCAGGTTTTGTTAATGGTGATGGATGTTTCCATATTAGTATTTGTACTTCTTTAGTAAAATAAAGGGGGTTACAATTGCCGGTTACATTTTACTGTTAGTCAACATTCACGTGATCTTCCGTTATTGAATAGTTTTATTAGTTATTTGGGGTGCGGAAGATTATGTCAAAGTTCAACAAGGGCTACCGTAGTTGAATTTGTTGTTACTAAATTGAGTGATCTGGATGGTAAAATTATACCTTTCTTCAAAAAATATCCTCTGCATGGTAAAAAAGGACTCGACTTTGAGGATTTCTGTAAAATTGCAGCGTTAATGAAAGACAAGGCTCATTTAACAGAAATAGGATTAGATCAAATACGAGAAATTAAATCAAGGATGAGTGGAAGATAGGTAGATTAACCTTTTACTAACACCAATTGAATTTGATCCATTTTGGTTTGCGCAATAGCAAATAAAATGAAGAGGGGGGGGAGAAGAATAGAAGTTATTAAAGCCCCCACCTTTAGAAGATACAAAAAAAAAGTTGATAAGGAAACAATTAGAAAGGATATTTATTTAATTATTATTTTTAGACTTTTCTGACCATAACTTCTGGCTTTTCTAGTTTAAATCAATTAATAAAAGTCTTAATAGGGGTTATAGTGAGAGGTTTGACGGATGGTGAGGGCTGTTTTTTCCCCCCCCACTCCGACTCCGGGGGGGCAGACGTGAAAATAAACTTGCTTTTTCTTTTAAGTTTATGATTTATATGCATTCACATCACATAGGAAGGATAAGCTACTAAACTTGATATCCAAACATTATAGCTGAGATAAGATTAATCATACAAATATATTTTAATGTTTACTAAAACATTGCTTCTTTATAGGGATCAAAACAAGGTTATGTTTTTGATCGGAGAGGATCTTTGGATACTGGGCTCTCTTAAGAGGATGGGTTCATAGGCCGGCTATCAAGAGCCAAGTATGGAGAAGGTGCTAACACCTCCTTCTTTATACTCCTGCGAAATTATTCTAGTAACACGCCTCAGAGTTTGGAGTCCCTGGAATTTTTCCCCCTATGAGATATGAATAAGGGAATAATATTAAGAGATCGGTCCTATGATCGAGAGGAGTCCGGGTCACAAGTTCGGGCTAGAGTGAGCATTATTTCCAACTACACTAATCCATAATGTGTGGAAGGCTCTGCCACTGACCGCTAGAGGAAGGACCAAAATCCCTTCTGACTAGACATCTCTTTATTATCTTTCCCCTCACACTTAATCGTGAGGGGGAAAGCGCCCGGAGGGCGAGAGCAGAGTATGCCGATGGTATTCTGGGGTTCGTCAGGGTATACTCAGACTCTAATCTTAATGTCTGGAACTTAGATTTACCTCATATTGCGGACACTTTCAGTGCCTTCAATATATATATAATACCAGCAGTTACAATAATAAATTTTAAAAAACTAACTTTACTTGCGCAGAACTCTCGCACGTATACTACATCTTCGCTTCATACTTCTACTGGCACCTGGGTTCATCCTTGGAATATTACTGGGTTTGCATCTGCAGAGTCTAGCTTTATCTTATTAATAAATAAAAATAGTAAATATAAAATGGGCTATAGCTTACAAGCTAGTTTTTCAATTTGTGTTCATAATATAAAAAGGATCGGCTTTTATTGGAATCAATCCGGGCATCTTTAGGGGGTGTAGGTAATATTACAAAAGCAGGTATGGATTCTATCTCATACCGAGTAACATCTCTTAAGGATTTAACTCAAGTAGTAATTCCGCATTTCGATAAGTATCCTTTAATTAGTAAAAAACGTGCCGATTATGAACTTTTTAAACAAGTTGTAGAATTAATGAATCGCAAAGAACATTTAACTCCCGATGGTTTCCAAAAAATTGTAGCAATAAAAGCATCAATGAATTTAGGTTTACCAGATGAGTTAAACACAGCTTTTCCAAATATCAGTCCTCTTCCTAGACCCCTAGTACAATTACCAGAAAAGATCGATCCCCATTGGTTAGCAGGATTCGTCTCAGGTGAGGCTTGTTTCAGCATTATTATTAGAAAATCTTCTTCGTCGCGCACGCGCGAAGGGGAGAGAGTAAGCTTAATATTTCGAATAACTCAACATTCTCGGGATATTGAACTAATGCAAAGTTTAGTTCCTTATTTTGGGTGTGGTCAGTATGAGTTTGTCACAGGGCGAGATTTAGGAAACTTTGGAGTAAAAAATTTTACCCATATTACTGAGAAGATCATCCCGTTCTTCGATACACCCGTTTTTGAGGGGAGCTAAGGCAAAAGATTTCGCAGATTTCTGTGAAGCTGCCGAACTAATAAAAAGTAAGAGTCACTGTAGAAGGTCTCGAAGAGATTCGTAAACTCCAAGCAGGAATGAACAGAGGTAGAAATAGTTAATTATTATAATTTTCTTTCCTTCTAGTTGTTCGTGTGCTTAGCGAAGCCAGCTAAGCAATAAGTTGGTTCTTGCGCGAAGCTAAGCGAAGCAAGAATTTTTTTGTTCCATTTTCACTTCTTTAATAAGTGGGGAGCAAAAAAAGGGTGGCTAAGGGGAAGATAGAAGGGTGAGAATAAAACTTTTGCTTGTTGTCTTATTGTAGACACATGCTTCAATGTTGTGAAGCACCTATGCTTAAATATATTTGTAAAAGATTAAAAGTAGGCTATGTTAATGTAGGAGATCATTTTGCTAGCTACTCTGTGGCTTCTAAAAATGCAAAAAATTTGTGCTATATTTGATAAATCACCTCTTAACACGTCAAAACATTTATCTGGTAAAAAGCCTTTCACCTTTATTTTAACAGAGATGGGCATAAAGTTGATTTTCCGAAATTAAGAAAAGAGATTCTGATTCTTAAAGATTCAATGAATAAAAAAAGAATTTGTTTTAAACAGCCCGTTGACCATTGTATCAAAAGAACTCCTTATTGGCTTATAGGTTTTGTTGAAGCTGAAGGATACTTTTCTGTGGCTACATTGAGTCGTAGATTAGAATTTGGTATAGGTCAGACATTAAGTGAGCTAATTGTATTAGAAGCCATTAACAAATTTTTATTAAGTTTACCAGGTTCCTATAAAATTACTAGAAAGGATACCAATGTCGTGGCACTGAGCCAAGATAATAAAGCTCAAAATTAAAAATCTAAACCTATGGCAAATGTCCGAATATATAAAACGGATTATATTACAAACGTACTTGTGCCCTTTTTGGATAGCTTAACTTGACTAAGTAAAAAAGAGTTAGATTATAACGATTGAAAGTTAATTTTAACCCTAAAAAACCAAGGAAAGCATTTTATTGAAGAAGGGAAGGAGTTAATATTGTCGATTTCTAAGAGAATGAATCGAAATAGACTCTCGACGGTTACGTCTCAACCTAGTGCAAATAATATCCAAGAAAGCCCCCTGGGGCCCATAGAGGGACTATTTGGATAAAGGTCGTATACGTCTCCTCCGCTGCGTGGGGAGACTTAAATAAATAGTAGTAGATAATTCTTACTAGGTATTGTGTTTCTACCTATGTATCTAATTATTGTTAACCTAATTTTACTAGGCCTAAGCACAGGTTTAGTAAATTAGAAAAAATAATAAAAACCAATGTTATACTCTTTATATACAATATTCACTCTAATCTTGACATTATATTTTTGCTTAATCTTGTCATTACATTATTTCTCTTCAATCTTATCAACATTATATATAATCGGTTCAATTATTATCGATATTATAGATGAAATGTTTCTAACAAACATGGTCTCATTATTGACTGTTGCCCTTTACCCAAACTCATGTTGCATACAAAATTTTTCAACAAGATCACTTTCAAATACTGATCATCCGTCTGCTTTAAATACTTATTTCATTACAGGGTTTTCCGATGCTCTGATCCCTTCCCGCCGAAATAAAAGTTCTTTGCAGAAATCTTCGGAATGTAAGTCTTTAGTGGTTTGGGGAACTAATTTACAATCTACAGTTGGAGAGAAATTTACTCGTAAGGAATTAACTATGGTAATACTTACTCCTTATACTAGGGGTGTAATAGTTGGATTATTACTTTCTGACGGGTGACTTATTATTTCTAACAGTAAGAATGCAAGATTAGGCTTTAAACAAGCATTATCTAACTCTGCTTATGTTTGATTTGTATTTAATATATTGTCTCACTATTGTAGTAGTAGTCCTTGTTTAACAAGCGGTATTAGAGCAGGAAACCGATATTATGGTTTACAATTTTTGACTCGCTTAATGCTATGTAAGACAGAATTACATTCTCTATTTTATCCAAATAAGATCAAATTAGTGCCTCACAATATTTACGAATTATTAACACCCGTAGCTTTAGCCCACATGATTATGGCAGACGGATCAGCCGCAAGGCATGGTTTATTTTTATGTACTAATAGCTATACAATAAAAGATGTTGTACGATTGATGAATGTTCTTATGATTCGGTATAGATTAGAATGTAATATTTATTTAAAACGTAGACAAAATGGAAAAATTGAGCACCTGATTTATATACGGCAACGTTCTATGCCTCTCTTACGTTCTATTGTTACTCCTTATTTTCATCCTTCTATGCTTTACAAACTGGGTTTATAATTAAACCTTTATCCCTCTCACCAGCCAGAGGGTATGGTTTGCATTCTGAGTCTAGTTTCCATATTAGAATAAGGCCAAATAAGAATTATTCTACAGGCTGAACAGTTGAACTTATTTATCATGTCGGTTTACCATAAAAAGGATCGATTATTATTGGAATGAATCAGAACATCTTTAGGCGGAATAGGGAATATTACTAAACAAGGAAAGGATTCCATTCAATATCAAGTGAGTTCTGTTAAAGATTTAAGAGTAATAATAGATCATTTTGATAAATATCCATTGATTACGCAAAAAAGAGCTGATTATGAACTTTTCAAACAAGCCTTTAATTTAATTTCTCACAAAGAACATCTAACAATGGAAGGTTTACAAAAACTAGTAGCAATTAAGGCGTCTATGAATAATGGTCTATCAGATACGTTAAAAGCTGCCTTTCCTAATATTATTCCAGCTCCTAGACCGTTAATTGAATCTATAGAAATTAAAGATCCGGCTTGACTAGCAGGCTTCATTGAGCCTGAGGGGTGTTTTCAAGTTGTGATTCAAAAATCATCTTCCACAAAAATTGGACTTTCAGTAAGCTTAAGATTTACATTAACTCAACATTCTCGTGATGAGGCATTACTGAAAAGTTTAGTGAATTATTTAGGTTGTGGTAGGTATTATCTAGTGTCTGGTCAAGATAAAGGATATTTTATTGTTTCAAGTTTCTCTGACATTTCTGAAAAGATTATTTCCTTGTTAAATAAGTATCCATTAGTTGGATCTAAAAGACAAAACTATTTGGATTTTGTAAAAGTTTGCGAATTAATGAGATCAAAGGCTCATTTAACTAAGGACGGATTAAAGGAAATTAAACAAATCGAAAGTGGTATGAATAAAGGGAGAGACCTTAACAAAGAGGATTTATAGATAGTTGTTGATCTTCGATCTAGCCACAAATTCTCTAGAGACGCTATAGTTAGAAAAACTGGGTATTAAATTTACTCGCTGCTCCTTCAAACTATGAAATTCAGCCTGATGGTAAAATTTTAATAAAATCATCGGGTGTATATCTTAAGGGTAGAGGAAATATAAGTATAGAGGTTTTTGATGACAAAGCAGACACCCCCCTCCCGGCACCTCACTCCCGGCGGCGCATTTTATTATCTTTACAAAATAATAAAACTGTTGCGCGCCGACGGTTTCCACACGTGCAAGTGTGGGCTCCGGCTCCGGGGGGGGGGGGGGGGACCCTATGTTTAAATGTTTTTTTTATTTAGATTAGATAAACTAAAAACTTGAGTTTATAGTAAGCAATACTTTATTTTGACTTTATATTGTACTTTAATTTTTCTAGGAGCCTCATGAAATTTTCATAAGGTCCGTCCATCCCCTACAATTCGTCATTAGTATTATAGTAACTGATCCTCAAAAAAACTTGACTATATGCGGGAACAATTTTATTATCTGCTATAGAAGGACGAATTCTTAGACTTAGTTAATAAAAGGACGATTATATCACGTGGATAGGTTATACTGTAGTAGTATTAAAACATAATTCCCGAGGGACTAACCCGAAGGGGACGAGCCCCCTGCGGGCTAGTCCCTCCATCTGCATCTGCGCTGTTTCGAGTATTCATATGACATTGCCTGTTTCTTTAGCTTGCAGCAAATGACCTTCAGCAACAGCTGAAACCTTGATTTTCCATTACCGTTAGGTTTGGAGTTACAAATAACTAGAGGCTACAATTAGCCGGTTAAGATGGAAATTTTTATATATATAAATTGAAAAATTATGAAAAAATTACAAAAAACTTATTGTGGAATCACAAAGTAAAGACTTAGTCGTTTGAGGTTCAAATTTAGTGTCTTCAGTAGGGTATGGTAGGTTTACAGCACAAATTAGCAACATGATAGTTTTACATCCTTACCAATTTAGTGTCATAATAGGATTACTTTTATCTGATGGTTGATTAATTTTTGCTAGTTCTAGACATAAAAATGTATATTTAGGATTAACACAATATTAAGCTAATTCTAAATATCTTTTATTTGTCTTTTTTATCTCATTATTGTAATAAATTCCCTATTTATCGTCAACGAGTTAGAAATGGTAAAGTAAATATAAGTGTAGATCTTATTACTAGATCCCTTCCTTGTTTTACAGAACTTCATCCATTATTCTACGTCAATAACGTTAAAGTAATTCCAGATAACATTTACGGATGATTAACACCGGTAGCTTTAGCGCATTGAATAATGGGGGATGGTACTTACGGTAGTGGTTTAATTCTTTGCACTGATTCTTTTACTGTACCTGATCAAGTACGTTTGATGAACGTTTTAATAATTCGATACGGATTTATTTGTAATCTACATAGAAAAAAAGGTCAATACCGTATTTATATTTCTTCTAAATCTATGCCGTATTTACGTTCTATTGTTAGTCCTTATTTCCACCCCTCTATGCTGTATAAGCTGGGTTTATAATCTAAACCTTTATCCTTTTTAATGGGATAAGGGTTTATAATATAAACCTTTATCCTTTTTAATGGGATAATTAAGAACTCTTATTTCCATTCTTCGGGTTTTATTGTAAGAATCCTAACCACGTCACCAAAAAAAAAAATTGGTTTATAATAAAATTAAAGGCAAATAAAATTAAAGGTAAATCTTTTTTTAAAACTCAAGTTTTGGGCTAGCAAGATAGTTGTTGGCTTTTTTTAGGTATGTCAAAATCCTATATATATAATACTTTTTCGTAGTATTCTTTTTAGCCCGTGCGTAGCGCCGTCCTTTGGGGGGGGCCACGCAGCGCAGACATACGTCAATTATGTATAGGTAACTATAATAATTATAAATAAACATGAAAATTATCTTAGAATATGTATTTTTCTATTTTCTTTGACTCAACAGGGCGGAGGATTGAAGGGTGTAAAAGTCTGGCCCCTGGGTTACACTTCGCGTTACTCTTTTGTGCTTTTTTTATTAATATTTGCTCCTTTAGCCCTTTTTCGGAAGGCACTCTTCCTCTTTACTTTGGTAAGGATGTAGTAATAGGCTGTGATTGTTTTATACTTCTTTCATTTGTTCCTGCTGCAATATACCCTAACGCTGACGTTCAAAAATCAACTATTTATGAGGAAAATAAAGGAAAGTCTGGCATATATTGCTGAACTAATTTATTGTCTGGTAAAAGCTATATAGGCTCAGGTACAAATTTAACTCGGAGATTTGCTATTATTCTTTAGTATATTTAAAAAAAGAAGTAAATAGAGGTAAGAGCATTATTTACAATGCCTTATTAAAACACGGTTACTCCAATTTTAAACTAGAGATCCTTGAGTATTGCGACCCTAAGGACGTAATTTCTCGAGAGCAGTATTATATTGAGCTTTTAAAGCCAGAATATAATATCTTACTACAGCAGGATCTCGACTTGGCTATAGCCATTCAGAAGAGGCTAGACAAGCTATAAGTGATGCCCATAAGGGACGAATATTTTCAGAGGAGACAATAGAAAAAATGAGAGCTAATGCTCTGAAGCGTAAACATTCAGAAGAAACAAAAGCAAAAATGGGGACTTCTTCACCAACAGCCGTAGCTGTTGAGGTTACAGACTTAGAAACTGGAGCTAGTAATATATATCCTTCTATCAAAAAAGCAGCGGATGCTTTAGGTTGTACTAATGCGGCCCTTTTATATACCCTTAAGAAGGAAACGGGAAACCCGTATAAAGGAAGATATCTTGTTAAGAAAATCTAAACCTTTATTGCGTCCCCCTTCTTTATCCCCACCCACGTGTAGTCCCCAATCATGAAATGATTGGGGGTTGTTGTAAACTGTGGCTTAAGGGGGGAAGGGGGGGCAAGGGACTAATGGGTGAGATTTAAATTCTATTAAAGAGTGTGCTTTATTTTTTGGTGTTAGTACTCGGACTATAAACCGTAGATTAGATAAAAATGTATATTTTATTAATGGTCAAAACTTAAGGGTTAAGCGTGTTATTTCACTCCCTTAATGAGTTTACTGACAATTACAATATAATTCTGACATCTAAGACTTATCTCTAGATGTGTTCTTAAAACCTTACTATATGCTGAAAATTTCTAGTACTAAGCTACTCATAATACATTAACTATAAAAATGGGAATTAAAGTAAAAAAGCTTAGTATGTTAATGAACAATCAGCAGGGAACCAAAATTTATTTATACAACTATAAATTTCTCCGCTCTAGTATGTCTAAAGATGATGGGCGTACGGCTATGAAACTTTTACTTACTATTTAAGGCGAAGCCTGATGAAGGGATTCTTCGATGGAAAAACAAATTCCTTCGGACCTTGACCTTTGGAGAGACTTTGGACACCTCAGAGACCGAATGTAAGGATAACATCTAGTGAATCGATGTTATATAATACAGTCCATTATAATTTATTTTTATAAGGTCGAGTTAGTAATAGATGGTAAATATACTTTCTATTATTGACTACCTACTACCCTCCGCGTAGAAAGCGAAAGTGAGGATTAAAAATAAATAACGGCGCAGCGCGCGCGTCCAGCCGCCTACGACCGTACTTCATATTGATCATGAGAGGCCCCGATATGTTGATTAATTTTACCTTGGGTTTAACTTTTTTAAATAAATCTAAACTTATTACCTTGCCAGATAACAGTGCGAAATCTTTACCTTCGAGGGGCGCCCCTCTATCTGTACAGTGTAAATCTTCTCCTGGGGTAAATAAACTATATGCAACAAAAGCTTCTAGCTCTCCTAAAGTTTTAGCTACTAAACGTATTAAAGAGGTATCTAAATGTACAGACTTAGTCGTTTGAGGTATTAATTTAGGATCTACTGTAGGTTCTGTTCGTCTTACAAAACAAGAGAGAGAGATGATAAAACTCCCTTCATTTCACCTTAGTGTTATTATAGGTTTAATCCTATCGGATGGAGGGTTATCATTTTCGAATAAAATATCTAAGAATGCACTATTAAGATTCGAACAGTCTTTATCTAAGGCTATGTATTTTTACTTTGTGTTTTATATCTTATCTCATTATTGTAGTAGTTATCCTAGTTATCATGAAAGATATCGAAAACCTGGTAGAGCAAGTTTTTCTCTATCCTTATTTACTCGAGCACTGCCTTGTTTTACAGAACTGTATAATATCTTTTACGTTAATGGAGTTAAAGTAATTCCGGACAACATTTATGCATTATTGACCCCTGTTGCTTTAGCGCATTGAATCATGGGGGATGGGGTAAATTACAAGGGTTATGGTTTAGCTTTGGCTACTGATTCTTATTCCATCCCCGGGATGGTTCGATTAATGAATGTCTTAACAATACGTTATAATCTAAAATGTAGCCTACACACTCGTAGTGGGGGTCAACATAGAATATATATATCTGCAAAATCTATGGCCCTATTGCGAACAATTGTTGAGCCCCACATGGATCGTTCCATGCTATATAAATTAAATTCGTAACCAAGTTAGGAATGTCTTTATTAATTACTATGATATTAAAACCGGTTCGTAAAATTACGAAGGTTTGAAGTACACCTCGCCAGCCATTCGCCACGAGCCTAACCCGATGGAGTATATTAATCGAGGTGTAGATTTTCTTGGGTTAGGTAGAAGAAGTATACATAGATATTTCAACAGCGAGCGCCAACGCGTTTCAGCGTCCTCTATCAACCTTAAGAAAGATTCCGTCCGACCCAACTTACCTGTAAATAGTGGAAAATATAACCTAATGCTCATAATATTAAAAGCTTGCCCAATGCCTCTAATGAATTTTTACGACTCGCAGGGTTTGTTGATGCAGAGGGGTTGTTTTTCAATTTGTCCTAATAAGAGTTGAACTACTCTCAATTTTTTCTTTAGCATAAATTTACATGTGGATGACGTTGAAGTTCTTCATAAAATAGCCAAAATATTAGGTGTAGGAGTTGTAAAGATAAATAAAAATCGTAATTCTGCTGTTTTTTATGTAAGTAAATTTAATGATATTGTGAGAGTCATTTTACCTATTTTTCAGGAGTTCCCCTTACAGACTACTAAACATTTGGATTTCATTTCTTTTTCGGAAGCGGTCCGAATAAAACTCAATTTGAAAGGAACTAAAAAAAGAATAAGTAAACCAGATTTAATTAAAATTAAAAATTTAAAAGCAAATATGAATAGTGGTAGATTGACAATAGATAAAGAGCAACTAGAATTTTTAACTAAGAGAGTTTTTATAAATGTGTGATGGTTAATTGGTTTCGTAGAAGGAGAAGGAACGGTTATAAACACCTTGTCCCATATTTTCAAATAGGCCAACACAAAAAAAATCTCTTTGTTTTTAAGGCTATAGAATCATTTCTGCTACCTAAAAAATTATGTAATATTATAGGCAATCAGGAATTTAATATACATTACGCACTAAATCAAAAAACAAATGTTTATAGTATGTCAGTGGTAAGTATTGATTCACTTTATAGCTATCTTGTTCCTCATTTCCAATCAATGTCATTTTTAACTAGAAAAGCTATAGATTTGCATTATTGAGTTATTTCTGTGAAAATACATAAATTTGGTTATTATTATCTGCCTGAGGGTAAAAAAATTGCTTTACAGATATCTTCGGCTACTAATAAATATCGTTACACTACTAGTATAGCACAAAAAATAGAACTTCCAAGTGCTGATTCTATATCTAAACTTTTTGCTCTTCCGGCACCTTTTGATATCGCTAGTGGTCTGAGTCACTTTGACTTAGTCAGAAAACACACAATAAGTAAGGGTGGCCGTAAAGGTTTTATTGTTCACATTTATGACCGCGAGTCCGAAGGGGGGAAATAACTAACAGGTTCACCATTTTCAACTTACGGTGCTGGACATGTAGCATTAGGTTTAAGAGCTGGAAGTAGAGTAATTGGCAGATATATAGACACAGGTAAGGCATACAAGGGTAGATATATCTTTTCTTCTATCCCTGTCTCAGTAAGTGAGACATAAGTTTAGGTTATAAAAAAGAATTCTCAAAATTATTTTTGCATATTGGCACAGACTCGGTCAAAAATACAAAAGATCACGAGAGATAGTCTAACCTACTCTAAAGTTATTATTTATTTTAATGGAATTACTCACGGTATATCTACACGTAAAGTTTGTCGTCACCTTAATGTAGTAAGGTCACGTAGCTTTCATGCTTCGTCTAAGCGTAGTAAGGTAAACCTAATCGAGTCTCATAATCGGACTATTTAAGGGGCAAGATCCAAATTTTTGAGAATGGCTTGCAGGTTTTACGGATGCTGAGGGTAATTTTTTAATAGCAAAACCTAGTGAAAAAACATTTCAATTTAGGTTTAAGATTGAACTTCACAAGGATGACATTGAAATTCTTCATTTTATCGCAAAATCATTAGGAGTGGGAAAAGTATATCAAAATGGTAATTATGCTAAATTTAACGTTGTTGCTCTCAATGAAATTGTGGCAGTAATTATACCTATTTTCACTAAATATTCATTACTTACAACTAAGGCTTTAGATTTTTCTGATTTTTTTAAAGCGGTTGAAATAAAACTTAATTCAACGACTAGAAGTTTAAGTGATACAGAATTTTCTAAAATTGAAAATCTTAAAGCAGGAATGAATAGTAAAAGGGAAATAGAAAAAGATAAACTAGAAACTGTTACTAGACCTATTAGTGCACAATGACTACTAGGTTTTCTCGAGGGAGAAGGAACGGTTATAAAAATTTAGTCCCGTATTTTCAAATAAGCCAACATAAAAGAAGTTTATTCGTTTTAAAAGCTATTGAAACATTTGTACTAAAATTACCTAGAGTACACTCTGAAACTTTGAATAACAATAAAATAAATGTGATTACTACGTTAAATAAAAACACAGATGTTTATTCTATTTATATATTGAATATTGATGTACTTTATGACTACGTACTCCCTTTTTTTAAGTCCCTTACTTTCCTTACTAGAAAATCTATAGATTTTCATTATTGAGCCATTTCAGTGCGTATGCATAAATTTGGATATTCTTATCTTTCTCAAGGTAGACAGCTTGCTTTACATTCCATGTCTACAAATAAATATCGTTATACTACTAGTTTAACCAAACCGGTTGAGTTGCCAACCCCAGAGTCTATTGCTGAAATTTTTTCTTTACCTGCACCTTTTGATATTTATAGCGGTAGTAGTCATCTAGAGCCAAAAAATTTGCTAGAGAACGTGGATCTCGTAAAGGATTTACTGTTTATATTTTTGATGCTTTGGTGGAAAACAAATAACAGGTTCACCGTTTTCAACTTACGGTGCTGGTCATGAAGCATTGGGTTTAAGAGCTGGAAGTAGAATAATTGGTAGATATATAGACACTGGTAAGATATACAAGAATAGATATACTTTCTATTCTTCTAATCCTACTCCTTTGTATAAAGGCCAGGAGGGTTAAATATAAAAGAAATTAAAAGTTCCGCGTCCTAGTCAGGTCAGCGAATATTTTAAGTTTCTCGCGAGATCATGAGAGATGTAAATAATGGATGATTAATTCGTTATATTCATTCAAACACAGCTTCAGCTTTCTTCTTTTTAGTTTACTTGCATAGTGCGACAAGAAGTTGATAATTACAATGAGGTGAAATTCCTCCTCGAATGACCCTTCGAGTCCCTACCTAAACATGCGTTAGAAGTAATTCTTTGGTGTGAAGCTTTGGGGACAATGCTCGGTGATACCGAGTTAGGGAAAAAGGCTAAGGTAAGCGAAAGCGAAGATATTAATTTACGGTTCGTAATTCTAGCCCTGCTCCCCTCTTTTTTTGCTTTCTTTCGTTTTACGTTTTGAATATATTATATGTCTGCGCGCTTATTTTTTAATATATTAAAAAATTGCAGCGCGCGCGTCCACCCGCCTCGCGGCGCCCGGACTATAATATAATAAAAAACTAAGAAAAAAATAGAGGTGATTTTTTAAAAACAATGGATTAAGATAGAAGTTCGAAAGAGTGTGAGGTGTTATGCAGCCGAATCCGGGTCTCCCTCGTTCATCGACGGTGCGAAGTGTACGCGGCTCCGCCGATATAAATAGAATGAGGAAAATGCGACGAATCAAAGTATCTACCTAAGGCTAAATTAAAATAGTGTAATATCGAAACTTGGTAAGCCCAATGATTTCCTATCTGCCCTTTACCACACTCAGCCGGTAAGGTGCTTAGTTGGTAGGGTAATAAGGAGGTGCTCTATAAAATTTATATTAATGGAAGTGAGCATATCAATCAGTGGGTAAAAGACAGTCGAAAAAGCGAAAGCCACCCGGTAATGGGGTGGATAGAGTTTTACTCAAATCCGAAAGGATGCAGACTTCGACATGGGTGATCTAACGTACACAACTATAAAAAGCTGATAATAGTTTCTTTATAGCTCTACCATCAAATATTATTTTTTTTATTACCTTTTTTTTTTACCATCGAAGGCGCGCGCTCGCGCGCGCCTACGTTTTGAGGAGGGTCGAGTCATTATCGACCCCCGCACAAAACTGTTTTTTCTAGCCCGCAGGGGGGCTCGTCCCCTTCGGGTTAGCCCCTCGGGGACTAGTAGTATAATATTTTACTCAAATTCTTATTTGTTAGGGATACATCCGTACTATTCTTTGGGTTTTTTATTTAGTTACTATAGATTGTTTGAGCCGTGTGCGGGTAAACTCGCACGCACGGTTCTTCCTGGGGGGGGGGGGGGATTGGGGGGGGGGGCCAAAGGGTC
>Ga0307514_10002158_pt1 | contig 21139 bp, 19 predicted proteins | sample 16_EM_MG_FD_203088 | JGI IMG/M metagenome (GOLD analysis project Ga0307514, IMG submission 203088) | Populus trichocarpa ectomycorrhiza microbial communities from riparian zone in the Pacific Northwest, United States - 16_EM | ecosystem: Host-associated > Plants > Roots > Unclassified | place...
CCTCGTATTCGCTGGCGTCCCGCTCAGGTCGACGCCGGCCCCGAGGGGCCTCGCGGCCAAGGCCGCGCCCATCCTGTTGCTGGCTGGCGCCTTGTTGCTTGGCGGTTGCGCCACCCCCCAACGCCCTGATCCCCTTGAAGCCATGAACCGCCAGGTCTTCGGCTTCAACGAAACCGTAGACAAGGCCGTGCTGGCCCCTGTTGCCCGCGGCTACGAGCGCGTTGTGCCAGAGCCGGTGCGTGGTGGCGTCAGGAATTTCTTCGCCAATCCCCGTGACCTTGGCTCTGGCGTGAATCTGGTGTTGCAAGGTCGGCCGAAAGAAGGCCTGACCGACCTGGCGCGCGTAGCGACGAACACCACGGTGGGATTACTCGGTGTGTTCGATGTCGCGACGCCGCTGGGGCTGCCGCGCCAATCCGCCGATCTGGGCCAGACCCTTGGGCGCTGGGGCGTCGGATCAGGCGCCTTCGTTGTCTTGCCCCTGATGGGGCCTTCGACCGTGCGCGACACCGCGAACATTCCGGTCGACATGATGCTGACGCCTCAGACCTTCGTCTCCAACAGCGCACTCGGCGGCGGTCTGAGCGTACTGAAGTTCGCAAGCAAGCGTGCTGATCTTCTGCCGACAACGCGCCTGCTCGACGATGTCGCGCTCGATCGCTATCTCCTTGTCCGCGACACCTATCTGCAACGCAGACAAAGCCTCGTCCTTGGCGCCTCGCAGCCCGGTCGGAGCAGCGATGACAGCGCGGCACCGCCTGCTGCAAACCACTGATTTTTTCAACCCCGAGGATCTCCATGACAGAACGAATCCGCCTTGTGAAGCAAGGCAAGAACTTCCGCGCCCACCTGCCTTTCACGGCCATTGCCGTGGGGGTCGCTTGCTCCGCCTTTCTTTCACCGACCTGGGCACAGGCCCAAGAAGAAAAAAGCCCCGAAGCGAGTTCGCAATGGGGCCTTGGCATTGGCGTGGCCATGGAGCAAAAGCCCTATCGCGACTTCAACAACAAGGCCCAGGGCATTCCGATGATCACCTACGAGAACAAGTGGGTCAGCGTCGCGTTTCCGAGCGCCGACCTGAAGCTGACATCCGTAGGGCCTGTTTCTTTGCGGCTGCGCGCGCGGCTCGCTGGAGACGGCTACGAGGCCGACGACTCGCCATTTCTCAACGGCATGGACAAGCGCAAGAGCAGCCTGTGGCTGGGCGGCGCGGCCATCTGGCGCAATGATATTGCCAACCTGTCGGCCGAACTGCTGGCCGACGGGTCGGGCAACAGCAAGGGCTCCAGGTTCAAGGTGCAGGTCGACCGACGCTTCACTGCAGGTGCCTTCGGCTTCACGCCGCGCCTGGCTGCGCATTGGGTGGACAGCAAGTATGTCGATTACTACTACGGCGTGAAGGACTCCGAAGCTCAGTCGGGTCGGCCCGCCTATGCCGGGAAGTCGAGCGCCAACATGGAGGTGGGCCTGCGTGTGGACTACGCCGTGGCGCCCAAGCAAACGGTGTTCCTGGATGTGAGCGCGACAAGCTTCGGCAGCGGCATCAAGAACAGCCCGCTAGTCAGCCGATCCAATCAGTCCGGCGTGCGTCTGGGCTACGTCTACCGGTTCTGAGAGACCTTGGCCGCGCTTGCGCGGCCAGAGGGCTGCATGGCGCACCAGCGCTTCAGATGGCAGGGCCTGCAAAGAGCTTGGGTGCGCCTTCACGCGAGTCCGTCGGTTCAGGCCCGGCATCTTCCACGCGAAATGACTTCCTCCCTCACACCCAGCCGGAGCATTCCATGACCTTCCTTCATTTCTTCCGCCTTGCAGGCATCGCCGCCGTACTCGCCGCAGCCTTCAACACCCACGCCGGCAGCTTCGCGGCGTCCGTGGCCTCCAGTGCAGGCTCCGCATCCAGCAACAGCGTGTCCGCGTCACTGCGCGGTTCCAGCAAGAGTTCGTTCGACGGCGACAAGGTGGCTGAAGGCGACTACCGCATCACGGAAGTCGCGCAGGCCGGCGACCGTGAGGGCTTCACGCGTGTCGCGATGCAGAGCGATGACGACGCGCAGCGGCGCATCGTGCTCGAACTGCCGCAAGCCACTTTCGCGAAGGAACGCCTGGGCCTCGGCGACCTCGTTCACGCACAGCAGCGCACCTACGGCACCGCCTTCGCACGTGGCGACACGCGCGAGGCGTTCTACCTCGTGCTCGCCGACGACTGGTACGGGGGGCTCGTCGCGCGCCCCGTGAGCCTTTGATCGTCGCTCGCCGTCTGTTGCTGCTGGGGCTCTCGGCCTTCCTCGCCTTGGCGGGTGGCGTTGCGCACGCGGCGTCTTCGCAGTTCTGCGATCGCGCGAAACCGCTCACAGCGAGTCAGCAGGATCGCCTGCTGCGTTTCACCGCCGTCGTGCAGGAAGCGCTTTCGAACACAGGCAGCGACGCCGTGCTGATCAGCCGCTCCGGCCTCGATCTCTCGCGCTTTCACATCCGCTACTCCCACGCCTCCATCGCCTGGAAAGCAGCGGACGGCACATGGTCCGCACGGCAGCTGTACTACGCCTGCGACGAAGGGCACCCGCGCCTCTACGACCAAGGCCTGGCCGGCTTCGTCATGGGCATCGACGACGCCGCGCTGGGCTACGTCTCCATCGTGGCCCTGCCTTCCGAAGCGGCACAGGCGCTGCGCAGCGCGGCACTCGACACGCCGCGTGCCTTGCAATTGCTGGCCGCGCGCTACAGCGCCAATGCCTACCCGTTCAGCCTGCGTTACCAGAACTGCAACCAGTGGGTCATGGAACTGCTAGCCGTGGCGTGGGGCGAGCTGCCCGACGGAGACGACCTGCGCAAGCGCGCCCAGCAGTGGTTGCGCGAGGCGCCCTACAAGCCCGAGCCGGTCGATGTCGGCTCACATGCGCTCATCTTCGCGTCGAACTTCGTGCCGCTGCTGCACCTGGACGACCACCCGCAGGACGACATCTACGCACTGACGCTGCACGTCAGCCTGCCCTCGACCGTGGAAGCCTTCGTGCGCGAACAACGCCCCGGGAGCGAACGCATCGAGCTGTGCCACGACAGCAGGCAGGTCGTGGTGCACCGTGGCTGGACACCCGTCTCCGACGGCTGCAGCCCGGGTGAGAGCGATCGTGTCGTGTCGCTCGACTAGCGCGCGGGTAAGGTGAACACAATGATCTGGCTCATCCCCACGATCGCTGTACTGGTCGGTATCGCGCTGATCGCCTGGGTCTTCCTCCGGCGAGGCCCCAGGATCGATGAGAGCTTCAGAACGACCGAATGGCTGGATGCTTGCAGTACGCAATTCCTGCTGCATGTCGAGGACGCCGGTTTGCTCGGCGTGGGCTCTCCGGTATTCTTCCGGCGTATCAAGGTCGGCCAGGTCGCCGCTTGCGAGCCCGACGGCGATGGCCGCGGCGTGATGCTGCTGATCTTCGTGAACGCGCCCTATGACAAGTCCGAGGGTGCCAACACACGCTTCTGGCATACGAACGGGTTCGGCCTGCAGCTGATCTCGAGCGGCGCGACGCCGAGCACGCCGTCGTTCACATCCTCCCTGCTCTGGGGCATAGTCTTTGGCGCGTCGGGCGACGCCAGCGGTTCGGCGGCCTGGGAGAACACAAGCTTCGCGCCACTCCTGCAACTGGACGACAGCAAGTGAAATACCCTTCCAGCTTTGCAGTCGCCCACGCCGCAGTGCTTGCTCTGGTGGTCGGCGTCTTTCTGATGGACGGCTGCGCGCAGAGGCAACCGAGCACTTCCCCGAAAACTCTGGATGCGCCGGCTCAACACCGGCACGGGGGCCTTACTCATGAATGCCCTGCTCCTCAAATCCGGAGGCGGGACGTGCGATGAATTCGGTGGCGTGCTCGGAAGATGTGGCTTTTCCGTCGACGTGATCGACTCCCCCGATGCAGGCGCGTGGCTTTTCGCAGGCAAGCCGTATGCATTGATTCTTGTCGACGCCGTGCAACCGGCAGCCGCTCATGTGGTGATACGTTCCGTACGGCGTAGCAGCAGTGCTCCGCTGCTGGTATTGATCCAGCGAGACCAGGTGGTCGAACGCCTTGAAGGACTGGCCCAGGGTGCGACCGAGTACCTGGTCGAGCCCTGTGCGCTCGCCGATCTGGTGGCGCGCGCCTGGGCGCTTGCATCTGGCAATCATGGTCCGAAGTCGGCCGTGCTGCGATTGGCGGACTTGGCCATCGACCGCGCGCGCGGCAAGGCGTTCCGTCAAGGTATGGACCTCGGCCTCAGTGCCACGCTGTTCGAGCTTCTGGATGCGCTGATGGCGCACAGGGGCCAGGTGCTGTCACGCGCACAGCTGATCAAGGCCGTATGGGGATCGAGTGCCGGCGAGCGGGACAACATGGTCACGGTTGGCATCCTCAGGCTGCGTCAGAAATTGGACGATCCGTTTGATCTGAAGCTGCTCCACACGGTGCGCGGTCAGGGGTACGTGCTGAAGCTGTGCAACGGCCATCAGGGAATCAAGCTCCGGATGGCTTCGTGCAGACAGGACTGCATCGCCCCAACGCCTGGATTTGCGGCAACACGCTGGCCTTGATCGTTGCTTTGGCGGGCCTGAATGTCCGGCCACTTAAGACGGCGCCTCTACCGAGGGGAAAACGACCCGTATGCAGAAACCTCGCCCTTCCAATCCATCCCCGGTCTCGATCGTTGCATGGTGTAGCTGGGAAATCCCGGCCACCAGCGACAACCCGATACCGCTGCCGCGCACGGAAGTACCTGCGACTCGATAGAAGCGTTCGAAGATCGCCTGTCGTTCCGACAGCGGTACGCCAGGACCATCGTCCGTCACTTCCAGATAGACCCGTTGTCCAACCGCGTGCCCGTCTTCCTGTGTGGTACCAGGCGCATGCCCGCAACTGACGCGGATGCGTCCTCCCTCCGAGGTGTAGCGCAGCGCGTTGTCGATCAGGTTGCGCAGCAGGATGCCCATCTCATCGATATTGCAGAGAATGATGCAATTGTTGCGAATATCGAGTTGGATCGAACGCTCCTGCTGAAAGGCATAGGTGTTGAAATCACGCGCGACGAGCAGAGTGAGATCACTCAAGTTGGCAAGCGTGTGCTGTGGGGCGTTGGCGCTCGAACTCAGTCGAGCCAGGTCGAGCAGCTGTTCGGACAGTCGTGTACTCCTCTGCGCGACCAGAAGCAGTTTGGTCAGCGCCACGTCTTTGTCGACCAACGTGGTGGCACGCAGCGCGATCTGGGCGTGCGCCTGGAGTGTGGAAAGGGGTGTGCGCAACTCGTGCGCGGCATTACCGATGAAGCGGCGCTCGCCTTCGACCGACTCGGAGAGCTGTTCCAACAGATGATTGAACGAAGCAATCAACGGATGCAACTCGCGCGGCAGCGTGGAAGCGGTCAGCGGCGTGAGGTCGAACTTGCGGCGGCTTCGCATGGCGGCCTCCAGCGCCACCACAGGCTTGAGTGAGCTGCGGACCACGAACCACATCAGTGTGCCCACAATCAGCAGAAGAATCGAGCTGAGTACCAAGCCAACCAATGCTTCGTTCTGCATTTCGGCATCCACCACACTGTGGAGATTGCCGACCTGCACGTAGATTCGGCCTTCGGAATCCGAGACCGAATAGACGCGCCATCGCCTTCCCTCGATCACTGTGGTGGCAATGCCGTCCTCGAAGTCAGGCCGCAGGGGGGATCCAGGTGCCCCGGGCGTGCGAACGGACAATCGTTTGCGGTCGATCCAGACTTGAAAGACGAGCTGCTCGCTCTCTGCCAGTGCGGGATCCCGCAACTGCAGTCCCGGCCCCGTCGCGACCATGTCCTTGCCAGCCGGAATTGTCAGCAGGATGCGCGTGGCGATGGTCTTGAGCTTGTCGTCCCAAATACTGGCCTTGTTGTGCGTGAGATACGCGAAAAGCATCGCGAATGCCACGATCCAGCACAGGGCGATGGTCGCGCCCAGCACCAGGATCATCCGTGCGTACAGTGATTTCGAGTTCACTGCAAAGGCTGGCCGACGACATAGCCGTGGCCGTGAACAGTGCGGATCAGATCGTCGCCGAGCTTGCGGCGCAACTGGTGAATGAACACTGCGATGGTGTTGCTTTCGACGACGCTGGCCGTTCCGTAGACCACATCGTGCAGCTGGTCGCGCGTGACGACGTGGCCGGGGCGTTCGAGCAGGGCGAGCAGGGTGCGGTACTCGTGCGCGCTCAGCGGCACGTCGACGCCGGCCTTGGTGACCACGCGGCGACCGCGGTCGACCGTGACGTCACCACGGGAAAAAACGGGTATCACGCGACCTTGGCTACGGCGGATGACCGAACGCACGCGCGCCCACAGTTCATCGAACTGGAAGGGCTTGACGAGATAGTCGTCGGCACCGGCATCGAGGCCGTGGATGCGTTCGCTCAACTGATCGCGCGCGGTAAGAATCAGGACCGGTGTCGGGTCGTAGCGGCTTCGCATCGACCGCAGCACCGTCAGCCCCGACTCTCCGCCGGGCAGACCCAGGTCCAGCAGCACGGCGGCATAGGTATGGTCGATCAGCGCGATCCGGGCGGCGGATGCATTGCCGACGCGATCAATGGACCAGCCGCTCTGGCGTGCGCCATCGCACACGGCTTCACCCAGCATGTCGTCGTCTTCTACGAGGAGCAGGTGCATGGATAGGAACTTCTTCTGGCCAAGTGGGACATCTTGAATGATGACCGTGGAATATTAGGATCTTTTTAAGGGGCGTGGTGGCTGTCGAGCGCTTGGTCGATTGCGGCTGTGAGCAGGGACAGTCGTCCGCTGGCTGTGAACGGGCGAGATGCACTATTGCGTGACACGCGACCTGAACCAGCGCTCGAATCCGTCGACATACGTGAATACCACGGGGACCACGAGCAGGCTGAGCAGTGTCGAGGTCACGAGACCACCGATCACCGCGATCGCCATTGGCTGACGAAAGCTCGCGTCCGAGCCCAACCCGAGGGCGATGGGCAGCATGCCCGCGATCATCGCTACCGTGGTCATCACGATCGGCCTCGAACGCTTGTGGCAGGCATCGATCAACGCGTCCATGGGAGGAAGACCGCGGTCCCTCATGCCGACGACCGTGTGTTCCACCAGCAAGATCGAGTTCTTGGTGACGATGCCCATGAGCATCACCAGTCCGATCATCGACGGAACATCCAACTCACTTCGCGCCAGAAGCAGCGCCACGAAGGCTCCGCCCAGCGAAAGCGGAATCGCTGAAAGAATGGTGACGGGCTGCAGGAAGTCCTTGAAAAGAAGCACCAGCACACAGAACATGCACAGCAGGCCGGTGAGGATCGCGAGGCCGAAGCCCGAGGTCAGCTCGGCCGCCACTTCGGCATCGCCCGTATTGATCAATGAAACGCTCGGCGGCATGTGTTGTGCAGCCGGCAGCGCGCGGGCTGCTGTCAGGGCCTCACCCAGCGGCATGCCGCCGAGGTCGGCGCTGACGGTGACGTAGCGACGCCTGTCGTAACGGTCGATCTGCGCTGGGCCGCTTTCGACGGCCAGTTCGGCCAAGCTCGAAAGCGGCACCAGTCCATTGCGAGAAGGCACCCGCAGGTTCGAGAGCGCTTCGATGTCCTGTCGCGTCGTATCGGGCACGCGCACACGGATGTCGACCTGGCGGTTGTCGAGGTTGAGCTTGGCCAACTGCGCATCGAAATCGCCACTGGTGGCGATTCGGATGGTCTCACCGATCGTGGCTGTGCTCACTCCGCGTTCGGCGGCACGTTTCAGGTCAGGCCGCACGATGACTTCGGGGCGCTCCAGGCTGGCTGTGGTGCGAATGCTCGAGAGTCGGCTCACCCCGCGCAGATCGCGCTCGAAGGCTTGCGCGCTTGCCTTCAGTGCCTGCGCGTTGTCACTCGTGAGAATCAACGACATCTGTTCGCCTGCGCCGCCACCCCCCACGGCAAAGCGTGCACCAGGCACCGTGACAAGTATCCTGCGCACACTCTTTTCGATCGCCATCTGTGAGGGGCGGTCTTCACGGGCTTGCAGCACCAAGGTCAGTGCGCTCTTGCGCACATCGGAAACCTGGCCCGAACCACCGATTTGTGCGGCTCCCACGACGGTAAATATGCTGCGAACTCCCGGGACGTCGTGCAGCGCGCGGCGCACGTTCTCCGACACTTCCACGGTGTCGCTCAGCGAACTGCCTGACGGCAGCTCGACGTTGACGGTGGTGAAGCCACGATCCGATGCAGGAATCAAGCCTGACGGTATCAGCGGAACCAGCGCGATCGAGATCAGGAAGAACGCCGCGGCTGCGGCCATCGTTGTTCTGCGGTGCGTCAAGCACCACCGCACCGAGCTCAGGTAGAGGCGCATGAGCCTGCCGTCTGCCTGCGGATTTTCCGAAGGTGCATGCGGCTTCAGAAGCCATGAGGCCATGATGGGTGTGAGCAGGCGCGCCACGAGCAGTGACGCCAGCACGGCGATCACCGCAGTCCAGCCGAACTGTTGGAAGAAGAGTCCAGGTACTCCGCTCATCAACGTCGTCGGCACAAAAACCACTACCAGCGTCATCGTGGTCGCGATCACCGCCAACGCGATCTCATTGACCGCGTCGCCGGTGGCCTGCAGCACGGACTTGCCCATGCGCCGGTGGCGCTCGATGTTCTCGATCTCGACGATGGCATCGTCGACCAGGACGCCGACGATCACTGCCAGGGCAAGCAGCGTCAGTGTGTTGAGCGAATAGCCGAGCCAGGACATCGCCGCGAACGCCGGCAAGATCGACAGCGGCAGGGCAGAGGCTGCCACCAGCGTTGCACGCCAGTCACGCAGGAAACACCAGACGACCAGCACCGCAAGGATTGCGCCCTCGTACAGCATCTGCATCGAGCCGCGGAACTGTTCGCGGGTGTACTCCACACTCCCCGATACCGGTGTGATGACCAGCGACGCGTCGGCTGCCTGCATGCGCTCCAGCGTTTCGGTGACGCCCTGTGCGATTCGCGTCTCATCGAAGCCTTTGGCGCGATAGACGCTGAACCCCACGACGGCCTTGCCGTCCAGCAATGCCGCCTGGTTGCGTTCGGCATTCGTATCGTGCACCGATGCCACCTGGTCCAGCCGCACCTCGCGTCCATCGACCAGGGTCACTGGCATGTCCGCCAGTTCGGCTGCCTGCCGCACCGTCGCAACCGTTCTTACCGATTGCTCGGAGAGGCCGATCTGGCCGCGCCCACCGGACGATTCCTGCTGGGTGCGCCGCAATGCCCGCGAGACGTCCGTTGTGGTCACGCCAAGCGCATTCATCTGTGCGGTATTCACTTCGACGCGGACTTCGCGCTGGACGCCACCCAGCCGGTCCATGCGTCCGACACCGGGTATCGCGAGCAGTGCTTTGCCGACCGTGTCATCGACGAACCACGAGAGTGCTTCCTCGTTCATCCGATCGGATGCGATGGCGTAGGCAAGGATCGGGCTGCCGCGTTCGGTGACGGCGCTGATGCTCGGTTGAAGCAGGTCCGTCGGCAGGTTCGAACGCACGCGATCGACCGCATCTTTCGTGTCGATCAGGGCGTCTGAAAGCTTCTTCTCCAGCGAAAACTCCGCACGGATCTGCACGATTCCGTCGGTGATTGAGGTGCGTATGTGTTTGAGTCCGGTGACGCTGGCAAGCGAGTTCTCCACCGTGCGCGCGACCTCGGTCTCGAGCTGGGCGGGAGCCGCGCCTGGCTGAGAGAGCACGATGTTCACGGTTGGCAGATCCAGGTCTGGAAGAGTCTGGATCGGGAGTTGCTGAAAACCGCGCACACCCGCAAATGTCAGGAGGGCGAACAACAGGATGGCGGGAATCGGGTTGCGCAAGGACCACGTGGCGAAGTTCATCTCTCAACCCTTTCGCGATGTCAGCGCCGCCAACGGTGCGGTGACTGATGGACTGGCGACGCGCACGGTATCGCCATCGTTGAGGAGGCCAGCGCCCTGTGCAACAACGCGATCGCCTTGCGCGAGGTTTTGCAGAATTTCGATTTCCGTGCCACGTCGACGTCCGGTCGTCACGGCCTGCGCACGCACCTTGAGCGTGGCCCCGGTCCCAATCAACCTGAAAACGAAACTGCGACCGTCGCGGATCACCACGCTCGACGCTGGCACCACCAACGCATCGCTCGGCGCCAGTGCGATGTGACCGCTGGCGTACATGCCGCCGCGTGCAGTGCTGCCAGGGGCAATGTCCGCATACACGACGCCGAGTCGCGAACGCTCGTCAAGCAGGGGCGCGATCTGACGAATGCGCGCCTGGGCGGTGCCTCCGTCGGGCAGCGCGAGCGAAATCGACTGCCCCAAGCTCACGGCTGCGATCTGCCTGGCCGTGAGCTCGCCGCGCCATTCGAGCCTGCTTTGCCGCACCAGCCGGAAGAGCTCCTGTCCGCTGCTTGTCACCGCCCCCAGGGTGGCCGAGCGCGCACTGATTTCGCCGTCGTCCGGGGCGATGACGTCTGCGTGGCGCAGTTGCAGTCGTTTGGAGTTCAATTGCGCGCGAGCCGAATCGACCTGCGCTCGCGCAGTCGCGGCTTGCGTGACGTACTGAAGGATCTCCTGCTCGCTGATTCCTCCACTGCCCTTGAGTTGAAGTGCGCGCTCGCGGTTCGCATCGGCCTGCACGGCGAGACTCTCGGCCTGCGCGAGGCCGGCGAGCAGTTGCGCTTCATCTGCGCGCAGCATGGCGGCGTCGAAGCGCGCGAGGAGCTGGCCGCGCCGTACGACGTCGCCCACGCCGACATGCAGTTCTGCAATCCGCAGCCCTGAGGTCTGGGAGCCGACGACAGCTTCCTGCCATGGCGCAATCGCGCCAGTGGCATCCAGCGTGGTGGGCCATTCGGTCGTGCGCGCGAGGGCTTCCGTTACCGTCAATGCAGAGGCGGTCGGTGCCGCGGGGAGCGGCGAATGGCGTTCCCGAAGGCCCCACACGGCAAATGCGATGGACAGCACGGCGATCGTGGATGTGGCAACAACCCACACAAGGCGTCGGCCCGAACGTAGAGCAGGGCGCGGGGCATGCTTTGCGGGCTGGAGCGTGACCAGTTCGGTGTTGTCGTACTCGTTCGAGTTCATGAAGAGAGAGCGGTTTCGGTGACGGCGGCATTGCCTGAAGCTCGCACGAGGCTGATCCAGGCTTGGCCGCTGTCCTGTGCGGCAGTGATTGCGCTGTCCTGCGCTGCCGCGAACTGGCGTCGTGCGTCCTCAAGCTCGAAGAGGCTCACGGCGCCAGCGCGCCAACGCGCTTCTGTGGCTTCGAGAACCAGCCGAGCGGCGACCACTGCCTCATGGGTGGTGAGACGGCGTTCATCGGACGAGGCGACCGCCGCCAAGGCGTCTTCGGTTTCCTGAGCCGCCGAGCGCACGGCGATGCGCAAGGCCGCGACTGCGCCTCGGTAGCGGGCCTCTGTCGCTGCCACGTTGGCCGCACCGCGTCCGCCGTCGAACAAACTTCCCACGAGAGCGGGACCTGCTGACCAGGCTGTGTAGTCGAGCGTGGTGCCGGCCGCGTGAAGCCATTGGCCGCTCAATGCCGCTGAAAGGTCCAGTCGCGGAAGGCGTTCTGCCCGTGCTACGCCAATCTCCGCCCAGGCAGCGGCGACTTCGCGCTCGGCACTCACCACGCTCGGGTGTGCCGCAAGCACCTTGGCAGGCAAGGACAGCCGCGCGTGCGGTGCGACCGGCATCACCGAGTCGACCCCAAACCGAGTGTCTCTGCCGATTGCCGAGGGCAGCGGCGCCGACAACGGGACGAAAACAAGTGCGCGAACGGTGTCGAGTGGCTGTCCACTCAGTGCCACCAGTGCATTGGCACTGCGGGCGCATTCCTGCCGCCGAGCGGCAAGGCTTGTGCGTGCGGTGGCCAGTCCGCTGATTGCGCGCGCTTCTTCGATGGGTGCGACAAATCCGGTGGTGACGCGGCGACGGGTAAGTTGAAGCGTTTTCTCGCGCGAATCGATGTCTTCTGCCAGCACCATGCTGGAGAACTCGCAGGCCCGCAGCGCGAGCACCTGGCTTGCGATCTGCGAAGTCAGCGAAAGGTGGGCTGCGCGGGCATCGGCATCCCGGGCGTCGAGCTTGCGCCCACTGGCGTCCACCGAGTTGCGGATGCGGCCGAAGAGGTCAAGCTCCCAACTGGGTCCAATGCCTACGGAGGTCGCAGTGGTCGTGCGTGTGCTTGCATCGCTGCTGTTGGTGTTCAGGCTGCGGGCACGCGTGCTGCCAGCGTTGGCGCTCAAGGTCGGCAAGCGCTGTGCGCTGGAAATGCCCAACTGGGCCCTGGCTTCATCGACACGTGCCATGGCTTGAGCAAGGGTAGGGCTGTCGGCCAGTGCTGCGCCGGTCAGCGCGTTGATGGCGGGGTCGTGCAGTTGGCGCCACCACTGGGTGTTCGTCGTGGCTGCGGAAAGGCCTTCCTGCTGCATCGCGGACCAGGCTGTCGGCGCTGAAATGGCGTCTGCGGCATACGGCGGCTGCGTTGAGCAGCCAACCAGCGCGACAAGCAGTGGAATCAGGAAAGATGCCGCGACTTTAGGGTTCGCGCTGTGCAGCGAGCGTCGCTTCATTGCGCTGTTCAGCATGGGATCTCCGGTGTGAAAGGCATGCAGACGACGACATGTCTTCGCGTGCTGGAGCAGATGCTGAACGGCGGGCTTTAATAACTCTTTAGCGAAATTAAGAATTGATTAATTCGGGGGCGTTTGGGCGTCAACCCAGTCGACCTTTGGCCGCATAGGCCAGAAGTTGATCGATCACATAGCGCACACGAGGATTCAGATGTGCCTGTTGCGGCCACACGGCATGAACCTCCACGCCTACGCCCGAGTAAGCCTGCAATACAGGTCTCAGGAGGCCGGCGCTCAATGGCTCGCGCACCAGCGAGTGGGGCAACTGGACGAGCCCGAGGCCACCGATGGTGGCATCCACCATGGCCTCTCCGTCGCTCAGCCGGTGTGTTGCAGGCGGAGTGAAGCGCTTTTGCGTTCCGCCCTCGCTCACGAACCAGACGAGGGGGGGACCCTTCAATGAACCAACGATGCAGCGATGCGCACGGACGTCCGCCAGGGTTCGAGGCTCTCCGCGTGCCCGCAGATACGCTGGCGAGGCACAGATCACGCGCTCTTGTGTCACCAGATGGCGCGCAACGAGTTCGGCGCTGTCTGGAAGGGTCCCGAAGCGGATCGCCAGGTCGACCCCGTCATGCAGCAGGTCGCTGGTGGCGTCCGTGAACGTGAGCGTCAGGCTCAGATCCGGGTGAGGCCGCGTGATCTCGATGAGTGCGGGCAAGAGGACCCGCCGACCGAACGCGATGGGCATGTCGATGTGCAGCCGTCCGCTGAGGATCTGGTTGTCGGACGAAAGGGCCGCCTGTGCCGCGGTGATCTCGTCGATGGCCGAAGTGCAGGCGGCGAGATAGGCCTCGCCGTCGGCCGTCAGCTTCGTCAGGCGGGTGGTTCGATGGAACAACTTGAAGCCGAGCCTGTCTTCCAGGCGGGCAATGGTCTTGCCTACCGCCGACTTCGTCAGGCTCAGTCGCTCGGCGGCTTCCGTGAATGTGCTCGATCGCGCGGCCGCCACGAAAACGGACACGCCAGACAAGGGGTCGCGCTGCATAGGTGTATCTCTTAAGGCTACACAGAGTGGAAAAAATGGCTAATTATGGACTTCAATTCCTCATTAGCATTGACATTCCACGGCCGGAGCACCACGCCCACCAAGGGCGCTTGAGGTGCCGGCTTCAACTGTTTCAAGGAGCACTCAATGCCCGTCGTTCGTGTGAGTTGGTTTGAAGGCAAGGACCATGCGCAAAAGGAAAAGGTCGCATCGGAAATCACGGAGAGCATCGTCCGCAATACCGGGACGGACCCGAACTACATCTATGTGATCTTCGAAGACGTCAAGGCTTCCGACTGGGCTGGTGCGGGGAAGCTCTTCGGGAAGGCGCCGGAAGAAAGCGCCGGCTGATTTCCGGAGGAAGAACATGCAAAAGACGATCGCAGGCCTCGCGCTTGCCGCGGTGTGCGGCTTGCTTTCCGTCCAGGTCAGGGCCGAACCCGCGCTGGAGGTCCTGGGTCAGGACTTCGTGTTTCCCCATCGCGTCGAAGGCATGCCGGCCAGGCTGTCCGATTTCAAGAGCCTCCAGGTCAACCACTTCGTCACCAACGACGGGGTCAAGCTGGCCTACTGGGAGGCAGGGCAGGGCAAGCCGTTGATCCTCGTGCCAGGATGGTCAGCCAATGGTGCCCAGTACATCAACGTCATGTATCTGCTTGCCAGGCACTACCGTGTCTACGTGCTGGATCCGCGCAACCAGGGGTTGTCGCAGCACGTCGACTACGGCAACCGGATCGCACGCTATTCGATGGATCTGAAGGAGTTCGGCGACCACCTCGGCGTGAAGTCGGCCGACTACGTTGGGCACTCGATGGGCGCGGCCATTCTCTGGAGCTACATCGACCTGTTCGGTACCGGCGCCATGCACAAGGCGGTCTTCGTGGACGAACCCATCTCCATCTACTCGCACAGCGATTGGTCGGAAAAGGAGCGTTCGGAAGCGGGTGGGAGCACCAGTTCGCCGGAGCGGATGGTGGCCGCCTTGACTGCGGGTGGCCCGGTCAACAAGCTCATCACGGACATGAAACCGTTCGAGCGCGCCCAGTCATTCGACTCGCCCTACTTTGCGAATTCCGAGGGCTTTGCCAGCGCCGTCATCAAGAGCGATCCACAGGCGATGGGACGGGTTCTGTTCAATCACACGGTGAGCGACTGGCGTGACGTTGTCCGCCACAAGATCGACATACCCGTTGCGATCTTCTCGGGCGACGAAAGCAACAATCTCCCCAGCCAACGCTGGGCGCGGTCGGTGATCCCGAACGCCACGCTCTACAGCTACACCTCAGCCGAGCAAGGTGATCACTTCCTGATGTTCAAGAATCCTGTCAAGTTCACCAACGATCTGCGGACTTTCCTGGTGCGTTGAGGTGTATCGGGCATCTTGCTTGTGGCCAGGCATCGCTCTGCACCACTCAAGCGGCGTCAGGTTGCGCCGACGGTTCTGCGCGCTTGAACGCCTCCAGGCTTGAACAGGCAGCATCGATGGCCTGCAGCCTGGGCCAACGACCGAGTTCGACCTTGAACCTGCGGGCGCTTTCGATCTGAGGGACAAGATACGCATCGGCCAGCGTCGGACGGTCGCCGAACGAGAAGTCACTGATGGACCCCTTGGCTGCAATCAACGCGTCGAAAGCGTCGAACCCGCTGGCGATCCAGGTGCCGCACCACTGATTGATCGCTGCTTCGTCAGCGCCGAAGCGGTGGCGGAGCGTCTCCAGAATCCGACGGTTGTTGATTGGATGAACGTCGCATCCGACGATCGCGGCCAAGGCTCTGACATGTGCGCGTTCGAGCAACCCCGAGGGGAGAAGAGGAACGTCTGGATAGCGTTCCTCCAGCCACTCGATGATCGCTGGCGATTGGGTGAGCAGGGTGTCACCGATGTCCAGTGTCGGCACCAACTGCTGGGGGTTGATGGCCGTGTAGGCTTCGCCGAGATGCTCCTCTTTGCGCAAGTCGACCGCGATCTGTTCATAGCTCAGACCTTTGAGATTCAGTGCGATGCGCAGGCGGTGTGAGGTGCCGCTTCGGAAAAAGTTGTAGAGCTTCATGGTGTTGGATATCGGGAAGGGACTTCTTCGGAGGTCTCGGATGCGCGGCGGCCGCTTCGCCGCCATCGCACTAAACCCCCATGTATTGATGAACGATCTCAGGTTGCCCGCGCAGTTCGGTTGAGCTCCCGCTCCATACGACGCGTCCCTTCTCGATCACGAAGTGACGGTCGGCGAGGTTCAACAGCGACTTGACGTTCTTGTCGATGACGATCTGCGACAGGCCGTCCTGCTTGAGTTCCGTGAGCGCGCGCCAGATCTCGTTGCGGATCAGGGGGGCCAGGCCCTCGGTGGCTTCATCGAGCACCAGCAGGCGAGGATTCGTCATCAACGCCCGGCCGATGGCCAGCATCTGCTGCTCGCCACCGGAAAGTTGCGTTCCAAGGTTGCCGCGCCTTTCCTTGAGCCGGGGAAAGAAGGCGTAGACGCGGTCCAGATCCCATTGACGAATAACGTCCTTCTTGCTTGCGCGTGCCGTGGCGACGAGGTTTTCTTCCACCGTGAGGTTGGAGAAAACCTGGCGCCCCTCGGGCACCAGGGCGAGCCCGTGCCGGGCAATGCGGTGCGAGGGCATTCGATCGACCCGGGTGCCACCGACCCAGATGTTCCCGCCCGTCACAGGCAACATGCCGAAGAGGCACTTCACCGTGGTGGAGCGACCCATGCCGTTGCGCCCGAGCAGCGTGACGACTTCGCCGGCGCCCACGTCGAAGGAAATGTCGAACAGCGCCTGCGCGTGGCCGTAGGAAGCCTTCACGCCTTTGACAGACAGAAATGTGCTCATGCTTCGGCCTCTTCTTCGCCCAGATACACAGCCCGTACCTCAGGGTGGTTGCGGATCTCGTCGGGGGTCCCGGTGAACAGGATCCTGCCGTAGACCAGGACGCTGATGCGATCGGCCAATGCGAATACCGCGTCCATGTCGTGCTCCACTAGGAGAATGGTGTACTGACGTTTGAGCCGCTGAAGCAGCGCGATCACGCTGCTGGACTCCTGCACGCTCATGCCGGCCATTGGCTCGTCGAGCAGCAGAAACTTTGGACCTGCGGCTAGGCTCATGGCGAGTTCGAGCTGCCGCTTCTCGCCGTACCCCAGATCGCCAGCGGCCACATGATGGCGGCTCCCGAGGCCGGTCGCTGCAAGGGCCTCTTCGGCCGAACGCAGAGCTCGACGATCGGCGGCCATCGGGCGCCAGAACTGGAATGCATGTCGCTTGGAGGCAAGTGCAGCAAACGTGGCGTTCTCGATCACGGTGAAGTCTTCGAACACCGAAGTGATCTGGTAGGAACGCAGCAGGCCGCGCTGCGCCCTTTCCTGGATGGGAAGGCGGGACACGTCGGCGCCGTTGAACCATACGGCGCCGGAGTCTGATGCGAGCTCACCCGAGAGCTGGTTGATCAGCGTCGTCTTGCCGGCGCCATTGGGCCCGATGATCGCGTGCAGTTCGCCTTCGCCGATGTCCAGCGATACGGCATCGGTGACGAGCAGGGCGCCATAGCGCTTGGTCAGCGAATCAGTGCGAAGAACGGTTGAGGTCATGTCGTCTTCCTGGCTGTCGATGTCGCATCGATGGCTGCGTGTTCTGCAATGGGAACGGTCGTCGATGCGTTGACCGGTGCGCGCGCGTCGAAGTGTTCGAGCAGGCCGACGATGCCGCGCTTGCCCAGCAGGGCGACCAGCACGATCAGTGGGCCGAAGATCACCATCCAGTGTTCCGTCACGCCTTTCAGCGCTTCTTCCAGGCCGAGGAAGACCAGGGCACCCAGGAGTGGCCCGAAGACCGACCCGAGCCCGCCGATCACCACGATCACGATCAGCTCGCCGGACACCGACCAGGCAAGCGTGCTGGGCGATGCGAACGCATTGAGGTTGGCCAGCAACAGGCCCGCGACGCCGCACAACATGCCAGAGATAACGTAGGCCAGCAACTGGTAGCGCCTGGCCGGAATGCCTGCCGCATTCACGCGCCGCAGGTTCTGCCTGGCGCCGCGAATCACCATGCCGAACGGCGCTACGCGAAGGCGCGCTAACCACCAAAGCGACAAGACGAGAACAACGAATGCGGCGATGTAGACGTTGGTGGCCGAAGAAAGATCGAACGGCCCGAAGCGGCTGCCCATCGCGATCGACTGCCCGTCATCCCCGCCATAAGCCTTCAGGCTCACGAACAGAAAATAGCCCATCTGGGCGAAGGCCAGCGTGATCATGATGAAGGCGATGCCACTTGTGCGAAGGCTGATCGCGCCTGTGACAAGCCCCACGAGGCCACACGCGACCAGGCACACGAGCAGATGGACCCAGCCGCTGCCGATGCCGTGAAACGCCGCAAGGCCCACCGCATAGCTTCCCAGCCCCAGGAACAGCGAGTGACCGAAGCTCACCAGCCCACCGTAGCCCAGTGCGATGTTGAGCGCGCAGGCGGCAATGGCATAGATGATGATGCGTGCGAAGAAGGCGATGTAAAAGGTCTCGCCGGTCGCTTGCGCGACCAGGGGAACGCTTGCAAGGAGCAGTAGGACAAGCAGCGGCACCCAGACACTGGGGCGTGAGAGGAGTAATTTCATGGGATCACCTGTTGGCCGGAAAGAGCCCTTGGGGCCGCCAGGCCAGAACCACCGCCATCAGCAGGTAGACCAGCATCGAGGCCAACGCGGGACCGGCCGCGTCGGCAAAGGAGCGCTCCGTCATCTGCCTGAGGATCAGCGGCAGGAACACACGGCCCATCGTGTCGACGATGCCCACAATCAAGGCGGCATAGAACGCGCCCGTCACCGAGCCGATACCCCCGATGACGATGACCACGAGCGTGGTGATCAGGACAGACTCGCCCATGCCCGACTGAACCGAAAGAATCGGCCCGGCCATCGCACCTGCCAGTCCTGCCAGCATGGCGCCAACGGCAAACAGCATGGCGTTGAGCAGCCGTATGTTCACGCCCAGGGCCGCAACCATTGCCGGATTGACGGCACCTGCGCGGATCAGCATGCCCACTCTCGTCTTGTTGATCAACATCCAGGAGCCCACCGCGACTGCGAGTCCGACCAGGATGATCGCGAACCGATAGGAGGGATAGCTGAACCCGCCCATGTCGATGGCGCCGCTCAGGAAGTCGGGAACCTGCAGGAAGACCGGTTGCGAACCCCAGACGATGCGCACCAGCTCGTTGAAGAAGAGCACAAGTCCGAACGTGGCCAGCACATGGTCGAGGTGGTCGCGGCGATAGAGCCGCGCCACGACCGCGAGCTCGAGCACCAGGCCCAGCAGCAGCGCGCCGCCCATGGCCGCTGTAACGGCAAGACCGAACGAGCCGGTGTACTGGAAGGCGGTGGCCGCGAAGTACGCCCCCATCATGTAGAGCGATCCATGCGCCAGGTTGACGAAGCTCATGATGCCGAAGACCAGTGTCAGGCCGGCGGCCAGCAGGAATAACAGGACCCCGTACTGGAGCCCGTTGAGAAGCTGTGCGAGAACGAGCGTGCTGCTCATGAGATCACTTCTGTGCGCACTGCGTGTGATACGCGTCGACGTGCTTCGTCAGTGGCGTTGCAAGCAACTTGCCGGTGATGCGCCCGCCGTCCTTCACGGTCTCGAAGGCGTAGTAGTTCTGCACCGGCATGTTGTTGTTGTTGAATGCGAAAGGGCCGCGCACCGATTTCAACTCGTCGCCGGCGGCTCGGACTGCGGCAGCCAGCGCCTTGCTGTCACCTGGCTTGACTTTGCCGAGCGCGATGTTCAACAGGTTGGCCGCGTCGTACGCGGTGGCTGCGTATTCGCTTGGCGTGCGCTTGTACTTGGCTTCAAAGGCGGCGACGAACTTTTTGCTCTCCGGCGTGTCCAGCGCGGCGTCCCACATCGCGCCGCTGATGCTGCCGACGGCCGCATCGCGCAAGGCGGGCAATGTCGTGCCGTCCACCGTGAAGACCGAGTACAGCGGAACCTTCGTCATCAGTCCGGCCTGCGCCATCTGCTTGATGAAGTTGACCCCCATGCCCCCCGGATAGAACACGAAAGCGGCATCAGGCTTGGCCGCCTGCAGTTGAGCGAGTTCGGCGGAGTAGTCCGGCTGGTTCACCTGCGTGTAGACCTCTTCGACGATCTGCCCCTTGAAGTAGCGCTTGAAGCCGCTCAGCATGTCCTTGCCGGCCTGGTAGTTCGGCGCCATCAGGTAGACCTTCTTCACGCCGCGGTCCTGCGCGAACTTGCCCATCGCTTCGGCTGCACCGTCGTTCTGCCAAGCCGTCGAGAAGACATTCGCCTTGCAGCCGGCGCCAGCGACTGGCGACGGTCCTGCATTGGTCGCGATGGCCACGGTGCCGGACTCGGCAATGCGCGGCAGGCTTGCCATCATGACGTTCGAGAAGCTCAGGCCAACGATGGCGTCGACCTTGTCCTTGTCGATGAACTTGCGCACGATCTGGCCGCCGATTTCCGGCTTCAGCTGGTCGTCCTCTTTCAGCACGGTGGCTGCCTGGCCGCCGAGCTTTCCGCCCAGTTGTTCGACGGCCAGCATGAAGCCATCGACCTGGTCCTGACCCACGACTGCAATGGGCCCGGAAAGCGGCGCCATGATGCCGATCGTGGCTGCGCTCGCGAGATGACCGATGCCCGCGCAGGTCAGTGCGGCGAGTGTCAGGGCCGTGCGGCGAAAAGAAGTGTTCGGTGTCGTCATGGTCGTTCTGGCGAAGCCAGGTCCTGGGTTGCGTGAGGTATGCAGGAAAGGTGGAACGCCGTCTCGCAGAAGGCGAAGGCAGATGCGGTCGCGCGAAACCGGGCCGAGCGCGATCCGCGCGCATCACTTGCGAGATGCGCCAGGGGTGTTCAGTGAAACTCGTGTTGGCCCAGGGAAGCTCGAAGTTCGGACTTCGAGCGTCATGGGAAGCGCGTCAAGGCGTTGCGTCGAAGCTGCTCGCTCGGTCTGCGAGTCAGCGTGCGTTGGCGCTCGAGCGGCAGGCGCCGAGGCCCTAAGAGGGATGGAACCGATGCATTTTTTTGTCTCCGTTATAGGCTGCTCGCTGGACGGCGCCTGTTCGTGGGTGCGGGTGGCGCAATCATTGCGCCACCGGAGACATAAGCCAATAGTATGTAGTGAATACAGCGCATAGATTTGGCGAATATTGATTTCGCTTCGTCATGGCTTGGATTCGAGACAGCTAGGTGATTACCACCATCTTGCCGCTTGCCTCGTTGTTCTCCATCCTTCGATGAACCTCCACGATCTCGTCGAGGCCGCGGATCTGGTCAATGGGGACCTTTGCTGTTCCGGCGCGAACCCGGTCCAGGAAGTCCTGCAGCACAGGCGCCGGCAGGTCGCTCGCATCCCCAGAATATGCGCAAAGCCGATTGCAGCGCGGCAGGTACGCGATGGGGTAGAAGTCCCTCACGGTCCATTCGTTGGAGAGCATTCCCGTGAAGCAGACGGTGCCCCGGTTGCGGGTTGCCCGCAGGGTGTCCGGCAAGGTGGGCGTGCC
>Ga0307514_10002159_pt1 | contig 21138 bp, 15 predicted proteins | sample 16_EM_MG_FD_203088 | JGI IMG/M metagenome (GOLD analysis project Ga0307514, IMG submission 203088) | Populus trichocarpa ectomycorrhiza microbial communities from riparian zone in the Pacific Northwest, United States - 16_EM | ecosystem: Host-associated > Plants > Roots > Unclassified | place...
CGGACGTCAACGGCAGGCGACGCCTGGTGCCGTCGGCGATCCGGGCGCGGTCCAGGTCGACGGCCGCCGCGGTCACATGGGAGCCACCCACTTCGAGGACGGGCACGACGGGGAGCGGCACGGGGCCTCCGGAATCCGCCATCGGCGACACCGACGCCATCGGTGACCTCGGCGTCATCGGCGCCTACCGCGGTGCCGGATAGTCGACGAGCGTGGTCGCGATGGTGACGCGCCGCGGCGGCTGTGGGACGGTGCTTGCCTGGCGCTCGAACAGCAGCGTCGCGGCGGCCCGGCCGATTTCGGCCGGGTCGTAGGCGACGACGGTGAGCGGCAGGTGCAGCATGTCGGCGAGTTCGATGTCGTCGAAACCCGCGAGGGCGACCGGCTCCTCGTCCTTCGCACGGTCCTGCAGGGCGCGCAGCGCGCCGATCGTGTTCCGGTTGTTGGCGGTCAGCAGCGCGGTCGGCGGGTCCGGCAGGGCGAGCATGGCGCGCGCCGCCTTCTCCGCGAGCACCCGGTCGCCCCGGTGCCGGCTGATGTACCGCTCGTCAAGCGCGATGCCCGCCTCCTCCAACGCCACCGCGTAACCCCGGAAGCGCTCCGAACCGGTCCACAGCGACGGCGGCAGACCGAGGAAGCCGATGCGCCGGTGACCGCGGGCGATGAGCCGGCGGCACGCCTCCCGGCTGCCGCCGAAGTCGTCGACGAGGACGCAGTCCACCTCGACACCCATCGGCGGACTCGCCGCGAGGACCACCGGGAGGTCGCGCAGCCCTTCGCCGGCGAGGTGGCTGTGGTCATGGCCGGCCGGGACGACAACCAGGCCGTCCACGCCGCGGTCCACCAGGTCGGCGACCACTTCCCGTTCGGCGGCCGGGTCCTCCCCGGTACTGCCGAGGACGACCCGTGCGCCGTAGCCGACACAGCTCTGTTCGAGGCCCACGGCGAGTTGGGAGTAGAACGGGTTTGCCAGGTTGGTCACGACCAGGCCGATGAGTTCGTTGGGACTGCCCGAACGCAGCCCCCGGGCACGCTTGTTGGGGCGGTAGCCGAGGGCCGCCACCTCGGCGAGCACCCGCTGCCGGGTTGCCTCGCCGATTCCGGGCTGACCGCTCAACGCGCGGGAGACCGTCATCGGGCTGACGCCGAGCCGCGCGGCCACGTCCCTCATGGTGAGGGCCTCGGAATCCGAATGTGTGCTCATACCACCTGTGCCTTCACCAAACGGACCGGCTCCGGCCCTGGATTGTGCACCCGGTAGGCGGTGACCGACGCCGGGATTGCGAGAGTCTCGGCATAGTTTACGGAGTGCCGGTGCCCGGCGTCGGTGGTGACGACCGCGCCCTGTCCGTCGACGACGGTCAGCACGTGGAAGCGGCCGTCGGTCTGCTGCTCGGCGGCGCGGCCGGGCTCGACGGCTATCCGGTGCACCTGGAAGAACATCGCGGGCAGCGCGCCGATCACCTCCTCGTGCCAGCCGTCGCCGGCGTGCAACGGCCGGGGCCGCTGGACCAGTTCGCGGGCGACCGCGGCGCCCGACCGGGTCGGGTCGAGGTTGCGGAAGGCGTGCTCCACATGCACGGCACGCTGCCGGTCCGCCGCGTCCCGCCGCAGCCAGTCGTAGAACCGCAGGGAGTACAGGTAGGGGGTGGCGCTCACTTCCAGGACGACATTGCCCTCGCCACTGCCGTGCGGTGTACCGGCCGGGACCAGGTACAACCGCCCTGCCTCGGCGGGAAACACCTGCACGTAGCGCTCGATGTCGAACGGCGTGCCGTGCGCGTCGGCGGCGTGCGCGCTGCGCTGGAACGCCTCGACGTCTGCGCCCTCGCGCAGTCCGAGGAAGACCTTGCTGTCCGCGCCGGCGCGCATGAGGTAGTAACTCTCGTGCTGGGTGTACGGCCAGCCGAAGACGCCGCTCATGTCGTCGGGCCTGGGATGGCAGTGGACGGACAGGTTGCCGCCGCCGACGGTGTCGAGGTAGTCGAAGCGGACCGGGAACGACGTGCCGAACATGTCGTACACGGCCGGGCCGAGCACGTCCACCGGGGAGAGCCCGACGACGAGTTGGAACGGCACCTCCACACACCGGGAGGCGTCGTCGCCGAGCAGGACCCCGCTCTCCGGCGCGATCAGTTCGTAGCCGAGTGCCGTGTTCTCCGCGTCCGGGTTGTGTCCGAGCGTCTCCTGTCCCCAGTGCCCGCCCCACGGCGTCGAGTTGAAGGTCGGCCGGGTACGGAAGGGGCGGGTGGCGAGCGACCGGCAGGTCTCGCGCAGCGAATGCCCGCCGATCGACGCCGGATTCACGGTATCGGTAACGTCGATCCATCGGTCGATCCGCGCCGCCATGTGGTCGCGATGGCGGTCGAGCAGCGGCCAGTCGATGTAGAACAGCCGCCGCAGGGTCGGCGTCTCGCCCTCGGGCGCCGCCAGGTTGCGGCCCCGGCCGTGCTTGACCGCGGCCTCCGCGTATCGCTTCGGCAGGTCGACCCACCACAGGACGTCAGAGTCCCCGAGCGCGGCGCCGGGCCCGATCAGGACGCGCAGCGCGCCGTCCTCGTCCGGGCGGGTGAGCGCCGCCAGGGCCGACGGGTCCATCAGATCGAGGAGGTCGCCGTCCGCGAGTCTCGCGAAGTCGGGGTCGTCCCGCAGCTCGTCGGAGTCCGTGAGCCGTCGCACCGTCTCCCAGTCGCGCACCGCCGTCCGGACGTCCGCGATCTCCACCCGGGTGCGCCCGTCGTCGAACGCCGCGTGCAGTCCGGCGGCGACGGCGGCCCAGTCCAGCACCGCGGGGCCGTCCACGGCGAGGACCCGTGTCCCCGCCGGAAGCGTCCCGGCCGCTTCGGCCCAGCCGACGGCGACCGTGTCGGCGAGGACCGGGTAGCACGGCGTCGGTTCGTACTGCGGCACTTCCGTCTTGACCGGCGAGCTCTCGACCATGTCACCCAATCCCGCGAGATACGTTAACGCGACTACTTCTCAAACAACCTGTGTGCCACTACGTTACCGATACCTTAACAAGGTAGGTGATCGACGTGCCACACGGAATGAGCCGACGCAAGGTGTTGGCCTCTTCTTTCACAGGCGTCGCCGGCTTTGCGCTCAGCGCATGCGCACGCGGTTCGATGAGTCGGCCCGCGCCGACCGATGTGGTCTCCGTGTTCAACGACAACCCCACCTGGACGCCAGGTTTCCAGGCGGCGGGCAGACGGCTGCGGCCGCTCTCCGGCTTCCGGCTCGCGCCACGGGCGGTTCCCAACGTCAGCAACTACCAGCAGATCGTGCGCATGTCGGCGCGGACCGACTCCACGACCGATCTCATCAAGTGGTGGAACGGGTACCGACTGCGCGACATCGCCCGCTCCGGGATCGTCGCCGACGTCACGGACGCCTGGGACGAGGCGGCACGGCGCGGCTGGAGCGACGACACCGCGTTGCGCGCGACCTTCACCCACGAGGGAAGGCAGTACGGCGTCCCGCTCTACAAGTCGTACTTCGTGGTCTTCTACAGCCGGCCCGCCTTCGAGCGGCTCGGTGTGGACGTGCCGACGACATGGCAGCAGTTCCTCGATGTGGTGGACGCCTCCCATGCCAAGGGCATCACGCCGATCTCCGCCGGCGGCGCGACCAGCTGGGAGTCGTTGATCTGGTTCCAGCAGCTGGTCAACGGGCTCGACCACCGCTTCTACCAGGACCTCACGGCGGGCAGGGCGTCGTACACCGACGATGTCTGCCGACGCGCGATGGCCCTGTGGAGCGACCTGTACCGGCGGGGTGCCTTCTCCGCGCCCGACGCGTCGACCACGGACCTGCCGGCCCGGTTCGCGCGGGGTACCACCGCCATGTGCCTCTACGGCACCTGGAACACCGGAGCGTTCCTCGACAACGGGGTCAAGGCCGCCGACCTCGGCGCCTTCCTGCTGCCTCCGCCGCCCGGCGGCGCCCGTTCGGTGATCGTCGAGAGCGGCGTACTGGCGGTGTCGGCACACGCCCACAAACTCGACGCCGCCCACGCCGTGGCACGCGCCTGGCTCGACCCGTCCGTCCAGACGGCGTGGACCGGATTCCTGCGGGACACCTCCGCCGACCCCGGCGTCGTACCGGACGTGGGAACGGTGCGGCAGGTCGCCGCCCAGGTGCGACGGGACCGGCCGACGCAGGCCATCCGCTACTGGGAGGCATCGCCCCCCGTGCTGATCGAAGGGAACGTCCAGGATCTGAGCGCCTTCATGATCGACCCCACCTCCTCCCAGGCGACGAAGACCCTCTCGAACATGCAGCATCGAGCCGACAAGGAGTGGAAGATGTGGACGTCCTGACCCCTGCCGACCCGGCAGCCAGCCGAACGGGGCCGCGCCCGCCCCGTCCCCCCGGGCCCGACCCGCGCTCCGAGCGCCGTCGCGCCGCCTGGGTGGGCGCGTTCCTGACGCCCGCCCTGGCGCTGATCCTTCTGCTCCTGCTCGTGCCCTTCCTGGTCACAGCATGGCGCAGCCTCTTCGACGACAACGGCGTCACCGCACGTTTCGTCGGCCTGTCCAACTACGTCGCTCTGTTCACCGACCCCGACTTCGGCCGGTCACTGCTGAACACCGTGCTCTGGGTGGTGGGCACGCTGGTCCTTCCCGTGCTGCTGGGCCTGCTCCTCGCGGTGCTGACCCACTCAGTGCGCTGGGGCGCGGTGGCCCGCACCGCCGTGGTCATCCCCTACGCGCTCTCCGGCTCGGCGACGGCACTGCTGTGGACGTTCCTGCTGAGGACCGACGGGGCGGTCAACCAGACGCTGAGCGCGGTGGGGCTCGGCGGCTGGCAGCAGGAGTGGCTGCTGCACTGGCCGATGAACACCCTCGTCATGATCGTGGCGACGACGTGGCAGGCGACCGGGGCCTCGCTGATCCTGTTCCTGGTCGGGCTCCAGACCATCCCCTCGGAGACCATCGAGGCCGCCCGGCTCGACGGCGCGCGGGGCCTCCAGCTGTTCCTGCGCATCATCCTGCCGCAGCTACGGCCGATGACCGTCGTGGTGGTGGGCATGTCCATCGTCAACAGCCTCAAGACCTTCGACATCGTGTGGCTGCTCACCCAGGGCGGCCCCGGAACGGCCTCGGAGACGCTCGCGTTGACGATGTACCGGCAGACGTTCACCCTCAACCGGTACGGCTACGGCGCGGCCGTGTCCGTCGTGCTGACGGTCGTCGTCATCGCCGCCTCCTGGCTCTACCTGCGGCGTCAGGTGCGGCAGCGGACCGGGGAGGCGGTATGACCGGCAGAACGGCACGCGGCGTCCTGGTCGCCCTGATCTCCGTACTGTGGCTGGTGCCGACCTGGCTGGTCGTCGTCAACGCCTTCACCCCGGCCGAGCAGTACACCGGATCCCCCCGGTGGTGGTTCACCTCCCCCGGGTTGTTCTCGAACATCCGCGCCGCGTTCGACAGCGCCGAGGTCGGACAGGGACTGCTCAACACCCTGATCTACGCGGCGGTCGGCGGGGTGGTGGCCGTGCTGATCGCGACACTCGCCGCGTTCGCCGTCACCGTGATGCCGGTACGGCGGCCCGGACTCTGGTTCTGGTTCATCTTCGTCGGCACCGTGCTGCCCCTCCAGACGTTCCTGTCCCCGCTGTTCACCGGGTACGCGACCACCGGCCTCTACGACACCCAGTACGGCATGGTGCTGATCTACGTGGCGCTGACGATCCCCTTCGCGTTCTTCGTCAACCGCAACTTCATGATCACCGTGCCGAAGGAGATCTCCGAGTCGGCCCAACTCGACGGCGTGAACTGGCTGTCGATGTTCCTGCGGATCCATCTCCCCCTGGCCAGAAACGCGCTGCTGGCCGCGTTCATCTTCCAGTTCACCTGGATCTGGAACGACCTGCTGTTCGGCATCACCCTCTCGCTCAGCCCCAACGTGCGGCCGGTGACCGCCACACTGGCCGACCTCAGCGGCAACTACGGCACGGTGGGGCCACCCGTCGTGCTGGCCGGCGCGCTGGTCGCCTCGGTGCCGACCGTGGTCCTCTTCTTCGTGTTCCAGCGCTTCTTCGTCAACAACCTGCGGCTCACGGCCTGAACCGAACCCCCCTGAAAGAGAACTGACACATGACGACTCGCGCCCTCGTACGCGATCACCGCTGGTCCACCGACAAGGCCCGGACGAGCATGATCGGCCTCGCCGTCGCCGCCACCGCGCGAGCCGGTGGCACAGAACTGCGGGCCCTGCCGGAACACCTCATTCGACGCGACGACGCCGGTGCCCGGCGCAGTGTGCGGATCCTCGTCTCCGGCGACGCGCCGGGCCACGACGAGTGGACTTTCGAGGTGGACGTCGCCGGCCGTGGCCGGGTGCCCGTGGAGGTGCTGCCCGCGCCCGGCGGGCCACGCCTCATGCTCCCTGTGGAACACGACCGCCGCGACGTGCGCGTCACCGCCCGCAAGGGAGGGGCGTCGGCGGTACTCGCCTTCGCGCTGGAACCGCCACGCGACTGGACGATCCACCTGGTCCACCACTCGCACCTGGACATCGGCTACACCGACCCGCAGGGCACGGTTCTCGGCGAACACGTGTCCTTCCTCGACTCCTGCCTCGACCTGACCCGGGTCACCGACGACTGGCCCGACGACGCCAGGTTCCGGTGGGCCGTGGAGTCACTGTGGTCGTTCGAGCAGTGGGCCGCGGCCCGGCCGCCGGAGCGGGTCGCGGAGTTCGTCGAGCGCGTCCGCGCCGGCCAGATCGAGCTGACGGCCCTGCCCTACAACCTCCACACCGACACCTGCTCCACCGACGAACTCCACGAACTGCTCCGGCCGGCCCGCCAGGTGAGGGACACGTACGGGATCGACTTCCGCTCCGCCATGCAGACCGACGTACCCGGCTCGGTCGCCGGGCTGCCGGACGCCCTGTCCCCCCTGGGCGTGCGCTATCTGTCGGTGGCCCACAACTGGGCCGGACGCTCGGTGCCCACCATCAACGGCGGGGCACGGCTGCCGCGCCTGTTCCGGTGGCGTGCCCCCTCGGGCAAGGAGGTGCTGGTGTGGATGACCGACAGTCCGCACGGCCTGGCCTACATGGAAGGCCCCGTCCTGGGCTTCAACACCTCCTACACCATGGTGGACGACCTGCTGCCCGCCTATCTGACGTCGCTCGCGACCCAGCCCTACCCGTTCCCGCCCGAACTCCTCGGCTCGCCGGCCCCCGCTCCGGGGGAGCGTGAGCCCTACCCGTGGGACGTGCTGCACCTGAGGGTGCAGGGCCACTTCGGGGACAACGCCCCGCCGCGGCTGATCCTCGCCGAGACCGTACGCCGCTGGAACGAGACATGGCAGAGTCCGAGGCTCCGGCTGTCCACCAACACCGACTTCTTCACCGACGCCGAGGCCCGTCTCGGCGACGCCATCCCCGCCTTCGAAGGTGACTGGGGCGACTGGTGGGTCGAGGGCGTCGGCTCGGGCGCCCGGCCCCAGGCCATGGTGCGCCGCGCCCAGTCCACCGTCACCGACGCCGCCACCCTGTACGGCATCGCCGCCCTGACCTCCCCCGCGGGGCCCACCACCACCCTGGCCACGGCAGCCCGCGGCGGCGCCGACCAGGTGTACCGGTCGGTGTCCCTGTTCAACGAGCACACCTGGGGCGCAGCCGACCCGTGGACCCACGGTGACGCGGGCGGCGAGTCGGGCGAGCAGCAGTGGCACTGGAAGTACGGGTACGCGCTGCGCGGCGACAACGACGCCGACACCTTCCTCGACCACGCCTCGGCCGCGCTGGGCGCCGTACTGCCCACCGCGGCGAGCGCCGACGTGACGTACTGGGCCGTCAACACCACGGCGGTCGCGCGCACTTCGGTCGTGACGGTGTTCCTGCGCGAGAGCCGCCTCCCGCTCACGAGCCGGGTGACGGTGACGGACGGCCGCAAGGGCGTGGAACTGCCGGTGGTCCAGGAGGCGCAGACCAACCCGGTCCACCGGGACGCCGGGCGGTGGCTGCACATCCATGTGCCCGACGTGCCGCCGTTCGGCCTGGTACGACTCGACGTGGCCGCGACCGGCGAGAGCAGCAACGCGGGGGCACCACCGCTTCCGCTCCGCCTCGACCAGGACGACGACCACAAGAACCGCGCGGTGCCCCTGCCCACCGCCGACGACCTGATCCTGGAGAACGACCACCTGCGCGTCCGCGTCGACCTGACCACGGCCTGCGTGGCGAGCCTCGTCGAGAAGGCCACCGGCCGTGAACTCGTCGACCAGGACGCCGTCGTCGGTTTCAACGGCTACGTCTACGACACCTACACCACCGCGGGCGGCTACAACCACCAGGCCAACAAGACCACGGTGAGCGAGGAACTGGAACTCCTCGGCTCCCGGACCCTGGCCCGCCCCGCCGTGCTGCTCGAACGCGTCGACGACGCTCTCGGACAGCGCCTCACCTACGAGTACGCGGCGGACGGCGTCCGCCAGGCCCGCACCACGGTCAGCCTCGGCCGCGACGACGCGCACCTGGTGATCGACAACCGGTTCGACAAACCCGCCACCATGACGAAGGAGAGCGCCTACCTCGCGTTCCCGTTCGCCATGTCGCAGCCCACCGTGCACTACGAGATCACCGGCGCGCTGACCGGCACCGGCCTCGCACATGTGCCCGGCGCGCCCCAGCACATGCGTGCCATCAGGTCGTTCGTCTCCCTCACCGACGACAGCGGCCCCGTCGCCTGGATCACCAGGGACGCGCCACTGGTCCAACCGGAGACCATCGCTCTGCCCTACGCGCCCTTCCCCGACTCGATGGCACCGCGACAGGCCGGGACGGTCTACTCCTGGGTCCACAACAACCTGTGGGACACCAACTTCCCGTCCCAGCAGGCGTTCCACACCACCTTCCGGTACGCGGTGGGCGTCCGCCGGAGCGGCGAGAGCATCGATGCCGACGCCCTGGCACTGCGTACCGCCTACGAGGTCGACCACCCGCTGATCGGCGTACCGGCACATGGTGCGCCCGACGCGGACCGGCCTGCCGAACTCGCGCTGCTCTCCGTGGACGACGCGCGCGTCGCGATCCGCGACGTGGCCCCGGTCCCGGGTGACGACGGCGTCGACCTGCTGATCAGGCTCCAGTCCTTCGCCAACGACCCCGGGACGGTCCGGCTCAGGTGCGGCTTCCCCGTCGCGGCCGCGGAGCGCTCCACCTATCTCGGCGACCCCGACGGCCCCGCCGTTCTCGACGGCGACGACATCCTCGTGGAGATCCCCCGCCTGGGCACCACCGCGGTGCGCGTGCGCCTCGGCACCGCGGGGTAGATCACGGCGCCGGCTGGTCTCTTTCGGGACAACTGACCCTGGGAATTACGTGATCGTCCACACCTGACCCCGACCGGGTTCGCGTACTCGGTCGGGGTTGAGAGCGGCAGACCAGTCCCCCAGGTTGCGTCGTAGTACGACCACCAGCGGCCACCCGTCAGCCGACAGTCGGGACCGACCTCGGGGGGCGACGGCTTCTGAAGTCAGTACCTCCGCACGGGTGGTGCAGTCGTCGGTGGGATTGATGCCGGCGTTCCCGTACTTGAAGGAGGTGCGCTGGTAGCCCTCCCCCGACGCGTACCCAGGAGCAGGCGGTCGACGGCGGTGGCGAGATCCACGGTTTCCGCGGGGTGGGCAGGCGGGACGGCGGCGAGGGACAGAACGACCAGACCGACGGCCGTGAAGCCCCTCAGAGTGTTCTTGATCATCTGACGTTGACGGCGGCTGCAGAGCCGGGTCACTTGGTCGCTGCCCGGCAGGTCACCCGTGTGAGCGGAACAGCCATGCCGGAGAAACGAACCTGCCCGGAGGTCCACGACGGGTTCCGCTGCCGTGTCCTACGAAGTCGATCATCGTTTGCACATCATGATCAAGAAGACTCTCGCGGCAGCCGCCCTCGCTGTTGCTGCGCTACTGGCGCCTCACACACCGGCGACCGCGGCTGCCGACCCGATCCGTGAAATCAGCGGACACGGGCTGGATGCCTGCCCCCGCCCGGCACTGTGCCTGTATGACGACCACGACTTCAACGGCACCAAGGACGGTCGCATCTGGGTGATCACGGGCAGCGTCAGCAGCCTCCACGCTTCGGGGGCGAACGACAGGGTCAGCTCCGCCTACATGAACACGCCGTCAGGCTACGAAGCCTGGACGTACCGGGACCATGACTTCGGAGGCGACAAAATGATCATGTACTTCGACAAGCAAGTACCCAACCTCAACCAGAACATCTCCCTCAAGAGGCCCAACGGAACAGAGTTCTACGGCACGCTGAACGACGCGATCTCCTCTGTCACCTTCTACACAGTGGGCTGACCACGGCCTGGTTGCCGACGGCATCGGGTCCCGTTCCGGGTGATCAACGAAACGTTGATCACGACGCCGAACGCCCCGTCGCGCGTGTAGGACCGCCCCGGGCGTAGCAGTCGATCCGCCCGGCGGACGACGGCTACACGTAGCTCACGGGGCGGGGTGTGGGATGCAGAGGCGTCTTCCCGCAGTGGCAATCAGTGGGGCGTGCCGTGGGTAGTGGATTGCGATCGTCATGCGATGCGGAAGTCCCCGACTCATTCGGAACTGTCTCACCTCAGAGGGGTCCTGGCCCCGCTGGTTTGCACGGGACCCCAGGGGATTTCCCGCTCAGTCCTCGGTGACGCGGATGATCGTCTTGCCAGGGGTGCGCTTGTCTGGCGTGAACGCGGAGGCGGCCTCGGCGAGCGGCCGGACGGCGCCGACAATCGGCTTGAGGCGCCCGTCCCGCAGCCGCTGGGCGAGGTCGGCAAGGCGGGCCCGGTCGGGTTCGACGACGAAGAAGACGGCTCGCCCGTCGCGAGGGTGGACGGTCACCGGCTCGGCGATGGTGACCAGGGCGCCCCCAGGGCGGACCAGCGCGGTGGAGCGTTCGAGGATCTCGCCACCGATCACGTCGAACACCACGTCAACCTCGCCGATTCCCTCCAGCTTCTCGGCCTGGAGGTCGACGAAGGCATCCGCGCCCAGGCCGAGGGCGGTCTCGCGGTCACCGGCCCGGCCGGTGCCGATCACCCGGGCGCCGGCCTCGCGGGCCAGCTGCACGGCGATGGAACCGACGCCGCCCGCGGCGCCGTGGATGAGCACAGTCTGGCCGGTGACCAAACGGGCGTGGTCGAACAGGGCCTGCCAGGCGGTGAGCCCGGAGATCGGCAGCGCGGCGGCCGTGACATGGTCGACATCGGCCGGGAGCGGGGCTAGATTGCGGGCCTCGACCGCCGTGTACTGGGCCAGCGCCCCATTGCGACTCCAGTCGGTCAGACCGAACACGCGCTGCCCGACCGTCAGACCAGCGGTGCCGTAGCCGAGCTCGGCTACCACGCCCGACAGCTCATGGCCGGGCACGCTCGGGGTCCGGTCACGACCGGCCCGGTCGGTCCAGGTGCCGGGCCAGTCCAGCTCACCCGGGGTGAACCCGGCAGCATGGACCTCCACGATCACGTCGTTCTCGGCGGCACGTGGGTGGGGCAACTCGGACAGGGCCAGACCGCCGACACCAGCGTCACGGTCCTGGACTGTGATGGCTTGCATGAGGAGTTCCTCCGAGCGGGGGGGACGTTATGGGGAGCAGGCATCACGCCTTGTAGGCGCAGGCATCAGCCCCACAGGAGGCCGACCGCCCGCCACGACCAGTCGAGCGCCGTACGCCCCTGTCCGCCACCGCACACAGCGGCAGCCCAAGGACGGCCGGCAGGCGCCGTTGCGATCACGTCTCCGACCCTACGAGCCAAGCAGCCCAAACATCTGGGCCACTTGTACCCACTTTTGGTGGGCCATTTGCTCCGGCTACCCACAGCCACACACGTGCCGACCGCGCCGCTGACGCGGGCCTCGCTCAGCCCTCCGACGGAATACGGGCGGCGATCTACCGCACCAACCAGTCCGCGTCCGGCGAAAGGAGCCCGTCCTCCCCCGCGCCCGCCTGCAGCAGACGCAGCAGGTCAAGCGCCTCTACCCGAGCCAGCAGAGCCAGCCGCTCCCCGAGAGCACAGTCGGCGGCCTCAGGAGGCCAGTTCGCCAACCGCCAGCTGGCCGAGCGGTGGGGCGAGTACCACCAGGAGCACGCGGTGCTCGCCCTGTGCCCTCTCAGGAGAACCTGCGCCGCCCCCGCAGGCGACTCAACTCCGCCATCTAGCCAGCACACATACGACTGCGGCCCCGCACACGCCAGGTGTTCGGGGCCACAGCCGCTCTATGTCATGCGCAGCAAACCGCCCTCAGGCCTGTGCTCCCTTACTGATCGTTTGAGAATGCCGTCCTGCGGAGACGCTGGCGGCCCCATGGGGCAATCCCTTCAGCCGCGGGCTCAGGGTGATGACGCTGTTCGGAACGGGTTGGGGCTGCGCAAGACCTCGTGCTCGGTTCCGTCCGCGCTCTGACCTCGGCTGATGAGGCCCTGGGGGTGGCGATCCCCACGCTTGAGCGACTGGCGGACGTCGTCGGCCTGACCCGTTCGCGCCGGATCAGCCGGAGTGATCACATCGGTACGTACTCCCACAGCTTCATGGGGCAGGGTGCCGCTTCGTGACCGACAACGGCACTGGCGTTGATGTGGACTTCACGGCCGACAGGAGCGAAGCCTTCGGCTCTGGCGGCTGCGCGGGTATGGGCTGAACCTGCCGGAGCCTCTTGACGTCACGGAGCAGGACATGCAGTCCGCAGTGCAGTCGGTGCAACCGCTTCTGAGCGAGGTGTGGCCGGGGCGGTTCAGCGTAGCCAACTGATCGCTTCAGGATGAGGCTTACAGGTGGCGGAGGCTATGAGGCTGCAGGCTGGTTCGAGCAGGCCCTGGTTCGGATCGGCGCATCGTTCGTAGCGCGCAGCAGGCGGCAGTACTTGTCGAAGTCGTAACGCCGGTGGGCGTACAGGCGCCAGGTCCTTGTCGGATCAGCGTTCTCCGGCTCGGCCCTTCCCCGCAGAGCAACTGCACCCATCGTCGATGGCGAGTGCATCAGCGTGACGAGAAGGCCGGTGCGTCGTCTGCGCGCTCGTGAAGGGCGCCGATCTCGCTCAGTTCGTGGTCTCGGCGGTCGGGGGCGAACGCGATCGCCGCCATCGCGATCAGCGTCGTCGCGATCACGAAACCGATCACCATCCACAGGCTGCCGTCGGCCCACAGGACCATCGCGCTGGCCAATGCCGGGGTGAAGCTTGCGAGCAGGATCGATGCCATCTGGTACCCGATCGAGATGCCGGAGTACCGCACCGAGGTGGGGAACATTTCGCAGTACAGCGCGGGCAGAGGTGCGTAGACCATGGCGTGCCCGAGGGCGAGGAACAGCACCACCCCACTCACGATCGCCCACAGATGTCCCGTGTGGATCAGCGCGAAGCTGGGCCACGTGGTGGCGACGATCAGCGCGCCGCCGATGAGGAAGGTCCGCACGCGTCCGATGCGGTCGGACACCGCCCCGAATATGGGGATCATCACGATGTTCACCGCCGCACCGATCATCGACGCGGCCAGACCGTAACTCTTCGGCGCACCGAGGGTGGTGGTGACGTAGGACAGGATGAAGGTGGTGAACAGGTAGTAGTTCCCGGCCTCCGCGAACCGGCCGAAGATGGTGATCAGCAGCGGCTTGCGGTGATCGCGGAAGAGGATCGCCGCAGGCGCCTTGCGGCGTTCGAGTTCGGCGTCCATCTTGGCCTTCTCGGCGAGGAAGGCCGGGCTTTCGGTGGCGCGCAGCCGGATGAAGAAGCCGATGCCGGCAAGCACGACGCTGAACAGGAACGGCAGCCGCCAGCCCCACACCTCGAAGGCGTCGCCGGAGATCCACGATGCGAACGACACCGACGCCGTGCCCAGCAGCAGTCCCGCGGAGACCCCGATCTGCGGCCACGAGCCGAAGTACCCGCGTCGGCCCCGCGGCGCGTTCTCCACCGCGACGATGGCCGCCCCGCCCCACTCGCCGCCGACCGCGAAGCCCTGTGCCAGCCGCAGCACGCACAGCAACAGGGGCGCCGCCACCCCGATCTGCTGGTAGGTCGGCACGAAGCCGATCGCCGCAGTCGCCACCGTCATGATCGAGAACGTGAGGATCAGCGTGGACTTGCGTCCGATCCGGTCCCCGAGATGCCCGGCGACGAACGCGCCGATCGGGCGGGCCAGGAAGCCGACGCCGAACGTGGCGAGCGAGACGATCTGGCCGACACCGGGTGCGAAGTTCGGGAAGAACAGATGCCCGAACACCAGCGCGGCGGCGACTCCGTAGATCGTGTACTCGTACCACTCGACGATCGCGCCGATGGTGCCGGACTGCAGTGATCGACGACGGACCTGCTCCGGCGTCGGGGTAGCGGCGGTAGGCATGTGATCTCCGTTGATCGGGGGCGTGGGGCGGGGCGGTGGTGTCAGGCGCGGGCGGTCTCGAAGTGGTCGGTCCACGGCAGGGGGACACCGGCGTACTTGGCCGCCCGGACATCGCCCGAGCGGGCGTGGCCCTCGAACAGCTCGACGCGGGCCGCGCGGCCGCACAGCACGCCGAGGTCGGCCGACGACTTCGGCTCGCGCACCTCCTGGTAGGTGACGGTGCGCAGGTACATGCCCACCCACAGGCCGCCGGTGTAGCGGGCCGCGCCACGGGTCGGCAGCACGTGGTTGGTACCGATCACCTTGTCGCCGTAGGAGACGCAGGTGCCTTCGCCAAGGAACAGGGCACCGTAGGCGTGCATCTTGTCCAGCGCTTCACGGGGGTTCTCGGTGAGGATCTGGACGTGCTCGTAGGCGAAGCCGTCGGCAACGCGGTAGGCCTCTTCGAGGTCATCGACCAGGATGATCTGGCCGTGGTCCCGCCAGGCCCGGCCGGCGATGTCGCCGGTCTGCAGGCCGGGCAGGATCTCGTCGATGTGCCGCTGCACCTCACTGGCGACGCGCTCGCTGGTGGTCACCAGCACGGCCGGAGAGTCCGGGCCGTGCTCCGCCTGGGAGAGCAGGTCGACGGCGGCGACGAACGGGTCGGCGTCGTCGTCCGCCACGACCAGGATCTCCGTGGGCCCGGCGAACAGGTCGATACCGACCTCACCGAAGAGCTGGCGCTTGGCCTCGGCCACGTAGGCGTTGCCCGGCCCGGCCAGCATGTCCACCGACGTCACCGTCTCGGTGCCGATGCTCATCGCGGCGATCGCCTGGACACCGCCCAGGATGTAGATCTCGTCCGCTCCGGCCAGATGCATCGCGGCGACGGTCGCGGCGGGGATCTCACCCCGGATCGGCGGCGTGCAGGCGATCACGCGGGGTACGCCGGCGGCCTTGGCCGTCACGATCGTCATGTGCGCGGAGGCGGTCAGCGGGTAGCGGCCGCCAGGGATGTAGGCACCGACGGACTGGATCGGCACGTGCCGGTGACCGAGGAACACGCCCGGGGCGGTCTCGATCTCGATCTCCGACATCGACTCCCGCTGCGCCTCGGCGAAACGGCGGACGTTGGCCTGGACCGTCTTGATGTCCTCGATGACCTGGGGGTCGAGCGTGCCGATGATCTCAGCGAGCTGCTCGCCGTCGAGGCGGAAGGACTCCGGCTCCCAGCGGTCGAACCGCGCCGACAGCTCACGGACTGCTTCGTCGCCACGGCTCCGTACGTCGGCGATCAGCTCACGGACGGTCTGCCCGACAGTGTCGTTGCCGGACGGCGCGGTGGACGAGGTGGTGGCGGCCTTGATGGTGCGGGACACGCCCAGCTCCTTTGCTCGCGGGATGGATACGTATCCAGTGGATACGTATCCACAGCATGAACAGCGAACGGCAGAACCGTCAAGAGGTGTCTCAGAGACGTTTCAGAGGTGCTTCAGAGGCGATTCACGCCGGAGCAGTGGTGGAACGGCCGACGAACTCCACCGGCAGGACCTCATGCCGGAGCGGAGCGTCCGGATTTTCCAGCCGGTCCAGCAGCAGCTCGACGCCGACCTGCGCGATCCGCTCAAGCGGCTGGCGCACCGTCGTCAGATCGATGCGTTCCCACGCCGACAGCGGCACATCGTCACAGCCCACCACGCTCAGCTCGCGCGGCACTGCCACGCCCGCCGCCGCGGCCGCGTTGAGTGCCGCGTACGCCATGACGTCGTTGTGGCAGAACAGCGCGGTGGGCGGCTCGGCGCCGGCGAGGAGGGTGCGCACCGCGTCGTAGGCGGTGTCGTAGTCGTAGGCTCCGTCGATTTCCGTCACGGTGACGCCTTCGCCGGCGCGCACCCGCTCGCGGAATCCGCGGCCACGCTGCTGCGCCGTGCTCGCCCCGGCCAGGCCGCACACCATCGCGATGCGGCGATGCCCCAGGCTCAGCAGGTGCTCGGCAGCCAGCCTGCCGGCCCTGTCGTTGTCGGCCTCCACCTGGTCGGCCGGGAAGTCTTCGAGAGTACGGTGACACAGCACAACGGGGATCCCGTGGCCCACCATGCGATGTGCCAGCGGCTCGTCCCGTACCGCCGAGGTGAACACGACCCCGTCCACACCCTCGCGCCGCAACAGAGCCAGGCCCTCCTCCGCGGTCACCACATCCGTGACCAGCGACAGGCGCAGGCCCCGCTCGTGCAATACCCGCTCCATCGCCTTGACCATCACCGGATAGAACGGGTTCGTCAGGTCGCGGATGACCACCCCGATAAGCCCCGAGCGGGCGCCCACCAGGCTCCGCGCCGCCTGACTGGGCTCAAAGTCGTATTTGGCAACCGCAGCGAGTACCCGCCGCCGGGTCTCCGGGGCCACGCTCCCGCCGTTGAGGACGCGGGAGACGGTCGACTGCGCCACACCCGCCTCGCGGGCGATCTGCACGCTCGTGACGTTCGGCCGCCGCGCCATGGGTACTCAACCTCCGGGTCGTGTCGAAGCAAGGATACGGATCGACATGGCCGGGCCGCGGCAGTCGCGGAGGATCTTGTAGTTCTTCATGCGGCCGATGGCGTGTTCGACGCGGGCGCGGACCTTGTGGTGCTCGGCGTTGTCGTCCTCCTCTGCCTGGAGGAGAGCTCGCCCCGGGCGTTTGGGGTGGGGTACCGACGTCCCGCAGTTGAGATAGGCGCCGCCGCCGAGAACCGTCACGCCCCGGCAGTACCGGCTCAGTCCGGACGCCCGCCCCGGGGTGCGCGTCCCCGGTGGCGCTCGGCCCCGGTCGGGTCGCCGCGATCACGGGCCGCGTGCCCGCGTCCACGAAAGCCTGCACGTGCGCCGAGAACGGGGGTTGCGGCTGGAGGCAGCCACGCTCCGGCCGCGGAGCGGGATCAGCGTGCCGCTCACTATCCACATCCGGTCTGCGGCATCGGCCCCGCGGGACACCGGCTCGAACGCGAACAGCGGGCCCAACCGCCGGATGACCCGGCACACCGTGAAAGAGGAGACGCCGAACAGCGGGCCCAACTGCCGCATCGTCAGGTTCGTGCGGCAGTACACCGCAACCACGAGCACTCGCTCGGCCAGCGGCAGCGGCAGCGGCAGCGGCAGCGGCCGACCCTGCATGGTGCCGTTGCCGCCCGCTCCCGCACCACCTTCAACAGGCATGCGAACTGCGTCACTTGCAGCCTGTGAACGTCCCAGCCCACGCCCGGCCAGCCCTTAGCACCCAAGCCCTACCACGGATCTCCGTGCCATCAATGGTCCCGGTCCGGTCGTCGGCGCCCAGGTACTCAACGACCTCGGGGAGAGTGCGCAGTCGAACGTCCGGCGCGACGGTACGGCCCTGCTGCGCGCGCAGTGGCTGCACCTCGGCGCCCCGAACGAATGGCGAACACACATTCGCGGCGTGCCATACCAAAGGACCTGCCGAACAGACCACAGGCGTGGCAACTGCTGCCCGGAACATGCCGACCGATACTCAGTCCTGGCCCTGACGTCGTCGTTCAGCCTCGCCCGGACGGCTGGAACCGGCCCCGATTCGTGAAAATCCGAGACGGTTTCAAGTGGCTCCTCCTGGTAACCGACGCCTGGTCAAGGCCGGGCCCGAATGGGGCCGCTGAACAACTTCGAAGCCAGGTGAGGTGGTCGAGCCTGGTGCCAACCGCGGCCGCGCGTGGGTCACCGATGTCCGACAGGACCGCAAGGGCCGCCGCAGACGGGACTGCGCCGCGGCGGGCCGCGCCTCAAGCGTTGGGCGTACGTAGGCGCTGCCACAAGGTTCAGCGTGCCCGACCGTAGTACGCATCGCCGACCACCAGCACAATCAAGATTCGCCCCAGGTTCTCCCACACCCGTTCCAACACGCTGCCACCACAGCAACCGCACCCACACGAAAGCAGGCACACATGCGCAAGACACGCACCGCCCTCACCGTCCTCGCCCTCTCGGCCGCTGCGCTGACAGGCACGACCACCGGCGCGACCGCCACCGACAGCTTCTCAACCAGCCGTGTGGCTGCGGCCCCGTGCACCGTGCCCGACGCGTTCTGCGCCACCAACGGGAACGGCGACCAACTCGTCCTGCACTGCGGCGAGTCCGCATCGGTGCCTTGGAGCGGCGTCGGATACTGGGACAACCGACTTCCCGGAGGCGGCATAGTCAAGATGTTCGACTACTACGGCTCCGTGAACCACGTCGCGCCCGCCGACTCCGGTCCCACCGAGATCAACTGGAGTCTCGTCTGGAGCCTGCGCGCCTACTGCTGACGCCCGCTCGACGCGCGGCGCGTGCGAGAGCACTGCGAAGTCGGCAGGAGCTGCGTCAGAACCCTGCGACATGGGGTGGAGGCGGCGCCGAAGCCTCCGAAACACAAGGCGCCTCCTCACGGTGCGAGCCCGGTGGCCTCGACGTTGTTCAGTGGCCCCATCAAGACGCCCCCAGCCGACCCCGGAATGTGAAGTGACGGCTTGAAAGGGCCCCATTGGGTGGCGCAATTAGGGGCGGCCTTTCAGTACGGTCAAGCCGCTACTGCGGACGCCCGGGTAGACAAGGCTTGGGCAGCCGACAGCGAGATCATGAAGGAAGTGATCGGACAGGATTCTGGGCCGTGACCGGCTCCGGGACGCCCTCTCCCCGTGCAGCGATCAGCGGTCCCAGTAGCTGAGTGCCCGGTCCCACCCGCCCGCCGGGGCCGGGCAGTTGGGTCGTGTCGGCTACCGTGAGCGGCTCCCGGCAGGCATCGCAGGCCACGACCGGCGTGGTCAGGTGCCCGCAGGCATCGTGCCGGATCTGCGCAGGCGGCCCGGCGGGCCCCGCGTACCACTTGTCGCCCCAGGTCATCAGCGCCAGCAGGACGGGGTAGAACTCCCGGCCCTTCTCCGTGGCCACGTACTCCTCGCGCGGCGGAGTGGCCTGGTACCGCTCGCGCGTCAGTACGCCCTCCTCGACCAGCAGGGCCAGCCGCGCGGCGAGGGTCTTGCGGGACAGGCCGATGTCCTCCGCCAACTCGTCGAAGCGGCGGATGCCGACGAGGACGTCGCGCATGATCAGGGCCGTCCAGGCGTCGCCGAAGAGATCGGTCGCGCGGGCGATCGAGCACGCGACGCCGGAGAGGGGGGTACGGGTCACGGAGCCATGCTATCGCCGTCGGGTTCCCTCAGGGAACTTGTCGATGCTAGGTTTACTCAGGGAACCTGACCCGACTTGTCGAGGGAGCCTGCCATGGCCGCCGCCCCGCACATCGCACTCGACACGGCCGGACCCACGGCCGTCGACGGCCGCCACATCCGGGCTCTGACCTTTCAGTCCGTACGTCTTGAGTACCTGCGCCGCGTGCTCTCCGAGGTGGGCCTCACGGCGGCCGGCAGCCGGGCGCTCGTCGTCGGGAGCGGGCGCGGCCTTCTGGCCCGCGGCCTCGCCCAGCTCGGTTTCGAGGTCGTCGCCGCCGACTCGTCCCCCGCCGCGACGGCCCTCGCCCAGGAAGCGGACGACGGTCTCGGCATCACGTACCTAACGGCACCCGCGGAGGAACTCGGCCTGCCGGACGACTCCTTCGACCTCATGTACTGCGCCGACACCCTTGAGATCACCGAACGGCTGGACGCGGTACTCGCGGAGGCGGCGCGCGTTCTGCGCCCCGGCAGAGCCTTCGTCTACGACACCGTGAACCGCACTCCCATCTCTAGGCTCATCTACGTCGGCGCCTTCCAGGCCTTCCCCGGCACACGGATCATGCCCCGCGGCCGCTACGCCGCACACCGGCTGCGCCGCCCCGCGGAGCTCGCCGAGGCACTCGACCGGGCGGGGCTGTCCGCGCAGGACGTCTCGGCGTTCAAGCCGCGCGACGTACGCAGCCTGGTACGCGCGACGCGCGGGCGCAGGCGCGGCACGCTGACCGACGAGCAACTGCCGGAGCTGGTCGACATGGTGCTTGAGCGAGAAGGCAGCCCGGTGGTGACGTATCTGGGGCACGCGATCCGCCGGGCATGAGCCACAGCCCAGGTCTCGGTCCGGTCCGTCCAGTCCTAACCGTTCACCCAGGACGCACCTCAGAATGTCGTCGGTAGCTTTTGCCAACTCCCGTCCAGAAGACCTGCCCGCATGCGAATGCCTGCCTGACCTGCCCGGTCTCCCCTCTGGCCCGAGTTCCTGCCAGAACTTAAGGAACAGCGCACCTGCACCCTGACCCTGATCTACAACGCCGGAGTTGGAAGACGGCCGGGTCGAGGGAGAGGAGACCGCGGATGCCGCCGGGCGGTCGCCGCGCCCTGCGTCGCATGGGCGCCGCTGGCACCGCGTCCCCGCCATGGGGCCCGTTCCCGACGGGCAACGAGCCCTCGATGCCTCCCTGCCGCGACGCCTGGAAGCGGCCACGAAGCGCAACCAGCAACAGGAAGCCGAGAACAGGGAGTTGCGCAAGGCACTCGCTCTCACGCTCGGCGCGCCGCCGACCTGCCGGAGCGACACCGCGACATGCCGACGCAGCATCATCACTGCCACCCTCGGTGTCGACCTCAAGGGCGAAGCCACCCTGAGCTGGCGCGCAACCTGACCCGGGACCCAACGCAAATCACCGGACCAAACGCTCAGTCAGAGGTCGTCCACGTCGACCAGCCCGTCCTGGATGGCGCGGGCGACCAGGCTTGCCTTGGTCCGCGCGGGTCGGCCGACGTTCGCGTACTTGATGCGCACCCGGTCCAGATACGAGTTGACCGTTCGTACGGAGATCCCGAGACGCTGCGCGACCAACTCCTTCGACTCCGACTGGAACCACTCGAT
>Ga0307514_10002160_pt1 | contig 21132 bp, 25 predicted proteins | sample 16_EM_MG_FD_203088 | JGI IMG/M metagenome (GOLD analysis project Ga0307514, IMG submission 203088) | Populus trichocarpa ectomycorrhiza microbial communities from riparian zone in the Pacific Northwest, United States - 16_EM | ecosystem: Host-associated > Plants > Roots > Unclassified | place...
CCGTGAAGCGGAATTTCACCTTACCCAGGCGCTGCATGGCGCCCCGTATAAATTGCCAAGAAAGTGCGGTGAAGAACCATTTCCATTTTGATACTACATAGTTATAACAATGGACGGAGACAACGGCAACTAAATAGACGGTAACAAATGTAACATGTTATGAACGTAACCTACTCATGTGAAGAGTCTGTTGAACAGACCGTCGCTCGAGTCCGAGTCTGAAAGAGCCTACTTTTATCTGAAGGAGCGACCGTGTGGTCGTGATCCCGGTTGTAAACCGTCGGGAACTTTTTCAGATGGCTACCCAGATTTTCAGATTCCGCAGGCGATTTCAGGATTATTTGGAACAGACGGTACAGCAAGAACTGCTTCCCTTTCTCCTTTAATTCTGTGTCATCATATGCATTCAATTCATTAAGTTAGAGCCATCAGATACACAATACATAGCAAGTACATAGTGTAGTACCATAGAGAGACACGCACACACCGTGACTTCTCTGCCATCGAAGCGCGCTACTACAGCCTCCGTGATGCGATACCCATTTGGGCGTGCCGTAGCATGCCTGATGTGATGAACTCATCTAGATTCTAAAAGAAGCATCTGTACCCTTCTATAGCTTTCTACAGGTGGTCGAGTAGGGTCGAGTCTGAAAGCGTCTAGATTTTCAGATGCGCTGCGATAGTCAAAAGTGAGGACACTGCGAACACGTCCTCACACGCGTATCAAATGGTACATGCTGGTCACACAGATCATCATGGATTCGCGGCAGTGTATGGCGAGCTTGCGACCCAACTCCTCATGGAGTCCCGGACACCCTCTTCAAGTACAACGATCCTTCAGTTCGATCCATTACGCGAACAACGCGATCTTGAGAAAGACATGACCTCGATTCTAGTTGACAAACAAGCGCTTAGCGCGCTTACCATTTGCATCGCGTTGACATGTACTGGGCAGTTGGTGGTGCACTAGGCTGTCGCCACATGAAGTCGATTACTGGAGTTCCGATCTGAATTCTCGCACATGACAACAAGCATCACGAAGCCGCCGACTCTGTCTAGATCTTAAGCTGAGAAAACCGAATTTGTGTCTAAATGAGGAAAGATCACCGTGACACCAATTTCGAATTGGATTGCGAGGCGCCCATTAGATTGACACGGTTTGGGACAAAGGAACTTAAGGGCGATGAAAAAAATTTCTAAACGATACTAACAGAGTTGTTAAGCGCCCGTACTTGTACAACTGGCTTAAACTGGCTTAAATTTGACAAACAAAAAATCAATTAATTTTTTTACAGAACGTAGTCGAGAATTGAACGTTGAACCGTTACATAGTCTAAAGAGAATACATCGCAAACTGCGTACACACGAAAGCAATGACGTTGCGTGATACTAGCTACAAGTATTTTACATAGGAATACAAATGCGAACAATGATGTAGAATAGCGCTCCGGCGCTGCGAATGCGATTGCAGAAGGAAAACATGGGAAATGTGTCACAAATGCGTATACAGTGAATGAGTGACCAGATAAAAGGGAATGCAAGATGAGACAATGCAGAAGACAGAACTGTGGCAGTCCTTTCGTTAATATAGTTTGATACAGGAATGGCAGGTGATTAGTCGGGTGTCATGGTTCATAAAACATTGGGATATAGATTCTACCGACGAAGCTGGTCAGAACAGGTCGATTTGTGTACAAAAAAAAAGCTTACCAGAAGTCGTTGCAGATCATGATCCTGGGTGTCGAGTGGTATTTTGCCGATGCGATACTGAAGGTCGACTCTGAGGCTGTTCGTGCGTCACGGTAAATTTTCCAGGTTGAGAGTGTTCAACAACAGTGGAAATGGGATTGATGGTATCCGTTACTGACTGTCCCAGAGTTCTCTCGGTGCTGTTGGACTCCGTACCGATTGTTTGGTTATGTGGGTAGTAAGACATCCTCGACATTCTGCTGCAGTCATACACTTTGAAGCTGAAATCATGCAAGTTTAAGAATTGACGCCTAGTATGACGTGGAATACACGTACTATTCTTCTAGCTGTCGCAGTTCCGGGTTCTTATTGCCGTCGTCAGTTTTTGCTTTCCGTTTGTGGTGTGTTAGAGGCTTCTCTGCCAGTAGGAACTCGTCAAGTTCATGTGCTATATCGAAGTTAGCCTGCTTCATCTTGTGGAAAAGTCAATGGTGTTTGAGCACATTGTAGGAATTATACATGCAAGGAACTTACATCCGGGACGAAGGGTGGTTGGCACTCCTTTCTCTCAAGCGCATCCCAATCAATGCCGGTGAACCAAGGGTGGCCACGAATGTCTTCGAACCCTTGACCATTGGGGCGGCAACCTAATCTAGTCTGAGGATTTCGATCGATGAACTGCGTATTACATGAGCCTCAACAGGTCAACATTGATGAAAGAGCTTACTCCTTTCAACGCTTCAATGCCAGCTTCACTACATGACGAGGAAGCATCCTCTGGGAAGTTCAAAGGATCTTTAAGTATTGACTGTGTCATCTTCTCCGCATTGCGTCCATTAAACGGTCGTTTGTGGAAAAGAAGTTCAAATGCAGTGATACCGAGACTCCACCAGTCGACTTGCCAAGAATAGCCCTTCTTCCCAATGACTTGAGGGGCCATGTACGCCATACTGCCAGCCACACTAGTATGTAGGCGTTGAGAAGAGTAGTGGATCGCAACGTTGAAATCGGTGATGTGGGCATGTCCTGAAGAGTCCAAGAGGATGTTGTCAGGTTTGATATCCCTATGAAGGGGTTGTTGAAGGATGAAATTCAAAGAAGGAAGACATTCATACCTGTGGATGATTCGTTGACGATGGAGATACTCAAGTGCGCTAGCAAGCTCAGCCATCCAGAAACGGACGGTTTCTTCTTGAATGGTACCTTTCCGGTCGAGATGGACTACAAAAATAACACAGATTAGCCAAGAAAAAGAGATATCTGACAGACACATACATCTGAGATCCCCTCCCAACATAAGGTCTAAGACAAAGAAACAATTCTCATCATCTTGAAAAGCATAACGTAGATTAACAATGAATGGGTGGTCAATCTGGGGAATGTGCACTAAGTGAAATGTGATGAGAACCAACAAATTTTGTACAAACCTCTTCCAACAGCCTCCTTTCCTGAATTATGTTGCCCATGGCCTTTTGACGAACGCAACGGGCCTTATCAATGTATTTAAGAGCATACAATTTTTTCGAGCGCTTATGCTCGACGACCCGCACCTAAAATTGCAAATGAGAACTTCTGATATCTGAGCAGCGATGGGACGGACCTTGCCAAAAGCACCTTTCCCAACGGCACGGTGGAGATCAAAGTGGAAGAGGTTGACCTCACCGTCGAAATCTACTGGTTCAGAGAAGCAGCACCCCATCTCGCATTCCGTGGATGAGAAGAAAGACAACAAAGGAAAAGGTATTCAAGATTAAATAGCGGGGAACAGGAGAACAAGACGAGTCGTATTTGGAACTATATGTTTACTTCTTAGCTCCATTTGGTTCTCCTCTCGAAAACAATAGACATGGGTGTATGTGGGACAATGACCAGATATTTGGCTGGGATATACGACGGTTCGTCCTAGTTCGTCGCTGGAAGACAAAAAGACGCTTTGGTCAATAGAAAACCTAGGTTTGGCGCTAACCCGACTTGGGTTGGCCGCATCATTGACACATCACGGCGATCCAACTCGGGGCTCAGCCACACATGTTCTGACTGCCCACCAACAAGGTCATGGATCCAGAACAACAGACGTCCGCATTTTTGGCACCCACAACGGACCACTTGGCTTCTGTGAAGGTGTTTCCACTCATTCCTGCATTGAAACGGGATGTCCTTGTAAGTCTATTCGTTTCCAGCATAATACAATCTCAATACCCATTTTCAGAATACCATTGGTATGTTCTACTCCAGTACTAGGTTTATTATTCTGCTTATGGCTCTCAAGACAGCGCCCTGAGCTGGGAGTAAGTCCTCATTGCTGCTTTCCCTGTCATGAACTCATTTGCTTCAGTCAGTTAACCGCCGCTGACATCAACTTTTCCATCATTCGTCCTCTCGTGATCAAGTATGCACGTACCAAAAACATATCCGTTGTATATGTTTGTCTGGTCGTCAGGTCATATTTCTTAACAGAAGCCGAAACGGGTCTCGCCTTTGCCAATCTGATGCTTTCCCGAGCCAATTTGTGCGAAATCATGGCAATAAAACTTCTCAGTCGATTCGCAACGAACTACATTCAGCTCGTCGCTGTGCTAACAACTGCTTGGAATCCTCTCATCGGTGCAAATCCCCACGTAGTTCAAGAGGTCAAACAAGTTCTAAAAGCTCAGGAAGATGACATGAGTTTTGTCTATGATCAGAGCGCCATTGAGGTTCGGTCAATGTTTATCTGAAGAAAAGGTTACCTTTGATCTGACTAATTAGATGGCAATTTCTACAAATGCGAAAGCATTTCTTGCTTCTCCTGTCACCCAAAAAGTCGTTAACGACATATACTCCGGCCGCGTGGTGTTCTCTGTGACAGCCAACAGGTCCATCTTGGCAGACAACTATAAGCCCCGAGCCATTGAAATATATAACCCCCACAACTCACCCTTCCTTAACCATTATAGGCGAGTGTTGTATTTCCATTCAGTCGTTTCCCGTCTTTCTGATAATCCCACAGGCTCCGCGTCCCGAAATATGGCGCTTACCTTGAGTTTCTCAATTTTGGACTGCTCCTAACGACTTTTGTCCTATGCCTTTTGAGTGAGTAGGTTCCTTACGCCCAGCTTTTTATACTCAAGCCTTATAGATCGTGATAAGGAGAAACTCACTTCTTCAGAGGTAGTGTTTATTGTCCTGGCCTCCGCTTTCGCTTTGGAAGAATATACTGCGGCCAATGAGCACGGGTGGATCAGTAAGCCACTTATTTGCTCTCCCGAATAGTGTGCCAACAAACTCCCACTTAGTTTATATCGCCAACGTCAGATGATGAAATCTAGATTCAAATGCACCAACTGATATTTTCCTCGCTTAGATGTGGAATGGATTCGATTTCTCATTCATTGTGATATTCATCGCATACCTTGTCATGCGAATCAAGGGCCTCACTCAGAACGACAGTAAGGCGCTTATTTTCAATATGAAACTCGGTCTCCTAATACCTAATCAGGTCATGCCTCTGACATGGCATTTGATATCCTCGCCTGCGGTGCCTGTATCCTCATCCCAAGGTTGGCCTTTCTTGACCTTCTCAAGTTCAATCTCACGACCCCTTCTCAGATTGGCGTTTTTCGCCGTCTCTAATCATATCGTAATCCTGTAAGTCCCCTCCGTCGCACTGCTTCCGAGGACAGCTACCAAATATCAAACAGTTCTTTGCGAGCCATGATATCTCAATTCGTATTCTTCATCGGAATTGCAGCGATGTGCTTCTCAGGGTTACTTTTCACATTGTGGACGTTAGGTGTGCTAGTTTCTCCATGGAATCGTTTTGTGGCTCATTTGCTTTCGAATTTATAAAGCCAGAGATGACCCGGTGGGCAGAGCCTACTGGTCATTCAAGTCAATTTCATGGCTGATGGTGCAAATTTGGTTTGGAAATACCTATCTTAGCTTTGCGCAGGCGAAGAGTTTTCATCCATTCTTTGGGCCGATTCTTATGACAACATTCGCGGCGTTGTCCAATACGCTGTTGTTGACGAGTCAGTCTTCGTGCCATTTTCGGCCACAAATGAAGTTGTTAACAATTCTGTCATAGTTCTTATTTCGATTCTTTCGAATACTGTGGCAAGGATTGGCGCGGTACGTTAAATTGCATCTATCTTGTACAGTGGTTGAATGGATTCTTCATTCAGAATGCTACTCAAGAGGTAGATCAAGTATGCTATTCGGCTTTCGTATTACTGACATGTGGTCCGCAGTATCTCTTCCAGTACACAATCACGACAATTGAGGGGTGATTTTTAGACGTTGTTCACGATGATCCACTGGTCTCATCACCATTCATAGTGTCAAGTCGGATGCCCTCTTCTCCTACCAACCTCCTTTCAACATTCTGGCGTTTGCTCTCCTCAAACCCGCTTCCTGGGTCCTCACTCCACGAGCCTTGCACTCTTTCAATGTTTTCCTCATCAAGCTTACTAGTCTTCCTCAGCTTATCATCATCAGTATCTACGAACGTTATCTCTCTGCAGGCAAAAGGCTTCGAGAGACAGGCAAAGGTGCCGCTCAATCACTCTTCAACAGCCTCCCGAGGCACATCAAAAACATGCCCCTCGTCGAAGCGCTGGTCGGCTCCGCCTCTACTGACCTGTTCGATGCCATCTTCGACGTTGAAATCGATGACAACGATTATGAACTTTTTGATGACCGTGACTCCGACATCGGTATGGACACACCTGCACTTCGCTCTCGTCATTCAAGAGAGAACGTGAATTTTGGCCTGAACGCCGGGAGTCCCAACACCCCCACGAAGGACAAGGGCACGGAAAAGAAGCGTCTGGGATCTGCTTCACCTGTCCCTCGAATCCGCACACGCCGTCCGACAAGCCGCGGTCGTCTTTCCTCGGAACGTCAACCCGGACAATCCTCCTCGGCGCGGAACACTCCCAGACTGCACAGCCTAGCGTTGTCCAACCTCAGTTCGAACGACGTTGTCAATTCGCCGGAGCCCGTGACGGCAATTTCGACGAGCAATCAGAGTCCACTTGCAAAACTTTTTGGGTCCCGGTTCTTGTCTCCGACTGCTGGGGGGATGGTCCCTGAAGCAGCACACATGGCACAGGTAGCTGCGCAAGCGGCAAGCAGTGCAGATGCAAGTGTGAGACGCGTCGAGTCCCTTCTCGATAGTGTGGCTCAACTGCCAGTTCAGAAGCTCAAGGAGGAGATGAAGGAGCTTCAGGTACGTTTACTTGTCTTGTATTTTGGAGCAGTACTGATGGGTTTTCTAGGACCGTCAAGCGCGCATCGAGAATTTGCTGCTTCTGTTGACCAGAGGCATGCGAAACGAGGTTCCTCCTCGACAAGGTACCACTTGAGACACATAAACTACCCACGAACGAGTTTTGAATCATGAACAAGACAACACCAATCTATAGGATCATACATTGGAATATGTGTGCATTGTTGGAAAATCCCATCTGTCTACTTACTAGTCTAATGAAAATTATATGGCATTCAAATGTCGGTCAGCTTCCGACCACCGATAGATGACTTTGTAATCCACACTTGAAATCCGGTGTGATAGATTTGCTAAAACGGCCCAAGAACAAAAAAAGCAGGCCTCCAGCCTGAAGGGAAGAAAACGCTTCCTCCAACCCCACGGCTCATCCACGCATCAACCAACATACCACCCCACCCAACCAGCCATACGCATGTCCAAACCCAACCAGCAAAACCCCCGACTCGTTTCCCTGTTATAGACTTGTATACGTGTTCGAGAATGACGCCTACAGCATTCATGAAGAAGAAGCCGGAGATGCTCTTGAAATCGGTCCCACGGCCCATGCCCCAGCAACCCATGTCATGAAGTAGTCCAGACAGAAGGAACGCTCCAACTACACCTCCAACTCTTCCGGCGACGTATGCCACAGGTGTGCTGCCACATGCAATAAAAATATCCCTGAAGAGTTGATGCCAACGTATAGCCCAGAACTGATTCAACGAAGTAGCTCTCCAGGGTTGATCAGAAATGGGGGGCCACTGTGTTGGAGCTTGCCGGAAGACAAGAATACCAATGAGCGTCCCAAAGTTATACATGGCATTGATGGAAGTGTATACTGCCCAGCCACCGAAAAAACTTATGACTGTCGAACGCACATAACGCGGAAGAGGCTGGAAGGACGGATCATATATTGTACCACCCTGTGGGGAACCGATTGTGTTTGGGGAAAACCATTGCACGATGTAGTGACAAAAATCGAAAGCGATAACATCGCGAAGGAACCAGACGAAGGTTGAAAATAGGAACGATGGGGTAGACGTTACATCTCGAGTTTCTTGAGGAATGCGTAAACTATCAGACCATGACCAGCCAATGCCTCGAAGGTTGCAGAAGAGGTCGAACGCGTCAGACATCAACCAACGTGTGCTGGCTGTTCTCTGGTTGGGTTCATCAGGTAACTTGCGACCTCTTAAAGGTTCCAATCTAAATGTCCACATGCTGGTTCGAAGGAAAATAGTAACCATAGCTATCTAATTGAAGTGAGCAGAATAACTCAATCAATAACAAAGCCACGCACTACAAGTCCTTGATTCAGATGTGCAAACTCAGTGTTCCCAGAGGAGAAGTCTATTAAAGTTGCTGCGCGAAAGGTCAATAAAAGTGTTACTGGAAATATTGCTAGTCGAAGAGCAAAGGTTCGAGGCAACAGTACAAGAACGGCTGTGGCATAGTAGCTAGAAAAAGCGAGTAAGAGATATTTGGAGGACTGGATGGTAATTGGTTGACGTCCATCAAGCGAAGGCAGTTGAACACTTTCTAAGAGCCTGAAACACAAAATCAATTCTGCTATACGTGAAACAATTGAAAATAACATACGACATGCTGTAACTACACAAAAGAAGCATTCATCATGATTATGCAGTGATTCCTGATCCGGTCCGGGCCTTCTTGCAGTTGGAAAGCACCTCAAGTTACCTTATTTTACTTTATCAACTAATACTATTGAACAAATTCGTCCATGCAAAAACATGTATTAATGCGATATTACCATACTGTAATGGGGCACAGTAGTGTGATGAAATACGACGCTAGATTTTAAGATAATTTTGTTTTGCTAGATTTCTTCTGTTTCCGGATATATTTTCTTGCATTCGGAACTCCAAACTGAGCATTCATGTCAGTTCCCATATGTACCACAAGAGCTTAATGCGACGGTCGAATAAGACGCGTCTTGGGATACTTACCTGAAAAGTGGGATAAAGAACAAGGAGTATAGCTCCAATTGTCCAACCCCATTTGACTGCCAAAGGAAGAGGATTGGTGTATTGCCCCTTGCTCCATTTCACGATGGCTAGAAGTTCCGTGATAATCGTTGCAAGAAGTAGCCAAACATGTTGGCCCATTCTCACTGCGCGTCTGAGGTCCTAAAGTTCTGATGCTGCTGACCCGGATATGAGAGAAGGACTTACCGCGGATGATTGATATATTGATTGAGTTCGCGGACGGCGGGCAGGGCACAAAAGAAAACAAATACAAGTCGTAACACGATGATAGGATGATCCGGTTCCATCCATAGTAGATTCTGTAAAGTTGCAACAAGTGTTTATGACTTGTCTTCTTGACCAGGTGTAAGACAAACCTTCAAGTAAAAAGGATTGAGCTCTGCAGCCAAAAATACCGCTAGTAGTAAAACAACTGTTGAAAAATGTAGGAAATCTGTTGCAGCTCCCCATTTGAAAGCGGTGAAGTCGTGCGGAGAGAATTGGCTAAGGACTCGCTTGGCCTTTGGACGTATACCACGTGTTTGTCGGAAACCCCGCCATTCATAGGGCTAAAGAATAAGTCAATATCGATGTTAACTAAAGAAGTTGTTTCATCTGAAAAATACCTTGACTTCTAAGTATTGGCAGAGTTTCATACCTGGAAGGAATGAGCGTTGAGAAGTCAGATCGGATACCAAACTGGACATACCTAAATACGTTCCCAGCCAATTACAAATTAAGACGTCCAGGACCCACTGACAATAACAGAAATCGGAAGTCCATGAGTTATAACCCAAGCATAAATATAATCTTACGTGGTCCCACCAGCACTAATCTCAAGCGCTATGTTTAGAAGAGTCAAGCGAGCCGAGCGGAGACACACCTCCAAAAAGTTTGGTAATTGGTGTTGTAGGCTGTATTCAGCCAACTCGAATGCAATGCTTAGAATCTAAAATATTCGTCACTACAGCAGATCGCATTGAGGTTCAAAATGCAATACCCAGCAGAACCAGTAGTCACGCAATATCATGGCTTTACCAAACCAGCCAAGAGTATGCGCGAGGCAAAAGATGTCAATTGCGTTCTGGGTGACATAAAAAACAGGCGTTCGAGTTGTTCGTCGGAGAAATCATACCCAAAAATTCTTGATGGTTAATGAACAATCTTCTCCATAACTCTTTTCTGGTAAAGGTTTCCCGAGATTTGAATCAAGATAAGTCATCATGTGCTGAGCCGTATCGAGGTCCTGGAAAAGTAGGAAGACTAAAGCGAGCTCATAAAGCAGATTGATGCCCAGAATTACACGCCAGAAGACGGGATGAGGACGAATGAAAGGTCCATCTCGAAATTGGATCATTGCAAATAGGAGAAAAGACGCAATTGCTGCGTAAACACCACTTAATTGGAATTATGAAATAACCATCGCATGAATGGAAATGAATCTCATACACTCGTCTCTTGTCCTTTCCCTCCTCAAGCACATCCTGAGTCATGGCGATGTAGGCAAGCACAACCAATCCGCATGCAAGTGCGGAAAGGGTCAATGGCTTGTAAAAGAATCTTAAGAGAGAGTGCTTTCATATTCTAGCAGTATTCCAGACTATTGCGAGAACGTACTCCACGCTTGTATCATGTCTCTCCTGAAAGGGAGTTATTCGGGTGTAAGACTCTGTGCGGTCCGCCTATTTGGAAATCGTTATACCATAAAGAAGTGCTGCGTAACATCTACACCTACGTCGAACCCTGGAAGATCCCAGCAGTGGTCAATTCGAACACATGTTTTATTACAAATCGGCAAGGCGTACATCGCAATGGTTGTCCGTCACGGCCAGGATTTGGTTCCGGTCCAACAGTGAAAAAGTCAGAATCCTCCCCTTGAGAGGGAAGTGAAACATCAATATTCTCTTCCTTCGTGGACATTGAAAGTGTTTGTGGTAGACACGGTTAAACGTGTGCAACATTTAGCGCTGTGATGTGTGACCAGTCACACATAGCGAACGTGTGAGCGAAACTTATTTTCTCGAGGCAGAGTTCACCGACGGGGAAATCAAGGCCCAAGACTATCCATGAAGCTACTACGTTCAACACTCAGACTCGTCGATTTGAACAATTGACATATTCTAGAGTAAGTAGGGTCCTAGGGACTACCAACCGAAACCTCCAAAACCAGATCCGCTAATTGTGGCACCTCCGTAATACGGCAACATCTCCGTATTTGGGTTCGTCTTGAAGGAGAATTTATCTATAAAACCTGAGTGAGCATAGCAGTCCACGAGATGTCGAAAAACTCACAGAGCCTATGATCTCCGGCATCAAATACATGACCAAAATGATCCTCTGCATGGTAAGCGCCCTTCGGCCAGCAACGATCCTCTGACTCTTCAAAACGTGCCTGGTCTTGTTCTGTATCCTCATCGCCGGATTCCTGATCGCTCGATGAGACTGGAATCTTGGCTGAACGATAATCCATGTGATGACCGTTCCTATCAATATGAGGACATGAAGTTGCAGCATAGAGGGAATTGCTTGTGGCATCCCAGGCCATTGCATCGACTGCGTTGTTTCCAGTGGCCAATTCATATATATGAGCTCGGCCTCGCACATCCCAGACTTTGATGTCTTCACACCTGGCTGTTGCCGTGAAGACGACTATGCCACGCTTATCAATGAAGAATCGGTTGTATCAAGACAGAGAACATACATGGAATACCATCAGGTTCGGCAATCACAGCAGCTCCAATGGGCTCTAGCTCTCTGGTGCAAGCGATAGTCATTGTAGGTAATGGGTGCCTCAAATCGTAAAGACGAGCATGTCCGTCACTGCAACGGGTCAAGAAGACGTGGGGATTGCTTGAGGGGCTTGTCGAAAATCCTTCGACAGCTCCGCCATGTCCAAGATATCTCGCCACAATCTTTCCTTCTACTTGGAAATCATATGCATGGCAGAAGTTATTGGACGACTCGGCGTCCATGCCGCACAACAGAACATTGGCATTTGAAGGGTGTTGATGCCAGTTTTTTATCTCGGGTCCATCGCCATCACGGGCTGAATTGCAGCCCTCCAACTTCATAGTTGCTGATAAACTGCTACCAGTAGATGGTTCGATATCTTCTGGGTCATCTCTCCACGTTTCCATGTCATCTTCGTCTATTTTGTCCCCAATAATGTCCTTGCCAGATTCGCCGTGGGTCTGTAACGCATCCAGTTCCCAGATGGCAACGCTACCTTTTCCTGCTCGTAAGAGTCTATCACCTCCCAGTAAGGTGATTGGGCCAGCATAGTTGGAGGAATTCATAGTATGGACACCTTTGGCTTTGGCAACCCGATCTGTACCAGAGGGCAAATTATAGCGATAAGATTTAACTCTGTTGTAGTCCGCTACAAACATGAGATGTCTTCGCTCGTCCAAAAAGATACTATCCAGGCCGGATGCAAGATCAGCCTTGATAGAGTGCTTTTTCAAAAAATCATAATCGTCCTCATGGTTTGGCAAATAATACCACAGATAGGGCGTACGATTTTTCCATCCACCCATGGAGGATAAAGCAAGAACGTTGCCATGGGAAGAGAGGACCATATCAACGGGGTTATGTATATCCCCGGAACCAATTTCACAACGCGCTTGGAGAACAGAAGTGGCACGTTCGTTGGAATTTGTAACCACCCAGTTTGTGAGTGGTTCCTTGAAACGGGCACAAGGAGTGGAAAGGGGGTGCGGTCGAACTGTTTTCTTCCAAGGTTTCGGAAGTTCCAACAAAACTTCATCTGGGTTCCTAACAACAACCTCCGAGCCTGTAAAAACAATGTTCATCAACAAAAAGAGAGAAATCAAGCAAACGGGAGACAGACCATATTTACGATACAGTTTCTTCATGAAGGGCAGTACTTGTGTCACGAAACCATAAGCTAAGTAGGTGATACTTAGATGTGACGGCAACTTGGATAAGATGGTATACGCACAAAAATTGCCATCTTGCGATGTATCCATAATGAATCCCTCATTCGAGAAGTGTGCAAAAGATGGCACATAAGTACCTTCATACGGGCCAACTTCATCGCTTGCAAAAAGTGACGCCTCATTAAGAATTTCGTCTACTTTTTCGACAAGTAACAGCAGTCCATCATAGTGAGCAACCTCAGCGTCTCGTATCACCGCAACAATTTGGGTGAGAGTATCCAAGAAAGTCTGCTTGATCCGAGTGCGATTTTCCTCTCTTCCAGCACTGTCCCCTCCATCGGAATCATCGTCGTATCCAGCCTCCCATTCATCGTAAACGTGAGCAAGTGTTCCCTTTAGAGATTCGAGACGTATTTCGTATGTGGCAGACATTAGAAAAAGAAGAGATAAAAATTTTTATCAATGCCTCATGGAATCGGATGATGAAAACCCTGATAATAAACTTTAGGCACGTTTTTGTGATCCGTCAAATCAAACCACTAAGTATAAATCCTATCACCATCAAATACATGGCAAGACAAGTTCAATAAGGACCATAAAATGCAATGCAAGGTGTAAAGAAAGGCAATTAAGTAAAACATGGACATTGTTGGAACTGACAGTCAACCTTTATAAAATGTTACCCAAATGTTATTAGAAATTTTGCGTAGGCAAACGATCCAAAGTACAATGAAGGTGAGAAACTTGGAGTACCAGTTTACCAGCAACAAAAGATGTGCTCGAAAGGAGAGCAATAAAAGTTCTCAGACTCGTTATGAAGGGTGCAAAAATGTCTGCAGCTGTAGTCACAAGATGAAACTCCAATATTGCAGAACAATCAGATCTTACTCACATATTCTTCATAATGGTGGAGTACCTCCCGAAGTTGTTTTCTTGAAATCTCTGCGCGATACAGAATTTCGTCGTCGGACCGTTTTCCATCAAAGTACTGATTAATTCTGCAGACAGAATGATATTGAGTTGGAGAAATCAAGAACGGCACCCACAAAGCGAATCTCCTAGCAATATCTGGGTCCCTCCCGTCTGACATCGCAGCAAGCCAGCAACGCTGCATAGGAGTAGCCTTTCCGGGGTCATATATAATGCTTGGCGTGAGTTGATCTTCGCTTGTGCACCAACCAGAGTCCTCGTCATCCGCTTCTGAGATGTCTGATCTATTCTCTTGATCTTCATCGCCTCTGTCTTTATGAGACGTTAAATCGCTGGTATCGCTCTGTCCAGCTTCGACCAATAACTTTCTCTGGAAACGACCCCCAAATTTTGAACCATTATTGCGGGGGAAAAGCGTAGATTTCGAGTTCGTTGTGGCATGTGTTCCGTCCGCGACACTATTTGGATCTTGTAATGTTCCACCTAGGACTTGCTTTCGCGCAGCCTTCAAGTCTCGAGCAGCTTTTACACGGAGTTTGAGTTCGCGCGTAGCGACTATACGAATACGGAGATGTAGAGGGACCAGCATGTCACGTTTGAGCATCCAGAGCACAACATCATGGTACATAGGAATGAGCACTTTAGACTTGACAACAGATGCGAAGAAGTGATTGTCAGTTTGTTTCGACAATGACATAGATAGCATGGAAAGAATTTGGGGCAAAGGCGGAATCGAGGGGTGCGAGAAGGTATCTTGGAATTCCCTAGTAAGCTGGGGCAACCTTCAAAGCAAGAGTTGTGACTGCCACCTTATTTTTTTTGTGCAAGTAGACTTACGGGCTATTGAATTTTGACGGAAGGGCAAACACAGTCCGTAATCCGGGGTGAATCACATCGATGACCTTGGCCCTTCGATGTAGAACTAACCATTTCACGATAGGGTAGACTTGGGTCTCCAGATCCCAATCTAAAAGAGTCGCCATTTCAGATAACCTGATATTATGCAAACCTATCAGTCATTTGAAGACAAGAAACGCAATCGACGTACGACAGCGTGACCGATGCCGTCTCCAGAAATCGAATTAATCCTTCTACTAGATTTTTGTCTTCTGGCATGTCGTACGGTCCCTTCAAAATCTGATGTGGGTCCATGTCGTTGTCAACGTCGAGGAGCAGCAGAGTCTTCCAAGGAGCGACAGTGGGAAGCTTCCAACCTAAGCTCATATCTTGACCCCAGTTAAGAGTTACATCATCATCAAAAGGGTCAATGAAATTGGTTTCTTGATCGTCCTGGCTATGAAGGAGCGTGTCGAGATAAGGTGGTAATTGAAGTTCGAGCGGAAGATAGTTGATGGTGATATATGCAACAGCGGATGACTTTATGGCTTCGTAGAGTGTCCTCATCGCAGGTGCAATTGACGACACTTCGAAGCATTGAGATGCAAACTTTGAAAACGGTTCTTCTAAGAGGTCAAAGTTCGAATTGTGTGATAGAAGATAGACAGTGATGAACAGTGACCTTTTGAGATGCAACTTTCCTTGAGAGTGAACAGCGCATCACATTCCCGCTCTACGAAATTTGACAAGACTTGTTCCTGATAAAGTACCGCGGTAAGAGTAAATGCAATTTGTTCATAGAGAATATTGAAGTATTTTGAAAGGTTTCCTGATACAGATGATGAAGGGTCCGGTAAGTCAAGCACAAGAACAAGGTGAAAAGCGTGCAGCCAATTGCTTTTCGATGCCGACTGGGATTCGGATGACGATCGGTTTCTAGTCGCCGCATCTGGCGTCAAAAGGTCGATGTCTCTTGCTTCCCTCCCTCTTGACCCCGTTCTAATCTTTTCCGGCTTGAACCTCCATCCACCATCAGATTCTGCACAAACAGGGTGTCCAATGAAAGCAAGGTCGTCGATAACCAGTTCAAACTTTTGGTGGCACATGGACGCCTGTGGGCAAAGGTGCTGAGCGAGAAATGCTGCCGAGTAGCCTAAAACATGCTCGTATTCATCCAGAACAAAATCCTTTCTTTCATAGCTGCCACCAGATGAGGAGTTTCTGCCAGAGAAATGGTGAGAAGCTTGTCCGAAAGATAAGGTCCGTCCACGCAACGCGTTTGGCCGTGGCCATGCATAGTTCGGGTCATGGCTAAAGTCATGCAGTGACAAGTCCAATGGTTTGTCCAACTCTTCCCCATACTGGAATGCTTTCCAAGGATTGTCGAGCAGCGAGAGTGATAATGTTTCATCAGGCCGTGGGCGGCTCAACCTTGGCAATGGAGCTGGGTGCTCGGGCCATCTAAAAACAAGGGTCGACCCTCCGGCAGATGTTGTAACCAGTAAGATTGCGATGAGAGTTTCTGCCATGTCGATGCAGACACCCAAAAAGGTGGGTGCATGGAGGAATATGTTCCATTTTCTTTGACTCTGTTTGTTTCATTTCTACTGAAACGATGTCTGTGAAAACTTTTGGATTTCTTGACTTACCGGTAGAGGTCAGATTTAAATTCCATTATCATAAACCAAGTATCTAACGATGCGTTGCGAACTAGTTGCTATCTGAAATACAACTCTTTTCGCTGTCCGAAAGCTTTCCTCTTACATCTCGTCAGTTTTATGACTTATTCAAGCATGCCCCACCGTTCTTCAATGCGCAATATATTACTGGTCGCGTCCTGCTTTCCGATAACATCAGTCTCTCAGAATTTTATTCTCGCATTATTCGATATCCGATCTGCACACTAGAAGTCCTTGAGGCTGCTCACCGGCTTGTGAAGAATCTGGATGTGTCAAAAAGCAATCCTTCCTTTGTTCGTCTTCCGAAACGGCTATTTCGAACACTCAAACCCCCACCATCTGGTTGGACAAGCGAAGACGATCCCATCCCATTTCTTCAATATCTCTGCAACACCCCAGATATCCCTTTCGTCGATGTCAACCATTCCAACGGATATATGCTTACCAAAGCGGTCTATGCAAGGTTTTTCCCTCTTGTCGAATTCCTTTTGGTTCATTTCGCTACACCCGAATGTCACGGATGTGCCGCCCTTAAGGTCGCAATTTGTCAGAAGGATCTAAGGATGCTCAGACTGCTCGTTGGACGAAAAGGAAAGAATAAACCCGAAGACCGAGTGCGCCTAGATAGCGAACTATTGAAACTTGCTGTAGTTGTTGGGGCGACGGATATAATTGAGTACCTACTCCAGGAAAAGAGTATGATACCAGACATTCAAACACTGAAGAAACTCACGTTGTGATTTTTTATTTCAAACATTTTATCTTGCCGCTGAGATCCGCCTCTCTCACACAAGCCTGTAACTGTACTCCTCATTATTATTCGAAGCAGTAGAAAACCTGCAAGTCAAAGGCGTACCTCTTACATAAGTCGACCCACTAAAAGAGTGCGTGTGTAACACAATTGATTGGCTTCCTCAATCATATAAAAAATCTATGTCTGCCAGAAAACACGCTTTCCCGGTCATTACTCGAAAGCGATGGACCGATGCTGATGTTGTTGTATTCAAGCAAGTTTTAGAAAAGATCAAACGCCCTGACGAACCTTTGGAGGAAAGAGATGATTTCTTGAAGCTGCATCCAGTAAGTAGGATATTTTCAAAGCTTTTAAAGCACTCCAACTCGCTAATAATAGGTGTGTGAAGCTTGCAAGAATGAAGGTTGTACAGTTCTTGACGAATTTAGTGTCCGCTGCGCTCAGTGTGTCCGAAAACGACACAGAAGTTGCCCCCGCCAGATTCTGTTTTGGGTAGTTTGCGTGGCCCAAAGGATGTCGAAACCCACCTCTGTCATTGCGGAAATGTACAAAAAGTATGGCGATCAAGTGACAGCCAGATTTATTACTGCTTCGCCGAAGGCCCCTTCATATGTCGTCGACGTTAGCGATAGCGAGCTGGATGGTGAGGGTAGTGACAGAGATCATCTGCCGAATAACGGCCGCAAGCGGAAACGAATTGAAACTGAAGATGTTCGTCGCGCAGATCCCTCTTCAAGTGGGTCTTCAAGAAAAGTTGCGCAAGGGTCAAACGCCCAAATTAGAAGAAGGATTCAGGTTTTCGATAGAAGTAAGCACCCAAGTTAACACGAAGCCCTCAAAGTGTTTGACAAAAAACGGGCTTGCTCAGTTGAAGCAGTTGGTGAGTGTTGCCCGAAAGTCCAACCACAATGGTAACTTTAATGCATAAATCACAGATCATAATGAGAAGGCTCTTGAAAAGCTGGATAAACTCCCAACGATTTATTCACTTGTGGCAAGGTTTTCGATGTGTCGGGACCGACTTCGCTCTGCGAGTCGGCCCTTTGCTAAAGACCCTAAGGCGAACCGCCTGATGGCCGTTCTGAATGAACTGGAGGGTATTGGAGAGGAATTCAGTGAATTGCTTGGTGATGTCAACCTCTAGATGAATTACCCCACACTGCATAATCTATAAAGGAAGAACAGAGTCTCCTTGTATATACAGAATGATATAGGCATCGAATGAGTATACGAAACAATACAAGACGAAATCAAAACTATTGAAATTGAATGACATACGCCCATCATATAATGTCGTGAAAGATCGTCAGTTGTCAATTAGATGTCGTCGATATCAACTTCTCCTTCTTCTCCAAACTCAAATGTGCACTCCCCATCTTCTTCGCCGAAAGTGTCCGTCTCGTTAATCTTGGCGTTTTCGGGGAGCTCTTTGTAGGCTTTCACTGAGAAAAACGTTACGGATGAGAAATAAAAGACAAGCTAGACGTGGGGGCTTACGACTACGGGCTTCGTCTGCAGTGTATTTGACAATGACATCTGCCTTGTCGTCCTGGAATTCACGCAAAGACAAAAGGACGATGTCCCCTTGATTAATCCAGACCTGAAGCAGATTTAGATGAACAACCGGATCAAGAGAATGACAACAACGAAAGGCGGGCGCACCTTTTTCCGCATCTTTCCTCTGATGTGGGCTAACCGCTTCTCCCCATCGAAGCACATGGCCTCCAGACGTCCGTTTCCGAGCATCTTTATAACTTGGGCATATTCCTGACCGTCCTCACGGAAAACAAGCTCGCGTTTGTCGTCTTCGTTTTCATTCTTTCCACGCCTTCTGTTCTTTCCACCCTGTTGATGTGATATAGTGAGTTATTAGTATTCTTTGAGCGAACCAAGATATCGCTCAGACTTTTCCTTTATTCTGCGAGGTAGTGAGTCAAAGTTGAACAACAATAAGGCTAGGTTCAGTCACACCTTCGGCATATTTCTCTATGCAATCTCTATACAGGATACTTCAGTAACCTGTAAGGCTAAATTTTCCGAGTGAGAGATCGATGGAACGTTATCACATTCACTTTTGTATTTATCCGTGCTGATGTAATCAATTTACTGACTCAAAATGTGCAATAATCCATTTTAGTAAACGTCGAAATATCAAGCCTTTATATTGTGATTGTAATCCTCAGATCGTCCACATCTGCTTTTTGTGTATGCTTCGTCTAGTAAAGGCGCCTCGGCCTTTTCACACCGTTGTTGGACAGCGTTCGTGAGCGGAACGAACCGGTTGTCGAATTAAGATGGTCGACAACGTGTTGAGGAAAACAAAGTAAGGGAAAGGAACAGATGACAATTGTCCGTGCAAAGATTGTACCGGCCTACCAACCTCTTTATGCATGAAAAGGACGAATAAGCATTCCCGACTATCTACAGCAATGTTTAGACTTCTGTCTTTCTCTGAGCAAACAAAATCAGCACGGCATTGATGTAGAGAGAGTGAGAAACTAACATAGCCCGCCACGTCAATATCGTAGTTAATCCCCATTTCAGCAAGCTTGCGTTTCCGTTGCGCCTGTCGTCGCAAAAGGCGTTTCGTGGCACGCTTTTGTTCTCCCTCTGACCGAGACTGAGAAGACCTTGAGTAGATGTTTGCACCAAAGAACCCATAATTGACACACCTTATTGTGCTGTACGCGAACCACCCTATCACGCGGCACCACTCTCCATTTTCTATTGGCACCTACCCATAGTCCAGGATGCACCTCTTCCTTTGGAATAACCTTACAGCGCAGGATATGTCCCATGATGAGGTAGTTGTCCATAGTCTCGGCGACGATTTTAGCCACGGTGGAAGAATCAAATTCGACGAAAGCATAATGCTTAGACTTCCCAGTCTGAGTTAAAGGTGATTTAGGCAAAATCCTTGTCACTATCCATAAACCAACACAGACCTTTTTGTTGCGAGATACACGCAAACGGGTAACGTTCCCAAACTGCGAAAAGTAAGCTTTGAGTTGGTCTTCATAAAACCCATGTGGAAGTCTTCCAATGAACAGTGCGCCTCGATCTTCCGTCTAAATACATCGATAGCAATTCGAGTGAGAATAGATTGGAACATACAGGTTGTCGTTTGGCATTCTCCAACTTCCGCTTTACTGTTTCATCATCCTTGGCGATTGTGGGTAGCTTGCCCACGTCAAAATTCGAAGGCTCTTGGTCCTCATCAGATGAGTCCTCGTCTGTTGAGAATCCTTGCAAAAATTCATTCTCCTCCTCAGATTCTTCGTCTCTATCTTCCTCGCTGCTGTTCTTCTCTTCCTTGTCATCCTCGTCGAAATTATCAGAAATTGGTGTAAATTCCTTCTGTATTTTGGAAGGCTTTTGTTTCGAGGAAACGGCTGTCGGGCGTATGATCGGTCGGGAAATTGATTTTAGAACATTCGCCTTCGGCTTTTGATTGTCCACCTTCAAGTCAAGTGGAGGGGCAGGATCGGAAGGAGCAGATTTGATATTGAACGATGTTTCTTTCTTCTCCTTGGTCTTCTTTCTGTCTCCCTTCTGTTTGTTTGGTGGAGTAACACCATCACCGGTATCAGCAGGGGGTTTTGACGCTTTTGCAGGTCCTTTGGAATTGAATTTGGAATTTTTGATCTTTTTAGCTGGTTCCAGGTCGTCTTCATCATTTTTACGCTTTAGCAGTTTCGAAGAAGACTCCAGAGGAAGAGGTGCTGCAACGGAGCTACCCTTTGATTTTACAGTTGGTTTCTCTGCAGACTTTTTTACTTTCTTGAGAGGGGTAGGTGCCATCTTATCAGACGTCAAAGAATGAGGAAGAATTGAAGCGGACAGAACTGAAAATATTGCTGATCAACAAATCAAAACACAGTGCGTCCTTGATGATACCACACTATAGCAATCCACACCTACTTCCTCCACGCTGCGAAATTGTTTCTCGCGCAGAGTTATATGCCGAGGATGGGACTAGAAGAACTGTTGATGACTCGGGTTATCTACAAAATCTACAGTGCCTGTGTGAGCAGACACTTCCTTCCAGGAGGTATTCTGCAGATGATGGGCCTTCGCAATCATCAAACAGGAAGCGCAGAAAGCTAGAGGC
>Ga0307514_10002161_pt1 | contig 21124 bp, 22 predicted proteins | sample 16_EM_MG_FD_203088 | JGI IMG/M metagenome (GOLD analysis project Ga0307514, IMG submission 203088) | Populus trichocarpa ectomycorrhiza microbial communities from riparian zone in the Pacific Northwest, United States - 16_EM | ecosystem: Host-associated > Plants > Roots > Unclassified | place...
CGCGACGCGTTGAATTGACGCCGGGCGCGGAGTAATCCGCCACCGGGGTGTCTCTGACGGCTCTGACGGAGCGCGTCCACTCTGACGGAGCCATTCCGCCCGGACGGAAATATTTTTTGCTGATGTTTCGGCACATATCCTCAATCCTTTCAGGATGTTGCGATCGTTGAGGATGTGGAATAGTGTTAGCAACAGGTCCAGATTGCCGGGTCAGTGCCGGGTCCGGTTCCACCCGAACCCGGACTGTGGCAACGTGTCGTACCACACCAAAACCCGCGCCATTGGTAATGGGGCGGTTTTACCACCAAAAACCCGGCATTTCAAATTCACCATTTTGGCTCCAATTAAGTATTTGAGTTCTAATCGTATCACAACATGATCACTACGTAGATTGTGCAGTTTTAGTCGCTCTTTCACTTCCCGCTTTCAGATTTGCGATCCGACAAGTATTCGTTGAGTCGCGATCGAAAACCTGCCAATTTCGCTTCGAATCAGTCATTATTTCACAACCACTCAACAAATATCTGTCAGGTTGCTAATTGCAATGCAGAAGGTGAAAGAGGGGCAAAAGCTGAACAATTTACGTATTGACTATGTCATGATACGATCAAAACTCAAATACTTAATTGGAACCAAAGGAGTAGGAACCGTACATTTGGAACCATGGTCCGGTTCTAAGCTGGCCAAATACCTGCGGTTCTATGTCTGGTCCAGGTAACAAACCCGCCAAGACAAAGCGGGTCGGGTTTTTGGCCGGGTCTGGAACAGATCCGAATTGAACCGCTGGTCAAAACACGGACCGCTGGTGGGCTACCTGGACCCGTTGCTAACATTAATGTGGGACAAGGGAATGGATATTAATCTTGAAGACGAGACTTCTTATACTACCCAATACCAGGAAGCCTTTCTGAAGTATGTGGAGAACGAATACTGCGCTAAACATCAATGATTGCCGGTCACTAAACATCAATCCATACCGGACAACAATCTCGTCTCCTCCGCAATGATTTCTCGATCTGGTCAATCTTCTTATAATCCATACGATCTGTCCAGCGATGCTGAAGAATACTTAATGCCGAACAATGTGGCCAAAATGACACCCGGACGAAGCGATTGTACAGCACACTTATTGACAGCCACCAGGCTGTATTTCAATTCACCTCCTGAATTACCACAGAACTGGGGGCAAATTGATCCGAAACTTAATGATTACCACTCCGACCCAATGGAGATTAGTAGTACATTTTGGTTACCGGATATTACCGACCGGTGGTGGCAACAAGAAGAAACACACTCAAAGTACGCCAATCTCTCCAATGTTGTGCGAGACATATTCTCTATCATATATCACGGTGTGAGAGTGGAGGCCAGTTTTTCCTTTGAACGAGATGTGATCGGGTGGAGGCAGTCAAAAACCACAGGCGAGACCCTTTGCGAAAAGGTCGTAGTAAGGCAGTTCGCTGGAGCCAGTAACTGATTACTGGCCGGTGATGACCCTGAATTGGATCCAACCAGTGCTGATAATGACATGGAGATGAAGAGAGAGGCTGAGCAGAAGAAGTTGCACCGAATGGCGAAGGTCCACGACTTTTTGGAGATGTGGCAGGGCAGCCAAAATCTACGAGCTACACAGAAGGAGTCTCGCGCTCAAAACGAACAAATGACAGCCTTAGAATACATTTCAGATACCGAAGAGATCGTCAAAGCATCCTGGTCACTCTTCAAACATGGTGGTGCGGCTGTATTTAAATTGTCGGAAAAATCAGCTGTGCCACCAGCTTTGTCTGCAAAGGACCTCTCTGGAGGATGAACTCAAATCGTGAATGTTCGACGAATCAAACGAATTGACCGCCATCCTGCCGACAGTGATGTGGATAGTTCACCAGAAAGCAATTCAGACACTGAAAATTGGCTTAACTGGAATGGGGACCTGGATAATCCAAATGAAAGCGAGAACGACTGGGAGGCCGACAATGAATCCGATATGGAACTGGACGACGGCAGTGAGGATTCAGAAACCCTGGAGCAGAGGAATTGTAGTGCTGCACCGAATGTTGCCGGATTGATTCGGCCTATATGATGGACCTAGCAGAATGAAGAAAAGGCGTTGATGACGGTCAATCTAATGGAAACGAGAAAGAATAAGGGGATCAAGAAAAAGTAGGACAGAATTCGTCAATGAACTATCACCAAGTTCATTATATAGATTGACCGAGAATTTTATTAAGAGATATATTATGGGAGATTATTGAGAAGTTGGGTGAGAAAATTTGTTGATAAACGAAGGAATACTGGGCAATATGAACTATTTGGCAAGATGTATAAATTTCAACATTATGAGAGCGACCAGTGCTAGAATATTACTCGGCTTGGCTTCGCCATACAGCCATGTCCTGATCAGGCTGAAAGGCAACCACTAAGTTCAAATAATTAAAAATGCAATTATTAATGGTAGCAAATCGTGACTGGACAGTACATTAAAATGAGCCTCAACGGAGCGTCAACGATTTTTAGTCTTGTATGTACCGTAATTGAAAAGTGACCTGGCCGCTGCTTTCCATAACCAACGTACTGGCAGCCTTCTTTGTCAACACAATGAACAACATGGTTACTGCCCCATTCTGGAAATGAGAGTCAACGGAGTGTCAACGATTTTTAGTCTTGTATATACGGTCATTGAAAAGTGACCTGGCTGCTGCTTTCCATAACCAATGTACTGGCAACCTTTTTTGGCAAAACAATAAACAACACGGTCACTGCCCTATTCTGAAAATGAGCGTCAATGGAGTGTCAACAATTTTTGGCTGTGCATCATGTGTAACGTAAGTGGCGATTGGTTTAGAAACATACATACGTGAGATATTGACTGCGTTTAAAGGCAAAAACAATTGCAGCACGCTTCCTGCCCCATCCTGAAAATGACCATTAATGGAGTGTCAATAATTATTGGTCTTGCATCTTGGCTAATCTAAGTGTCGCAATGTGGTAATGATTCATCAACGATGTTGTGGCAGCCTTTTCATTAGAAACAGAGCATGACACATATGTTACCCCATCATGAAACTGAGCGTCAACGGAGTGTCAACAACATTTGGTCTTGCAAATTGTGTTTATCAAGGCTTTACGCGGACGAATGAGCTCATAACAGAATTATTGACTACCTTTATAGCCAAAAATACAATGTATAACAGGAAAAATACGGATTTCAAATTAATCAAGATTGCAAGCTGCACAGCATGCAAACACGTATCATTGGTTGTCGAAAACATGATTTTGGTAAGATATGATAAATAAACTGCAAAAACAAGAGCCTTATATGAATCGATAGATGGACCTGCTAGGCGACCCACTGACAACCCGCCCAATTCAGATGGGTTGGGAGTTTACCGTCGAACTGTACCCTTGTTAACAGTTTGGGTGTATTGACAACCCGGACCGTCGATTTGTCACTGGTTCGGTTCTGACCCGGATCTGGACCCGAAGTGATGGTCCGGAACCTTTGCTAACACTATTTGGGGGGTCACAAATATCACTCGATAATGATGTCAGGTGGCGAAACAATATGGTTCATCAATTATAAGCCAGCACTATCGCCACACCAATGACCATCAGGCACATGTCCTTCAACTAAATCATCACCACCCACCCTCAAGCGTTGTCATAGTGGTAGTGGTGTGTTAATACAATGTACACACCCATCGCTATATTCTGTATGGATGAAGATAATGAATGACACCAGCCATCACTACCTCCACGTGATGTCACCTTCGATTGGCATTAGTTAGGGCCAGGAGAATAGGAACATTTATGTGCGATACGAGGGAAGGCTGTTGAATGGTACAATGAGGAAGATGGTCTGGAAGACAACAGTCTGATGGATACCAATCAGTCAGGAGATGTATATCAGAAAGTTACTGTTGGTCCGGAGAGACAGGAGGATTGGAAGGGTACCATTTGCTCGGAGAATGTTCAGGCCGACTGGTTATCAAGGCAAGTGGATTGGGGGAGGATGGAATGGTAGTAATTTATCTAGAGAAGAGCGTAGTTAGAATTAGCAGTTAGAGGCAGAAGAAAGAGGTATAAAGACCTCCCAATTCTCCACTGGTATAGAGGGCAACCTTCCCACGACGGAGAACAAGCCTTAACAATATATTCGGATTGGAAAGCTATTCTACATTTTGTTCTATTCTGATTACTTTCTGCACCTGAGTGAAGCTTCGAAGTGAACCATCTGTTAGTCCTTGTATCAGTCCAATATCAAGTCCAATAGCGAGACAAGATAACGGGATACTTACAAGGGATACTTCTAGTTGAGTGTATCTTGGAGTCGATTTCTCCCGCGTTACAGTGTGGTATTTGGTAGAGAAACCAGGTGGTGCAGTCAACTTTTTTCCTTCACACAAATTAAGTCACAGATGTCATGAGATTATCTTTACATGTTCAAGCACAGCGAAATGGCTGCCAGGACTTGATATCATATCTGGAAGTGTGCCCCCCTTTTGGTACCCTCCAAGCACTTGAAAGCCAGGGGTAAGGTATACCTGGGAGTTGAGCTGGAGTTGATCTATCTGGGTACCTCCAAAGGGTGGCAAAGCTGCCACCGTAACTTGTATATGCTAATCAGGGCATTAGCAATGCCAGCATATTTCAGCAGTGATCACCAATACAGTGTGTATTGGATGAAATCTCAGTTATCTGTATCTCACCACAAGAGCTCGACTGATTATAATTTTAATATATCACAGCTTTAGACTACTTATAGAGCTTTATAGTGCGAGACACTGCTTGTACAGTTATACTAACCTTTGTGTAGGGTATGAAGACTGTGCTGACATTTCCAAGCAGAAGATACTGTGATAAATCATGTATTCCTACTTCGATGAGGTTCGGTATTGGGGGTCAGTTTCCAAATGTTTCACTGTTTGCGACCAATGGCTAGTTCGTAAATGGACCAGAAATGTCGCGAACTGTTCTCAGCAGTTTGGGAATGGGTGCGGTTGCTGATAGGGTGGAACATAAAGGTTCGGTCACATGGACAGAACTATTTCGATTTGTGAACTGCCATCGCCAGTTACAGTCCATCTGATGAACTGGTGAGCCGTTGCGAATTATCTCCCATCCCTGACCACACTTGGCTATTCTACATACACAATCCTTCATCAAGCCACTATCCCACCCAAAGAACCCTACACTGAATAAGCGCAGTATTATCCATAAGTTAGGGTGAAACAATACTTACTCAGTATATATTCATGGTCCCCTCTTTCCTCAACTCACCCAATCCGGTACTAAGTCTCAGTGGTTTCAAGGGACATCAAAAGTCCAAAGGCATGTAATTAAAGAAATAGAAGTGGCGATTGATTGTGGTCATTGTTGATAACTCTCCAGACGAAAACTTCTCAGGGCTGTTAAATTGCAACCCATCTGTGCCCAGGTTGCCATCTGGACTACTCCAGGTTGTGAGTTGTCATGGGTGGTTTACCGTATGGAATATACATATCTAAACAGAGCTCATTAGGATAACTGTTTTCATGCATACTAGCCTAGATTTACTCAGATTGCATTCATGTTTGTAACAGGGTTGAAAACCCAACACAAGTAACGGAAACAACAAGAGAAAAGTCTCGGCGAAACAGAAAATTGGGCAGTAAGTCGACAAGAACAATAGGAATCGAAAAATGGACGGCGGTAATCGACTCTGGATATCCAATTGACCCCGGAGTGAGCTTCCCAGCACCGGCGCGACTGCTGTAGGACGGTGCGCACAGGAACCCACACAATTGAGCAGCATCACCGGAAGGCTTGGCAAAAAACGCGACTGACCCGACACATTGACAAATCAGCAAGCAATGACAAGGACTTACCTGGAAGAGGCGTGCTTCACAGAAGTGATAATGGAAGTCAGAGGGAGCGAGAGAAGCGGTATAGATGCGCGAGCAGCGGCAGACGGGAGGCGCGGTCTGGACGCGGGAGAAGCGGCAGACTAGAGTAGCAACATGCCTATGGATATGGCAATGGAGATGGCGACAGCTGTTACATGCATTGCCATGGTGACTGTGTGCGAAGACACACTTGAGCCGATGAGAAGAAATGAGAACGGAAAGCAGAGAAGGAGGAGTGATGTCCAAGCGACTGCCTGGGCCCTCAGGGACCGGAGGAGCTGTATGGAGCGCACGGCTCAACAGCAAGCCTGCAAACAAGCACAGCTACACCGAACCATCATAACAATGGCAAACATGCTGGAGTTGCACATGCACTGCAGAAAGCGCAGTCGCAAGGGATGAAAATGTGGTTGGAGGAGAAAGAGGAAAAGCGGGACGCATACCACCTGGATGATGGACTGTGGGGCAAGGACATCACGCAAATGGTCGTAAGAGTGGTGGCTGCTATGAAACGGGTCCACAGTGAGAAGAGAAATGCAGACACTGGCGGTGGCAGCCTAGAGGCTGCGATACATGCAGACCTGACGCAGACAGGTGGACCGAAGAAGCCGGAGAAGCGCCACAGCTACAGCCTGGAATGCAGCTCAATTTAATGCCTATGCCGAAACTGAATTCAAACCCAGACCCAATCCCAAAGCCTAATGCAGCACCGGCACTGGGACCAACACTGTCACCCATGCCGAGAGCCACATCTGCGGCAAATGGGGCAACGACATCAGTGCCGACACCAACTAGACGATGGGAGAAGGTCCCATCACAAAACGAATGAAGCCGGCCAGCCCACCCTCAGCCCCGACGACAAACTTGAGCATAGCAGACAGACCCCCAATCCTAATGGGAGACGAGAGTGGGCCACTCCCCAATAAGATGGACCAAGAAATTGCATCAGCCATCAACAGAGTGCATGTCCACTGGCAGGCCCCGACTCAAATTAGGATCATGAATGCGAGGAGGAATGCAACGGGCCCAATCACAGCAATCACGCACTAGAATGCAACAGCGGAGATGGCTATGTGATACTGCAACATCATCATCAAGGCAGCAAGGACTGTCGACTGAGGAGTCATGAATGCCGAAGCAAACGAGACCTGGGAAAGGCTAAAGATCCATTAAGGCACAGAAGGCCTGCTGAAGATGCGAAAGGAATTTGATGCGGAGAACGAGGGGATAGCGATCCCCACCCAGTTACCATGGCTGCGAAACCCCCGCACCGTCAGGGAGAGGAGGCAGAACTGAGAAATCGCTGTGTCATCGGTAGTATTTGTTGTTGTGGGAAGCAGGCTGGCACAATTTTTAATCAAGAAAGGCATCAGGGCGGGTGGAAGGTGTTACACAGTCGAGGTGTTCACGAATGCGGGCCCTCAGAGAAGGTGAGAGCTCTGCTGTGAATGGGGCCACATTGACAACAAGTGCGGCAACAAGCCCAAGTGTGGCTACTGCTCAGGAAATCACTGTACAAACGACCACAAGTGCAATGTAGCGGGGTGTACAGCACAGCAGGGATCACTCTGCAGCCACACGCTGGAAAAGTGCCCCAATTGCAAAGGAAATCATGTTGCGTTCAGCAGCAGGTGCGCGAAGAAGAGTGAAGTTGCCAATGTGGCGTGTCAGAGCAGCATAATGGGAACAGCAGGACGGGCTCCCATGAGTGAAGCTATGCACACGGCAACGGGGACAAACAATGTGGTGCTTGGTCGTAGACCTAGGTAAGGAGCAGAAGCAGATGGGGGAAGCGAAGAACAGGAGATAGCTGCGGTGGAGGAAGAGGAGGCAGTGGGGGAGGCGAGAGACGTTGTGATGACTGAGACCGAGACTGCGACTACAGCCGTGACTGAAAATGAAACTGAAGCTGGAGCCCTGACTACCAATCATTAGAGTGATCCAGCACAACTGCGCAAGGTCATACCAGTGGACCATTGCGGCGCTGGAGACGGAAGTCGAACACAGGGCGTATGCAGTATGCATGCAAGAGCCACTCAGAGAAAAAGCGAGCTATTCTGATGAGCCATTCGGCATACAAAATAAGAGAATTAAAAAGCGTTTGAATGGCCATACGGAGAGGGAGCGGCTTGGTGGATGATGAGCGGATGGATTTAAGCAGAGATGGGAATGAGGATGTCATTTCTACTGATGTCAGGAGGAGAGGAGATACGATAACGAGGATCGTCAACGTTTATGACCAAAGGAACACGCAATCGGGAGAGAGACCAGGCGAAAACTGCACTGGCAGAGTGTAATTCGGCAGGGGAGCACTGTCCTCGCTGGAGAATATAATGCCCATAGCATACCATGGGACCCAAGATGCCAAGGGCAGCGGGATGCTGCATTCTGGGAAGATGTGATTGGCGAAAATGGACTGGAAATTGGAACTGATGATGGTGATGTCACCAACCACTGGACAAGAGAAGGTCATAGAGGTGAGTCGGTCATCGACCTGAGGCTGGAGAATTGACCAATAACACAATGGTTCATACTGGCCGATGACCACACCACAGGATCCGACCAAGAGGTTATAGAGTGGGAGGTGGAAGTAGATAGGCAGAAGGAGGCGGGCAACAAAAGCATAGTAGGGTGGATCTTACCTGCAATGACGGAGGAGGACGCGAAGGCAGCGGAGAAGTACTGAATAGAGCTAGCGAAAGAGAGAGCTCCCTTCGACGTGGAATGCACAGCAGACATGGTGGAGCAAGAGGCCGCATGGTGTCAAGATGCAATGGGCCACGCTATCGACGCCACGGCAAAGAAGATCAGGATCCGCGCCAAATCAAAGACGTGGTGGAACGCCGACATCAGGGAAAGAAATAAGGTGGTCAGAAGGGACAAAAGGACGACACGGAACTGCGAAGGGGCCACCTGGGCGAAGGCACAACTCCAGAAGTCGATTCGACAGTCCAAGAGGACAAAGTAGAGCGCGTCCTTTCAAACCATGAGGGGGGCCGAGGTATGAAGAGCAGTACGATAGACGCCAAATTAAAAGGTGGTGGAACAACGAAATCAGGGACAGAAGGAAGGCGGTCGGAATGGAAAAATGGAGGACACAGAACTCCGAAGGGGCTGCCAGGGCGAAGGCACAACTCCAGAAGTCGATTCAAAAGTCCAAGAGGAAAATATGCAGCAAGTACTTTCAAAACATGAGGGGGGCCGAGGTGTGGAGAGCAGCACGATACACGAACCCTCAGGGAGGCACGACAGTGGAGGCCTAAACAGACAGAGAAGACAAGTAAGCAAACACATCAGTCCAGAAGGAGGAGATGCTGGGGTGCGAGTCTTTCGCTCCGGATGACGACGACCAGTACTATGAACTACCTCCTGCAGGAAAGGCACACACACGCATCACAGAGCAAACAGTTGAACGAGCCCTATTTTCTTAAGCGGTAAAAAAGGCACCGGGGCTGGACAAGCTGTCTTTCGGTGGCAAAGGACTGCTTTGGAAGGAGGACATAGAGTGGATCATGAGGCTGATGAAGACGACTGATCGCACGGGAAGGCATCCAGTGGTATGGAAGTGGGCTAGCGGTGTGGTGATTCGCAAGCTGTGCATTGACGACTACACACAGCTGAAGGCCTATCGCTCCATATCACTGTTGAGCTGCATGGGAAAAGTAGTTGAAAAAGTAGTCGCTGGGATGCTGTCAGATGAAGCAGAAAGAAGAGGGCTATTGAGCAACGGAAAATTCTGAAGCAGAAGAGGATGGTCAGCCATCGATGCAGCGGCCATCATGGTGTACAGAACTTATCCAGCCTGGAGAAACGGCCACATAACAGGTGTGCTTCTCATGGACATCAAAGCAGCCTTCCCAAGCGTGGCAAAAGGAAGGCTAGTCAACTTAATGAAAGTCAGGCAAATGGATGGAGACCTTATACGATGGATGGAGTGCGTTCTCATGGAAAGAACGCTGGAGATGATAATCGAGGGCAACGGCATGGAGAGACACCCGGTGGAAGCTGGGCTCCCACAGGGCTCACCAGTGTCACCGATCCTCTTTGTAATCTTCACCTCAGAACTCATCAAATGGGTTGAATGGTATGTATCAGAAGCCGAAGGGCTGTCCTTTGTAGACGACCTCGGCTGGGTGGCGACTGGAAGCGATGTCGACCATGTTGTCTCAATACTCGAGGGATGCGCAGCAATAAGCATCGAGTGGGCAAGTTGACAAAGGCTACTGTTTGACACTGCCAAGATGGAGGCGGCACTATTCACACACAGACTAGGCCACAGGAAACACCTCCGGCCAAAACTCACAGCAACGATAAGAGTCAGCAGCGGGTTCATACTATTCAATACACAGGCGATATGTTGGCTGGGCATCTGGATGGACCCACATCTAACGTTCAAGAAGCAGCACAACCGATGCATGAAGAAAGCCAGAGCAGCAGAAGCTAGACTCCGAACCCCTACCATGACATATGGCATTGTTCCTGAGGGCGTAAGGGCCGTCCAAGTGGGTTGCATCCAAGTGGTCGCACTGTATGAGAGTGAGCTCTTGTGGAATCCCCAAGAAGTAGTCAGGCGAGTTGACCTCCAACTACTCCTCAATTGACAAGCCGGGTCCATTTTGGGCGTGCTTCCCACAGCTCTACGGGGTGCACTAATGACAGAGTCAGGGTGTACACCCATGCCTCTGATCTTATACTCCAGATAGCAGCAATTCGCAGCGAGACTAGTAGACGCATGCAGCACCATGTGGAAAGAGTTACAACGAAACCCCTCTTCCGGTGCACCGATATGCACAGTAGTCAAGGAACAACATGAGCACAGTCAAATAACCAAAGGCTTGATGTGGCCGGCCCCGGGCGAACAATCAGTAGTCAGGACCATCTCACTGGACGACACCTCCACTGCCAAGAGAACCGCGCAATGCTGGGCGACCAAGAAAGAAGCCAAAATCTGCGCAGGGGTATGGATGTGGTGGACAGATGGATCTCGCTCAGATGATGGCCGAGTGGGAGCTGCAGCAGTGTGCAAACATGGAAATCAATGTAGGTCCTGCCACAGCTTTCTGGGCACTGGGTACCTGGAGGGTTGCGATGCTGAGCAGTTGGCAATTGGACTCGCGCTTGATGTGACGATCGAGAAGAGAGAAACTTTGCATAGGCACTGTGTGAAGACGGTGACAATCTTTAGCGACTCGCAAACCACAATTCGACAAGTGGCACAGCTAGTGCCGGGCCCTGGTCTGTGAAAAGTGAGGCGGATCAATCAGAGAGATCATGCGCTCCTTGCCCATGGCATCGGAGCCGAGGTCCACTGTGTCCCGGGATACTCCGGCATTCATGGAAACGAAGAGGCGGAACCTCAACCAAACCTGCTCCGAGAAGCCAGTGGAGACATAGTGATAGAGCGGCTATACACCTCGGCCTCGAACAGAGCTAGATAAATCTCTGAGGGGAGGTCAGCGGCCAAGGCAAAGTGGGAGGCCGACAAGTGCAGCAAGCACTTCAGCTACAGACTCACGGGCAAGATGGGGACCAAGAAACCTGTTCCAATGACAAGTGTAAAGTCGCTGGCTACCAGGTTCTACTGACTAAAGTGCAGGCATGCACATACTGGAGTCTACCTAAAATGGTTCGGCCACCGAGTGGACAACAAATGCTCGTGGTGTGGCGGCGAAAGCAGGATGGCGGCCCAGATGCGGGAACATCTCTTCCGCCACTGCAGCCAGTGGAAATCCCAGCAACAGACATTATGGAAGGCAGTGGGAAAAGCGACGAGGTGGAAAGCAGGCAGATGCAGACACTTGCAGATCTCTGATCTGTTTTCCGTGGAAGAGTGCGACCAAGCGGTGAAGGACTTCCTGGCAGCTACTGAAGTCGGAAAGTTCCCGCCCAAATGAATGACTGTACGGAGCAGGCGCAGAGGCTGGCTCAGGTGCGGGGAGCGGCGGCAGTGGGCATATATCTTGTCTTTTCTTTTCTGGTTTGGTCTATCTTTTAGTTTTTCATTTGTCAGCGGGGGGGGTGCTCCGCCATCTAGCCGGCTCGCCTGGAGGCGGAGGGGATATTGGGTCCTGTCATACTCTAATTAGAGTGCATACAGTATGAATAAAACAAACAGAAAAAACCCAGCACAAGTTGTCACGTCAAGTGCAACTTTAAATACCAAGGATTAATATATTTCACATGCTGCCAAGTTTTCACTTCCACCTGCTACTTCCAATTTTCTCTCTCACCACGTCATCACTCTACCAAATAATGAAAGGTGGCATTCCAAATCCCATTCTTCCCACTTTCAAATTCCCACACCCACACATTCTCTCCCTAATAAATTAACCAACTAGCTTAAGTACAGTCCTACAATACCATAGTTGCGACCGAGCGAATCTTTTTTGGTGTGGTTTGTTAGTATTTGGTTGTTGGTAGTCGCAGTTGATTTTTGAGCTTTGGTACTAATAGGCTGCTGCCGAGTGATGACTAAAATCTGTGTTGTAATTTTCAGGAATTGTACATGGCACACGATGATTACTTCAAGAAATCCATGTCGTCAGTGCAATTCTCCATTGTTCATTGGTTGTGGGGTTCGGCTTGGCCACTGGTTTCCCGCTTTTCCCACTTTAAAGGAAAGGATCGTACATTTGGGAATCGTCTAGTACATTGATCTGCAAACGGAAGCTGCAGCTCTCGTCTAACACAAACGTGAACTCGAGGATCTCGATTCCAGTGCCCTTCACAAACTAACGACATTTCATACCCGCTGGCAATCGCATCTATACAAAAAACCTGTAAGGCACTAAGAATTCTTTGGCCTTGTTCGGCTATGGATGTGCTGAAACAGATACCTTAAAAATGGCCACCTACGCTGGCCTTGCACTAGCTATCTTCAACCAACTGACACCAATAACGCGCCTACTCTACCGAACAATCTCAGATGAGCGGGACTTTGGAAGCGATGCTACTGCACTCCGGATACGGATGGACGACGAACAACTCCGACTCCGAGCGCTACAGCAACTACAATTTACATCGTCACCCGTGGCTACAACTCCCAGTGGCTGTTTATTCGATCAATTCGAAGCGGAATGGCAATTTACGATTCTAGAAATGCAGAGGCAATTAAGGAAGCAGTTGTCCGACTATCTTCCCCTTCAGATCGAGTACAAGATTTCCAGATCCGAACAGCCTCTCGACCCCTCCGACGCCACGGTCGAGGCATTGAGCAATGACTTTGTGAACCAGAGCACACTGGAGGAAAAATTCCACAGATCGACGTCCAAATTTCGCAAGTTCAAATTCGCACTACGAGACAAGAAAAGGGCATCGAAGATTGTGCAAGACTTCACCGAGTGGAATGACAGAGTCCAACGAAACCTTGAGCTGATCCTGCTACGAGTGAAGCTTCTGGGAAACCCGCTTGGCCTCAGAACTTTGCAATCGGACAACAATGCGGTTGTACTCGGACTCTCACAAAAAGCGGGACTGCAACAGATATTGATGGATAAGGACTCGATAAAAGACATGCGACTACCCCGAGACGCTATTGTTCTTGCAAATGAAAAGTTAGCATACATGGATGTCACGGTGTTAAAGAGCAAGCCGGAACGAAAGCTGGTCGAATACCAGAGGTTTGCACCTGTGGATGGGAAGGCGCACAAGACCGATGTCGAAAGTATGAACCAGTTGGCAGCACTTCTTAAGGAGGCAACCCGCACTGAATTCCGCGCTTTTCGATGTGCTGGTTTCTTCGAAGATGTCGGATACAACCAATGGGTATTCTCTTCGATATTCCGAGCGGGGTATCGATGGCCGGGGTATTCTCACTTCTGGACTCATACAAAACGCAAAAGCCAACGTTGGGAGAACGCTTCAAGCTTTGTCACGATCTCAGCAGTACACTTGCAGCGTTCCATGTTGTCGGGTGGCTCCACAAGAGCCTGCGCAGCGACGTTATCCTCTTCTTCAATCATCGCACTTCAAATACAACTCCCGAATCGACGAAATACGAACCATCGATTTTTGGCTTTGAATACGCCCGTCCAACGGCCAAAATTACTAGCGGATATTATGATGACATTCCCGAGCGCAATATTTACAGACATCCACTAAGGCAAGGCAAGCCGCAAACTACGTTCCAGCGAATTCACGATATCTATGCTCTGGGAGTGCTGCTGCTTGAGATTGGATTATTGACACCGGTAAAGGCATTAATCGGAACGTCGGGCATGAGTTTAGAGCCAGATGCGATTGCGCGGAGGCTATCGCAGCATGCTGAAGTCAATTTACCGGTCAAGGTTGGGAATAGGTTCCGTGATGTTACAATGAGATGTTTATCTGGGAACTTTGGGATGGAGGAAGATGAGACCAGACTGCAGGAGGCGTTTTCTAAGTATGTTGTCGATGTGTTGGGCTCTGTGGCAGCAAATCTATGATGGTCTTATTCCAGGAAAGAATTACTGTTTCTTGTATATCCTGATCTCTGAGTCAGGGGGGTCGATTACTTCGTGTTATGAAAGAAAGTTTGGATAAGTGTTGGTGGAGTGAATGAGTGCATTGTAACAGTCTTTGAATCGTTCAGTTTGGGGACATGTGCGACAGTGCGAGGTTACAGTCATGCACTTGTAATTGGGTTTTCTTAATGATGAGGCACTACGATTGGGTTATGTGTTGATAAAATTAAAACATGATTTTTTCTTGAGCGATGTACCAAGAGACATACGAGGCGGACGTGGGTGTGGTTGGTTGTATTTCGTTTTGCTCTCCATATTTTGTTGCCAGGTGACATTGCTCAGATTAGATGGGCTATGATTAGATCGTTTTGAGTAGACTGGTATTCTAGCTTTGAATAATGCCAAGAGCGCAGAATATGATCTCACTTTAGCCCCGCTCTCCGCCGCCTGAGCTTTCATACTGAAGCCACCACACTTAACTGAACAACCCGAAACGTAAGAGACTATGCTTCTAAGTTACTCTTAGGCTAATCGACTCAAGGTTTGACAGCAAAATGGATTCTCCCCTAGCAATGTTTGGTATCTCGCCGGTTGCCGACCTATTTACCCCACAGGGAGATGTCCCCGCACTTCCCCTAAAAAGCCCTAAAGAAGAGCCTGATCTCTCCGAGGACCAACAACTTGCACCAGTATCAGAGTTTCTTATTAATGTGACTCGGCAAGGTCTTCCTCGAATCGACCTACGTACCTTCATGCGTCAGGGAACAATTGCTGAAGGGGGCACCTTCCGGGTTAACAAGTACGCTAAGGATTTCGATGCTTCTAGTCCTTGTTGCTTTGTGGTCAAGAAGACGAAATTTACTCTCCCTCAGGATCCCACCCGCAGTGACCCTGGTCTCCTTGGGAGACTAGGGACATTCTTGAGGGAGATCAGTGTAGCTACTATAGCCGAACTACGATCACATGAAAATATTCTCAAGGTCTTAGGGTGGGATTGGTTAGAGGCGGAGGAAAGCTATGGGAGTTATTCGCCTGGACTTGTCATGGAATTTGCCGAACTGGGAACACTTGATAAGTACCTTTTGGAAAGGAAGCCCGAGGCTGATGAAAGACTACGATTCATCACACAGGTGTGTACTGGACACGAGGCCTTACATCTTGCTGGAGTGGTACACGGTGATATAAAACAAGAAAATGTTCTTCTGTGTCGAGACCCGAGCGGTAAGGCAGTTGCCAAGATTTCTGATTTTGGAAATTCCATATTTGAGAACACAGCGGTAGGGACCTACCGTTGTACTCCGCAGTATGCGGCCCCAGAACTCTTGGGAGACCGAGAAGTACCACGTGATAAGTATAAATTATGTGATATCTTTTCTTATGGACTGCTAGTTTTAGAGGTTGTTTTGGGTGGCCGGCCATACTACGAGGAAATATATTATTTTATTGCGTCCGCAAAAGGCAATGATGAGATTCCTGCGCGGCCCGGAGATTCGCCAGGCAGTTTTCGGGGTATAATTGACACAAGCATGAGCAATTGTCGTGAATTTGCGACCCAGTGTGCAAAAATTCGGCTGGCCTCGAAGTGGAGTTGACATAACTCGATTGACGACACTATTTCTCCAGACGCTAGAAGAGGACCCAGAAATACGAGTGCAAACCATTTCGGCGGTGAAGTGAATACTTTATGCGGAGAGTGGCGGCCCAATCCCGAGGTGAGCGACTGCTCTATATACAGATTTCATAGCTTCTGACAGATACTAGGCTCGAAGTAGCGAAGGCGACCCCAGGTCCACAGATTGACGATGCAAGACTTTCCTGGGAACAACGAGCGGAAGAACCGGACGTGAGTTTCTTTCGGAAGCATGGCCGCAAGCACTAAACGCTGGTAGATGTTTTTATACGACTCGACAAATACAGGCACATATCCTAATGATCTTGAGCATAGATCTGTGAAACAACTCCTGTCCAGGATCGAGAAGGCCGAAAACAAGACACCCGGAAGAGATGCATTTATTTTGGCCAGGCATTACTTGACAACGATTCCACCAGTCCAGACGATCCCGGTCCGCGGTAGGGCTCAGTCCAGTCCGGTCTAATGGGAAGGTCGGACTGGACTGATCCACAGACTGGCAGTCTTGGACTGGACGGGCTTGGTCTGGACCGATCCATTTACGCATATAATTTGACATTACTTTTTAGCCAAGTACTACCGAAAACATGATTCATCCTCACTTTTTATCACCACTCACCCCCGAATACCCACTCTGATCGAAATTATACCACTTCTGTCTGTATATTCGGCTCCATCGAGATATATTTTCCCCATTAAAAGACTAATAACCGGGAAAGTATACCCTAACCCTGGACACCGTGAAGGATCGGTCCGGACCAAGCCCAGTCCAGTCTGTCAGCATCTGGGATCGGTCCGATCCCAGTCCAAAAATTTCTTGGACTGGACCTGGACTGGACTGGACGGTTCCGGTCTGGACTGATCCATTGCTGGACTGGTGGAATCATTGTTACTTGAACGGCTTCGGCGAGTCACTCTCGCACCCGTCAGATGTTGGGGAGTGGCCCCGTAGTGTAGTGGTTTGGTCTTGCCACCACTATGCTCATTGTTACGGGTTCGAATCCCGGCGCCACTCCTCTACCCGAGCAGACTCCTTGTGTCAAGTTGATGTCGCACCACGAGTTCCCTGTGTCAAACTCACCACAGGTTGAACATACGAATAATTAGTAATGGGGGTGGGCTTGGTGGGTCAGTGGCCTTAGTGCCCTCCATTGGGTAGCGGGAAGTGGGAGGAAACAACTTTGCCTGAGTCAGAAGTAGGTGTTATGTGAGCTAGTTTGGCCGTAATTTAGCCGATGGATGGACAGGAAGTTTCCGATGGACAGGGATAAAAATGTTAATTAAATGCCATGACCACCAGTGGTCGGCCGGCTTATGGTAACTTAGCTGGGCACCCCTTCGGGGTGAATGCAAAATGATTACAAACAAACAAACAAACCCGTCAGATGTTGAGGAAGGCCTCAAGTGGCTCGAAGAATCTGCAAAACACGGCCACGATGGCGCTCACCTTGTCGGACAGCGCATTTTCGAAGCGAACGGCAAAAGTCTTTCTCAGACATTCTCTACGCCATCCTGGTACCCCCATGAGTGCCGGGTAGAAAGCGAGAGTAGCTTCTATATAACTGTACTCCGAAACTACCAGCGCCAAACCAAAACAAAAGTGTACCCTCAGGTTAATCGATTCCGTGGAGAGCCTCTCACTCACTGTAAACGATGCTGATCAGATAAGTCGGTGGCTTGCTGACGACTGCTCCAATGTGAATTCGCTAGAATTCGAGCTTGTCTGCAATCCCCAGAGACCGAGTCTAGCTACTTTGTTGCATATTGCATCTTATGCTGGGGATCCTGCACTCGTGCGCTGACTCATTGATAAGGGTGCGGACGTTAATGTTCTGGATACCCGGAGGCAGACTCCATTACTCTGTGCTAGCATGGCAGGGTCGAGTGACATCATTGGCCTCCTGCTATCCCACGGTGCAAATCCGACAATGTGTGACGAGATCGGTGCAACACCCCTTCACTGGATCATCGTGTTCGAAGATCATATCATGCCACAAATTGCTACGATGCTCACACTGGCGGATGCTGAGACATGCTTCATGAAGAGTACAATGAATTACTATCCGATTGAGTCCTTGTGTCTTCGATTGGAGGGGACTCCTCTGCACTGGGCCATAATGGCACGTTCAATAAATGCAATCAAGCAGTTATTGATCCTTGGTGCATCGCCGGTTCAGAACCTTCGGGACCCAGAAGGTCACTGTCGATTACGGAGCTTTATCACTGGCATGTGGCCTTCTACTCTATGAGATTGTTCCACTCTTCTTGACGTACCAGCGGATGCGCGAACCTTCGGAAGTGTCGCCATATGTTTTTCTTGGAACATCTCTTGAACAATTTCGAGGGTGGATTATGCATGGACGGGAAAATTATAGTGACGCTGCTGTCAAAACTATCGAGGTGTTAATAGATGCAGGATACCTTATAGACGAGCCGGATGACTTGGGATTCACGCCGCTGAAGCATGCAATCTTAAATAGTTACGTCGGGGTAGTGACGGCATTGCTGAGATGCGGGGTGGATGTAAACTTTTGCATGTCGGACGGTTCCTCCGCCCTGTTTTCTGTATTTGAAGGGAATGATTCTTCTCTAAAGCACAGAGAGATGCAAATCCTGGATATGCTTTCGCAAGCGGGGGCTGATACTAACGCGCAGTCAGAGGATGGCCAAACACCGCTTCACAATGCCATTCTATTGGACTGCGACGACCAAGTCATCTCGATGCTACTCGACTATGACATCGATTGCACAATCCGAGATGGAAAGGGTCGGTCATACCTTCATTACCTTGCGAAAAGTGATAATGATATACGGACGAGACTTTGGACTGGTTTACCCTCAAAAAGTCCGACCTTGATGAAGAAGATGACAAAGGACCAGTGTTCCGAAGCGGCCCGGCCGGCCGCCGACCGGACTTCAGATTTGCAGTCCGGCCAGATAAAGTCCTTGATCCTAGAGGCCGCCCAAAGCCTGGGCAGAAAAAGATCAACCTGTCGGGAGCCTGACCGGACTGCAGATATCTGACGGCTTTGGCCTGACCCGCATAAGCCTGCAGATACCTGCATATACCTGCAGATATCTGACGGCTTTTGACTGGCCTACATTTATCTGCATATACCTGCATATACCTGCATATACCTGTAGATATCTGATGGCTTTTGACTGGCCTACATTCCTCTGCATATAATCTGCATAAACTGGCAGATATCTGGCGGCTTTCACCTAGTCTGCATTAACCTGCTGCCAGCTGCTTCATTAATTTGGCATGTATTCTAAACGTTGTGTATGCCCAGAATCGAATATTTAATGCATGCGTAATCTCTGTAGAGCAATTCTCTTCACCACCTCTATCAGTTTCACCAGCTCTATCAGCTTCACCAGGTCTGTGTCTATCCACTTCATCAGTACTTTCGGCTTCACACATTCTATTTTACACACAGTATTGATTGAAGCTATTTTGATATCAACACTTTCCTTTTGCCATCCATTCAATGTCTTTCACAAGCATTCATTCTGATTATCCAGACCCTGCTGCTATGGATATCGATTTCCCATTTGATGATACTGACAGTAGTATTCTCAGTTCTGCACCAAGTGGCTTACTGAATCCAACTGTCCAAAGCACACCAGATGAAATAGGTATGACCTGTTCTTAAACTCCAATTACTGCTAACAATTCTATGGATCCAACACTTCTTGATATTCCTGATGCATTCAAACCAAAAGAATAGTGCCACACAGGCTACTACTGGATGATGACTTGTAATGGAGAAGAATTTTTGGATTCTGCAGGAAAGTCCAGATGGCGATGCGCTTGATGTAAGAGATACATGCCCCTCAGTATGATTGTGAAGATTAGCTTTGCTAATGACAGATCCCAGGTCCACATCACCATACACTGACCTATACAGATGGATCAACCAAACATATGAATAATCAGCTTGCCCAGGTTTATGGAATTATAAAAGCGGAACCCTTTGGCTCTTCGTGTGCACTTGGACTGACCTCTGCCTCCACCTTGCCACTCAGACTGGCATTTGCCTGGGGGGTACAATAAATGCACTTCAATTTGGATCTTTTCAAAGCTAGTTTGATTCAATGGGTCTATATTAATAATATTCACTTCCGAGTTGTTGAACAACCTACATTTCATCTTATACTTGGATATCTTATGGCATGTGTTAGTTTGTCCTTTCTAAGTCTGGACCTTTGTACTGGACGGGCATTCAAATATTGATATTTATTGTAATTATAGAGTTCCTCTTATACAGCAATTCCGAAGACACTGCCACATGCTGGAGAGCCTATTCGGAATAGGATCCTTGCTTGATTTTCTGAATCTCAAGTCTTTGTAAAGTCCCAGTTCAAGGACCCAAGATGTGACTACTTGGTTCATTTCAGCTTCGACCTTTGGACATCTCCAAATCACCGAGCATTTTTTGGCTTAGTTGCACATTGGGAAGACTGTTATGGGCATATACGGTCTGCATTACTTGGCATGGAACGATTTCTTGGACTGCATACTGGGGAAAATCAAGCTGGAATGATATGAAGAATTCTTGAACACTACAAATTGACTCACCATGTCGGACTATTTACAACTGACAATGCTTCCAATAATGACAGTGCAATGAAAGAGCTTGGACATATTTTTGAATGCCACAGCATACCTTTTGATCTAGTAAAGTCCTGGGTACAATGCTTTGGACATGTTATCAACTTGGTTGTAAAGGCCTTTCTGTGGGGAAATGATACCTCAGTTCTGGAATCAACAATGCAAGAAACAACACAGCAGTGGGATACCAACGAGCTTCATCTGTGGTGTAAACGGGGAGCACTGGGAAAGCTTCAAAATATTTGTACTTGGATTTTACGCTCACCTCAACGAAGAGAGAAATTTGAAGATCGAGCCCATACACTCCATCCAGACGTATCTGCTGTAACCCCATTAGTAGGATATATTACCCGATTATGGATGCTGATTGCTGAATGATTGTCCCAGGCAATGGCTTCCTTTTGTTGTTGGCTTGACGAGGTAGTTTGTTTATTAATATGATGATTTATGACCATTGGCCGCCAGATATCTGCAGTCTGGTCATATCTTTGTCTACCATATCTGTGACCGGTCTGGGTCGGTAATCTGCTGGCCGCCCATTTTGTAGTCCGGTTCA
>Ga0307514_10002162_pt1 | contig 21123 bp, 18 predicted proteins | sample 16_EM_MG_FD_203088 | JGI IMG/M metagenome (GOLD analysis project Ga0307514, IMG submission 203088) | Populus trichocarpa ectomycorrhiza microbial communities from riparian zone in the Pacific Northwest, United States - 16_EM | ecosystem: Host-associated > Plants > Roots > Unclassified | place...
CGCCGTTAGCATTCAATTCAAAGTTCAAAGCTTATAATGATGGTCAGTCTCCATTGCCGTCTCGCAGTGATGGCCATCTGTGTCTGATATCTCCCGACCCTTCTGCGCCGCCGGCGCTGCTCCCAAGATGATCTAGTCCTAATCGGGTAATTATTATTTCCTCTTTGGGCGATTCTTGGCACAGGCCGGCCATACACTACACACCCCTCCGCTTCGCTTCTGGGCACATGCGGTACATAAGTATATAGGCCTGCCATGTAATCCTGTATGGAGTTCCCTTTACTCTCTTCTACCACTTGTTTGATTCTCTCTACCATTTGCTTAATATTCTCTGTCCCGGCGTTTTCGTTAGCGCCTACGTCCAGCAGCTAATTACATACTAAGCTCCAAAGACTAGTGGCCTGTTTTTCTGCCTTGGGTGGAGACCACTCCCAGGTATTATACAACTCTCCGCTGCAAAACCCTATCTCCTGGTCGGCTGTTTATAAATTCGGATGGGACCAAAATACCTCGGCTCTTTATCGATGTAGGTAGGTAGTCTGGCGGGCACTAGCCTCTTCAATGCGGGAGTGGTTGGCACTTGTCCAGATATGTTGAACGGAGTATGGATCGGCACATGCACTGTGAACAACAGTTTAAGGCCAGCAGTTTGAGCCAACCTTCATAAATATCTCCAGCGCCCAGGACCCTTTACCCAAACACTCACTCAACCTTGCAATTGGAGAGCCCCATAGAGGAGTTGTGCTTCTGCCTGCCCACCAATCTTCCACAATGGCTCTCTCAACCTCAGGCTTTCTCGCAATCTTCACGCCCCTCGTAAGGCTCCTCCGTATTCACTTTGTGCCTGTACTAATTCCCCTCCAGCTGGGCATTTCCCTCATGTTCACCTCCGCCTACTCCTGGTGGAACATCTCCCACCTCCACCTGCCACTCTCCAAGCTGGTGGCCTTCCTCGGCACCCTCATCCCCATCCTCTCCCTCGGTTCCATCCAGTACCTACGCACTGCACACAGGCAATCCACCAAATCCCGCCGGCGCAAGGGCAACCAATTGCTTTCACAACTCACCGACAAGATGTTCCTCGTACGTCACCTTCCACCCTCTTGCATTTTTTATCCTCCACATCACTAAAATTCCATGCCAGGGCATCTTTGGCCTTCTTCTGTTGGATACTGCCTTAATAACCCTAGCCTCCACCTCCTTCCCCTCCAAGCCCCTCCTCTGCCCCCTCAACGAAAAATGGGCGCATCTCTGGTCGTCCCCCTCCGAGCGAGCCTCCACCCAACCCGCCATCAAAACCATCCAAGACAGTCTCTCCTGCTGCGGTCTGCACTCCGCCAATGACAAATTCTACCCCTTCCCCATCCCCAAAGTCAACTCCAGCCGCGTCTGCACAACCACCTACCCCAGCCGCACAGGCCACACCTGCTACCAGCCCTGGCTTCAGCAAGTCCAGCTTTCTGCTGGCCTAATCTTCGCTGCAGTAGGGGGGAGTATGATCATGAAAATCGCGGGGTTGCTGTTGATCCGGTATAATAATCACCCATGGGTACAGAGGATTCTGTATAATTCTTGGTTTGGGAAGCAAGAGGAAGTTATAGCTGGAGAAAACAGGATTAGGGACATAGCTGATGATGATAATGATGATGAGGCATTTGTCTATGATGGGGATGCGAGGGTGCGAGGAAACAGGCATGGGAATGGGGGGGGAGGGTATTTAGATGCACCTGCTGATGAAAGTGATGGACTTTTGGGAAATGGAGACGGGGCAGGTACTGGGGACGTGAGGAGGTTGAGTAGTTATCATGATGTTGAGGCTGATGATGATAGAGGCTTTGGAGCGGTACAGCCAAGCCTATTCAGGGCTTGAGAAGGAACAGGAAAAGATTCTGAATTTTGAAAATGTTTCATTGCACACCGAAAACTTGTATATCTTCTCTCAGTCGCTGACAATTAATTTAAGGTATTATCTGAAGGAATCTACTTAAATCTATAACCTTTTCCCTGACGTATAATGACTGTCGCTCAAAGTGCTGGGACGGAAAACCAAATAACCAAAACAACTTCAGGAATCACAGGATAGAATGCTTGCACCCGGAGCCAATTGCTCTACCCCCAAATCAGCGGGCCTCTCCATAGCCCTACAAGGTTACTGTGGAAGATTAGAGACCGAGGGTTTACAAGTACGACAGCGCAAGAGAAAATGCTTTGTACCCGAACCCGGTCATAGTGATTGATCGTAATCAAACCTGTACACCTTCATTCTGCCTTTAGTACACCAAACCAGAAATTCATTGTCCCCTTGCAAAGGCGAAGAGTTAGAACATTCCCTACATCCACCCATTAGTAAAATCCATGCAGCAAGCGCAAACACGGCCGAACGTACCCATCAACCACCAAATCAGAAGGATAACCTCGCCTCTCCGTCAAACACTTCTCTTCTCCCGTGGAGGTGTCCACAACGCTAAGGTTGTTAGTCGGACTAAGGCATTGGAAGCCCGAGTGGGAAGTAATGTACACCCGCTCATGATGAGGGTAGTACACTATATTTGTATTTGACCAATCGTTGAATTTTGGGAAGATCTCGAATGGCGTAATGGTAGTTGGGTATTTGTCATCCACACAGAATGACTTTAATGTACTACAGAGATCAGATGCCACAGCCAGATATAGTTTCTCACTCGAGATAAGTCCAGAAACCTGCACCACAGAGCCGCTGATGCTCAACTCATGGTGCATCACAGGCTCGAAGGTACGATTGCAATAAGCCGTGATTGAGGTGATCTCACCGACACCCCAGGTTGCTAAGTAAATGTGGTTGTTGGAGAGGTATAGGTGTCCTCCCTGAAAATTTGCCTAGGGGATGTTAAAAATTGATTAATCTGAGATTATGATTAGGGAACGAACTTGTTGGGGAAGCAGGACAATATCTCTAGCCTGTATGCCATTTTCATTCCAAACAATAATCCTATCCTTCACAGCTACCACGGTAAGAAGGCCATTGGTTTGGGTGATGATCCGGCCGACTCCAGAGAGAACCAAGTGTGACGGGAAGGTCGTATGCCATTTTTTCTTCCGACCAGAAAGGAGGTAACACGAAATGCTATACCATGCGTCAATAGTGCTCACAGAGGCGTACATCATTGGCACAAACCTTGCATGCAGGCTCTCATCAATCTCACAGTATACCAAATGAACCCCATTTCCTGCTCCACTACCTAACGCCACAGAAAGCACTTTCGACCCGCGGGTGCAGGAGAAAATCGCGGGATCCTCTCTCCCTTGACCAAAGTGATACACCAAAACCTCGTGGCTATCCATACCCCTATCCCTAACCTTACCCTTACCCTTACCCTCATTCCACAGCGTTCCACTTGATACTTGGCTGAAACAAGCATAGCCAGAATGATACTGTACACAGGGTGCGTGAACTGGTATATCTAGCTGGGTAAGGAGAGATAAGCGGCCCTCTTTGATGGCTTTATCTTGTTTCACCACTCGTCTGAGGTCTTCATAGATCCGGGTAGTTTTAATATCACCCGGGCCTGGATGCATATGATGGTATCTCCGGCGGATCAAGGTGTGATAGACACTCGAGTGACGTAGGAGGTCATCCCAGGATTTGCAGACCTGTTACTCTACTCAGATTAAGTTACTTGGGGGGGTTCAAGGCCATCATACCAGCTGTAAATTTGTAATGTCAGAAGGTATAAGATATCCCAAGACACTCTCCAGTAACTCTGGAACCTTAGCCAAAGCACACAGCGGGTCAGATTCTCTGAATCCTGGCTGTACAATTATTGTATCCAGGATTGGTGACCGAATATCTGTGTGCTTCACTAGCTCGAATGAGCGACTGTCGTGCAAACTCATTTTAGCCAACACATCTCGACTACCCGAATCATCCTCATATCCAATGTCTGTATTTGGAGAGTAGGCCTCGGAGGCTTTGTCCCAACTACCGGCCCCACTGACTTCACTTTTGATAGTCGAGATGGATTGAAAGCTTGTTTTGAGACGCAGCCCTGGTACGCGAAGGTGATCCGAGCCTGAGGTTTGTGTTACCATGTCAGAAGCTTCAGTCTCCCCCATCGCTGGTTTGTTGCGCAATTCGTCATTATCCTCCTCAAGGTCAGGTATCGTTTCACGTATAGCGCTGGTTGACCACCGACTAGATCGGCTGCTGGACGCAAGTGAGGACGTGGATTCGAGGTAACTTCTTATCGTCGACGAGATGGAGTGGCGGCTTGAGGAAGCCCCAACTGACCGGACAGCAGTCGGAGAACCAGCTGCCATTGTAGCAGCAACGAAGGAGTATTGGGACTCATGGTTGCTCCAAGTAGTAGAGGGTGATGGATGATTTGATGTTGGAGATAGACCAGCTGACGACACTGCTGCCGGGGATCCTGCTGCCGTAACTATGCCCGACGTAGCAACCATATGAATGACAGAGTATCTCACTGGGCCTCCGTTACTAGAGCCAGAGGAAGAGGACTGAGAGCTCGTAGACTGGAGTAGCACACACAGAAATTAGCTTTGAGGTAAATGAGAGCTTCGAGCAGGGTAGGTTACTCCAGTAATGGTCTTGGATAATCGCCTAATGCTCCTTCTCAGACTTGAGCGCTTGGATGTGGCATATGTTGAATATAGTAACAACTCTTCATCCCACGGCTCCATATTGGACCTAGACTATCTCATGTATTAGAAGACAATTTGATAGATATGTAGAGGCCTGTATCTCACCGTATTGCGCTTGTAAGGTGAGGACATGGTGTGCGCCGCTGGTATCATCTAGAGAGGGATGAGAGCCACATAAATAGATGTGATGGAATCACCAGCATAAGAATGTTGCGAACTTGACCCACCCTCCACTCTAGGCATCGAGTTTCACAGGTCAGGCTCTCCGCTGAAGGCTGAAGATTGCTGCCTTCTTGTGACATGGTGCTAGCTGTCTCGGATTCGCAGAGAGTACAGTACTTTATGCCTCTCGGCATCTAGAGCCCCATGGTTCCTGCAGTACAAATGCAGCTTGAAAAACACGATAAACATTGATGATGCTTCTTGCTTCTTTCACTGTATCTTTTGATAAGTTCTGTAAGAGCCCCGGTGATCCACTCGCAAAAGGAAAGTGGTCTCGCTGGCAGTGGGCTGTGGTGTGTCTCAAGACCCCTCTTGCGTTTATCGTACCATCTGCGCCAAGAAACCCCCCCCAAGGATAGTGCTTACATAATAACACAACCCAGATTAAACAGTGCATTGAAATACCTAGCCGAACGGCTCAATGGATCCTACTACTGCAACCGCTTTAACTGTGAGTGTCGGTTCGACGATTGTGCAATGTTAGACTGACAGCGGGGTAGCACTCTGATGTTCCAACCCCTGCACCACCACAACAACGAAAACGCAGGAGATTGCATTCTGCCCAATCTGTGCCGCCCTTGAAAGCGACCTTCCTTAGCTTAATCAACTTGCTCAATGCCCTGGAAGAGCTATGTGCGGTTGGGACTGTCGACTTTACGATGCCACGCAGAGGAATGGCAGGGATCGATGCACCAGACGGTTGGCTCTGGTTAGAGACTCCTGCAAAGAAATTGAAAGGACAAAGCGTGGAGGCCTGGCTTGAAGCACTTATTGACAGAGGTCATGTCCGAGCTACATACATCATGACATCAGCAACCACCGCGAGAGCTCGTGTCTATGTACTGCCAGAGGATATAGGCAAAGGACTTCTTCCAGAGCTGGATCACAGCCACAGAGTTGTGCTGAAACGACTAGTGGGGTGTCTTGATATCTCGGCCCAAGGCTGGAACGGCAACCCTGTGGTAGTGGAGACAAAAATCAACATGGCACCTGGGCTGAGAGAGACTGTGTCACCAACCAACGAAATGTACTACTTCGATGCGAAGGAAGTAAAGTTTTTCAGAGACCCGACATCCCCGGAGTTGGAGTGTAGGGCGAGGTACAACTTACGCCGCAATGCTCACAATAGGGTGGAGGCTGGTGAACATCGATATCCAACATAAGACCGGTGCTCAAGTCTGTATGTCATACTTACCAGCAATTTTTCATCAAAAAGGTTGATTTCAGCCTGGGGTTGGAGAATATAAGAGGGGTAAAGCATGTGACCTTTAGGACGTGATTCTCGGGCGTCACTACCACCACCACCCATCGGGGTAAAAACGAGCCAATCAGGCTGGCCTTTCACCAAGAGGCAATGGGTGAACTATATCTTCGATTTGAAATGCAATTGGCGACAAGATGAATAGCTCGCTCGGCAGGGTGATGTATACTTGGTGATGATATGATTCTGCTCCTGCTTCGATACCTAAGATGTTATGCTACCTACATTCTTAGTCCGTCTGCAGCCCCCCACCAGTATGATAAAAACGGCGACCAATAACCAACTGATTCGAATTTCTCCCAGCAGAATTGAGGATTTTCATACGTGGCAGCTTTTAAGGCCGAGGACCTGGGTATATACTCGGTACAACATTGTTCGCCAAGACGTAGGATGTAGCTGGACTTAGAGGCTTGGCATGAGCCTAGCGTTCATTATCGTTCACGGCGTTATCTATCATGACATCACTGTTAACCAGACTACAATCATGTATGCTTTGCTCGCTCACTCTCTACTATACGAATAAGCTTAACGAGCTTGCCTCTACACATACACTCATATATGTTACGTACAGTATATTCATACATACGATCTAGGTGAAGTGTTCCTCTACTGGACACGTCTGTACCGCTATCGCATCACTCTAAACCTGTACTTCGAACAGGTTATGAGCCCGGAATAGGCTCGAATACAGACATTCACCTTACCATACCTTTGATCGAACATACAGCATGACGTCTCACAAATTACTCCCCAACGATGTCACCATATTTCAACCTCAATACAAACCCTCGAAAGTTTTTTGTTGTAAAGGACTTTAAGCCAGCTCCCGTAAAGCTGGATGATCTCGAACTTCTTGAAGGGCAAAACAACTACGAAGATTGGGCATCTCAGATGTCCATGAGATTTAAACCAATGGGAGTTTACGACATCGTTGTCAACGGTGTGCATCCTGTACCAGATGCAACCATCGAAGAGCATGAGGCTTACGAAGCTGTATCCAACCATGCTATGTTAGTTTTGATCCAGGTCATAAGCAAGCCGATACTGAAGAAAATCTCGAAGCTTTCGGCTCCACATGAGATATGGGAATATCTCAGAGACCTTTTATCGAGACAACGCCTTTTCATTTGTCCATCGAGCCATCGAGCCATTGACCTCTGTCTACTCTCCACCCAACTCGAAAAGGATAAGTCAGTGGTGGACTTTATGGAAAGGTTTGATGACCAGTGGACTAGGGTTTACCAGATGACCGCAGGGCCTGATCCATATCGCCAGAAATTCCGTGCATTCCTAGATGAGGATTATGTGAAGCGCGATTTCCTTCTGGCAGCACTCAGCAAACATTACCCAAATCCTGTGGATAATCTTACTACAAAACCCAATCTTTCATACGCTGAGTTAAAACATCATATAAAGGCTCTTGCCTCTAATGGTCAGCTAAGTGCTCCTACCACTATCACTGACGCAGCACTTGTGACCGAAAACAAGCAAGCACGTCAACGTCAAGGAAAGGCGCATCAAAATCAAAAAGGTGCAACCTCCCTCTGACGAATGCAGTTACTGTAAAAAACATAGGAATACCTACAAAGATCATTGATGACATGACTGCAGAAAACTCAAGTGCAATCAAAAGCGCAAACAGGACCGCGCCGCTAATAACAACAATTACCAGCTGAGTCCTAACCAATCGACTGGGCTCATTGCTCAAGCTCTTGTTACAGAGCAAAATCCAACGAGCAATGTTAGTTCTACCGCATATATCTGGAAAAGACACATCTGCCAGTGCTCATATGATATCTGACATAGGGTTATTCGAACACATTCAACCACATCACGGACTTGTAGGTGTGTGTGTGGGGGGGGGGGAATACTCTCCCAGCGGAAGGTATTGGATCAGTTTTGTTGAACTGTATCTTACCGGATGGCACATCTCATTTAAGTCCGTTGAATGCAGTGTTATATATCCCTACTCTTTGTCATTCATTGGTACCCTGGAATGTGTTGAAGTCAAAAGGCGGGTGCTGTGATATACCCGCCATCTCATAACCTTTTGGCTTCAACACATTCCAAATGAATTTCGTCATAAATACGGGATTACCATCCAATGAAACAACAATAATATCACCATCGCATAACCTTTTGACTTCAACACATTCCAGGATACCAATGAATGACAAAGAGTAGGGATATATACAAACTGATATCGAACACTCTCTTATTTCCACTGTACCTGACTATCAACCTCCGCATCAACCTCCGCATCAGACCTCTGAGAACCAGTCGCCAAATCAGACCTCCGATAAAACCCGAAAGATCAGTGGAGCAGGCATATTCACCAAATAAGAGAGGTAAAGTAGTATCAGCGAAATGTCATACCTTTGATTACTGGCATAGATCGCTAGGCCATTCAAGCAAGGTTGACAGCACGGCATATGACGACGGTCAAATACTACCTCCAATACCACCAGATTTCACCTGTGAAGCATTCATCATGGCGAAATCGACCAACACAATCCCACCAGGATTACTACCGGGAAATAGGACCACCAAACCATTCGAGCTTATCTATAGTGATTGCAGTGGCAAACAGCCTGTACCATCCTACGGCAACTCACTGTATTATATCACTTTCATAGATGACTACACACGAATGGGGTGGATCTTCTTCCTGAAGAACAAATCGGACGCTGCAAAAACAGTACAAGAGTTTGTTAAATATGCTGAAAGACTAGTCTCATACCAAGACCCTGAACCCCGACCGGAGGGAGGCTGTCTTGAACATGATGACTGATAATGGGGGCGAATATATGGAGGCTACTATATACCTCACATCACAGGGCATCAGGCATATTCGCACTCCACCCTACTCACATCAGTTGAATGGAGTTGCTGAGCGATATAACTGTACTATGCAGACAATGGTCAGAAGCATGCTAATTGACCTAAATCCAACTGATAACCGCCTCTGGGCTGAGGCTTGCACAGCAGCTGTATATTTACGAAATCGCTTACCCCATTCACAGCTGAAACAAAGGCAACCCGAACAAGGGAAAACACCCTTTGAAATGCTGTATAATAACAGCCCTTGATTGCACACTTTCAATCCTTTGGCAGCCTCTGCTACATTCACATACCTGAAGAGCGCAGGTCCGCAGGTAGCAAGCTTCAACCAAGGGCATAACGTGCGAAGAGCAAAGCAACTATTGTACAGGGCGGGCATATATATAGGCAAAGCGGGGTTGCTATCTCAGCTAATCTCAGGCCACTACCACATTACGTGGCCTGTATGCTGGCGTGCAGCTCAGTCGTAACAATAATTCATTACTCAAATTTACTCAAATGCAGCCTTCAAGTTCTAGCTATGATGAGAGTAGTAGACCGACGCTGGGCCTGAGTATATAGAACCTCAACTTCAGGGTAAGTTCCTCCAGCTTCTCCCAGTCACCCTTCCGAGTCTTTCTATAGAGTGGGAAATCTGGCTGCGTTAGTGCCGGGTACCACTCTTTAGCCCCCAATTCTCACTAACTTTGCTCCCTTACCACAACCATGTCTTGTGCTGATTCGATAGGGAGCTACGCCCGCCCAAGAAACACAAGACGGTTGATGAACTTCATGCTACGATTCAACAATTCTGCGTTGCTCTCACAGCGCCATTTCCTGAGCTGCCAGATCACCCAACAGCAGATCAAGTAGATAAAATCCTAGAGTCACCCCTTATTACCTCAATACGATTCCATCCCGCTGCACATACATACAACAGTCACATCCGTATCTCTATCCCTCAGGCAAATCATACCTTCACAGACATGAACAGCCTCATTGGCATGGCCCTGCTGGACAGGCCGGTTTACCATGGCCAATTCACTAAGGATAGTGTCTGTGATGATCTTATTATAAAGATTTACCCTGAAGCCTTACTTGATCACGGGGGGCCAAGGGAAAATGAATCTAGCACCGAATTGGTAAAAACCTGGTAGAATAGCGGGTATACTGTACCTATATGCCACAGGACCGCACTCCATGTTCCCGCTACAGTATGCGCAACCTCCACAATTCACCCTTGTATTCTTACACTTATTATGCAGACACTCCTCATGACCTATAGGACAAAGCTCGATTTTTTGAGAAATTCGACAGACAAATATCGTTCTGGGAGTACTGCTGACAAAACAAGACCGGATTTTCTTTGTTGGATGCAAGGGGCACTAGTTCTTCGAGGGGAGGAGAAGAGTGCCACCGAAAATCTTGAAGATGCCTATATGGAACTCTCCAGTAAATTTGGTAAATAATGATAGAGCTGGTTCGCTGTAGAGAGTCCGGCTTTTTATGGTCAACTGCCATTTATATTTGCATATGCTATTAGTGGCACAAAAATACAGTATGTAAAATTCGTTTTTATTTATTTATTTTATTTCATCTTACATTAATATCCGCTCCTGCATCAATATTCACGCATCTCGAGTGGTATGGCAGAGTGACGGCCTAAATCAAATGCTTTATGATGCCAGCTTCGCTTATCCATATTCCGCACTACAATCAACCTTGTGCGATTCCTACGGATTATTGCCTCCAGAACTCATTAGATTATACACTTGTCACAATCGTCCAGATGGTGTCACGGTCAGTAATCCCAGTAACCCGATAATGCTACACTACACTGAATAATATCATATACTACCGGTAGGTGACCATTTAAGTAATTAAACGAGTTCCGGCAGCAAGCATCACTGAGGTAGGGCTCTGGATGTGGGCTGGGAGATTGAGGAAGCTGAAGCTAATGTCGTTATAGGACCTATATGCCCTATATAGCCTTATTTTAGCTCAGCGCCCCTCTTACATTGTCAACTTCACTCAACAGCCATTATATGGCTCAAACATAACATCTTTGCATCTGTATCCTGTGGGGTTTAAACCATGCCCATGTAAGGAAGCTCAATTGAGACGCATCATCCAGGATGTGCTCCAAGGCTTGGAATGGCTACACAATCATGATTATGTTCATCGTGACATTCGCTGGGATATTATTATTGACAGAAATGGACGCACACTTAATTGATCTTGAATATGCAGGCAAAGCTGGAGTTAATTGGATTACCCTGAGATTCGTAGAATGTTCCCAACCTGTTGATCTGATCCCAACTGGGCGAGACTATTTAATTAGTTCGGGTCGATTCTAACCCTCGGTAGCGTGATGACCCCACGCTTTTTGTTGTTTGACTCTCTTTTTTACCCACTGTTCAAAGAGTAAATACACGTCAAAGCTTTCTACATAGCTTTGCTCAGGGCCAGATACTCTTTCCCTTAGGGCCCGAGAGGAAGAGAGAGGTCACCCAGGGAAACCTGGGGGCTGCAGTCCATCGCCATAGTCTAGATAGGCTAAATGCGATTAATGATTACTTAAAAAAATACTCTTTCCCTTTACACATTGCACAAATAGTCTCGGAAACCCTTACAATACTGTCCTAAACAGCATTGTGGGATTATGGCTAGAAGACGACGAGATGAAGAAACAGTGCCGCTGAGACAGCCAGTCGGGAGAAGGGAGGACGCTCAGCAGACGCTGAACCAACGAGGAGGCGCACCGCAATTCACACTACATGCGGCGCTTGTAGGGTTACTGGTGGGAACATTGGTGTGTTTCTCGAATATGTATTTCGGGCTGCAAAGTGGGTTTCTGGGCGGGGGATGTGTTTCCACCAGGATTGAGTGCTGACTATAGGAGGGTAGCTGGATGGGTAAGGGCTAAACTGCTCAGTATTGTGAAAGCCTGTGGTTATGGAGATCTAACAACTTATTTGTACAGGTTAGCATGATGTCTATGCCATCTTCTCTGATAGGATTCGCTATATTTAAAGCTCTGAGAAAGAGTCTGGGGTCCTCCTTTACCCCGATAGAAAATGGTACCGACTCCCCTGGACTTATCCAGCACCATTTCACCAAGTGGTATCATACAGTCCTCGTCCAAACCGTCGCTGTCGCTGCTGGGCCTATGCCACTCAGTGCCGGCTTTGTAGGAGTAATACCTGCTCTCGAAAAACTGCTGAGAGTCCATTCATTTAGGGGCGTCCAGGTCAGTAGTAGCCTGATTACAGTTTTTAGGCTCGGCTGCCATGAGATAGCTCATATAGATCCAGAGAAATTGTGCATGTTCAAGATGTTGGGATCATGCACTCGGCTTGGCTGTCGTTAATATAAGATCCATCGAGATCGGGTTCCTGCATGGTTATATACCGTGGATAACTAAGCTCTAACTACTGGATATCACGAAAGCTACGTACAGACTATATGAGCAGAAAAACTGGATGAGAAAAGGCAAGAACCATCCCTCTACATAATTTCCTCGATTGATTGGGCTTTCATCCGCAAATTTGTTTGACCCTCCACTACTTAGCCTTTCATAAGTGCAAATTCCAGCGCGCCGCGGTTAGCGTCTAGAAAGTTCACAAATTTGGTAGTCATGAATTATGAACAATATCAATGCTAAAGTAGTCCCATAGGCACCTAGAATTATGTTTTCGGTCAATTTACTTGTGAGCATTTCAGACTTCGGCAGGTACTTACCAGGATACTGTCAATCCATTTGGTAGGAAAAATGGATCGTATGAGTAGCACCATTCCCGCGCTCGACCAGCGAATTAGGAATGCTGTCGGTATGTCAGTTCTCCTCGAGTAGGCTGAGGCACGTCTAGTAATTATAAGCCCTCACTTTTAGAGACCGCCTCATCCATCCATCAGGAATTGCGTCGAGACTCCCAACTGCGGGATCCAGCTCTAGGTGTACGGATTGAAGGTCTCATCAAGACATTGGAGAAATGCTGCACAGCGAGAGAAAATCTTCTGATCGATACCGAGTATGATGACCTGGACCACCTGGGTACGAAGTAGATCTTCATATATAAAAGTATTTAGACTGAGAAACCTGGCTAGGTGTGAAACTATGGAATTTGGCTATACAGCTTTCAAAAGAGGATGATACCTTAGGCACTTCAGACAGTGAGGAAGATACTAGTGACCAAAGGATGATTCTTAATGGTGAGAACTATTTCGAGTTCACCTCGCGGTGGGTGCATAGCTGATCTCTTCTAGTGCGAGTGCTGGCTTTTTTCTTGCTCGACTGTGCCGAGCGGTCGTCGACAAGGAGCAGGCAGAGTGAGATTACCGAGTCAATAAGAAGGGGTGGGCAATACTAATGGGATAGGTCTGGCACGGTTACTAAAGGTAGCTCTTAAGACTGGAAGGGAGTGCATGGGTATGTAAATTCCGTGATTACCAATTACACTTGACTATTACTAAGGGGTCTAGATCATAAACAGCTCCCAAGGGCCTTGAAGATTATGGAGAAGGCTGCTAGATACCACGAGGACCTTGGTAAACTAGATGAAAGTCAGTCAAATGAATCGAAAGTCGTATTCCACCGTCTGGAAGGTGAATACTACGTACTCCGAATGACTATTGTATGCAAAATCTCTCCCCTTATAAGTGTGTACTGCGTTAATGTCATAAACACTGCTCAGGCTTGGAAGCAATCAAATCTATCCATGACGGAGTTCATGTATGGCAAAGCGTTACTAGCTCAAGGGATTCAAGGTAGCACCGGCGCATCAGAGGCTCTAGCCAAAGTGATTCTGGGCATTGGCAATGGCCTTCTCGCACAGAGTGCCTTTGCTGCTGGTGTAAAATGGCTACGACGAGCACTGGAGGTCCTGGATAGGATCAATCCCATGTGTCTCACTGAAACCTGTGCAGAGCTTCGCTACAGTGTGCTGCATAGCCTTGTGACTGGCTGTCTTCAAACCAAAACGGAGGAAGAGTTGGAGTACGCTAGAGGTGCTTTGGAAACAATGTTCGAGGTATTTTCTTTCACCGTTTAGGCCAATTTCTAAGTGCCAAGCTCAATGACTTAGAATTGGCCGACGAGAATATCGATACTCAGGCTGAGGCTAGATCTGATCACCATAGAAGATCCTGGTGTGGCTGATGAGTACCATAATGGTAACTTCGAATTTCTGCATAGACCGAGACATATACTGACTTCAAAGTCCTCCTGAAAATGATTGAAATCGCACAATTCAGCGAGGATGTCTTCAGAACGTTGGTGCAGCCCTGGGCCTAAGTATCTGATCATTTGCTAAAAAGGTACACTTATATATAGAATTCTTGGGAGAATACAAAAATTATCTGATAAAAGGTATAGTATTGTCTCTTGACATTTGGAAACGTGCTGATTTGATACCATTCTAGTGTATCACTGGCCTGCAATTGCCTAGATGAGTTGATGTCGAGGAGGTTGCTGGTTTTGGGGCAAGATGATTGGATAGAGCGTGCTTTTGTCACTCGCTTGTGGATGAGCGTGAGAAACAATGCATCACTTGAGGGTAACACTCTTGCAACCTTGAAAAAATTAGTTGACTGTGGGTGCTCATTCAGGCAACATGACTATTTCTTGGAGCTCACCCTTGATGTCAAGCAATGGCTAGGCAAATTCCGAAGCCGCTATCACCTAAAAGCACCCACGCTGCTCAAATTGTAGGGACCCTCTCACCCCTAGCTAAAGATGTTCTCGAGCATACTAACCGAAACTAGCTCCTATGGAAGGTATCAGAGGTCTTCCTAATCCAAGAAAAGTGGGTAGAGTCCAGCGAGTGGTGTGAAGTGGCACTGCACAGGATTTTTGATAGGTCTGGAGAACTGAACTATGCAAAACTGGGGAGGTACATCTCATAATTCCTTCGTGTTTCTCACTTACCAATAAGTGGAATAGACGAATCATTCATTGTGCAATTCAGGTAGCAGATTATGCCAAGGCGACAGAAGTTTATGGGAATATGTTAGAATCGGGCAAGCAAAGCCCCAGTACCCTATTTCTCATGTTCAAAGTCGCTCTCAGGACATCCAATAATCAGCTTGGTAAGGGGTGTCTTAAAGATAGGCTTGCAGCAATAAACTAACTAAACCAGCCGAATCAGCCCTCCAAGGCATCTGTGAGACACCGCTTCGTGACCATCGTGCTCTTTATGCCTGTGCCTTAGATGCCCACACATTGGGGAACGAAAGAGAAACTCTAAAGGCGCTCAAACATATCCTAAGACACATGGATGATCTACCGACAGGATCTATACATAAACCGGCAGTTTTAAGGTCAGTTGATCCATTATCTATTAAACACTGAGCTCTATCATAGTAAGACTAGTGTACCTACTAAACGTCTACAGATGCACCATACGATTGACGATAGGGATCATTGACTGCACTAAAGGGGGCGAAATATCTAATGTAGAATCCTTATGCGGACTACTTGAGCTGGGTAAATAGCCATCCATAAGAACGTCAAAATATATGCAATTGCTAACATGTTGGGAAGCTTCGGATGAGGCGAAGAAGGCAAGAGGGAAGAAGCAAATGGTAAATAAGCAAGATATATCATTCACAGTAAAGGAGCTGGAGTGGTTTAGCAGAATATCTTATAACCTTGGTCTAAGAAGTATTGAGGAGTGGAACTTGGCCACGAGTATTCGGATAGTGTCCACTTGTTTAAAGGTGTTTAATGCTCTCTTCCTGTTGGGAAATGTCACCACTGACATGGTTTTGTCAGTTCTTAGAGCTATACCCAGATGATATTGATGCATCCACGCACGGGGCGATCTCACTAAAAGCAATTTATTGTCACTTCCTAAGTGCTAGCTTGGGAATACAGATCTCCCGAGAAGAGGATAACACGAACTTGCGTGTGAGAGAATTTATGCATGCTTGACCCCTAGGCTCTGAAAGCTGAGTTAAGGCTGAGAACAGGTTCAAAGCTACTTTGGAGTTAAGCAGCAAACACAAGCCTTCAGGGCAAAGAGGCAAGTGCTAAAGGATGACTTAGCGCAGGAAGTGCTGTGGGATCTAAAAGACAAGTACGTGGGATGATAGTCTATTATCATTATAATCTCTCCAAACTTGCTTATACTGATTAGATATGCCACTTTACTCCTATACGAATTTGAGGCCTGTATTCACCTGAAAGATTGGGATTACCTTACCACCATCGTAGGTGAGGCCCAGCATTGCGAAAATCCCAGGGTAGTCCAGTATTTTGGAGATATGATCATGCAATCACAAGCACCAGATAGAAGTATTGCTTCTTCCCCCATAATCTGCATTCTGTGAAGCTAACAGTTTCGGAACAGCGATTATGCCGCTAATGAGGGTATGCCTGAAATCCATTCCTTCGAAATTGGTATTCAACAACATGCTAAAGAGCTATACCCATACTAAAGTAAGGGATAGAAAATCCTGGAAGCGCTCATTTTCAGCCCCAGCGAAAACATAGATGTGATAAAATTGGCAAGATGTGTTCGATGTCAAGTATTTCCACTACCCCCCCTAGGCTTGCTTAGATAGAATGGTCATGTTGAAGCCGAGGCTCCAGGTTCAGCTCTCCCTTACAAGGGACCCAAAGGTCACAGCACAACTCATTGGTGAGGTGCTGGACTGGGCTCATGAATTCAAGGTTATTCGTCCCAAGCTCCAGGCTTACAAAATCCTCACCAACTTGTGTAGGGTGAAGAAAAGTATCCTGAAGAGGAACTGCGGTGGCTCGCGACAACAGTACGTTAATGTAGATGAATCGATTCAACGCACAACTAACCCTAAGCTGGTTAGGCATGGAACAAAGCTGTTGAATTCAAGGGGTTCAGGTTCCACTCGACTTTCACATGGACACCCATCACTAATACGAGCTCAGGGTAACTGATACCACAAACTTCAAGAGGTTCGGGGAGCTTGCGATAAGCGTCGCAAAACTTGTGGAAGGGGATAGTGGGAAACTACTGGCAAGGGTGCAGAAGAATTATTTTCGAGATAATTGGGATTGAGTCATAAGACTACCAAGGATATTGATGGGCAGATCGATGGGCAGATCGATCAGAGACCTGCTTTCGGTTTATATGTTACTGTATGTACATGTACAGCCCCATTACCGCACTGGTAGTACATACTCCCTTCGGGTGTATAGACTCAAAAAAAAAAAAAGTATATATGTACAGTACCAACCTAGATGCCAGCCTAGCTAGGATCTTTGAGAACATTGCCCAAATCAGGTAGTCGTCAGGCATTGGCTTCTTGGCGCCACCACCGTCAAGTTATGACTGCGGCCAGTAACATGCGACTGTCATGAGCATCGCACTAGCACGGTTCTGGTAGAAATGCCCTTAATTACTCTCCCAATATTGCTCCAAATAAAGCTCCCGTTGGGCTATTTTGGGTGGCGCAGATCAGTTGTATACGGAGAATTTAGTGGGCATCGTGCAGCCCAATCACCAACGCCGCATGTACCTACATACCTATCGTTCCGGGGACCCCAGGAGAAACATCAAACTGCAGGGGTTGACTACAGGGGTTGTCCAACCGCGCCACAAATAAACATATGCAGAGTGGCGACGAGTAACGTTTCCAAGATGATCCCCCCATGACGAATCTTCAAACCGTCATATTGCAGGAGTGCTCATCTGGTGCTCTTTACTTTTTTCCACAGGCGAAAGGCATACGACATTGTGCTAGAAGCTTGCTTCACAAGTTGCCGTCCCACACACGATGGCTGTTCAGCGCAGATCCCATGACATGGCCATATATACCCACAGTTTGTTGCCATTCATGTTTGGTCAGTGGGCATTCTATTCTTTGTATTCACTTCCTCCCTCAATCGCGAGGCCGATATTGAAGGACACCACCACACCTTTAATACATATTTACTTGCCTTCTCCCGAAACAACTCTCTTTTCCTTCTTTCATTCTCTTTCTTGTTTTCCAAATTCCAGGCACGGAATACAGACTGAAGGTGTTGACCACCACGGGCATTTGTTTACAGTACATTAACTGGGCTTGCCTTCCTTTATTCTGTGAAATCAAAAGTGTTCCCACTTCCATTCTTCCTGAAGCAGCGTCATCATTTTCTGCTCAGGATGGCACCCCCACTGGTGGGCTCGATGTCACAGTTTTTCAGTTCTCATGATATGCACTCAACCTATCAATATCCAAACCTCCGCCAGGTTCAACAGTTCAAACCGACGACTGTCCCACATCTCACACCCTATCTTGGCTCTCGCTCTAGGCTCTCGCAGGTCTGGTTCAACAGATGGACTCTTCTTCTGGGTCTCATCGTTGTCAGGGTCTTCCTGTCCACCCAAGCTCTTGACAATGATATCAACTCGGCTGAGAGAGAGGCTCTTTCTGCTTGTACTTCAGTTGAGAATGCCGGCAGTGCTCTGGCGTCCATGCCACACTATATGGCCCCTGGTATCAACGAACTCAGTGCAAAAGCAGTCGAGACATCTGTCAGAGCGCTTCAGCAAACATTGCTGCTTGTAATCTCGGCAATTCGAGAGATTGTTATCTTTTACATCAACACACTTGTCGGTACTTATGTTTGCTTGATTACTTTTGCAATCTCCGGTAGTATTGGGCTTGTCCTTGATGCTACTGAGGAAATTGGAAAGTTTCTCAACGATACGCTCAAGGCGATTACTGAGAGCATAACTAGTGAAGCGGATGGTTTTAGAAAAGACTTGAATGGTGTCATAGGGCAAGTCGAGAGTCTGGGAAATGTTTTCGGGGCCGATATTAAATTCCCAGACCTCAAGTTGCCATCGTTGGATAAGCTCAACAAAATCACAATTCCGACCAAGTTTCTCGATAATATCCAGAAGATGAAAGACAATCTGCCTGATTTCAAGGATGTCAAAGACGCTGCTGAGGAGGCTATCAGGCTCCCATTCAATGCAATTCAGGTATGCATCATCGCTTCCTTAAGCTCACTCATTCTAATTTTTGTTTGTGCGTAGCAACAAGTAAACAACTCCCTTGGTGTCTACCAGTTTGACCGATCCGTGCTCCTAATTCCGCCAAAGGAGAAGCTTACCTTTTGCTCTGACAACAATAATGTCAGCTCTTTCTTTGAAAACCTCAAAGAAACAGTCAGCAAGACCAAGACCATCATTGTTGTGGCCCTTATCGTCCTAGCTGTTCTTGCTATCATACCCATGGCTTGGCTTGAGATTCGCAGATGGCGAATTATGAGGCAGCGAGCGAATATGCTTAGTGGGAATCCCAACTACGACCCTGTTGATATCACATACCTTGCCTCAAGGCCTTCTGCAGGTACCTGGGGGTTGCGTCTCGCGAGTGGCTTGAAGTCTGAGAGGCGCCAGGTTTTGATGAGATGGGCTGTTGCTTATGTTACCTCCCCGCCTGCGTTATTTGTCCTGTCTCTTGGTGTTGCCGGTTTGATTAGTGCCCTTTCTCAATACATTGTTCTCAAGCAAGTCGAGAAAGCGGTTCCAGAGCTTGCAAACCAGGTCGGAGGTTTTAGTGGACAAGTCGTCGATTTTCTGAATAACTCCTCTTCCAAGTTTGCCGCCTCCACGAATACTGTGATGCAAGATGTTTCAGATGAACTCAACAAGGAAGTCTTTGGTTGGCTGACTAATGGTACACAATCATTGAACGATACTTTGAACGCTTTTTCCAACACAATGCAAAAGGGGATCGACAAGTTTGTGGGGGGTACTATTCTGGAGAAGCCGGCTGAGGAGATCATGAACTGTCTGATTGGGCTCAAGATTGAGGCGTTGCAGAAAGGACTTACTTGGATACAGGACCATGCACACATATCCTTCCCTGAGGTTCCTGCCGATACTTTCTCCGTTGGTGCCTTGAGCTCTCTTGGCGGCGACAAATCGGACAGTTTCCTCGCCGATCCGGAGACCGCCTCAAGCGATATGATTACTGCAACTCTATTCAAAGTGTCAAAAAAATGGCAGGAGGGACTTTCCACTGAAGCAGCCATCTCTGGTGGTGTCGTCTTGATCTGGGTCCTTGTTTTACTCATTGCCCTCATCCGAACTGGTTCGCTTTGGTGGGGACTTGATAATGTCAGGGGTGACGGTGGTGGGCAAGGAACAAACTTCAGTGGCGGTCAACCAGCTACTGGTGTGGGTGCTCCTCCTCCAAGCTATGTTCCAGGCCTCCAGGCGGAGTCTGGGTCTGGGTCTGACCCAGAAAGTGATGATTATGGAATGAACTATCCAAGTCAAACCCATAAACGCCACAGTGGCCCTGAGACTTTCCGTCTTGGAAGGGTACATTCGAGGGGGGCCACAGCTCCGCCAATTGCCCCTGGAGGCTGGATTGATGAGAAGAAACGGGGATACATCACAGATGATAAGTGCTAAGGACCTCCGGCTCATCTACACACTGGTTTGCTCGACTAAAACACCCCACCTTTTCTTTTTCTTCAAATATGGGTGGTTATCCCTACATTACTGTGGTTTTTTGTTGGATTACTATCATTTGCATTCCGGCGTTTCTTACTATTTTTGTTTATATCACACCTAATTGTCGCATATAAACCCCGCTGCTCAAAATCCTTGGTGGAACGATAGCCGAAGGGGTTCATATGCAATGTATAGCTTTTCTATTTCTTTTGTAATGGCTGGCTTTGGGACAATCATTTTGCATGGAATATCTCATTTGGTTTGGCTGGCCACAACCGTATGCATCTAACGAACTCTACGGTGAAGCAGTGGAATTTGTGGAACATGGAAGGCATGGAAAGCATGGAAGGAGAAGCTTCAATGTACTGTCTGATCTTTGGAGCCCACTAAGCTGCAAAATAGCAATGATATTAGTTTCAATTACCGTACTGTACGAGTACACTCATCATGTGGCAAAGTTATATCACGTGCTCCAACTCCAATCATTACCTAGCCCAGCCTAGCCACACTATCTCATCAACAGCAAGTCTAAACAACTTCGTTCACACCCGCCCTACCAAACAACCATCACAATCCTATTGCCACGGGGGACTTCTACTGCAAGATCTCTTCTGAGTATACACGATGGCGTATGTCAATTTCTTCATTTCTCCGTGTTTTTTTAAGCTAACGTGGTAATGGTTGGTGGTGGTGATAGTGAACTTGTGAACCGACCTAGGTCTGAGGTGCGCACGCGAAAAGCTCTCTGCT
>Ga0307514_10002163_pt1 | contig 21123 bp, 21 predicted proteins | sample 16_EM_MG_FD_203088 | JGI IMG/M metagenome (GOLD analysis project Ga0307514, IMG submission 203088) | Populus trichocarpa ectomycorrhiza microbial communities from riparian zone in the Pacific Northwest, United States - 16_EM | ecosystem: Host-associated > Plants > Roots > Unclassified | place...
CTGTATTAGCCTTGGACTAGGGGAGGATGCACCTTTAATGAAAACAGCTATACGGCAGCGGTTGGAAACAACCATTCCTGTAAAATTGCCCTGCCGTGTGGTATTCAAGGATGTGGAATTTACAAAGTGGAAGGATCTTGACTTTGAAGTCACACCATTATAGCGCATGTTGATTCTTTTGTCTTGTCTAAGGAGTTTCTCGATGATTTAATGACACTATAACGCAAGATCTTATGTTTTCCACTCTCAGATGGAGGATTTAGTTGTGCACATTGAGTCAACCAACTATCTACAATGACATTTCTCGGTCCTATGATCAATATGAGTGATACCGTCAGTTGACATTGCTAAATCCCCCAAAGCTGCCTCTACCGAGGGGCTTGTGCCAGCCAGACTACCAAAGTTATTTTCACTTTCCGAAGAATTATACAAACCCCGCAGGCCCTTTAGACGCTTAATTAAGGCTACAATCTATAGCTTATGTATCTGCCCCAGAAAGTATATAGCAACCACTTCATCACAGTCATGGGCATATAACAGCATGGTTTCTTGATATAGTTCTTCATAATCATAATTCCAGCACCAAGTAATTCCAGCCTTTGTCAAACTTTGTCAATTTTGGTGTAAAACTGCGAAGGTTATAACATTCACTCTTAGTATGAGTAGCTCTTTCAAACTTCCACGGATATACCAGGATGTTTTAAGATCACTCACGCCAGCCACCTAACCTACTGGAATCCTCAATAACTCTACAGAAAAGTAACTCGAAATCGTGCTTTTGCTTGTGGAATTCTTAACGTACTTTACGTAGGTAGATTGCTTATTCAGCAATCCAATACCCCAATATCGACATCATGTCGCCCAGCACTGGTATTCCGAGGTAGGTAGCAACACTGGATGCTTGAACCACCAGAAGGCTCTCAATATCCTCAAGGCTCCCGATATCCTCAACATCCTCACCCTCTTCATCTTCTAAGGATGATTCAGCTAATACATCAGCATATATAGGTAAGACACTCAATTGCAGTGTCGATATCCTGCAGAGCACAATTGCAAGCTAGATCTCTGTGATGTTCGAGGCGGTGATAAGTTTTCACGTAGCCGGTTGCTAGTCAAAATTTTTTTTCGCTCAATTCAGCTAAGTAGGTGACATGCGCTAAACTACGTACAGAGCACGAATTTGGACTGCCCAGTGTTAGTCATATAACTGTAACGGGACTTATGACGGGAACTATAACGTGAGGCGTGGGACGGACGTACATTTGTATTTCAAAGTATATACAAGACGTTGCGTGAGGAATGGAATGAGCAATAGAAGCGTAGACGGGCCTCTAATAGACAGCGTCCCATCTAACGCATATCGCATTGCCACATCTCGCCTCATAGCCTAAGGCTCCTTTCTGGGGAAAGGCGTATATATAGACTCAAAAAAAAAAAATTTGCCACATCTAACGCATATCGCATTGCTCACATCCAACGCATTGCGCATTGCTGACATATCTCTGCTCTCGCATCAGCAATATCCGATTCGTACAGTATCCCTCTACGGCCAAAGTCCCTTGAGGCCTGGTCGTCATCCTCTAGTAGTGGTCCTGGCTTGTTCGGGAACCGTTGGTGGAAGTGGTCGACTGCCTCCAGCTTGTGGACATTCTCTGCAGGTTCCCATTGTGGCTGGTCGTCGTCAGCTTGACTAAGTACTGTAGGCAGCGTCGGTGGATGCGTGCATCCAGGACGTCCTCTACATAGGTCTCCTCAAACCCACCTACAATGATTGGGGCGGTGGTAGGTTGCGCTATCCTGGTAGGGGGTCACTGTCTGCAGGGTCTAAGAGGGAGACATGCTGGACCCGGTGGTACTTCACAGTGGCAGGGAAATCGATTTCGTAGACCTACGGGCCGGGGAGACTACTTTAGCAATTTTATAGTGGCCCAGCCTCCGGTGGTCAAGCTCCCTGCTTAGCCGCTGGGTAGAAAGGTTCTTTGCATTGAACCAGACTTGGTCTCCGACCTTGAGCGCTGGTGCCGGTACCCTTTTCCTGTCCGCTTGCTCCTGGTGTACCGTCTGTGCTCTTGTGAGTTCGGTCTGGAGGTGTTCCGTGCTCTCCTTGAATTTGGACGCCAACTCAGCTGCTTGCCGCTCTTCAAGTTGCTTCCACTCTTCGGGCTGCTTACTATGGGTAGCTCTTGCTAGGTCGAACTGCCAAAGGGGGCCCTGGCCGTAATTAGCAAAGAGAGGACTCATGCCAGTAGTCTCAGAGGCCTGGTTGTTTCCAGTGAACCCAGCGAGGTGCAGCCAGGCCTCCCAGTCATCCTGCAGGTAGTTAACAAAGGCGCGGAGATACTGTTCGAGTATGGCATTCATCCGTTCGGTCTGGCCATCAGGTTCGGGGTGAAATGGAGTTGATAATAGGGCCTCAGTCCTGATGCTTTTGGGGAGTGCCCCCCAGAACTTGACTGTGAATTGAGTACCACGGTCAGAGGCAATAGTCTTGGGAAGGCCATGAAGTCAGAAGATATGACGAACAAAGAGGCCAGCTAGCTGTTCAGATGTACAGGTATCTCGACATGCACTAAAGTGCCTCATCTTAGTCTGCATACTACGACTAGGATTGCATTGAACCCATTCGACCAAGGTAAGTCAGTACATGTAATAAAGACTTCAGTGTGGGCAACGGGCTAGTCGGACTATAGATGGACTAGCCAGTCCCACCACCGTCGGTCCTAGTCCACCCTTTTATCGGCCAAACTTACGTCAAGACTGCGGTCCAACTAGAGCCCGCGGTCCACCTGGTCCAAGTGAGTAAACTGTAGTCGACTGCCAGTCCAGGCAAATATCCTAAGTAGGACTAGGAATAGAGGCTGACATGATATAAAGACTGCACAGAAGTAGGTAAACTGAAGTCGGGTCTAGAATTCAGAGTCTACATCAGTATAATGACCCTTCCAGTATTGTACTCAGACAATTTAATGGATGAACTCGATGATTCTGCGCTTGAATATTCTATGCCATTGGATGCTGACTCACAATCTTTTACACGTACACAGTCCAGTGAAGTATTGGACGCCTCAAATGTATGTCCCACGTCTTACTATAACTCAAAGGTTTCCCGATCGATTTGGCTCACCCCCACCACCTGATAATTTAAGTGATGCATCAATAATGAGATTGGACACCGCTTGGGAATGAGGGAGCAATGAACGTACATTTTGGGCTTTAAATTTCGACTCTTGTATTTCTTATCTATTTATAGCTTCCATAGTCCAAGTAGGCCAATACAGTCCTCTATCATGGACCGATCGACTGATTTACCAGTCCTACCCACGCGGACCGACCGACGGGACTATTGCCCACACATTATAAAGTCCTTTGAGATGTGGTGCCAAGCTTTATCTGCAATTGGCATTGGGCGTAGAATACCAAATGGAGCATGGCGAGAGATACGAGATCTCTGACAGGTATGACAGCTCCGCACATACTGGTCAATATCCTTATGCATCTTCGGCCAATAGTATAGGCGAGCTAAGAGCTCAAGTGTTTTGGATCGTCCTGGGTGGCCTGCAGCAGGCGAGTCATGAAAGCTTTGGATCAGCCGTACCTTAAGTGGTATGTAGCCTGGTACCTATATGCAGTTTCTATAGACTAGCATGCCTTGGATTTCCTGACATTCCGCTAATCGGGCCTTGACTTGCCATCTCGCAACTGTTGCAGTACGTCCCTTGGGAGTGGGTCTTTCTTGTAGGCTTGGTTGAAGAGTTCTGCAGGGGTAACTTTGGGTTCCTGGTGTTCTTTAATAGCGTTGAGGGTCAGATTTTGAGGTTTGAGTACGACTTGATGTTGAAATTTGACGCGCTCATCCCCCTCCTTAGGTAGATCACATAGGTAAGTTTAAAAACGGTCACCAGATTCGAGGAATGGTGTCTGATTTGCCCCAAAGGACCCTAGGTCTGCATGTACCATGTACCATAAACAATCTCTTGCTGCATGCATGCTGTCATTATTACAGACAAGAAAACTGGCCAATACAGAGCGATCCTGGTGTACAGCGCGCATACAACGAGAGATAATTGGGGCAGGGACTGGCCCGAGGAGGGGAGAGAGGCCACCTGGTCCGCCAGGAGCTGCAGTCCATCGCCATACTCTAGATAGGGTGAATGCGATTAATGATTCCATAAAAAAAAAAAAAAACGAGGGATAATTCATGGGCTCTGGTTCCTGTAAGCCTTCCCCCTGTACCTCATGTACTTAGGGTTGCCCCATGGACCTGAAGACCATGGAATTCAGATCCAGTGAACTGAGGGTAACAGGGCCCTGATCCTCCAACTCAATTTTTTTTTTGGAGGGGGTGGGGACGAATCAGTGCTCGTATTCATACTATCTAGTATATGATGAGGTGCACATCCCCAGGCGGTTTCCCAGCTGGATTGTCCAACCTCCGAGTCGTGCCAGCCCCTCTGCTATACATCCTCCTCTTTCCTGCCTCTGCCATTCCCCAACTGCCCCAAAATGTATGAGCCATATCGATGTCTAGACGCCTTGAATGGACTACCTCATCCACCAATCACCAGTGGCGGCCCTCGCTTCATCCTCAGTCAAAATGGCCCGGAATTTGTTAAGTATATTTGGGGAAAGAAGCCCTACTTCATGATCGGAAATCGGCCTAATATGACGTAGTGATTCAGTTGTTGGCTGGGGGGATTGTTGTGTAATTTAAGCTATGATCCAATATACCTGTGCTCTGATTCCAGCCCATTGATATCCTATTTTAATCGCCACCTAGGTGTCTACGAATGGAAACACAAATGAGGCAGGATTCATGACGTCGAATCAAATCCAATATTCTGGATACAGGATCGCTGTAGCGGTGACGCCTCCGCCAATGGTACAATTTTTTTTTTGAATTTATACGCCTTTCCCCCGAAGGGAGCCTTAGGCTATGAGGCGGCCAATGGTACATTGACTGTGCGTGTATCACCCAATTTGCAAAATGGAGCAGCTACTCCGTATACGAGATCCATGTTTTGAAGACTGAGAAATACGATTGATGCCACATCGCTATCATCGCATCTACACCTGTGGCACATGTAGAGCGCAACTTTAGCCGGCGTTTCGTCGAACTTCTAGAAAACATTTCAATTTGCAGATCCCGATATCTATTCGAGTAAATCGAGTAAAATTTTGCGAGTCACAAAGAATGATCTTGCACAAATGCGTATTGTATCCCCCGTCGCCAAGTGATACATAGTTAGTATGTGGCACTAAACACAAGGGGTCAGCATCAAATCCGGCAAGACCAAGATGCAAAAATATTGTCATACTATTGTTGTGTTATCTAACATTTCTTACAATCAGATGTGGGAGTACAGCATTTCCCCTCATTTCTTGGACGAGCCCATCACAGGCTCGGGAAAGATAGAGTATCTCGGTCACCAAACAATCGACCCAGTCAAAGTCCCTGTTCAAAATCCCTTGAGACTGAAAAAAAAACAAGCACAAAAAGAAAAGAAGCCACATGGAAGTCTACTTATACTCTGGCCTGCAGACAATATCATCTTGATTTTTTTGATAGCACTTACAGAAGCCACCCTTTGCTCCCTCCTCTATTGTTATACACCCACAAGGGTGAGTTCCACAATCAATCCCCCACGACCAACAAGCAAGCCACAATGTCAGGCGGTCCCTCTTCAATCTCTCAACCTACCACCTCCAACACCATATATCTGGGTACTACTCCGTCCCAAGTTCCACCAACACTACCTCCAATCCCTGCACCACGTGAGCATCCTGCTCTCCCACCGACGTTGATAACTGGGGGTTGTGGGTTCATCGGCAAGGCCCTAATACGTTACATTCTCACTCGACACCCAAAAGCGAAGTTAGCAATTGTTGATAAACAGCCCCCGCTTCCAGAATACTTGAATCAGGACAATATTACATTTCATCAGACTGACCTCACCGACAAAGTGGCTGTTGAAAAATTGTTGGAAGAGACCAGGCCAGAATTGATAATAGGAGCTGCAGGCCTGATACCAAACCCCAAAATCAAGGATAGGAACAGCTTCTTTGTGAATAATGTCTCCGCCATACGAATATTAGTTGAGGGGTGTCAATTCGTGTTGTTGGAGAAGTTGGGACTGCATGTAAGGGGGTTTGTTCATACAAGCACCTCTGATACCGTGAAAGGCACTAGGGAATTAGCTGGTGTGGATGAAAGAACTCCTTATCCTAAAGAATTTTTTGACGTGTACAGTGAGTCGAAAGTAGGTTTCCTGATTCTATGAATTGGATTAACCAATCTCCCATGAATGATGGACATCAGATTGAATAAATACGGGTTGGCGCTGAGCGTGTTTCCTTTTAGGCACAAGGAGAGCAAATTGTTTTGGCAGCAAATCGCCCGGAGTTCCCGACCGTCTGTCTTCGGCCACATGGTACCCTAGGGTAAGCACCTAGCTCAGAAAGGCGTTGGTAATGAAATCCACTGACTGGAAACACAATACCCAGAGCCGAAGGCCACATAATGCCGATGATGTATCAGTCCCTGAAGAATAACGAAACCGGAGTCCAAATTGGCGACAACAAGAACCTTTATGACTTTGTCGAAGTGGAGAACTATTGCGCCGCAGTGCTGCTTGCCGTTTATAATCTTCTGACTGTCCCAATTCCACCAACTTCATCTGGTGCACAGGATCTATACTACGATTATACAGAGCAAGGCAAGGGTGACAAGAATGGAGACCCGATATCCGCGGCAGGCCATACCTTTTTTATAACTAACCTGGAACCAGTATATTTTTGGAGCTGGACGAGGAGAGTCTGGGGGTGGTTGGCACAGGGCTCGTCCCTGAGCCTGGAAGGGCCTGATGGTGCTCAAAATACCCTTGAGCTGGCATCCATCAAATCGAACTCACTGGTACCAGTAACGCCAGCACCAGTCCCACCAATGAATCCTCTAGAGGCCGTCCGACAGAGGTTAGACCGCGATACCAGCGCGAAGAATAAGAAATCTTCAAGTCCTTCTGGAAATGCCATCCGTACCGCAACTGCTTTCTCATTTTTTGCCACCCCTCCACTGCCAGCTCCATATAGACCGTACTCCCCATCACCACCTCCTTTCCCAGAATCAAAAAACTTTCATGAGCAGGCACCTGTCAAGATCCCCAAGGCAGTTGGGTTTGCGCTGGTATACGCAGCTGAGTTCTTCACTACAGCGATCAGAGGGAGGGATCCGGGATTAACGAAAGCCCGTATCCAAGAGTGTTGCTATAACAGATGGTTTCGGGGTGATAAAGCTGGGCATGTATTGGGATATTGGGGGGGGCTGGCCCCTGATTCCAGAGGGTATGGAATGGGCGGTATTGGCCTATGGTACGGCACAAAACGTGCCTGCTACCAGTACCTGCAAATTTTAGAAATGGCCAAACAGACAGGTCAAGTCGAGACTGCCTCTTCTCAAAAGTAATGCTATCGCACACGTTCTATTTCCCCCCCAGGGGTGTTTGACCTAGGCCTTGAAGTCAGTCCCTACTAAGTAGGATCTTTCATGTTTGATTTCCTTATGCAATGCTCCAATCTCCGCTGGAGGTGGCCGACCGCTCCCAATGAAGGTCCCGTCAAAGGGATCATGGCCGGCTCATAGTCTAAGGCTCCATAGACGGACGGACATATATAGACTGGCGAAAAAAAAAGAAAAAAAAAACTCCACTGGAGCTTGATGTATGTAAATAAATGTCTTTAATTTAAATTTCAGCCGTTCTAGCTAATTGCAAGTGTTGTCATTCCAACGGTTTCTCGCTCAAAAGAGTGGGAGAGAAACCTGAGCCGAAACCAGGAGATTGTTGCCGAGTCGAACCAGACGAGGATTTGGTCAAAAGTTTTTTTTTGGGGGGGGGGCGGGGGTCTATACGTCTTTCCCCCGAAGGGAGCCTTATCAAAAGTTCTTTAGCTTCATGGAGAGGCTACTTTAAGTACCGTATAGACTCAATTGCGCTCTCACATACATATGCAGTATCCCAAGTGTTTCTGTTGAGCTTAACTAGGAAGCTCTACCAGAAGGAGTGCAATCTGACTTTCCAATAGGTTTAGATCTGGGGTTCATGGCATGAGCGTACAGAAGCCACCCGAGTTTGCCATACAAAATATATGCGCACACCACATATGTATGTATGTGATATCGCTACCGAGGTAGGTAGTCTAGTCACGTGGAGGTGATATGCCCAGAAGCGAAGCGAAGGGGGTGTGTAGTGTAAGGGAACCCCGGCCAGAAAATTACTGAGAGAGGCTTAGCGCGTCGCCCAAATGGGAAACAGAGTTGCCTAATTAGGAATGGATCATAATGCTAATGTTGCACTTGCATTGAATTGCATAAACTCAAAGCATGCAGTACAGCATACGTTCATGATAGAGACATAGTATTACCATATCCTGTTAAACAGGAAACAAGAGTTATCAAATAGTTCGAAAGGTTAATGGGAAACAAGAGGGTTCATCCCAGATATCCTGACATAGGGTATGGATGTCCTGACTGCGAAGGGGGCTCAAGCGAGTATGTATTAGTTAGCTTCATTCTGGCATAGACATGGAGAGAGTCAGGTGGGTTCGAAGACTCATCCTAATTATCGTAGATCAGGTAGTGTTAGAAGAATCATGAAGCATGAGGTGAGGCACTGAGGGCCTGAGAGATCATGGATATGAAGGGAATTCCTCCAGTGGAGCCTCACAAGCTAGCTGTGAGGGCGATACCAATGCCAAACCTACTCTGTTACAGCTCCGGTAAGAAGACCTTCCTAGTGCAGCTAGGAACCCCAATATCAACTGAACTCGCTAACTCGGAGGTCTGATCAACCTCTAGGTAGATGGCAGTTAGTGCGTCGAAGTAGTATGACGTTAAGGATTGGGCTAGAAGAAGTGTGTGACCTCAGGTATCCCCTCATGTATGTTTACGAAGTCTTGTTTGGTATTACGTTTGGGATGACATGTTTGGAAGTCGTGATTGGATAAAGCTTGGGATTATTTCATGTACGTCAGCCTGAATGCGAGAATCGCATGATGGCTGACATGGTTAATGTATACGTGGGAAAAAGCCTTCACTCCCGCGGAGGGGTGATTATTTAACCCCCGCGAATTCCATAGTTAGAAGAATGAAGCCCCAAGCGGGATTCTAAGTCTAAGTCTTTGCTCTTATCGAGCACGCCTTACGCCCGAGCCTGTGACTTCGATTAATATATCCACCAGTATACGCCTTTCGTGGGATATCACCTAATAAGTATATCCAGCGTGTTAGACCTCCATCCCTAGTTGGAGGTCATAGTCGCGATATATGCGGGGTCTATGGCTCGCCCGTAACATACTCAAGGCAGCCGGAAAGGAATTAAAAACCCACAAGCAGTAGTTAACAAATTGTAGAGGTCTGTTGTGTTGGAGCCCGGCATGTATACTAGAGCTAGTTGGGCATGTACACTAGAGCTAGATAGGCAGGCTTGGGCTTGGACAACGGGATATAGCTCTCGTCCGTCACTAGAGACGAGAGCAAGGACATGAATACAGACATTGCACATTACTGAGCTCCATTATGTTGAACTCATTAGGGCAGTTCTAAAGCCAGTGCTAGTCCGGCGATACTGAGAGATATTTAGTGAAGAGCTTAAGGTGCAAAGAGTATAATTGTATTAGCTAGCACCGGTACTACCAGCCAATTCGCCTATTCATATGCCAGCCGGTACCAGTTAATATTCCAGTCAATTTGCCACCCATATGCCAGCCAATATGCCAGCCAATGCACCGGTCAATATTCCGGTTAATATTTCAGTCAATATTCCAGTCAATTTACCAGTCCATATGCTAGCCGTTACCAGTTAATACAGTTAACATGCCAGTCAATTCGCCAGTCAGTTCACCAGTCCATATGCCAGCCGTTACAGATAGAATACGCTGTTCGCAGTGTGTATTATCAGCGCGAGATGGTTGTACTGTTCGCAGTACAATGGTCGAGAGCGTCTTCACCTGATATTTCGTGGTGAAGGAGAGAGTTTTTATTCGAAGACTGAATAATAGAAGAGAATAATAAAGATAGAAAAACATAACATAATCGGGAAACAGCCCGGTATATAAGCCCCTTCTTCCTTACAGAGCTTCCACGTATCCCACGGTGTATCCCACGGTGTATCCCACGGTGTCACCCCACATCATCCCACGATATCCCACATTGCCCCACATTATCCCACGACATCCCACATTACCCCACATCATCCCACGTCTTGGGATTATTCATTCTAACAGTTACCAGTCCACTTACCAGTCAATATGCCACCCAATATGCCAACCCATATACTAGCCCATAAACTACGAGGGGCAGTACAGCCAGACTACCCGTAAACCAGTCCATATGCTAGCCGGTACCAGTTAATATACCAGTCAATCCACCTGTCATTATTGCAGCGAATATTCGAGTTAATATTCCAGTCAATTTGCCACTTAGTTCACTAGTTCATATGCCAGCCGATTCTCTTCACCAGTCTATATATATGCTTATCTATACTCATCAATTCCCTAGTCAATATTCTAGTCAACTTGCCAGCCCATATACCAGCCGATAAACTAGTCTATATGCCAGTCAATATTCCAATCTCTTTACCAGTCTATATGCTCATCTATACTCGTCAATCCCATAGTCAATACCTTCTAGTCAACTTGCCAGTCCATATGCCCGTCAATTCTCCCGTCCATGCGCCAGCCATTTAATGACTAGTGAAGGTACCAGTCAATATACTAGCTACTATACCACTTAATATAATACCTAGTATGTCAGTCAAATACCAGTCGAGAGCATGCAAAAGTCCATGCAAAGGAAAGTCCATGGCAAGGAGCATGTAAAAGCTCATAGAGCTCATAGTAGGGCCAATCGTATGTGTACTGCACATCCAGTATGTAGCCCACTGGCATGCGCATAATTAAATCATTCGAGTGCTCTTGTGCCATCTATCGATATCGGTCAGAGTAACGCTAGAGTAATAAAATATGCTGCGTGTTTTGCCAGGGCTTCTGGGCAAGATCGGCACCAGGCTACATCCGGGGCGTCCGTGATACCTGTACGGTATGATACGGAGTCCGAACTGCTCTAACTAACTAGATACAGACTAGTCAAATGCCCATTTAGGCAGTCCCGTCATCTGGGGAAAAAGGAAAAGAATAACTGCCCACTAAGAGAATTGAACTCTTGATCTTCGCATTTCACTCTGATTCAGATGAGTAGTACAAGTGCGACGCTTTACCACTAAGCCAAGCGGGCTGCCTATTATGTCATTTCTTACACTGCACTATAATTACTCAGGCTCAGCTCTCTTGTAGAGTTATCCCTAGAAAAAACCAGCATAAAACCTAAAAAAAAGAGGAAAAAATTATGATCCTCATAAAGAAGAAAAAAAGGCTGGTGCAATGAGAGCCATTCTCTCATAGCCCTCATTCTCACCATTTGCACCACTATTAGAAATACTACTTGTGAATCTCCTCAGGCATGATGACTGGTAGGGTGGATTTCAGTCGAGCACGGGCCACCCTTTCGAATTGATACCCATAAAAGCATACCACCATCCATCCGAGTTCCGATTTTGTTGGCGGAGCTGGTGCATAATGGCAAGATATGTAAGAAGTTGAAATTGGAAGTCACCTGTCTCGGCAATCCCTAGATACGTATATTTTAATGGCCTTCATTTCATATACACAAATACATAGTATCTCACAAGCACCTGCCTATACCCATATCTCCCTCCCTACTCGTCGGCTGGAGAATTTACTTCGCCAAGTCCTAGTTGACACTCGGTGTTTGAGGCATTTGTTTACCATCCACTTCAGCAGGCACTTACCGAATGGGGAAGCGGTTTCACTGAAAATTACACATACTTCCCTACTTACTCGCCGGTTTGGGAATCGACTCCGCCAGGTAATATGCAACACTCAGTGGTTGGGGGGTGGGCTAAAGTAGACAGACACTTAGAGGATTGGGAATTGATTTGGCTGGCAATTCTAGATACGCCCTGTCGCTGAGAACCAGTTTCGCTGATATCTCGCCCAGTCATTTACCGACTGGGAATAATATTGCCTGCAATAGCTTATAGCAAGAACTCAAGGTATGGGTAGCAGTTTTGGTGTCAATTGCAAATTCCTGCTTGCCTACATGGCAGATGGGGAATTCATTCCACTGTCAATTGCATTATACCTCGCTTGCTTGTTAGATGTAGAAGGGCAAATAAATATACCACGCTGCCTACTTGCTGGATGTGAATAGCTAATTGATCTTCTAGCATTCAGCAGATAGGGAATTGAGTTCTCAAGTCAGGCTATATCTCGCTGTTAGTACCCTGTACATGATCACCAGTTATATACAGCCTCCAGGAGGATTGATATATCAGCATCTCCTAACCCAGTACCTGAAGTGGCAGTTTCCGGCTTGGCCATGCTATACAATCTAATGTCCCACTACTGAGGAGGGATGGGCTAACAGGCATACTTGTATATATATACTTATATCACAAGATATTACGATACTGTGGAATCGGCAAAGGTTGGCAACAAATTTGATATCAATTGAACAGAACACGAAGAACAACATGCTATATCACAAACAACTCTACCATACACCTCCTTGATAACCCACCCTCCCGCTCCCCAACATGATATAGACAACTACAACAGCAAGGGGTGGGCTCCAGGGTGACAGCCCAAATATAGGAGTAGCCTCTCGCCATAGTCTAGGTGATTGGATGCGAAGTAGTGATTTTCCCCCAAAAAAATCAACCTCCTACAAACTGACCCTTGTTACATCATACATTTCTTACGTCTTTTCCTACCAAGCTATGCCATTACTCCGTTAGTTTCTTATCTATTTCTGGCATCTTATATTGCTATTAGTTTCTATTACGATATCTCAGTCCATATTGCCTATACAATATGCGGCTCACGTATCTCACTGGTATTACATTTGTTTCCACTAATAGTGATGGCAAGCCTGACAAAGCCAAGTGCAACTAATTTGTAAATTGTGCTGGATGCCCCGTTGTCATGTGCTTTGTTCAACAATCACAGTTTTACCACCCCCCAGCCCTCAGCTGCTAGCTTTTTCTGTCTCTTATGTATATTACCTGCATGCCTGCATCTCCTGCAGAACCTACCCCAGACAACTCCAGCATCCCGAACATCTCCCGCCAAATTTCCGGGAGTGGAATCGGGAACATGTGAAAGGGGTTCTGTAAGAATACAAGCTATGCGTAGGTGCGGAATTGTAGTGGAGGGCTTATGAAGCGGAGAGAAGACTTTGGTAGATGTGAGAGGTTTACTGTGGATAGTAAAATACTCGAGGGACTTGAATACTAGCTAGAGTGTGTCTACAGGTCGCCTATAATTGGGATGTTACAAACTTTTGTCCTATCTCAGCCTACAATAGTTCGCGCTTCCTTGCTTGGCTTCACGTGTTTTTAGAGGCGCTGCAGGTAATGGTCTTGCGGATGAGGGTATTGAACTCACCCACAATAGCAAAGTCCACGGACGCCATTTCCCCAAGATGAGTGTGGAGATGCTTGTACAGCTTTCTCGTGGTGCAAGTCAGTATCTAGGTACTTATCTACAATTACTGGGCCACAACAACGTACGTTTCCACTTGCCACAATACAATGTCTGATGCTAATATCTTCAAGTTGTTCTCTTGATTTGGGAAAAGATGAATAGTTGGGCAAGTTGAACCGTATCGAGAAGGATGTTAAAGGTAGGCAGTCTACCTTGTATATTGCTATTCACATTCTTTAGCACTCCGAGAAGTGGCGGTTGACGTTTCCATACCGAGAAAGATTATCCTGAATTCTGACGGGCTTGAAAGACTATTGGCATTTTCTATGGTTGACCAAACACGCATAGAGGAGATTATGCTGGGGCTTCACTGCGGTGTCATCGTGCTAGAGGATATTTTGCTAGAGGATATTTTGCTAGAGGATATTTTGCTAGAGGATATTTTGCTAGAGGATATTTTGCATGGAAGGTATGTCGCGAGATGTAGTAATACAGAGGCATCGTAGCACCGCAAGGCCGGTTCTGTTGAGCATGTACAATAGATCGCTTGGGCTTCCATCATCACCAGCCCACGACCAGGCGTTGCGCAAAACTTTAATTCGGTAAATCGGGTGCTGGTCGAAATTTGTACCCTAATATTTAGCAAGAAAAAGGCCCATTTTATCACACCGTTAGATCCCGTTAAGAGCGGTGGTCGCGATGCACTGATATTCCTGATCGAGACTGTATTCTAGACTACCTAGCATAGCGGGACCAGAAAACACAGCATCCAGCCCAATTCACTCTTGCCAAAATGAGGGTTCTTTTATACGGTGGACTATACGCAATTCTCCGAGGCGGACCCAGAGCAGTATGTGATATTATCCATTAAACAGTAAGTTCCCTAGAAGGCAGGTATAGTGGTGTAATGCAAGCACAATTGTATGTATATAACGGAATGTAAAAAAAAGCTCTCTAGGCCTAATGAAGCGACATCCCATGAAAAAGTCCAACGCGGTTATTACAAGAGCTTATAGGCGTGATCTTATGAACGGAAACCATACTTCGCGATGCAGAAGAGCAATTATTAATAAGAACTCAAGGGGAGTCCCTTTCCCTCCTTAGCCTCCTTTGTCTTCGCCTCTCAGCGTCCTCTAGACCTTCTATTGTTGATTCAGTACTGACAGCAACGGCCGCACCTGATCTAGGCAACACAATCCCCCCCCGGATAAACTTCGTTCCGACACGACTCCCATCATCGCTTGTATTCCCGCCGCTCTTCACCGAGCAAGTTCCGGCGCTAACATTGCTAGTGGTGGACGAAACAGAAGCTGAGCGGCCTCGAAGTTTTCGAGTGAATAAAGAATGGCTCGAGAAGAACTCCTTTAATCCAGTGCTAATAGGTGGAGGTGGTGTGGAATCTAAGGAAAGAGATTTATGATCAAGAGGTGAATGTGATGTTCGAGATACTCGGGCGGCGCTTAGTAATTGTCGCCGTACTTTAGGGGTGGTCTGTAAGCCGATGAGTTGAGTAGATTGGCGTGCTTCGGTTGGTCTCGGCGAAGTTGCTTGTGAGGGAGTCTCTTCTGTAACTATTCCAAGGGACCCTGACGAAGTTGGTCGTATCTCATGGGTAGCCCCTGGTGTAGCTCCGTTATTCATTCTGTTTTCGGTGTCTGTCTCGTCAACATTTCGGTCACTTAGTCTAGTAGTGAACTTATGAAAAGGGGGAGTAACACTACTAGCAGAAGCGGCACCAACTTCATCCATGGGCACCCCAGTCACCACGTCCTTTTCATCACTGGAGTAAGTTGGTAATACGGGTGGCGTTGCTGGCCGATTGGTGCTTAATTGATTCCGGGAAAACCCCGTGCTTCCCTTATGAATCATAAGCTGGGAAATTGATTGTGGCCCGGCATGACTTGATTTTGCTTGGGCATGGGGAGGGATATGTTGGAACTCATCTTCTTCACCTTCGCATGAATAGGAATAGGTCTGGAGGGAGCTCAGGACCGTAGGAAATACAAGCTTGTCAACATCCTGTGCCCAGAGCATGTCTAGATGCTCATAATGGGGAATCTGCGATGGTCAGTGTTACCCCAGACGAAAACCAGAGGAATTGGGGATACTAACGCCTATGTCCACTGTATGGCCGGGCAACTCCTTCAACATGACACGAATGTCTACCAAACGATCACTACCACCCCATACCAGTACGATGGGAGTCGTGATGTTTTTTGTCGGGAATCTGGCAACCCTGTAAAAGGTGTTCCCAAACATGTTCATCACACTCTGCGCATGCACGTCATCGTCGTACATCTGGAATGACTTATTCCTGATAATTTGAAACCAGTGAACAACTGACTTGGTGGACGTGTAGGAATATAAATGAGCATAAGCAGCAAGTTTCTGATTCAGAGTGATATTGACGCCTCTCCAGTTGAAGAGAAAGGTCAGTGCTGAGTCAATCAGGCGGACAAAGATCGGCGGATCTACAGCATGTCAGTATCCGGCGCTGGGAGCTGTGATGTAGAGGCATACAAAGTATTGACTGCCAGAATGTGGCACTCGACAAAATCGATTTCCGGCCGAAGAGCAAGTACAAAAAATTGGGAGAAGCCTTGATGAAAGCATCCACTATCGGATTATGCAGACCTGTATATGCATAAGCAGACCGACCCAAATAACAGCTATATTCTTACAGACCAGCAGGGCTCATAGCCGGAGCCAGTGCAATAAACACATCCACTTTCTCATTAAGACTGGGGTGTATGCTCAGGCTGGCAAAAGCTTGCGCAGTGCCTTGACTGAATCCAATGTAACTCAAGCTCTTGCTCTTCGTCGTATCTAGAATATAATTAATCGTGTCTGGAATGTCATGGATGGCGAATTGATCCATGGAAAAGTTCCAGAAAATCTGGTCAGAAGACGAGTGGTGAATGCTTTTCTTGGAATATTTGTTCCCGCGGTTGTTACCAAGCTAGACACATGATATCAGTGAGCATCACGAATATTGATAATGAGGATGACTACCCAAACGTCGTATCCAGAATCGACGAGCACAAAAGGTAGACACCGCTCTTTCTCTGTTAGGCAGACCCAGATTTCGCTGTTCATCATTAAACCTGTTTTGGGGTTAGTGGAAGATACCATCCAGAAGATCACAGATTGAACTACCATGGTGCATGTAAACCACCCGCTTTCCCGCATCTTCACCGTGGGGTTTCCCACGCCCCCTACCACGTGTCCGCTCCCTTCCTCTTCTCTCAGAACTTCCCTGGGGCCTAACCCGGTGTAGTCCTAGGAGGTAGCCATCTTTGGTCTGGACAATGTGCTCTTCTGCCTCGTACCCCCAAACCGCACAAAGCTCTACAAATCCGTCCGCTTCCCGTATTTGCGCCACGACATTCTTCTCCTTCCGCGTTGATGATTTAGTCGTATGCGAAGCCGGGGAAAGTGCGTTGAAGAGCGTCCGCGATCGTTGATAAAAAAAATATATCACTGGGGTAGCTATAGAAGCTCTTAGCAAAGCCCAGGGGCTGCGCCGGGTGATACATACGTAAGGCGATAGTGATGACTCGGACGAAGCTCTCCAAGATCAAGAAGCAAAAGCTGACAACGAGAGCCACATATTCCTGACTATTTCGCCGCCAAAGAGGTACCGACGACGATAGGAACGCATTAGCCTCATCCTTAAACCATCTTATTGTCCACCTGGATTTCTGTTGCTTCTCTGCTCTTCTTCTCTCCTCCTGCTCTCTAAACTTGTAGAAGAGGCGCTCTCTTTCAAGCTCTCTACTATAAGCACCGTCACCACTTGATCCAGCCTCTAGAGTGGGTGCTTGGGCAGTGAAATCAAAGCCGATGGGGTTTTCCTCTGGTGCCTCAGAAGTGCGCGTGCGGAAGGGAGGGAGGTACAGGTGTAGTCGCCCCACAAAAGGGACTCTAGGCATTCTGAACTTCTTCCCTCCTCTGCTTGTCTGGTTCTACCACTTGCGCGTTGACCTCGTTGTTCCGTCGCCCTCGTCGCTGGTCGCTGGTCGAAAGGGGTGTGTGTATATGTGGAGATCAAACGTTAGAGGTAACCAGACTACGTTAGAGGAACACAAATTCAGCCCTAGGAATGATGGGCATGGAACTGATTAACATGGGAGAGCTGATAAGTTACGTGATTATAAACACTAACCAGACTGTTAGTCGAGTCAGATGTCACTAAGATGTCACAACATGGTACGTACTCAGTACTCGAGTATGTTTTTACAATTTCGCTGATATTCCCAGTCCCAAAAAGCAACTTAATTGCATCAATTGGTTAAGGATATGGATCTTAATGGCATATAGACAAGATAATTATAGCATCAGTGGTCCAGTGGTATGATGAATCGTTGCCATCGATTCGACCGGGGTTCGATTCCCCGCTGATGCATGACAATACTTTTTTTGCCAGCGTGTGTGCCCTAGCCGTGTGAGCGTGAGCGCATGTTACCCTCACGTCACTCTCTCACCGCCTCCTTACACACCCACGACGTAAAAAGCTGCAAGATGAGCAGGAAAGGTATGATGCCTCTTCCCATTAAAATCCGCATTCCCTGGATCATATCCCAAGCCAACAAAGCTCTCCCAAAAGGTTTCTTTAATCGACAACGACTGCTTGGCACATTTGAAAAGCTCTGGGGGTCCCTGGTCCTGAGACAAAAAGTAACGACAGCGCTGAGAACAGGTGACCTCCTATATACAAACAAATCGAGACGTTAGCCATGTCCCAGAGGGAGGTCATGGCTCCAGTGCTGATGCTTAGGTCAACAGTTGAATGGTCATTTCCAATACGCAGAGGGGACTGCAGAGGTGCGTAATTTTTGGCGTGGGGGATTAGCTCCACTTTCCAAGCATCCTAGTAACAATTGTTGAGCATGAAACAAACACTTGGGAAGGCTACTGTAGGTACCTACAGTACTGGTGACACTAGGTTACAATCCATCGGTAAAGCAGACCAGATGAGTAACTGTACTTACCGAGTTGCGAGCAGCGAGACGACATATCTACGACCCTCGAGCTTGGCAAAGCCTCGCAAAGAGGGTCTGGTACACTTTTAGGTTTTTTTGGTGGTCGCTTCGGGATAGATTATGAAATCTGGCTATCTTGCCGACCTGGCATTTCAGCAACCGTTTTTCGTCAGTCTACGCTACGGGGTCCGGTAGTGTAGTCTGTAGTCGTCATGTTGATGTGCATCCAATGCTAGTTGTAAATATGTTAACCTACTGTGACTACTCCATAACTCCGAGTTCTATTTAACAACTTACCACGCATATTTACTTAATCACTCGACTTTGTTCAACAATGTCAGATGAGCAGATTCTAGGAAAGCGACGACGCAGGCCTAAGGCGAAAGCTATGAAAAAGGTGCGAATGATTGATCTTGATGGTGATGTCACGGCTGCAGGATCAACAGCAGAGAAAGAGAAGAATTGAGGTGGCCGTCCAAATAAAGTGGAAGGTATAAGCATCACAAGCCTGCTGCTGCAGAGATGAGACATGCAAATTCGTTGGAAGATATTCTGCAGGCGATACATGGACAGTATCGCAGTATTCGGGAGTTTCTGCGTGCGTTCTTTACGAATCCGCAGTTGGGCTCAGCATATCAGAATTTCTTCCAAGGTGGGGGGTTTGATCAAATTCTAGGGCTGATGCTGGAACCTAAATATTTAAAAAACGAGAGGATGCCGGAAGTGATTGCGAAGTATGTGGAGGAGTATTGTGCGGTAGGTGGGATGCGGTGGGGATTGAATGATTGAAGTGCAGTTGCTGACTGATGAGGTTCAGAATGAAGTTGAGCAGTTGTCTGATGAGACGAGGTCAGCGCTGCGGTATGGGAACAAGATAGCGCCAGGAAATATATCCGCGAGTTTTCAAGAAATAACGAGGGTAATAATAAAAAGAGCTCCTGTGGGTGGTGTGGAGGATATGCATGGAGATAGTAAAAAATAAAAGGGAAACCAAGTGGAGTGGGCAAAGAGTGCAGAGATGGTGACTCTTTCATCCGTGTTAAGCTTGTTGTATTCGCAATCGAATGTATGGCAAACAACGGTGGGGGTGTTGTACTCCGTACTATGTGTCGGGAACACAAAGGATAGGACTGGATATGTTGCATGAGCTAGGGGCTTGTCTCTTCTACACAGATTTTGAGAGGAAAGCATTCAAAGCTAAGGCACAAGTAAAACCGTACCTCATTCAACTAGACAACATTAGTACGATGAGTGTGTTTGAATTTAACGAATTTGGGAAGAGGAGCTACTAAATTTGAAGTATATAGCATATTCGCATTAGCAAAGGAGGCCATGCGAACAAGCATACCTATATGGACAACAGTACTGCGGGTTTCGCAGCTGATATTGGTTTGTCTCGAGATTTCAGTAGAAGCCTATTGCCTACAAAATGGTTGGATCATAGAGGTCAGTATAGGTAATGAGGTGGGATTGGCTAATAAATCTAGCAAGGCGACCAGAGTATTTTCTAGCTTTGGATAAATATATGAAGGAGTTCATTCAAGGCATTAAGAAGTTGTACAATCCTGGTTTGGCTTGGGGTAGAATCGCTATCATCATTGCCATGAGCCAAAAGAGCTGAAGTTCATGGTCTTTTGAATTACGGACTAGATGAATTTAGGAGTACACAGGAGGAGTATTGCTTGACAAGAGTCGATATAGGTGATATTTGTAGATTGAAGTCAAGGATAGTGGGAAGAATTATTTAAGTGCAAGATCTAAGATTCGGTTAAGATTTCTACCTGCTTCTTAGTTTCGGTACCACTTTCATAGGTTTCATTCGTGAAGTAACGAATATGTAAACAAACAAGATGATATCACAGGATCAGTCTAGTAACAAGACGGAGAAGGGTCGTGCCAACTAGACTAAATAACAAGATCAAATCGCAAAGCTCTTTGGGGGATAGTCGAGGCTGAATGTATAATAATGATGAAGACATGACAGAATGAGTAGTCATCTTGTTCGGTGTACATACAGAACTGCCAGCAAACTATTAGATAGGAAGTCTCTACAGACACACACAACAAATTTTCATCTACTAAGCTGAGGGGTTTATAGCAACCACACCAAGACAAGAGTGGGAGACTGGACCTGAGTATGAGGAAAAGTTACGAGTAATGGAGAAGATGGTTGAATTAAAGTATGACATCCTCCCTAATAGTACCAAAGTCAATGGCTAATACAGTAACTAGAATGGGGTACCAGATGCATGAGTTTCAGAAGAGAGTCGCAATGAGTATTCTTATGGGTCACAAATTTCCAATCAAGGATACAAATTCAGTTGTTGGAACCGAGAAAAAGTTTGCTCCGACGAAAAGTTAAGATGTACAGCGCACTGGTAAAATACCCAGCAATTTCCAATGTGGTACCAGTTGAACAGAAATTACTGACGCCTGTCAGGACTCCTGCTTACTCACTACATACTCTGAGGCCCTCCTGTTCTCGTGCCCAGACTCCTTTATCTACCTACGCTAAGAAATAATTACGCTGCGGGGAAAAAATTATCTTTATTTATTAGCGTAGGTAGATAAAGGAGTCTGGGCACGA
>Ga0307514_10002164_pt1 | contig 21122 bp, 22 predicted proteins | sample 16_EM_MG_FD_203088 | JGI IMG/M metagenome (GOLD analysis project Ga0307514, IMG submission 203088) | Populus trichocarpa ectomycorrhiza microbial communities from riparian zone in the Pacific Northwest, United States - 16_EM | ecosystem: Host-associated > Plants > Roots > Unclassified | place...
CAGGCGCCCGGACCCCCTCTCTTCGAGAGGTGGCCGTGCCAAAAAAGAATGAGAAACCCAGCTAGGTATCGTGCAGTAGGAGTGAGGTCATAGCTGTATGGCACCCTGAATTTACCGAAGATTGTTATGTATAATACCCGTGACAGCATTGTTTAAGAAGAAAAAAAGTATTATACAGATAAATGAGGCTTCCATGAACTATCGCATGCTGTATACTCTCGCTTGTGCATAGCCAAGATAAATAGAGTAGAACATATAGGTATACATGTACACGCTATCTACAGTTATTGCAGATAAGCAATTGTTCACGATTTTTTGAGGGGAGTCTATACGCCTTTTCCCTGAAGGGAGCCTAAGGCTACCTATGAGGGGTACAGACTTGCAGTGTGCATGCAGCGTGCGGTAATTTATGGGTTATACGAGTAGCGACAACACCTAGTTTCCACCGTCACCCACCCCACTCGCAAAGGCAGTACATGCTTACGGTACCGACACCTCGGCTCAAGTGCAAGAACCAGGTGGCTTGCAGACGGGAGCCATTGACCATATCGTGATCCTCAGCCCCGCCACAGTCCACTGAGCAGTCGGGTTGTAAAGTGATCGGACAGCGCTAAATATTTAAGAATACAAATTCATACTGTCACCAGGTTCTTGTGAAAACGCCTGTCCGAACCCGACTGTACATGGGATTTGAGTCAACCGGATGTTGAGATTTCTCGGGCAGCCGGGAATCGTGGCTCTGCTGCAGGGCAATGCCTTTCTATTCTATGGGGGGAGACGCTGGTACAGAGATCCCTAATCTTTCCCACTACCACAGGCTCGATCCGGAGAGCTAACTACAGTGGGTACCCCAGGGGATTGACCTGTTTGCGGTCTTTTATGTGCTACCCAGCCCTACAGAAGAAGAAGAAGCGCCGCAGAAAAGAGGTTAGCCTAGTGGAGGAGGCCTCAGTATGGTCCCAGTTTCAGAATCAGAATCAGAAACAGAAGGGTAAAAGCAAGGTGATGGTCCCAGGCAGCTCCCCACTCACCTCCACTGTCAGAGAGAGTATCCCAATTCGAACAGAGCACAAACGGCATGCGGCTGCAACTACATATTTCTCAGATAACCAGAAAACCCATACTCCGGAGCTGAAACGTCTTAGTGAAGAGCAAGCACAGGTACTGGAGGCTATTGAAGAAGGTGGGAATGTGTTTTTCACAGGCCCCGCTGGGTCAGGCAAAAGTATGATCCTTCGGCACATCGAGGAGTATCTTAGTAAGAAAGGGCGTGCATATCAAGTGACTGCAACGACTGGCGTTGCAGCCCTTAACGTAGGTGGTACAACAATCAATTCTTGGGCCGGACTTGGGGTAGGTGATAAACCCGTGTGGTTTTACAGCGGTACTCAAACGTTCGAAAACAAGCTGGAGATTTTTCGCGAAACGGACGTGTTAATTATCGATGAGATTTCTATGGTAAGATTAGGAATGACCGTCAATTGATATATAAGCTAATGTATCATGGGTAGTTATCCCCCGATTTATTCATGAAACTCAATGCCCTTTTGAAGTTAGCCCGGCGTTGTAATAAGTTTATGGGTAAGACAACATATTGCCTATTTCCTCACCTACTGCGTACGCACAGTAATTTCTGACTGACTTCCTTGTAGGCGGAATGCAACTTATACTCACAGGCGATTTTTATCAGTTACCCCCAGTAAGCATTGACAGCCAGAGAACATGCTATAATTGTGGTGTGACCCCAAAAAGAGAAGAGATATCATGTTTCATGGACACCTCTATTCACACCTTCATACAGGAATCTTATGCGACCCTCCTACGAGCGACCACTTTCTATCACCGGATAACCATAGAGTCTGCTCTTTGGATCCCTATCTCGAGGATGTAGGGGTGTCTACAGGAACCTGGATAGCTTGTTCGCACACCATACCCAACTTCTTCAAACTTTGCGGCCATATGTGGAACCCTCAGATGAAATACGCTTTTCAAACAATGGCGTGGCTCGAGGGCAATTTTCGAGTCATCAAGCTTACCCAGGTTTTCCGCCAAACTGAAGAGAAGTGGATTGACACTCTAAACAAGTTAAAGACAGGAGCTGCTTTTGAAGAAAAGAAAACGTCGAGGGAGGTATCTGCATTTTTGGACGGACTCCAAAGACCACTACCAGTTTTGTCCACCGGAATTGCGCCTACAATCTTGCACACGCATTGTGGTTTTGTCGAACGAGAAAACTTTTGGCAGTACGCCCAGCTACCTGGCCAGGTGTGTTTGTATCAGAAGGCTGTAGATGCTGGAGTTTGCATTGAATATAAACTGGGCAAAACCAAAGGGGCTTTGGCCAACGATAGTACGTTGTAGCTGTCTTGAGCACTCTCATGATATCTGAATTGAAGACTGATGGGAAGGGTAGCTGCCAGGAACGTCAGGAATATGAAAACTGTATATGGAGAGGAAGAGGAAGCAAATGGCGTATTATACAGGATCATTGAAATTTTAAGTCCAGAAGAGTATTATACAAAACGTAAGTTCTCCCTTATTTGCAGGGTCTTGACCATAAGGTGCAAAAACTAATTTGGCGTAGCTTTCTGGAAGTATGTCTCAGCACAAAAGACCATCGAGCTCAAAAAAGACACACAGGTTATGCTACTAGCAAACCTACTGAGACTGGGTTTGGCGAATGGCTCCCGAGGGATCGTAACCGGTTTCCAAACATTCCAGGCTTCGGGTCCCGGAAAAATTCCCTCTAGAATAAAACGGACCCTGGGGAATGCTCAGTTAGAGGTAATATTTCCCGAGTCCAGCACAGAATCGATTCTTATTCCACTTGTGACTTTCATCCCTCCAAAAAGGTCCAAGCATGAAGCAAAATCATTTCAGAATGTTCCAATTTTCCCCCACCTATTCAGCGAAACCGTCAGGCAGCCAGAGGGGTACTATGTGAGGCTCACCCGGGTGCAGTTTCCCCTCACCTGGGCATGGGCATTAACCGTGCACAAGTGTCAGGGAATGACACTTGATTATGCCATTGTCAACGTTGAGAGGGCTTTTACCTCCGGGCAGGGCTATGTGGCCCTCAGCAGGGTGCGAAATACTGAAGGTCTTCAAATTGTGGGAAACTATCCTAGGTGGGATCGTGTTATTTATGCAGACCCAGTAGTGAATAGCTTCCATGAATATTTAGAAGGATGAATAGACAGAGGCCAAACCTTTCTCATTATCCGTGAAGCAAAAAAAAGAATACCCTCAGTTGATAAAAGCACACACATCCTTACTTACATAAGCAGGGATCGTAACTTCCTCGACAAGCAGAGGCATCAAATGCAACGGGGCAAAAACACAATCTCGTTTTCACAAACATCCATACACCAAAGCTACCTCGGCAGCAAATTGAACGCTAGTCATAAAAAACCAGGCAAAGAGGCTACTCCGGATAGACTCAGCACTGGATATAGCTAGTCTGATGTTGGTCCGATTTTTGACCCAGTTTCGTAGGACGTAATCAATCCAATCCCTACCTGATACAGACTATGAGGCTCTATATCTCGTCATGTCTGTGGCCATGAAAAGTTACCACTACAAACTCAGTAGCGGGGAAGCAAAGCACACGCACCTGAGTGTTGAAATCAGAAAAAAAATGAGTTATAATAAACAATTCGAATTTTCAGCACAAAAGTTGGTTGAATGGTGTAACGGTAGCACATAAGATTCTGATTCTTGTGACCTGGGTTCGACTCCCAGTTCGACCTTGCATTTCTTTTCTTCAATGTTTTTTTTGTTTTCACATGATACAGGTTGTACAGGAACGAGCCTTGGACACACTCTTGTAACCCGCGGCTGCATTTTTTTTCATAACCTTCCCTTGTTTCTTTAACCTATTCATCATGACCTCCATGTAGCTACTTGTGTATGCTCCTAGAATTTCGATTACCCTGAACCCAAGAGTTACTAGTCTACTACGGAGTACTATATAGATAACACATTAACCCCCCCCCAAAAAAAAAAAAAGAGAAAAAACCCGTCCCTTCCCCGCACACACATACACAGGAGATCTACAACTTCGCATTCACCTTCACCTTCACCTCCTCCTCCGCTACCAGCGGCGGATCAATCGTGACCTTACCATGTTCCGCCACAGACAAGATCTTCCCCGACACATCATCGAAGACGCTACCCTTGAGGGTACACACCGCCCTACCCGCCTGGACCACCTCCGCCACAATCCTGACCGTGGTGCCGAGGGGCGCAGGGCGCAAATACGTGACGCTTAGCGTGCGGGAGACGCCGCCGTACTGCCAGAATCCGGGGCGCGCAATCGGCGCGAGGGCAAGGGTCGTGGCGATGTCGATGACGAGGGCGATGGCGCCGCCGTGCAGGATCCCCATGCGGTTACACAGGGAGGGTGTCACATGGAGCGTGAACACGCATGTACTTGCTGGCCCGGACGGACTCGGGTTTACGGTCGCGGAGACGAGCGTCAGATTTTCTCGGAGTATGGCGGTGCCGAATCCCTGCCGGAAGAGGTGGTTAGTTTGGGAAGGTTCAAGGCGGTGAGTGAAGAAGAAGAAGAAGGGGCACCCGTGCCTCGTAGCCCGACTCCATGCTGTTTAGGAAGCCTTGCACTTTTTCAAAGGCGGTGAGTGTGTCATTGGTGAAGGGGATGTAGGGGATGACTTTCCCCTGGGACCCGGTCGGTCTGGCGGAGGGCGTTGCTTTTGGTCCCATTTGGTTACCGTGGGGAAGGTGGTGGTATTTCTGCTTGGCATGTTTATACTGTCCGAGGTTCAGCCACCTAATGGCTTGGCGCGTTCCAAACCAGCAGCCTAGGTAGGCGTTACCCTGAGCGCATATACTGTGCATCAGGAAGAAGGCTGACTACCAGTTGTTACCCTCAAGCTGCGACCGACTAAATGTAGCATCATTAATTTTCCTGTATTCATTCATTCCAGTGAACGGTATTATATCATATCCCAAAGCACTCGCATGAAACCCCAATGTGCGCACAACTGGTATATCTCAAAAAAACGGCCTCATAGCCCAAGGCTCCCTTCGGGGGAAAGGCGTAGACTCAAAAAAAAAAAAAATATCCCCCCAAAACCCCACAAACCCAAACAATAACATCAAAGCACTGCAATTACCCACGTCCATAATTTAAATTTCCCTACACCACTTTCCCAACACTCCCCCCAACACTCCGCCACTCTGCCCCGCCCACCTCCCAATCTCCACCAACCCCACATCCACCCTCCACATCCTCCCCTCCCTCCCCACTCCTCCCTGTGCCCCACCCCCAACCGTCGCAGGAACCAAAATCTCCCACCTGCCCAAGCCCTCCCACGCCCCCACCGCCACCTCCCTACTCCACAGCTTCCCTCCCTGCCCACCCCCCGGAACGCCCCCGCCCGCAATTGTCGATCCAATCGAATTCTGCACCTTCACCTTCGCGGCGAGAGACTTGTACTCGTCGTATGCCATGTTGAAGTTGCATGTATCCGTATCTGATATTATATCCAGTCTTGCCGCCGCGATGAGTAATGACAGCTCAAGTTCGGTCAGGGCTGGGAGGATGTGTAATCTATTCTCCGGTCCGGCAAGGGATGCAGACGCAATATTTTGGCTAACCACTGCCACGTCCTTATCCGGATTTGCGCTAATAGTAGCAATCTTAGTAGTCCCGCAAACAACCATCCCTTCTGTCAAGTACGGATGTTCCACGGTAACCAAGTGGGAAATCGGGAACAAGCACCAACTCGCCCAAAACCCTTTAACATCCTTCGTCAACGCATACCCCCTTCTCACCAACCTTCTAAACCCCTTACTCTCCTCCCACAGGCCCTCCAGTTTCTGATTCCACCCCCTCCAGTACCCCCTCTCTTCATCACCAACACCCACAATCTCGCCCAACTCATCCTCATCAACTTCCAACCCGCTCCTGACTACAGCCCAAAACTGTTCAATGGAGTTGGGAAGTCGGAGATGTACGCTCCTATGGCTAAACCTACTCTTGACTCGCTTCTCTAGGCCCTCAACAATATCCACCCTACACGTCAACCCCAACACCGCAATAGGCGCTTTCCTAGCCTGAGCGATATCGAATAAATTATACAGCAATGTTTGCCTTGGATGTGTCACAAATAGATCAAACTCATCCAGTACAAACACCACGCTCAAACTTGTTTTCTTACCTCTTCCGCTACCATCGTCATCCTCCGCCCCACCACTGAGTTCATCCGGATGCGACAACAATGCTAGTATCGACGTGAGCGTATCAGCGAAATTCGACGTCTTGGGTTGCCCGCCTTGGTCTTCTAGATCCATCTCAACGCCAAGTTGCCGCCAGATCTCGCGGATGGCGAGTTTATCATCGGTTTGGAGGAAGCCGTTGAGTCGGACGACGAGGAATTCGCCTTTATTGGATTCTTGGAGGGAGTGGATTGCTGTGTCGACGAGCTATTCCATAAATTACATCATTAGTTCCAGAATGGCAGTCATTATATCAATGGGGAATAGATGCGAATGAATGTAAAAGGGGTGGAATCAGAGGTGACAGGAAGTCATAATCGGTTTAATCGTTTGCGGGGTCTTAAGCCGCTCATAAACACGGACCAATATTTTTCTCATCATGAAAAATTTCAAGAAAACGAAGGGGAAATTCAAAGTGGTAACTTACAGTACTTTTCCCAACCCCCCTCGGGCCAATAACAAGCATGCTATTCCCTTCACCGCTCACGACCGTCTGCTCAAGTAGGTGATGAACATGGTCATACTCCTCCTCCAACCCCACAAGTCTCTTCTTCCCCCTCCCGCTCAACTTCCCTAGGACATGCTTCTTCAGCAACTTCACCCCTATCTCAGTGACAGGACCGGAATAGGCCGCCTTGGGCTTCTCCGCTATAGCTATAGACATGGCTTCGGTAATGGTTAAGGGGTGTGCTGGAATTTCGTACGCTGTATTCGACATCTGGGCTACAGGTGCTCGTGTGGAGTTGGGCGTAAATTGTTCAACAGCTTCCCCTCGCGGGGGATCAGCAGCTTTCCGTCCTCTAAGGCTAGTCCCGCCACGGCCCCGGGTGGGTCCCCGCCTTCGCCCCCCTCGCCCACGAGTTGCTGCGGCGCCATCAGGTGGAGCTGGATCTGTAGCAATGACTTCTGGGAGAGGTTCTCTCGCCCTGCTGACAACAGTAGCGGCAGCTGGTTTCCTGCCCCGCTTTGTCCTTGGTGGTGGTTGTACTAGGGCGGCATTAAGCTCGTCGTCATCAGTAGCATCCTCCGCGACAGGTGCTCCAGCAGCGGGAGTTGTGGGTAGCACAAAGGCTGGTGGGGGTGGTACTGCAGCCAGGGTCTCCCTCGTGCTTGGTTCTGTCCTGCTGCCTCTCCCCCTCCCCCTCCCCCTCCCTCTGCGAGACGGTGTAGTGGGGTTACCGTCGACAAATACATCTTTCTCCGCTTCCCCTGTTGTTGTGGTCGTGGCTGAGTTAACAGCCCGACCTGTCATGCTTGTCAACACCGGGCTCGGAGCTGCCTTCTTCAGCCTAGACAGGAAGGGGGAATCCTTCTCTTTCGAAAGACTATCCTCGGAGACGGAGGTATCAAAGATACTATCTGACAGAGGTTCTGGGGGTGCTGGGGTCGGCGCCATAGCGGGAGCCTTCCTCGTCACCCGGGTCGATGTAGTTGTGCTTGTATTTGCTGCCGCACTCTTTCTCGGGGGCCTTGGTACGGCGCGAAAAGTGATAAAAGGTGAATTCTCATCGTTCCCTCCGGTCAACTTTACGTCTCTGGATCTCCTCGTCTTAACCGTAGGAGCAAGTGTCTGGGCAATTGCATTTGCAACCGACCCTTCCGCTTCGGTTGGTTGAGGAGGTGGGGGGGGGGAGGGGACAGCAGTCGCGGACGTTACATTCTCCGACACCGTGCTTTTTATAGCAATAGGATCCCCGCCCAGCTGCTTCCTCGCATTCGTAAATGTATTAAAGGCAGCATGAGGATTATTCACCATCGTCATATTCGGGCCCATAACGCCACCCAACTTCGCCCCCCCCCGAGTCTTCCTCGGAGATGACTGTTTGACGGCATAACTCGTAGGGCTTAGGACTTTCGCAAACTTGAGCTTCTTCTTCGGTATAGTATTATCCTCGACGGAGTCTTTCCGTTTGGGGGGCATCGTAAGAAAAAAAGTGGTGCAGATTTGTATTGGGGGGGGGTATTTATTACACACTGGATGTTTACGCGTAGGCGACTGTTTTTGTAGGGTGTGAGCGGGCTTGGCAGATAGGAGAGTTCAGGGTAATGCAGCCGGCAATGACTTACAAAGCACAAATCATGTCAGGAGTTAACGTGCAAGGGAGCAGGTATATTCTGCCCTCAGTAGTCTGGCCAGTGCTCGCCAGTTTATGCCTTCAGCCATGCCATAGCATCCAAATTCGACCTGACCTCGACATCTAATTCCCAGCCATTGATAACTAATACAACTCTATTGCCCGTTAGAAGAGTGCTGTAATACCAGATTGAAAACCAACCCACCTTCATTCACCCTTGCTGCATCTATAGTCTCAAGGCAATGCCCAGAGAAGCTTGTGGGCACCATGGGAATGAGGGCCTGGAAAAACCCGGGTCTGTTAGGTTACTAGCCGACAGCCAGTTCATCAGTAGCAAGCCGCACTAGAACCAAGGACCATTTGTATGTATCATCTAATTTGTGTTTTGGGTGCTACTATAGTATATGAAAGGTAGATTGAATTGCTGGTTAGTGGGCTGTTGGGCTGTTGGTGAGCTGTTGGTGAGCTGTTGGTGGAGGTGGTTGGCGCAAGAGACACAATTCTAAAATAAATCGAATCAGAAATCGAATTACAGCTGCCACACCAAACAGGAGGGGTCATGCAAGCAGACTAACCAAGCCCTGTATTCCCTTTGTGTTTGTCCCGCCATGTATTCACGCGGTTATCGCAACAAAGCTGACATTACAGGCGTCCCAGTTGTCTGTGGGCCACGAAATTAAACAAATACCAGCAGTTGCGATAGAACTGATGTCTGTAGTGTTAGGTATTAAAATGCATTGAATTTGGGAGCAATGGGTCTAAGAACCCGCCACTGGAACCTTCCCACTGCGGGATGATGGTTATCATAACCCTTCCTATAATGAATACAAAACTTTGTATTGACAAAACTTGAGATTGGGAGATGGATATAACGTAAAATAGGCGATCCACAAAGCGAGCTCAAGCATGAGTAACTAAATCACAAAAACGCACGCAAACAAAATCAACCAGGCCAGCCTTCGCCTCGCCTGCAAAACACCCCCAATCCACAAAAGAACAATCAGAGCAAACATGAGGCCAAAAATTTACCAACGATCAAAGCAGAAGGAGAAAGAGAACAAATATACAGAAAAGGGCCGTGGGTGAGCCGGCTATTACCCTGAACCCCAGGCCGTACAACCCCAGCATTACACATCCGACACTACCCTCTCCCAATAGTGTCCGCAAAATTGCTACTACTACTACTAATAATCGACCGCCCACCCATTCGCCTGCATAAACTCCTCACAGGCCGCCCTCAGCGCCAAATTCGGCCTAAGGTCCTCCTCCGTTAATGGCTCTCTTGTCAGTGGGTCTGTTTTACTCCTTCTCAGATGCTCCAGGATCGTCGCCCGCTCATAGCTTTGCCCGTGTTTTGTTACCACTGGGTCGTGCATAATGGAAAAAGTAATATTGTCGATCAAGTAGTCTGGAACAATCTGCAGCGGAGTTAATATTAGCATTAGGGTTTTTTCTTGTATATGATATCCAGCCTAAGGTGGGGTAAGAATCGTACCCTCGGTTTATACTTTGCTGGATCCGCCCTCGCAAAGACGTCCTTGATAAGATTAACCCTCTCGCGCGTCGAATGCCTCCTCGCCTCAACCTCCTCCGACACCGCATCCGCCAGCGCTTGCCTATCCTCCCCCTCGTGCCCTTCCCAGTCTCTATTACAACCTCCTCCCTCTTCATACCTATGCCCTTGGCCTTCCCTCCCCCCCCCCATACCCTGCCTCCACTGTCTCTCCACCGCACTAACCTCCTTATCCCCTTCCTCTATCAACAGCTTCACCAACAAACTCAACAAACCCTCCTCCTCACTTATCCTCCTTTCCTCAGCAACCTCCCATTTCCTTTTCTTCGCCTGCAATACCGTTCCTGCTATTGTCGCAGCACTAGGGCTACGCACAGCTATGGCGAGTTTGTATGCTTGTTGTGAGGAAGAAAGTGCTTCGTTGGGGCGGTCGAGTGCGAGTTGGGCTTGCCCTAAATATGTGTAGGCCTTGAGAGATGTGGGGAGGAGATCAAGGGCATGTTGGCAGTCATCGATGACGGCTTCCCAGAGAGAGAGTTTAAGCCGGGAGAGAGCGCGGTTGGTGAAGTAGGCGGGGTTTGTGGCGTCATGGATGATTCTACAGTGCGTATATAAATTAAACTGAGTGACAGACGATGCTTGTTCGGGAGCTTACGCTTTCGTATAAAACTTCTCCGCCTCTATAAAATCACCCGCTTGGAAGCATCTACACAGGCGCCGCCCCAAAATCAGAAAATTTAACCAAGCCTTCACTATCCACCTCATGTAGCTAGGTACCTATTCTCCTCTCCCACAACGGCACCGTCTTCTACCTCGGGGCTTCTTAATTAGGGAGAACTCACATATTCCCCTGTGCCTTAAATACCTCTGCCTGAGATCGCGACATGTTTCCTTCAATTGTCCCAAATGGCCGTTCCCGCTGAAGTGTCGAGCCCTATTGTTCACCCCGGCCTGAAGCGGGTTTGTATGTAGGCTTCCAAAAGTGACGTGCTTATATTCCCAAGATGGCTTAGCAATCCCTGGAAGGAAACAAATTTCCGGCGATGTGCAGGCTCCCGATGGACGTAGTTTGTTCCTCTAGCTCTGCTTGAGTTACACCCAGAGTAACTAAGCGTGCCCTCCTCCTATCACCAAAAAGAGCGATCTGCTCGATGATTCCAAGTTGGCTTGAGGCTCACAGTAAACAAAACACCGTTGCTTCCGAACCTAATTGTTTCTCAAAGTCGAGTCTAACGGCCTGTCGCTTTTTCAATCTTTTGCTCTGACGTTCGCTTCGTCACCAATATGTGGGGTGAAACTGTGATCCAGAACCAATTTCTGCGACGATCCTCCTTATCGATACTTCGCTTTGTCCATCAAACCCTGGTAAATAGATCAAAAACTCTCAAAGCTCCAACACCAACCCGAGGGAAATCCGCTCAGTAGAAGTAAAACCAGCAATCCAGTGGAAGGTTCCAGTCTCGTTCCTGGCGCTAGTGTATCCTACTCTAGAACCTTCGAAGCGGCTGCCGAGCGAACTGCTTATGTGAAAGTGAGCCCTGACAGCAAAGTATGTATGTGCTTGAGTACAGTAGATGGGCAATGGCCTTGACGGAGGGAGGAGAGCAGTAGTAGTCTAGGAAGTAGTAGAGCTGAATCTATCAGTGGTTCATGATTCCAGGATTCCAGGAGTGTGATCATCCAACAAGCTCAGGTCACGTGGTCCCTTAGCTCAACTTCAGCTTATGCAGTACCGAATAGTCTAGCGGGCGCCAGCCATGTGGCCAACCAGACTAGCAAGTACCAGGTACCGGTCGGCCAAACATGGCCTCACTAGTCTGGGTCTTCTTTCTTTAGTTCTCACATGGATGGAGAGTGGCGGGCAATAATCATGAATTGAACGGTCTTTGCAACGCAATCAACATGAAGCTATAGCCAACACCTTCAGCCAAAAACAGGGCGACATTTCTGAGGAGTTGAAACCACTTCCAATCAAACCCCCTATCACTACACAAACTCGGATTTATGAGTGCTTCGTTGCCGAAATATCACCGTTCTTCCAGCCGTTCCTTCATCTTCCCCCTATATATCTCAAAAGGAAGATAAAGCCAACAATCAAAATAAAGCGTAAGAGGTGTGTAGGGAATGAGCAAAAAAGAAACTCGTCAAAGCCAACTGATCACTTTTGAACAAGGGTGATACCAGTCAAGTAGAACCCAAAACCAAACCTGAAAATGCCACCTTCCTCTATCTTACTTCATTGTTATCCATCCCATCATTTCATGCCCTGGTATCTCACGCATTACCCTCACGTGATTTCCTATAGTTGGCCTGTAATTCCATATCCTGGTCAGTCTCCGAAGCGGTACCAAAAACAATGAAAAAAATTATTCTGCCACGTGGGCATCATCCATGCCCTCCGCCTCCTCTGGATGGATTCCAAACTCATCAAATCTCCTAGCCTTCGAAAGGGAGACTCGTGAGTCTAATCAGCCCTTCCCCCACACAAGAATCCTAGGGGCCCATGTTTGGTGCTGAAAAGGATATGAAAGGAAAAGAAATTCATACCTCTTGCTCAACTTGAAGGCCATCAATCAGCGGTGCCAATTCGGAGTAGATCTCATACGCTTTCTTATGGAACTCTAATTGTGCCTGTACAAGATCCGCAAGGTTTCTCAGTGGCTCCGGGGTATCTAGAACATTCTTCATTACACCAACCGCCTCCTCGGTTGCACCCACAAACTCATCCTCAGCAGCTTCAATCTCTTGCCTTTGATCCTCGGTCAAATGGTCGTCGGAAGGTAGCACCTCGCGGTTCCTCTGAGCTCCAACGTTTGGCAAACTAAACCCAAGAGGGCCATTCTTCGCCCTGCTCTTTGCAGAATCAAGGGTAAGCCTAGCATTCTCCACATTCCGCCTGGCCTTAGCAGCAAAGACATTCAGGTTGGTGTTGAGGGTTGTGGTGAACGGAGAGTTGAATCTTTGCTGAATAATCTGATCCTGTTGGAGCCGTGCTTCACCTACTTGCTCACTCGCAAGTGCGTATTTCTCCAATGCGGTGGCAAGGGGGTCAGAGTGGTCGAGAAGATGAGCAGATGTGATGGATGCTCGGCCGATGGCATGGTTGAAAGTTTTGGGGGCTGGTTTGGGGCCCGGCTTGGTTAAAGCCTGTTGGGCTTCAGCAGCCGAATTGGCCATTGATAGAAGTTGGACTTTATCCGCAATAGTTCGGGACAAGTCAAGCACAGACTCTTTCTAAAAATGGAATCAGCATGGCAACTACCATATGAGAAACCAGATCGATCATACAAGATTGGGAGGATAGTCATAGGCCTATACACCCGCGAAAATATTAGCTATTCCTGAATAATACCAGGGGTTTAGAGAAGCTACACACTTCATTGGAGAACTGAGACCTGTACGGCGGAACCCCCGTCAGTGCGTGTACGCTCTTCTGTCAATACTCTCGAGAACATACGTCACCGCCAACATCTTCTGATGCACCTGCTTTAAGGCGTCGACACGCTTCTCAAGCTCAAGATAGTCCGGAGGGAGTTGAGTCTTATGTTCAGTCAGCTTCCTCCGCAACGCAAACAGGATATCCGAGTCCTTGAATATCCCAGGAAAGAACGCATGTCCGGAACCAGACGGGGGGACAGTGGCAGGATTGGTATCATGAAGAGCAGCATTCAGGGAGGAAGTAGCAGCAGAAGAGGAGAAAGTTGCGGCAGCTGTTTCTGCAGAAACGGAGGTCAGGGCGGGGTTGGAGGGGTTCGAGACCTTATCGTCAGCCTGGCCAAGCTGCTCCTTGAGATACTGCTGACTCCTGGCAGCAAAAGGAGTGAAGCTCGCGGAAATATTCTTTCCAAAGACCTGAATCTTGTCCATGATACCGGACTTGTTGTGGATTATATGGAGTCTGTTCGGGATGAAGCAGTAGAGGGGGGGGGGGTTGATTGGGGGGGTGGGGTTGCCGATCAGGGAGGGAGTGATGAGGGATATAGATTACTGATGACTGGAGGGAGGAAAGGGAAGTGCTAAGAAAATGCGGCGGCAGTACAGTACAGTACAGAGCTTAGAAGCTTGCTGCAAATATCACTTGCTCCTGTTCCTGTGATGATATTCAGTCTATACACCCCACCCAAGCGAGTCATCCCATCCACCTCCTTCCGCAAGCGGCTAAAATGGTCCCAGGTATACGCCTGTTTCCGCTCATCTCATCCTGGAAAGGAGCATGTGATCTTTGTGACACGTGAAATCGGATCGCTTATTTTATGTAGGAACATAGCTTAGGTACTTAGTATCCGATACAATCTGTCAAGGGCCTGGTTGTAGGGCTTTAAATGTAACATTTCGTCCATTCATAGGTCCCAATATTTTTAATATAATCCAGCGTAGATTCACGATTACCTCGACTTGGGTGGCCAAGGCTCCTATACTGATATAAAATTATAGACTGACACAGTAAGTTTACCCAGTTGAACTCAGAAATCGTTCGAGAGTACAAACTCTACCAGCTAGTAAAAAAAAAAAAGGCTATATAGTAATATCTTTTTGTACACGGTACAGGAGAAAGAGATTGCTAGCCCGATGGAGATCGATTCAATACAAATTCCGCAGTGCACGGTTCTGGGCTAGGCAGCGTCATTGCCCGATCATTGCCAAAATATGTACTGGTATCCAGGCTTGTACGGAGAGAGAGCTGAGACGCATGTGCGCCATGGCTCGAACCCTCAGAGGATTCCACGGGCATCCCATAGCCTGAGCCACCAATGGTATGGCTCTGTGAAGAGCATCATGCCACTCCGAATCTTACTAGTTATAGAAGCTGGAGATAATTGTTCTTAATTCCGGAGCTGCGTAATCATGCAATTTCATTCTCATGTCCAAATCGAGCAACCCCAGGTTGACATATCCCAAAGGCTACTCGATAAACTGCTTGAATACTTAGTATCCTGACAAAAGCCCAATGTGATCCCGATTGTGTCCTCTGCTCTACGTCAAGCCAAAGAAAGCCAGCTCACCACTTTCTATATTTCATTAAATGCAGCAGAAATTTTTCCTTATTTCATCACCTCCTTTTTTTTTTCCAAAACATGTTCTGGCCATGGGTCAGATATCCTTTGTTTGTGTAAAACATAAACTCTTGCATGTCTGAGTTTGAAATTTTTCACACCGCGTGGCACAGTTCCTGCCAATCCACGATAAGCAATTGTAACTGTTGAGCGAGCTGATTGATGGAAACCAAATTTTCATACAGCAGGTTACAAGGCCCCGCAGAACGATGTTTGAAACAAACATTTGGTGCAGCAGTCAGCAAGGCGCAGTCATGAGGATCAATATCCCTATATAGATCCTCTCCAACACCAAGAAACATTTGGTGCAACAGTCAGCAAGGTACAGTCATGAGGATCAATATCCCTAGATCCTCTCCAACACCAAGCACACCTGTTCCCCAGCCATAAGCGTATGAAAAAGCCATGGCCAGGGTCTTAGAACTGGTTCCTCATGCAGTCGGCCCGTATCGAAAATGTTGTGCAACCAACACGATACGCAAGAGGTTGGGCTCGCCAATGAGTAGACACGCCTATGGGTCTACCCCTCTCCGGGCCTCGGCGTAGGACTCGGAAATCCTGCAGCAGGTCTGCCAGTGGGTAGAGGTAGTACTGTTTAGCAGGTCGTTACGTATTTTGGTAGAACGCTAGTTATCAGCACTTAGACAAGGTTTAACTCGGCCATCGACCCTGAGCAGAGTACTAAGTACCTTAGAAAAGGGATTTTTGTGGCTTTACTCCTCTTACTGCTAGGCGCTGCGAGCCAACCAAGCACTCACAAAAGGCGCTGCCACAGGATGGGATCTCATAAAACTAATTGTTTGTAGGCCCGTTGAAGTCTTCGATTACCAACGTGATTAGTGGAAGCTAGTCCACAATTATGACCTTATCGTTAGCAATCATTTAGTCTGGTTGGCACAAGCCCCTCGTAGAGGCATCATTGGCTTCGAGACATAGTAGTGAGACTCTTGCCACACTCGGATGTAGATAATTTGGCCGAGGAGCTCTCATGGATACCGGCCCCGCGGCCACTCTACAAAAGCTGGGTGAGCGAGACTAGGGGCAGGCTCGGATCCCTGGGATATATTAGCATAGCTCGGATCCAAAGTTCGGACCAGCATGAAAGCAGGGTATCACCTCCGGAAATCAGGAATAGATACCATACATCCAACAATGCTCTGTACAAAGATTGAGAGATTGAGAGACTTACTTTAACAAAAACTTTCTGACCTTCAGAGCAAAAGAAAGGGTTGGCTCCATACCTATTGTGAAGCCGGTAGGAGTGTGGCGGAGTGAAGGAGTTGTCTGTTGTCTGCGCCAAGAGAGCATGAAAGCTTCTCAATACCAACGTTCTCAGGTCAGCGCAGAAATGGCTAATGACAGTCGATCCGGAACAGTACCGGTAATGACAATGTTGCACCCCGAGCTGTCTCCTGAGCATATCCCATCCCTTTGGTGTCATGATTTGTCGTTTCCCGGACCCCATATCCTATGTACAGTACTTTACTAGGTACCTACATTCCCAAAATACCCGTCCCTTCAACACGCCAGTTGAGTGCCGATGGAAGCCACCAAATCGAAGGCTCTGGTATAACCCGGCCAATCGATTGCCCTGGATAATTGATTCTCTCCCAACAACTTTCCAGTGTTTTGCGCCGAGTGGTACGCAACTTGGGGGAGTGGGAGCGCGTCTGCATATGAATCTGCAGCAGAATCGAGAGAGCCACAAAATTCATATGCATGCATATGCTTGCTTGTGGTTGGCTATGTGGTACCGGTATTTGTTCAGCCCACACAAAGACAACTGCAGCATAGGTACCGTACAGGCTCTCGATCCATACTGGGGCTATCTCGGATTCGGAGAAAAAAGTGTTTGACAGGATCAACCTCCGGCAAGTCATAACCATGGACAGGGATGGGTGATGGGAACCAGGGTATGTTGTGGGGTGGTTGACATCGCAAGTGAGCACAATGTGCTTTTTTCAATTCAGCCTGTGCTCAACATACGACTCTTCACACTACCTACACAGAACTGTGAGCGACCCCTGGATTTCACCCAAATTGACATTTAGGTATACGATATCTGATTCACCCAAGATAAAAAAGTAAACATACGGACCAAGAAACAGCACAAGTGTCCACCGTAGCTTGCAAGGAGATCTACTCTTGAGACTTACTAAGTACCGATAGGTTATACCATACACGCTATCCTAGGTACCTACAACAAGAGCCCCCGTGGTTTGGACGTCTCTCATCTGCGTTAAGAAGCCATTCTACTTCATGCAAGATCCCGGCGTTCCAAAAGATTGCCATTCCTAAGTGTGATTTGTGGACGGCGTTGGACGAGACACAGCCAGAGATAGGTACATATCCGGCAGTCCATGAATTACACAAGATATCTAGGAAAAAAAATAAAAGACGAGACATCTTGAGATAAGAACAAGAAAGGGCAGTTACAAGCACAAGACTACAGTTACAAGCAGGTTCACACACAACAATTTTTGTGTTACTAACCCAGAGACAATTACATTTGCACTCTCAAGGCTGAGCAGTGAGCTTTACTAGCTACCAGAGGTACAAGTAGAAGCTAAGAAGAGTTTATACATCTGTTACTTATAGGGGAACAGCCTCAGATTGAGCCCCAGGTCCTTGAGTGTCTGCGTCGCTAAATATTCCCCAATATATCCTACCCCCTCCTCCCCTACACCTGAATTATTGCTCGCTTGCTAGCGTTCCAATTCCCTTGGTCTTACAATCAATGTCGGCTCAGCAGAGTGCAGGCTCAGAGAGCTCAACTTCAGCAACCTCCCCTACTAGTCACACGAAACAGCCGGCTTCCTCCTCAAATCCAGCTATTCAAAGTTCACCGGAAACCAGCAGTAAGAACGTCACACCCGGTGCTGCAGCTCTTAGTGAAACTACCAATGCTCCACCCACGAGTGCCACTGCAGCTGCAAAGGCTTCACGAAAGCGAACAAAAACGGGCTGTCTAAGTGAGGATATCCTTTCTGCGTGAATTTACATGGCATCAAGCTCCTGGAATGAATTGGTCGTGAACGTTCCTCTGGGTGATAATAACTCTACTGACGTGAATATATGTAGCCTGCCGGAAGAGACGCATCAAATGCGGTGAGGAGAGACCAATTTGCGCCAATTGCGTGAAGTCGAAGCGGACATGTGAAGGCTACAACCAGAGAGTTGTTTTCAAAGATGGAATGAACAGCCTGCGCGCCGTCACTGGGGCTCAAGGTGCATCTTCGATACCAATCGATAGACGATATCATCCCTATCCTATCCAGCCTGCACCCCCCGCTCTGCAGACGCTGCAGCCCATAGCCCCAGCACCTCCAGCCCCCCAGCCGTCACAGTCGCAGTCATATTTGCGAGAGGGGCAACTAGAGCACGCGCAGTCTCATCTTGCGGGACATACCTATGATCTACACTCCACTCCTCTTCCATTACCTCATACTGTGGTCGGTGGCCGGCAACATCAGCCCCAGCTTTCCCAGCAGGGTAGCTGCAACAGCTTTGTTGCAGCTAATAGCAATGATTACTCCTCGCCTCCATCCACAAATGCAGAGGTTCGACCGGCGGGGCCATCTCCCTTCTACGGAGGACCAGCAGCCCATCAGCGGCCAGGCTATAAGGGAACCGGGACTGTAAATCCCTGTTTATCTGGCCAAACCTCTCCTCCGGTGAACAGCCACCCTTTCAACCCCTCGATTCCTTCGTTCAGCGGACCATATAGTCCATCCAGGCACCGACCAGATGGCATGGATAGACTCTATAGGGACAATGACTTTCGTAGGTTCCCTGGTCCCCCCAATGATGAAGAGGTTTCAAGTTATTACACCGGGTGAATTGCTGTCTTTAGAAGTTACTATGTCGCTGTGTTGTTCTGCTACTTGTAATATTACAACTTTGTGTCCCAAATATACCTTCATGTTGCCGTTGCGTATTGTCATCACCCTTGCCTGCAAATCAAACTTGTGTAGAGGGCAGACCATCCCTTCTCGGTGCTGACCGTTTGTTGCCACATCAGTAGATATGGCGGGATTTCCTTCTACGCTCGGAGAAATTTCAGACCCAGCGGCATTTATTCGTGACTGTCAAACTGGAGTCTGGGATAATGTGCGGCATCATGAAGTTTTATCAGACGAAGAACTGTACGACGTTCAGGACGATGGGGATGAAGAACTTCTCGAATATAGTGACGAAGAAGAAATCCCGATAATTGCACCTAGGGTAGCTCTTAATCTACTTGCTTCAACACCAGAGCCAGGCCGCGGAATTTCCTTAAGGACATTTCTCCCGGATTGCCTGACACTGTCAGCCTATTATCCCTCCCAGACTTCATCTCCTTTGACTGATCCCGTCACAGCTAGGATTTTCTGTCACTTTATTTATGTACTCGGTCCGAGTATATCCATCTTTGAGAGGCATGCGCCAAATCCTGCTATGTCATTTACGCCTGGGTCACAGGCACCAAAGAATGTGTGGGCGTATACCATACCTATGCTTGCTTTGGGACATCCACCGCTGCTACATGCTATTTTGGCACTGTCAAGTTTGCACATTGCTAAATTGACAAAAGGCCCTAACCATCCCTCACTTTTACACTACCACATCGCATTAAGAAGACTGGGAAGATCGATAGCAGATGAAAAGAAAAGAGGCCATGTGGCTACCTTGGCGGCAACTTTGGTTTTGGCCTACTACGAAACAATGGCAGCAGAGCATGAAAAATGGGCAAGCCATATTCATGGGGCTAAGCAACTGTTACAGGAAATTGATTTTGTAGAGCTCAGCAGGGGCGTCGAAAGTTTAGAGGACGAGCGGGCACTAAGAGAACAATATCCAGAGCCGGAAATGCGAAATCAGCGAGTGTTGATGATGCGTGCAGTGCGAAGGCACCGGGATGCATATATCTTAAACGATCCGGATGAGAACTCGGTAGGATTAATTACGGGTAATAAAGGCGGAAGGAGAGGCCCACATACTGGAAAAGGCAAAGGTAGAAAGGCAGCGTATAGCAAGAAGGAGTTGGAGACGTGTCAGTTGCAGTCAGATTTGTTTTGGTGGTATGTAAAGATGGACTTATACCAGTCTTTACTAAGCGGTAATCCACTTATGTCAGTGCTCCAATCTTAGGGTTTTGGAGTGGGTAAGGTGACTGACTTGGAGCAGTTTGGATTATATTCTTTGGGATCAATGTCCACCTCGAGCGAGGATAGGGACTCTGGGCACAACATATGGGTCTTCAGATCATCTTTTCCTCCTGATGGGGAGACTTGCAGACTTTCAAGCCCGAGACATCAAACGAAAGAATGCAGTCGAAAAGATGAACGGGGGGTGGATCCCCCCCCCCGAGCTTGGTGGGCCCCCGAGGGGAATGATGGGAATGGGGAGGGGGCGAGGAAGAGGGGGGCCACCAGGGGGGGGACCGCCGATGGGGGTGGACATAAATATGGGCATGGGTGGTCCCCTACCTGGGATGATGTTTCCCGGAGGCCCACCCCTGCATATGGCTGGTGGTCCCGCTCCACAAATGCAACGAGGGGGAAGTCCAACAGCTCCCGATGGCGGAGCAGTCATGTATGGCATGGTACCGAGCGAGCCAGCGCGCCTCCCTCGGGCATTCGCTGGAACAGCGAGTCCAGAGGGTATCACCATCCAGCCTGGGAGTTCGGACCTCCACACAGACCCTGATGCCCTTGAAGCCCTGACTGTCGAGGCAGAGCTTGAATGGAATGACATATATAACGCCTTCCAGGCTTTCCAAAACAATTTGGGACAAGAGTATAAGCCTATGCCGATAGAGTATATGCCAGTACAGTCGACACCTTTTGGGCCAACAATCTACTACCGGACATATCCAATTGCTACACTTCAAAGTCTGTATTATACCGCCTTGATTATCCTCCACCGAATACACCCTAGTATGCCCGCGCAGGTAATGACGGCCGCAGGGGTCGCCGCCCCCAAAACCGCGCAGTATGCGATACTCATTGCACGCATCACCGCTGGGCTAGTCCCAACAGACCCAACTGCACAAATTAATCCAGCACTAGGGGCGTCACTAATCGAGGCTACGATCCCGTTGTTCTTTGCTGGAGTACAGTATCAGGAGAAATCCCATAGAGACTGGCTTGTACATAAGCTCCGGGAGATTAATCGCCTCTCGGGGTGGGCGTCCGCGGCGAGGGTGTTGTTAGGGTGTTTGACGGCGTGGGAGAGGATGGCAAAGTTGGGCAGGGG
>Ga0307514_10002165_pt1 | contig 21121 bp, 25 predicted proteins | sample 16_EM_MG_FD_203088 | JGI IMG/M metagenome (GOLD analysis project Ga0307514, IMG submission 203088) | Populus trichocarpa ectomycorrhiza microbial communities from riparian zone in the Pacific Northwest, United States - 16_EM | ecosystem: Host-associated > Plants > Roots > Unclassified | place...
ACTCCCACCCCTCGATGATACACCTCTCAAACTCTCCCCTTCCAACGCCTTCATCGTCGTCGACGACTCTGCGGACATTAGGATTGAATCCGTCAAGGAGATGCGCGAATTCCTTGTCGACGATGATGCAGTCGACTTCGGCATGCGTGAAGATGTAGTGGATATCGTTTGGGTTGAGGCGGTAGTTTATGCCGACTTGGACGGCACCTGTATAGAGAATAGAATATGCATTACCCTCAATTAGCTATCCATCACACCGTGAAGGATATTCTTCTCGATTGGGAGTAAACATAGACATACCAGCCCCCCCAATCCCAAACACCCCCTCTAAATACGCTGGCGTGTTCGGCGCTAACAATCCCACTCGTTTAAACCCATGTTTCTTGAACCACCATGCCAGTCCTGCAGCACGGTCGGAGAAGGATTTGTATGTCCGCCGGATGAGGTGCCCGGTGGAGGTGGTGTGGACGATGGCTTCGGCATTGGGCTCGATGGACGCAGCGCGGGGGAGGAAGTAGGTGGGGGAGAGCTCGTGGCGAGCAATTTGTGGTGGGGTGGAGGTGGAGGGGGGGGTGAGGTGGGAAGCGATAGTTTTGAGACGGGATTTGGCGCGGTCGTGAGGGTGGGACATTGTGGGCAAGGTGATCCCGTATAGAAGAGAGGGAAGCCTCAATTGCAGTAGGGAGTCAGAGTCCTCGTATCCCTCGATGTGGGGGTGCGTATCCCCTCTGAACAGCACAAAGTCTCGAATGGATATACCGTAGATGCTGATCTTTAAGTACAAAGTACAACATGCCAGTCAGCCTCCCCTGGACAGGGGCCATCCACAGCGCACCACACACATCCTGTGGAGCCAAGTAGCGAGACTAATCCCGGGTACATCTCTACCTATGAAGCTTGGAGTATAGGCCCGGCCGCAGATATGGGGGACTCGTAGTCAAAATATGTTTTCTGAGTGTCCCATACTATTGGAGTGGCTTGTGGAGTTGTGGGGATCGCATGTGTGGGGGATATGTGGGATTGTGAAGGATCGTGAGGAGTAAGTGGTATTGGGGTTACATAGTCTCGTGACTGGCCACGAGATGCTGATGTTTTTAATGGGACGCAGTAGACACTGTAGATATTCCAGACACCCTAGATACCGGTACACATGAGAGAACGCCTGATACGTGCGCAACAGCCTGGTTAGTTGTATTATGTACAGCATGGGAAATTCTGTAGTCTGCCGTACTGCCCTTCGCACTGTGTCATACACCGTGTAGGTACTGGCAGGTACAGTTTTGTATGTCTACTCACAGTATGTTCTCGGTCTAGGCACGAGAACACTCACAGTACCTGGATTCTTCCTCATGCAATGCAGATGCAAATTGAACAACTTTGCCCCTGAGCCTCGGGTTCCTAAACATAAACCCTAACCCAAATTACAAAATTAGGAGGACAAAAATGGTTTTTATACTGGTTGGCGAATGCGCATATATCAAACACATGTATTTAGGCAGAAATGAATAAAAAAATTAAAAAAAAATTGCGCAACCCCTATTGCCCTCGCCTGGATGCATCCTCGTACTGTCATTAAGACTATTAACACTAAAAAAGGGGTTTCCGTTCAAAAATTAATTGCAGAAAATAAAGTATAGAAAAACGGACGGCACGCACGCACACCAAAGATGCTACCAGTGCCTCTCCCTCCCTCCCTCCCTCCGATTCCCAAAGAAGGTAAGATCAATCATTAGAATGAGAATGGTATCAACTCTCGCAAGCCAGGTCTATGCGTACACAAATATACACATACACACACACACCCAAGGTAAACATATGACCGAACCGCAGCGGCCCATTACCCCCCAAGAATGTAGGTATCGCACCTCCCACAGCCCCTGCACACCCATGTTTAGTTTGCATCAAAGAGCCCATCCAGAGACTGGCACAATCTATGCATCACTCCTCTTCTTGGACTTTGACAAACTCCTCACTCTCTTCATGAGCCCTCCATTGCCTTCCAAAGGTGTAGGAGGGGGTATAGCCGAGGCTCTCTTGGGGGAGCTGGGTGCCCTGTCCCTCCCCATCGCACTGTCTGCGCCGATAGATTCGCCTTTCATGTCATATGCTGCATCATAGTCACTGAAGAAAGGGTTGTTTTCTGATTTCTTCCTTGGTACGGCAGATGTGGTTGGAGAGAATCGAGTGTCGGGAGATGATATCCCATCATCAGAGCCTCGTCGGCGAGAGATACTATCGGCATCAAATCGTCCTTTGCTTCCAGATAAGCCTCTGATCTTGTGTGAGAGAGACTTTTTGCGCCCAAGACCCCCTTTCTCTCCCAGTGCCTCAGCCTGTTGTGCCTCTTCAATCTGTTGTAGTATAGCCTTTTTGGAAGCTGGAGCACCATCAAGGAATGTGGTAGATCCCAATCCAAGAGTCTCATCACCATGTACAGGCTCTACACGAGCAACTGGGTCAAAGGATGTGGTTCGTAAATTCCCTGGTCTCTTCAGAACGTCATCACTAGAACCACGGCGTCCAGCACTCATTGCAAAGTCATTATAAGCCTCCGCGTCACGGTTTCCGAAAACCTTGCTATGGTCACCCTTCTCCGGCATAAGGGCAAATCCAGTAAGAGACTGGTTAGCTGAACCGGGAGGAAAAGCGCTCATGGGAGCTCTATGGTTATTCTTATTTCGATGAGGGTTGCATGCATCGAAAGGGCCATCGTGGTGAAACGCTAATAGTGAATTAAGTGTCAGTGGGCTTCCTTAATCTTCTCAGATATCAACATGGATAGTATAGAGCCCATGAGACGTACATCCTAACCCATAAACACCAGTGACATCCAACTTGTCGATAATATCCAGTGGGGATCCCTTCTTGCCCCGTGAAGAACTGCTCTTACTGGGTCGTCGACCATCTTTATCTCTGGAGTTTCCGGATTCTCCTGCAGCTCTGCGCGCTTCCCGCGCTTTTCGCTCACGCCTCTCCTTCTCTTTAGCCTTCTCCTTATCAATTTCGTGTGCGTCCATAATAGATGAGTCTGAGTTGCGACGTTGTCGCTGGGGCGTTTGGGGTGAAAAACGGTTTCCAGATGCAGGGGGTTTTGACCTTTGGGTTGGAAATGGTGGGTTTTGAGCACCAGGTGGGCGGTTGTCGGAAGACTTTGAATGACGGTGACCGGGAGGTGGGGGGCAGCCCTTGAATCCAGGTAATTGGCCAGGTGGTTTCGTTGTATCCCTGTTTGCCTTCACATTGCCCTGATTCGTTTGTGCTTTCAATTCGCCGTCATGATCAGTGATAGTAAGGTTCTCCTGCGCTAGAGTATTAGATATGAAGCTCTGACTATCAACTGCAGGGTACGGAGCGGTAAATTCAAGGGTAATTGCATACAAATAAGTCGGCAGCAGCACCAGTCAAGACTGGCCTTTCGGTGGATGATGCATCGAATGAATTGCTCTTGTGAATCGTTCTTGAAGGGGACTCCAGTAGATCTTCACCATCGACAAATACATCAAGGAACGGATTCCGCGACTGCGGCCGCTGTGTTATGGGTGAAGCAGGTGTTAGGGGAGCGGCTGCTGGGAATGGTGGAATTTGGGAAGCCCGATTACGAAATGGATTGTTTGAGCCAAACTGGGTGGTATTCGGCTTTCTCTCTGTTTTTTACGAAAGACACATTGTCTGTTAGTTTGGGAAATATTTCATGGTAGCTGCTGGCTGCAAATAGTTTCCAATGAATCCAAGTATCTCAGCCAACAAACAGCTTCTGGGCCGGTGAGGACTGGTGTAACCAAGCCACGGAGAGTCCCAAGTTGAGAACTGGGGACAGAAGGGGCGGGGGGGTGGAGGGGTAGGTATTGAAGGGGATGACGAACCTGGTACAGGGGGCGGTTGGATGAGTGACATTGTGGTTTATCGTGCAACTTTTGGCTTTTCCCGCACGATGTTTGGTGGTTATTGAAGCTGCGGGAATGCTGCGAGTGAGCGAATTGATTGTAAATGGGGTTGGCTGAGGTAGTGGAGCGCAGTAGGGCGGCAGGACTAGTATTAATGATTGATTGCTGGGAGGAGGTAGGTATTGGGGAATGGAGAGCGAGGAATGGGATTCGGAAAGGGAGAGGCACGACAGTACCAAGCAGGCTTCAAGCAATACAAGATACAAGGAGAGTATGAGCTCGAGGAAAAAATGTGTAGGGCTCGAGGCAAGGTATAGGTACAGCAGCAGTACGGTACTGCTGGAGGGGGAGGAGGATTGGAGACACAAAGACAAACAGAGAGATGGGGTCGCACAAACCTGGGGACGCGCCACCGGCTACTTACCCCCCTCCCTCCCTTATAATCTTCTTTGGCCTTGCCGAGGTGTCCGTGGTGCGATGGAGAGTCTGGGGTTCGCACCGAAAATCCATTGGATGTCTCTGGGTACCCCCTGTTGAAGAGTATCAATACGAGCAGCTCTCTTGGTGCTTGCCTACTTACTCTCATACCTAGCTAATTGCCATCTACACTGGAGCCACAACAGGGCACTCTCCAACCACCGTTACCTGCCCTGCCGATAAGCGGCGGGAATACAAGGTTCCAGTTCAACTACTGTAGTGTCGTTCACGTCCCGTCCCCTCCTGCTTCCCCGGATTCTGTGCTTACTTTTATGTAGAGTACATTAGAGAGAGTGCCTACATACAGTACATGGACTACTTACCCAACCTCCGGTTGAGCGTAATGCCTCCTGAATTGCTAGTAAATGCTAAGCATTTGTTGATAGAAATGCATCATCTCAACTATTTTGTTGTATGGAGTACACAGCCGCAGGGTCACTCTGATCTACCAGCTTTGACTCAGGGGGTCTCATAATCTAATCGAAGGGGCAACTGATTGTGTCGATCACCTGCCTCTCACTTTGTCAAAATACCATCCCTAAACCCGATTTATACCAGGGGTATCTACTTACTAAGTGGCTTGAAGGTCTTGACGTAGATAGATTTGTCAGATTAGACGAACCTCTCTCTCTCTCTCCGCCTCTCTCCACCTCTCTCCAACTCTCCAAACATGCACTCACACAGATTTCAAGTGACTATGGACGTTTTTGCGGGGAAGGGGCTGGCTGCCACCAGTGAGACAAGACACACATTACAAGCCAGGTTTCTCGTACGCTACTTTTTGGTTCTGTACAGTGACGTTTTTGTTTTTTCTTCCCTTCCTTGGGGGAGTAAACCGCAAGCGTGATGCCAGTTACGGAGAAATATATATCCGGCGGAAATTTTTTTTTTTTTTTGAGTCTATACTCCGTACACCTTAGGCTATGAGGCGGATGTCTGGCGCATATAGTCTGGTTGCACAATCAAACTGTGTGCCAAGGCTATTTACTGGCTTACTTATGTACCCGAATACATACGCTCTGTGCTTCATAGCTTCGGAAAGGCTCAAAAGAAAATTTAAAAAAACATACACTCTGTACATACATAATACCTTGCTACACCATATGTACATACGTCCGCGTCCGTACTGTAATCTACATAGTCTGGTTGGCACCTCTACATAGGTTACATGTACTTACAGGATGTGCATAACGGCACGCCCACCACCAAAAAAAAAAAAAGTTGCATGCACAGACAAGTTTGAGGGCCGGGGTTAGGCCCTTTGGCAGTCCCCTCCTCGCACACGCTCCGCAACGGCCGGAATGGCGGTACCTAAAAGCGAGTGAGAACAGCCGCCAAGACCTCTCCGCCAGAAGTATAGAGGACCAGAGTACCATAGTAATAGTTACAAGTACAGTCAAGTACAGTACAAGTACAGTTACAAGTACAGCTACAAGTAAAGTTACAAGTACAGTACATACAGTACATACAGTACACACGGTACACACGGTCGAAAGCAGCGCCAGGCTAAGAAAAAAAGAAGTGCGTCGAAAAAGCAGACCAATTGGGTTATAACTATCGCCCCCTCAACCAGTCTACCTCCCCCTCCCCCCCCTCCCCCCCACTTCATAACCTCTTTACCAACCCTTTTTCCCAAACTTCCCCCCCCCGCAGGAGAAACAAGTAGAATTAGCCCATCCCTCTACCAGCTATCCCTCAACCCGTTCTGACTGAAGGAAATACAGAGTCCAAGAGGCAACATGTCTGCTGTCGCCTCCAAGGTACGTTGAACGTTCTCTGCCTCCCCCCCAACATCCCGCTCCAGAAAGCGTGACGGGTGATAATTCGTCCGTTTCTCGCTCTCTAGCCTTTTGACTGACCCCTGCATCTCTCTAGAACCCCTTTGACCCCCTGGGTACGTCACTATGATCTCGGCTGCCGCTGTGTGAGGGGTGGACTAGACTGGAGATGGGAGTTGGATCGATTTGAGATCTTGCTGTTTTATATCAGGCCCGACGACTGACATTCTCACCATCACATCCAGGCAACGACATTGACAGCGATGGCGGGCCCAAGCCTCCACCAAAGGTAGTTGTCAAGCAGACCACTACCACCAAGAAGAAGGATGTTGTAGTGGACACTCCACCTCCAGATGCGGCTACTGGTGGCCGTTCTGGATACAAGGGTGAACGCCGCCCAAGGCCCTCTGGCAACGACGCAGGTGAGCACTCTTGGGTTGCGCCTTTTTTGTCCTTTGCATATTTGAGTAAATTCTTGGTTTTATATGCCTGATGCCTCGACTTGAAGAAATTTGCAAGTTTCTTGACTCAAATAACGTGATTGGCCAATCAAATTTCCTTTTATGCCCACGTGCATGTGTAGTATGATGCTAACCCAACTCGTTTTGCTATTAGCCTTCCGTGACCGTAATGCGGGCCGAGATAGCAATCTCGCTCGAGGAACCGAAGAGGCTGGTGCTCTTCCTCCCCGCCGTGGAGGCCGTGGTGGTAACCGTGGACGAGGTCGCGAATATGACCGTCGCTCCGCTACTGGCAAGGTGTTAGTAGTGTTCTATTCTGGCAAACAAGAATTCACTTGGAGAATACTAACTTTACTTAGCGACTCTGAGAAGCAAGTCGGTCAGGGCTGGGGCTCTAACGAGAACGAATGGACCGACGAGAAGGCTGGTGAACAGATTGCTCAAACTGAAGCCCAGGATTGGGGCGCTCAACCTGCGGCTCAGGACTGGGATTCTCAACCTGCGGCTCAGGATTGGAATGCTCAATCTGCGGCTCAGGATTGGGAGGCTCAATCTGCGGCTCAGGGTTTGGATGCTCCCGTAGCCACCAGTGCTGAGCCTGTTTGGGATTTCGAGGCCGAGGCCGCCCCACCTGCTCCTGAGGAGCCAGAGGAGAAGTTCAAGACCTACGCTGACTACCTTGCTGAGAAGGCCGCTAAGGCTGCCGCTCTTGGATCTCTCCCAGCCGCTCGTCAGCCCAATGAAGGATCCCGAAATGACACCAAGTGGAAGAACGCTACTCCCCTCAAGAAGGATGAGGAAGAGGACGTCTTCATTGCTGGAAAGGAGGCCAAGGCCAGGAAAGAGAAGGAACGTAAACAGAAGCAAATCGTTGAGATTGACCAGAGATTCCAGGAGGCTCCAAGGGGTGGACGTGGTGGTGGTGACCGTGGTGGGCGTGGCGGTGACCGCGGTGACCGCGGTGGACGTGGTGGACGTGGTGGAGGCGAGAGGCGGGGTGGTCCAAGGGGTGGTCCAAGAGGAGGCCGTGACGGTGGCTATCGCGGTGGAAACAGCAATGCTCCAATCAATCTTGAGGACAGCAACGCTTTCCCCAGTTTGGGTGCCTCCTAAGCGAGTCGGTGTGCAGGTACCTTGTACGGCATAAAACCATGAAAAATGGGAATGGGCATGAATTAAATTGAGAAGAAGGAAAGGGATACGGGACATGTAGGGAATTTTATGGAAGGAAGGTTTTTTTTTTTAATACTTGTCTTGAGTCTTTCTTGGAAAATTCAAGTGTTTCCTTTGTGTGAATCTCTTTTCTTTTCTTTTTTTTAAAAAAAAAAACTATCGTCCCTATTAATTTTCTCATCAGACCGTTTTCCTGTGTGTGCTACCAAAATATATGTCTCATCACCACCATCTTTTCGACTTTGGCTTGGCTCTTAGGGATTTTATATAGGTGCTTTAGGTTAGCAAAAATTAGGGATTATCTTCAACGCGTAATATTGAGCCGTGAGTGAAGGGCTTTAGCGAAGGAAGCTGCTGCTGTAGGAAGATGGATAGGGCAACAGGGGATAAGTTTATGTGAGTCTGTCTGTGACTAACCGTAGACCCTGTATGCACTTTTTACGTGGAAAGTGTTTGAGATTGAGATGTGGTAATATTTACTGGGCACGCACAAATCTATTTGTAGGCAGATACAGTTTATATGTACTGTAGATAGTAAGTACCTGAACTCTTTCGAGACTGGCTGCCTTTAGTTCTGGACTAAGTAGGTGAAAAAATGGAAAATTGGGATGGGTGTTGTGTGTGTTGTGTATGTTGAGGGGGTTGAAGGGGGTTGAGGGGGTTGAGGGTAACGAACGATAGATAGATTCAAACAAGCAGCGTAATACCCCCGCTGGTGATAACTTGCAAACCAAATTACACAGCTTATCCCTATGTGCCTGATTTCCTGCCTCCCCCTCCCCCTGCTGTACGCCAGGAAAAATGAATCCTACCAGTGTATAAAACCATTCTCTCACACACACACACACACACATAGGTTTCATTTTGATCAAACTGCCCTACCAGGAAAATTCCATTTCCCAACTGCCAACAAAAAAAAAAAAAAATGTCAAGTAGCAACTTAAATCCCCCAAGGATAGTAGTGATGATATTTTCCCCAGACGCGTAAACATGAAAGATGTATGTATGATTGCATCAGTCCCCCTTTCACCTACACCCACCAACCCCACCAACCCCACCAACCCCAAGGCTTCCTACCTCAGCTCAAGCCAATGATAAGGAAACAAGAAAAACAAGTAAACCAAAGAAACATCCAGTGCAGTGCATGCAGTGCGTATCAGCAAAATAGTAGCAAAAAAAAAAAAAAAGAGAAACGTCAGGCAGGGCAGGAACAGACAGAGATATATATTCAGCAAAGCAAAGCAAAGCAAAGCAAACGCCCAAATTTGATCAGCCAACCACCAGAGATAACGCAAAAAAAAAGAAGAAAAAAAGGTAAACAAAATCATAATGCCAGTCAGTAGTGCACAAAACCTGAACCTCAACCACATCAAAGCAGAGAGAGGAAAGAGTTGAACCGACCCAGATACAGTAGTAGGTACTCCCCCTCTCTCCACAATTAATATCCATCATTTCACCTCCAGCATTCTATCACCAACCACGGGTAGGGGTAGATTAACCCCCCTTTCATTACTTCCACCTCGGTTTCTGCACCCTCCCCCTCGCTCCTTCTGTCTTTGGGCTCAACACCGTCCTCCTCTTCGGCGTCGCAAGCCGATCAATCCGCGGGTTCCTAACCGGCTGAGTGACCTTCCTCGCGACCACCGCCAGCAGTTTTTCCGATGCTTTCACTGGAGAGGACTGCGGCTTGCCTTTTATCGGGGTGGAGTTCAATTCCTATAGCCACATATTATATCAGCCTCACCTTCCCCTCATGTACCTAGGTGGGGGGGAGCTTACTGGGATATTCATACGCACGCGCTTGTTCCTAGCTGGGGCGGGGAGACGGTGGTGATCGTCCTCTGAGGATTCCTCTTCTTCTTGAGAGACAGCTTTTCGTTTTTCGCCTAGGGAGGTGGGTTTCAAGATGACTCTACCGTCAAATAAGGATCTAGCTGGAGGGAGTTTCGGTACAGCAGGAAAGGCAGGTCCCTCATCATGATCCGGCCCCTCTTCACCCTCACCGTCTGCCTCCTCAGCATTCGCAAATCTCACAGATGGCTTCGAAGAAGCACTTGCAGCGGCTGCGGCCTTATGTAGCTTTCCCCTATCAAACACCGGCGCCCTCAACTCACTCCTAGGCTCAAAAATCTCGGTCTCCGTAATCGGCAAGCTAATCTTAACTGGACTGGGTGTCCCAGGCTGCGTAATCACCCCCGCCGGTTTTGTAATCGCCCCCAGTGGGCGAATCTTACTTGGACTCGCCAACAACGTCTCCTTCTTCAGTGGAGTAGCAACAGCAAGTGGTTTCGACGGAGTTGAAGGCGCGGCCTCCTTCCTAATAACTCTTGCAAGAGATGATTGCTTCATTGCAGACTGCTTGACTGCGGTTGTGCGAGTGAGGCCGTGCTGATGACCTGCATACTGGAGAGGCTTTGAGATTGGTGTTGAGGTCAGGGGACCAGGAGTTGCAAATTTAGCTGTCTTGCGGGGTTGGGTCAGGGGGGTACCATCGAGTTTGGCTCGCTTGCGGGAGATTGGGGACTCATCGAGCATTTCAGTGTCACTGGTGACCAGGGTAGAGGGTGGTTTGAATGGTGTAGATGGTTTGCTTTCCTCTGCTGTGTTCTTGCGTTTGAGTGTCTTTGGTGGATGGGGACTCCTGGGTGGGCTTGCATCTGTGGTATTGTTTGTTGGTGTGGTGGATTTAGTGGAAGTGGAAGCCACCGTAGCTTTGGCTCGTCGGGCAGAATAATGATTAGCAATACTCGCCATTCTGTAGGGCATATAATGTAAGTTTCATCCTCCATGAACAGCAAAGGATAGGAAACCCATACTTGCTAAACTGCTTGCGGTGTTCAGCCGAAAACCTACGGCTCCCTGAAGGTGCAGGAGCCCCAGAAGCCTCTCTGGATTCCAAACCCACTGCTCTCTTCGCAGCCTCATCCTTCATATGCGCCTGTAGCGCCACTGATGACATTTTCAACTCCTCCAAGACCTTCTTCCCCGCCTCTTCCAACCCAGCGCTGAACTTGAACTCGAACGTAGTCTTTGGCACGGTGGAGTTATCGATTGGCTTCGGAGGCGTCACAGGAAGAACTGTCTGTGTAGCCAACGATTTCCTCCCCACCGCCCTCCCTTTACCCTTCTTCGCTGTAGTAATAGGCGCATACAAGCGCCTCCGCGCCGGAGTCTTACTCTCCATATTGAGCGCAGGATATAGATCTGCATTCGCCGTCATTGCGGAAAGGTCAGGGTAGAAACTTGGCTGAGTGGTTGCGGGTGCAGGAGTCTCTGCCAAAGCATCGATCATGCAAGCTTGCTCCGGTGTCTCGCCTTTTTTGATAATCTCTTCGAATCTGGTGTTTGACGAGGTATCCGCAACCGCAGCCCTAATCCCCTGCATCGGGGTCAGTACGGGTACAGGGCTCGAGAGGGTTTCTGAGCTAATTCGGAACTGAGAGACACAGGAAATAATCTCCCCCGGCGAGACTTTTGCGGGTTTGCGAACCTTTCCTGCTGCTGGGGTGTACTGAACGGTGGGAGCAGTGTTTGCTCCGATGGTGGGCTTTCTTGGCCTGAGGCCAGATCGCGTAGACATGGTGTTGTGAAAACTCTGTTTTGTCGAGCGGTTGTTCGTGTTATGCTGGGCGAATATTGGAGTGAGTTGTCGGGTGGGAGATGTACCTAGGTGGTTGGTATGTAGTAGTTAATGTGGTGCTGTGGGCTCAATGCAGATGCGGGAGTTGGGATGTTTACTCGCACAAGGAAGTATCTTGAAAGAAGTTTAGGGGCGGATGAGGGTCGGAATGTGGGAGAGGGTGAGTGGGCAGGGTGTTGGCCCGGCAACGCCACGCTGGGAGGTGACTAAGCAGGGCTGCCCCGCAATAGACACCGTTATGTCAGATCTCACCGTAGGTAGGTGTGAAATAGGTACCTATATACATACGGTACCGTATTACATGTAGAGTACTTAGGTACCTTGTGGTGCTTGCAGTTTGTACAGAATAGTTTTATCCGCTTCTACAGTTAACAGTGTGGGGTACTTTGTCTCTTTGTAGAGTACAGATCATTCAAAGTTTCCAATGGATGTTATTGTTCCGGAGGAAATAAAAAATAAAAAATAAAAAAAACGCTTACGGGGAGTGGGTCCACAGGACCTACCTATGGAACCACATTTACTGTACATACCGGGGCCTGCGGTTTGTTTGGTACCTACATGGAACGCCCGCACAGACCCAGTCCAGTCCACCCTGAGTCTCGGGGTTCAGTTGCGGCGTGAGGTGGGCTCCCTGTCTGTGTCTGGAGGCAGGTACTCGTCTGTAAGTAAATAATAAGTAAGGGTTCTCTGACCGCGTGGTAGCAAAGGCACGGAGCCGAAGAAACATCCCTTACCTGTTTTTCCCCATTAAGCTGTGCCTAATAATGATCCAGTTAGCTTTTATCTTCATATCCTCTAGCTCTAGCTGAGAGCTGAGAGCTGGTGTCTGTCAGGAAAACTCCCTATCCAATCTCCCAGTGGTGTTTGTCGTGCTGCAGGAGTTATGAGTGCCATTGGAGGTCACTTGATGCTGTGAGGAGTGAGTGAGAATCCGGAACTATCGAAACTGGCTACTTGGTATCGTCTTGAAGCTGGAGCTGTAACGGTACTTAAGTAATATTCAGCCTGCACAGCCCCTCGAACATAAGCCCTTCCTCAACGGCAAAACTATCTCGACTTTTACTTGTGCGATTTGTTTACCTCAAATTTAACCATCCCCCGGCACTTACAATCGCCGTACCTAGCCAGCCAGCCCGCCCGGTGGGTAGGTAAGCCTCTGCCTTCTGCGCGAAAATAATTGCGATTTTCATGAGCTGCTAGTTCACGTCTGTCGTGTACTCGAGTACGTTACCCACTTCCCATCAAATATTGCTGCTGCCCTGTTCTGGACAGAAAAGGACCTGTCTCGTCTCCTCCAAGAGTCTACTCTTCCCTGCTCCTCAACTCCTCCAACTCCTTGTCACTCCTTCCACCATTCTTTCATTCTAAATTCCCCTTCCGTGAGCTAGATAGGCTTGCGTGCGAGCACACAAGCAACTAACTGGCGCGATTCGCATAGATTTGAATCATTTGGATAAACTTGGGCCGGGCAGTTTTGCCCCCCGAGGCAGTCAACCACCAACCAGAAGCCTACCCCTTCTTGCTGCTCATCCCGGAGGCGTCACACCACTGTAGGCTCAATACCACCCAACCACTCATAGCTTGCTCTGCACACTCAAGCCGTCGACCAGGAGCATTATCTTCGTACCAAACAGCTTTCCACATCTAATTTTTTAGTTTCCAGAGACAGGCCGATCTACCTGGTGCAGTCAACGACGCCTGAGTTCGTCAATAGTCACCATTTTCCCTTTTCGTTGTTTCTATTCTCTCTCCAGAACGAACTTATCCGCCAGCCTCATTACCTTCCAACCGTCCGATACAACAAGTCGAGCATACCATACTATTAGATCCATTTCTGTTAATGGGAGAGAGTTTGTAAAAAAATCCATCGACACGGAATTTCGCATCGATTTCGTAGCCGTTAATCGAGCGTAATTTGGTGTCTTGTGTAATAATCTCTCTCCCAAAAGCTGTGGGTTCCCCATTGAGATCACTCACTGGTAACGATGCCTGGCCTCCCAGCCAGCACAACTACAGCATCTACGTCGGTTTCATACCATGGAAATAGCAGTGACATCTGGGAATACGCGGTTCCTCTGGAGGTGCGTCGTGTTGCAATATTTTTACCCCAGCTAGTTCTCTTGCAGGAGCTAATATGACGTTGCGCAGACTGAGGACTCAGCTCCCGCATTATTCAAATCCCGAAACTATGGGAACAATGCCGTAAATGGCAATAATTCCAGGCAGCATGACAATAAAACATCCAGGCCTTTCTCAAACCCTTTAGATTCAACCGGATACTTAGAAGCAGCAAAGCCACACTCGTTGCATCATAAAGATTCCACTATATCTTCAAATCAAGATGGTGACTCTCTCTTCGATCTTTACGACGGAAAATTATCAACAGTAGGCGCTATGAGTACCGAGACGGTCAATGGGCATAATGGCAATGTGACAGATGAGGAATCGAAATGGATAGACAGTGAAAAGCTGGCAAAAATTGAGGGTAAACAACTTGAGCAATTAAAGCAATCAGAGTACAATACTAGATGGATAGATCGGGATAAACTTGAACGGATTGAGATTCAAGAGTTGGAACAGGCTGGTATTCTGCCTCCGAAGGGGGCTCGGAGGTCATACAAGGCCTTACAAGAAGCATACCAGCCTGATGACGGGGTTACAAGGGGTCGAACAAATTCCGACTCTTCTCAAGACGAAAGAAGATATTACGATCCAAATGAGCCGGATAACGATCTGCGACATCCATCCGAAAGGGCTGCTGAAAGGGGGAGGCCAATGCAGAGTATCCAACGGAACAGGTCGTCATCTAGGATACCCCTATACGCATCATCACCCGTACCGGTGCCACAACACCACCTTGAACGTACTGCACCCTTGAAGAGGCAACCACCATCTCCCGGGAATGGATCTGATGACGATGGCTCGACCCGCACTCACTCGCGTAAACGATCCTATTCCGCTGGCTCTGCTGTTATCCTAACTGAGAGTACCCCGCCCACTACGGCGATACCGGCAGGACCAAAGCCACCTGTAACACCACAATCTAACCGGGTAAAGCCAAACGTTACGTCGCCGACCAGATCAAACTCGAAGAAGGCGCGGATCTCCGGGAATAGCAATCTGGCAAAGAACAAACACAAGTCGAACCCACAGCTCACACCAAGTAACCGACCAACATCCAGTCACCAGGTACCAGAAGGACCTCCACCATGGTCACTATCGACCTACACCCCCGATCCAAAGCTTCCACCAGATCAGCAAATCATACCAACTGTTGCGAGGAGGTTACAGCAGGAGCAATGGGAGAAAGAAGGGGTCTTTGCAACGGTTTACGACACGAAACTCAGACCATTGAAAATCCAGGATCCCGAAGAGACTCAAAAGGAGAAGGAAGAAGCGAAGGAGAGTGAAGCAGGTGAAGTGAAAGAACAGGTGGTTTTAATTACTAGTGAAAATGAATGGCCTATGAATAATCCTCAGAAGCCCGCCTCGCCAATAGCAGCCACTCCACCACCTAAAGAAGGGAAGGCTGAGAGGGGCAGGATTGTAAGTCTCACTGAAATATGAAAACACTCCATGAGGTATCGTCAACTAACACCTCGAACAGGAAACCCCAAAGCCCGGGAAAGAAGAGGATCAATTTGCTCCGCGTACAATCACAAAGACCAGCGGCCGCAATGTCAGCCAAACTGGGCAACCGGACGCCATCAGAATGAATACCCCTGACGACAAAGTGGAGAAAAAGAAGAAAAAATTTGCTTGCTGTATTATTATGTGACCAGTCTACGGTCTGCTGTCTGCTGTATTGAGCTCCACCAATGCTCTCAACCTACACACTCGCTGAGATACCCCGGTGTGCACTGTATATCCCTATTTTTGGCCTATTATTTATCATTTAGATTGCTCTCTCGAAAATATAGCGGGGCAAAATATTTTAGCTTGCTGTACTCTTGGTATGTGTTTAATTTGGGGACGAGAGGGCGGGAAAACAGGTCATTGGTGATTTCACTTCTTATATCAAATGGTCTATACTATTTACTCACTTTACCTCTTCCCCTACCTCCCCGCCCCTTGGAACTTGCTGCCCATATTTATCCCCCACAGACAACAGTTTGCATCTCCTTTATCATGGTCGTTATCTATTTCCATTTGCTTTTTGCTTGTTTACGGAGTTGAGTAGTGTCAATCCTTGAAAGTTTTCATTACCTGTTTTCAGCCTTGCTTTTTCTATTCACTTAATCGTATCGCTCCCTCTTCGTTGATGGGGGCTATGATTCCTTTCCCAGGGTGATTTTTGCTTTATTAGCGTCCTTGTTTTGTTTGCCTTTGCTGCGTTCGATGAAATATGTGTTTTATCTCTTTTTTATAGTTTTTTTTTTTTTTTGAAAGGATCTGTTTGGATCTGTTATGACAACAATGAATATCAGTAAACCTGTGATGACATTCAAAACATTTTTTGTGTGACCACTGAGACATGTGACTTATACAGTACTAGTACAGTACCTACATGGACGTCAACCTACATATAACAACACGCCAAGATTACACAACCGAAACACGTCGCGTCACCCCACGGAATTTGACCTCATCTCGTATACTATTACCCCGTACCGAGCTCTTTTATGCCACAAATAGCCAGAGGCTTTGCAAATCACTCTAATCAGATATGGCGGACAAACAAGCTTCAGTCTATATCGTAGACCTTGGTTGTTCGATGGGTGAGAGGCATAGCGGACGGGATGAGACAGACCTGGAGTTTGCGGCGAAATGGGTATGGGATAAGATTACCAGCACGGTAATGACAGAGAGGAAAACAGATACGATTGGTGTAGTAGGGTTGAGGACAGATGGTGGGTGTTTTTGTTTTCCGCTCTTATTTTGCAAAAACTGACAGGAGCCAGCTACCGACAATGAGTTGGAATCTGATCCAAATTATCACCATATATCCCTCCTGAGTCCAATACAGCAATTCCTCATGCCACAGCTTCGGGTAGTACGGGAGAGCATCCAGCCGAGTAAGACGGATCAAGGAGATGGAATCTCGGCGATTGTGATTGCGATACAGATGATTTCAAAGTATTGCAAGAAGCTGAAGTATACTCGGAATATATACTTGGTGACGAATGGGACCGGGTCGTTTGATCCGGACGGAATTGAGGAGATTATAGCGCAAATTAAAAATGAGGGGATTAATTTGACAATTTTGGGGGTGGATTTTGATGATGAGGAGTTTGGGTTCAAAGAGGAGGATAAGGATGAGCAAAAGGTTTGGGTAGCTGATGTTACTTTAGTGAGAATTATGGAAGCTAATATTACTTCAGAAATCAAACGAGAATTTCCTTAAAGATGTTGCCGAGCAGTGTGGTGGCATTTGTGGTACCCTGGCCGAAGCAGTTGAAGAGCTTGCCCACCCGAGGTTGAAGAAGGTCCGCCCAGTGCCGTCATACAAGGGTACCCTCACTCTGGGTGATTATCTCAATGACGACACAGCGATGAACCTGGAGGTTGAACGATATCCACGAACAATGATAGCCAAGCCGATAAGTGCCAGCAGTTTTGTGCAAAAAGCCAGGCTTGAAGAAGCAGGAAGCGGAGAGGGGCCCTCTGTGAACCGTGAGATAAAAAGTGAGGATGATGACAAAAAGATGTCGTACGTGAAGAATGAAAGGACATATCTTGTCAAAGACGATATAGAAGAGGGAGGAAAGAAGGAAGTGGATAGGGATGAGCTTGAAAAGGGCTACATGTATGGAAGGGCTGTCGTGCCCATCAGTGGTACTGATGAATCGATCACCATCTTGGAGACAAACCCTAGCTATGAAATTCTTGGTTTTGTACCCCGGCAGGGAGTAAGTTTCATACTCCCCGTTACTAATGGAGGGATAACCTGATACGCGAATAATAGTATGAGAGATACTTCAGCATGTCGACGACTTGTGTCGTGGTATCTCAGAAGGGGAATAGGAAAGCAGCCATGGCTCTCTCCTCCCTGATCCACGCTTTATATGAGTTGGACAATTACATCCTCGCGAGGCTGGTCACAAAGAAAGACAAACCACCCGTCATGATGGTCATGGCACCGTTGATAGAACCAGAATTTGAGGCCTTGATTGATGTACAGGCATGTCTCCCAACTTGCTACCAATGGATCCTGGTTTCTAGATCACTAATACCTTGTAGATACCCTTCCTTGAAGATGTCAGACAATATCGATTCCCGCCGCTAGACTCAGTCAAGACCATAACTGGAAAGATCTTGGATAAGCACAGAAATCTCCCGACCGAGGAAATGTATGATGCCATGAATGAGTATGTGGACAAAATGGACCTCTCAGCCTTTGGGCGGGATGATAATGAGTAATTTTTCTTCCCTTGTGTCAGTTTTACTTAAGGCTAATGAAGTACTCGAGAAACCCCACGGACTACGTTCCTCCGGAAGATACCTTCTCCCCAGTCCTACACCGCATCGACCAAGTCGTTCGATGGCGTGCCATCCATTCCAATGATCCTATACCTCCAGTCCCTGAGATATTGACCAAGTATTCACACCCCCCACAAGAGTTGCTTGAGCAAGCCCGGAAATCCCTGGATAGATTAATAGAAGCATCCAGTGTCAAGAAGGGTAAGTACCCCCTCAGAATATATTACCGTAGAGAGCTAATACAACTCTACAGTGCCACCCAAGGCCAGAGGCAAGCGGGGCAGAGAACAGCCCAAGCCAATGTCTGGCCTAAATGTAAGGGAAATATATAGCCCTGTTATAAGCCTGACTAACAAGTTGTTGATTTACGTAGGTCGATGAGCTACTTGTGAATGCAGACTCGGCCCGACCCGCCAATAAGAAAGCAAAGATTAGCTCCAACAATGCCATCCCGGAATTCAAACAGAACTTGATGATGCATTCTAGTATCGAGGAAATCAAGGATACATGTTCCCAGATGGCTGCACTAATTAAGGAAGCTATTACAACAAGTTTTGCGGACATGCTATATGATAAGGCGGCGGATATGATGAGGGTGATGCGGGAGGAAATGGTTGAATTGGATGAACCGGGGGTTTATAATCAGTTTGTAAGGGACCTGAAGAAGGAGATTCTTGCGGGCAATTTGGGTGGGAACAGAGTCGATATGTGGAAGGAGGTGAGGAAGAATAGGCTAGGACTCTTGACAAGTAGCGAGAGTGAACGGTCAGAGATCACGGAGGAGATGGCGAAGGAGGTATGTGATATTTTCTCCCACTTCTTGCTTTTGTGGTTTATTACTGTCATTGTGATACTGACTGGATTTGGTTTAGTTTCTGAATGAGAGTTGAAGGTTAAGTTCACGGGGATAATACACATGCCCATACCCCTGTTATAGTTTAGTTTCTGTGAAATTTTGTATCAAAATCAGTGTCTTTCAATTTTGAACTCTGGGGGGCTAGATTCATGTCCTTGGAAAGGCCCGCATAGATTGTATAGTCGAGACGAAACATAATCTATTTTTCCCACTTTACTTGTTTGTTCCTGCATTTCAGGTGGAAGAAGCAAAAGATAGGATAGAGAGCTGAGACCCGCCCGATGATACATATATCACGGGCGAAAACCTTCAGCAAAAAGTTCGAGAGATACAAGTTGTATACAAATTTCTGGCCCACGTGAACCTACAGCCAAAACTCTGCAGCAGCCATGCATTTACACAAGACACGGTGACTACTATATCGATAATCCCATCACAACCCCAGAATCTACAGAGATACATATACTTACAATCATACTCAGTATGCGGCGAACAAGTCATCCTAGTACTAGTACTGTTAGAAACTCCAGTGGATTAAGAGCCGAGTATTACGAGAACAGAAATTCGAACATGTGTTTCTTTTTTCTTTTTTTTTTTTTTTTGGGACTCGTATGATATTCAGGCTATGATGAGATCAACCTGAGCTTTCTTGCTTGTGTGATTTCTACTCGGTGGTCAACTAAGGTTTAAACACCTGGTAGGCTTATCAGATTCTATGTCCAGCCAAGATGAAGGACCCCCCCTCACCCGCACACAGGTCTCTACGGTAGTGTAGGAAGGTAGGCTTATCAGATTCTACTGTATGTCCAGTGAGGATGTACGCACTCAGGACGCACTCAGGACGCACTCAGGACGCACAGGACGCACAGGACGCACTCTGGACGCACTCTGGACGCACTCAAATTCATTTATAGAATCAGATAAATCCGATACCTGGGATTGTTATCTGATCCCCCGCTCCAGTTCTATTGGCTGGGCACGAGAACAATCCTTGTTATACCAGAATGGTATATACCCAAATTTTTTGGAAGTCATTTATTCAGCGTATTCAGCCTAAGGGTATGACGCTTACCTCAGATAAGCCCCGACCGCTCTGTGACACAGGATATAAAAAACAGATGGAGATGGTTACCGGTATCGTTCAGAAGTGCGGAAGGAAGCCAGGGCCCCCCCCGGATGGGAGGGTGAGGTGGGGTGTGAGGTGTGTGTGTGAGTGTGTGTGTGAGTGTGTGTGTGAGGTGGGAGTGTAGCTACATAGTTTGTAGATAGATAGCCACTTGAATCCTACCTGGTGTACATATGCAAAATAAGAAAGGGGGAAAGACTTTTATTTTGCACCTCTAAGATACCCCACCCACCCCGTCGAGAGCAACGACTCACGTCTCACGTCAGGACGGACACACAGGACGCCAATTTTTTTGTGCTGATGTGATGAAAGGTTTGAAGGTTGGGTTATGGAGTTGGAACAGTGATGATACTTGGGAAATGGAGGCTTATATATATTGAGAAAACCTGCATCTGGGCAAAAAAACAAAGGCCGGCCGGAAGCTTTCGTTGTGCTCAATGGTTGGTGTTTGGTGAAGTTAAAGAAATTCGCTCGGTGTTTACTTAGGGTGAGGTGCATGCATCATTATGCGAGGGGAGGGGGTTTCTGCAGTTCATTTTATTGATTGATAGAGGGATTTAGATTGATATATATTATATGTACTGTATATATGTATCACAGTTTCTGCAGTTTATTTAACATTTACCAGGTGATATGGACCCAGAAATTGTGCACGCGTATTCTTGGGACTGGGTCTCTCTCTGTGGTACATTCCGAGGCCGTTACTAGTAAAACCAGTAAGGGACATGCTCCCTAATACAGAGCTTGAAAAACATTGATATTGTTCTAAACAGCAAGCGAACCAGATCTTTTGGGTGGAGCTGAGACAAGACTTCCTTCTCGCCACTCATTCTGATGTTGCCAGGCTGAAAGCTTGGTGTTTCCAAGTAAACAGATTTCTCAAAATATCGAAGGGATGGGATAATAGATACTCGGGATATCTGACGAAATCATGATACTGTCCCCTGGTGCCGGAAAGTGTTCCGCCGACCTTTCCATGAGCCTAATGGATGGGCCGACGATTAGACAATTCGACGCCAGAACAACAGTTGATCGCGGTATGGTAACTTCATACTGCATAAATCAAGGGTTTAAGGACTCTAGGGGTAAATATATCAATTAGTGTTACCCTGAGTATGGATGCTAGGGGTTTAGCTTTGGGGAGTACTCTAAAGGGCAATAATATTTGTTATTATTTTTTACGACAGCTGGTATTGTTGAGGTACCGACTCATTGGAATAAGGTAAGTTACAAAGAAAAATTTGATTGCATGCAGATTTCTGGGGTGAAGAACCCTAAAACCCCACCAAATCCCAGTATAGACATC
>Ga0307514_10002166_pt1 | contig 21114 bp, 20 predicted proteins | sample 16_EM_MG_FD_203088 | JGI IMG/M metagenome (GOLD analysis project Ga0307514, IMG submission 203088) | Populus trichocarpa ectomycorrhiza microbial communities from riparian zone in the Pacific Northwest, United States - 16_EM | ecosystem: Host-associated > Plants > Roots > Unclassified | place...
ATCGTTTGATATTGATGAAGCCATAACGATAACCCATTTCTGTTCCATATTCCAAAAAAAAAAAAGCCCATGGTGGGTCCAGCATTTCTAACACATCCTGCCTCACTCATTCTGGCCTCGGATTTCCATACCAACCCAGCAGTCCCATAAGCGGCTCCCTTATGGCAGCAAGCCACAGCCAGCTCAAGGTGCAACAATTGCTGCACGTGTATTTCAATGGTCATGTGAGAAAGCTTGATGGAAAAGTGAAATGGTGTTATTGTATTTTTGGACTTCGGCGACTACGTACTCTACCTGTAATATTGTGCATCGAACTAATTACCCTGAATAATCAACCATAGTCTCGAACGCGAATCAGCCCTTCCTGTTTGAGGTACCTAGACTCGTACTCTGTGGAAAAAGAGCTATAATTGCCGCTTTTGCCCCTATTATTCAAGACACATAATCATGCACTCTTTGTTAATGAAAAAGCCATTCCCATTCAAAGTTCCTCCACTATATAATTTTTGGGGTTAGGAGCCCGTTGTACCCTTTCCACATTTCAAGCTAGAAAATCCGTATACAGCTAATCCTACTCCGTAGTTGACATTTAGTCTCCGTCGACATCACCCTCCCCTATTCCAATTGCGAAAACAAAAAACCTATGATTAAAGTATTTTTCACAAGAGAACATCAGGGAAAGACAATTGATATCCTCGGGTTGTCATCTGTAATGAAGACAAGACCCAACTACAATCTCGGATAACTTTTGAAGAGAAAAAGAAAATGGAAGTTTGTCTCGATGGATAACCAACGTCAGGAGACGACAAAAATCAGACCCCAAGGTAGAATCCAATTGAAGCTTCCAAACAATCAAAGAAAAGAAGAGAAAAAGAAAATCCAACTAAGAGACAAATCTCCTGTGGATTCACATGAAAATAGGGCAGATATCAAAAGAAACATTTGGGTAAGAGAGGAGATTTTTCAGTACCAGTCGAGGTTTAGCAGCTGATTCCAGGTGCAAACTTAGTCTAGGCTCCGATTCAATTCACAATATGGGTTGAGTTGTGTACCGTCAGGCAAAACCTCATACCATGCAGGGCCTGCAGTATTGGTGGTACTAGTTTGCTGGCCGAGAGTACTAGTTTGCTGAGGATAGGAGAATGTGCTATCGTTGTTTGATAGCTGTCTGGGTGTAGGGTTAGAGACCCATTGTTCATTTCCGGTAATGTGAAAGGTGGTACTAGGATATTGATCATATCCAGAATTTCTAGCTCTCTGGTAGGTGGCACTGGGATGTTGACTTCTCCTATAGTTACTGGGTGCTCGATAGGTGTTGCTAGGATATCGTCCATATCCATAAAGAGTTGCGACTTTAGAAGGGCTAGTTGTCTCAAAATACAGTACCTGATTTGCAGTATTGGCCTGCTGTTGGTAGTTATAAGATGAACTTCCTAGAGTAGCCGGTTGCGGTGGATGCATGTGAGCCTGTGGAGATCGAAGCTCTACGATCATGCTATTCGCTGGGATATTGGCTGGGTTGATTCCAACGCTGAGATGTGGGATTCTTCCTTCCCAATTTGGCGGCCTTAATGTGCCAGTGACGACGGTCCAAATACCTCCAACTGCGTTTAGAACTTCGCCCATACTAGCGACGTAGTCCCATTGTCCGCATTTGCATCGGTTACCAATCACGTTCACTATGACCCCAATTCTGTTCAAAGAATTCTCTAGCTGCTCGAAGCCGGCAAACCACACCTTTACTTCATTGTTAACAAGAAGTGGGTCTTCCGATATCCCGTGTTCCTCGAATCTCATTATGAAACCCACGGCATCCGTGAGGAGTTGGACCGACTCGTCATATAAATTGTCCGCGACGAACAGTTTTTTTTCATCGGGACATGGTGGGAACACCGGGGGGTTCTTTCGGGAAGGGCAGGATAGCGGCGCAGGATACCTGCGCTTATTGTGTGGCAACATGCAGTAGAGCAGGCATTCTATCGCATCACACAGCCGTAGGAGATTGTCGATACGGTCAGCGTACATCCTTGAGTTTGCATTTCGAGTAGTTATCTCGGCGTGTGTGCGTGGTGAGTACAGCCCCGCTGGCAATCTGTCATCAAGGAATCTCTCCTTGAACTTATTAACCATAGGCACTATAGTAGTGCGGCGGTAGTGGAATGGCGGAGTCTTCACTGTATTGTCTACAAGATTAGCAATAAACGCCCGTATTTCTGGGTCATGCGGCTCGTAGAGAGGTTGCTCTGGATTGAAGAGCTGTTCATAGTCACCAGTTTCAAGCTGGGATTGAGGGAAACGTCGAGCGGCACCACGCGCACCTGGTAGTAGATGCGGCGTGAAGTGGAGTTCTTCTGGTGGGTATTGCTCGAGTGTCATTCTGGTGACCTCGTTAACCGCGGGGATAGAGTACCTGGTGGATGCCATTGGGCGATGGATAGTCTCTTGCATAATTGTATTATCATCTGAGTGATCTAGTGAACGCTTTCCTTGAGCATTGCTGGAGCCTTGGTTAAGATACGAAGAATATTGGGCGTCCTGCATGTCTTGGTTGATCTCGGCGGCTTGTTGTGGACGTTGATTTTGATGACTATTGACCCACTCAGAAACCCTAGATCGGCTTTCCTGCTTGGAGGTAGCGGCATTGCGCTTGGCTGCGTGTTGTGGGATTGGGGGTGGGCCCATGTCCCCAATGGTCTTTCCACCCTGCTACAAAAGTAATACATTAGTTTCCTACCGTTTTACATGGCTAGGGAAAAATGAAACATACCTTATTACCATCGCTGTCTTGACGTTGGGAGCTGCGAACAGCTTCACTGGTAGTCTATGATATCAATGATTGCCGTGTCAGTATCTCACTACCCCCAAGGCAAGAGTATGATCAGCGTAAACTACTTACAATTGACTGCTGATGGGCGTCATGCATGCTGGTCAGATCATCGTCCTGACCAGGGTGGGTGATCTCTCTGAAGACTCCATTAACGTTTTGAAGGTCTCCGAACTGAGGCATCTAGAAGAGTATCAATATCAAACACCAATTTCCCAACTCAAGAAACTCTCTGGATAGGAATGCTCACTCTGTATTGACCAGGGCTACTGGTACTAAAGGTGAAAGAGGGGGAAAGGCGTGGCATCCGCACAGGAGACTGTATCATGCATTAGAAAGTGTACCTAAATCAACAAACTGTTGCAGAAGCTATTCAGGACACTCCATTATCCACCAGGTAACTTACTTGGCTCTGCCCTCCAATGGGCTCATTTTCCTTTCGAGTACCACTTGCTTTAGCTGCCCGAGAAGTAGGCTTCACGTAGGCGCCTTCCTTCTTGGCTTTTGCGACCTCCTTAGCATCTTTCTCAGCTGCAGTTTGCTGCTTCTTTTCAATGGACGCATAGAAGGACTCTCGGCCACTCGCTTTGCCATCATAAGTGATTGGCCTGGTGGGCAGCTCTGGGGTCGTAGGCCTCTTGCCAATGTTGGTATCATCAGCAAACCTCTGACCCTGTTGCTTATGGCCTCCGGGAGGCTTGAGGGTTTTCTTCCCTGTCATTGGTTGTTCGTGGTAAAGATGTCCAGGGTGCTCGTCGAGTAAAGTATATGAAGGGTGAGGAATGGCCTCGGTTGGAGTACTAGGTGGGGTATGAGGTTTTCTTTGGTACTGTTGGGGCCGCATCTGCATCCTCCATCTATCAAAAAAGTTCACGTCACGAAGGGCTTTGCCCTTGGTGGTCTATACGACTCAGCGATGGTTAGTTGGTAGCGTGACAAGTACAAGTATTGAGTGGAGGGACTATATCGGATGTAGCAGCGAGGTAAAGCACAAGTAGAGACTTACGTTCGTGCTAACAATCAATGCGGTTTGTAGATTCTTGCCCTCCCCAACGACGGACTCTGTACTCTTGGAGTGCCTCTTGGCCAGAGCAGCGAAAAAAGACATGATGAGTGAGGGTACTATGTATGAGTGGTGGGTTGAAGGTGCTGATTTATGAGTTCTTAGGACAAAAGAGCACGGAATGTGTCAAGTTTCGATCAGAGAAGAGAGTTAGGACCTAGAACAGACTGCGTGAGAGAGCGGATTTGGTGGGAAAAGAGAGACGGAGGGGGGAGGAATGAAGCAAGCCAGAAGAACAGCAGATGGGAGGCGTTATGCTAGGAGGGATAAGGCTATGCGGAGGGCACTTTCTTGCCCACCAACGAAAAGTGTTTATCATGAAAGTGGGGTCCGTCGGGTGTTCTTATCGCAAACTGATTTGAGATGGGAGGTGAGTTTACTACATAACTCCATATACTTTGCCTGGGGATGGTTTGCAGTGGAGGTACGGGTGGGTAAGGGTGGAATCGGTATCTATGCAGGTAAAGGCAGTTTCGGGGGAAGTGGCTTGTGAGAAGCCCTTGGGAGGTCTCTTGGGCTGGAGGCTCTGGATGGGCTTTGCGGCTGCGGAGTCGAGAACTCCCTTACGACACGGGCGTTTCCAGGGAGGCCATTAACGGGAGGATTCTTACCTCAGAGACTGAGTCTGTCTGCCTCGTTGAATGGATTGTGTATCTTTCATGTATACTCCGCTGGCAAACGACAGCTGGGTAGTACTTGTTCAACAGTTGCCTCATCTGACAGGTGCCTGCCCTCTAGGCCTGGGCACGAGCTGAGCCGGCTCGAGCCCCAAAATATATGGTAAAGCTCGAGCCTTCTTAAGGAAATGACGAGCCGGCCCGAGCCTATCCCCGTGCCCAGGCCTACTGTCCTCGCACCAAAGGTGTTACTGTTGGGCTATAAACCGAAGTACAGGGCAATTGACTCTGTGCTATGGGTGAGAGAGAGGGTTGGAGTTGCTTGCTGATAAACACTGTGTAGAAGGATATAACTACGGCACTTGGCCCAGAGTCTGGATGGCACTCTCCAGACGGTACTGTAGCTTGGAGGGTTTCAATTGCAATCACAACAGGAGAGGGAAGGTCAGAAGAGAGGTACATGGCTCAGGTGCCTATAGCTTGTGCAGGGGCTGAGGAGTATGTTATACCAGTTCTTGACAGACGAGTACACCGATGGGGCTTACTCAAAATATGTAGCAGTAAGGGCTCTCAGTCTGTCTATAAGTTGGGGCTCGGCGGTTGCAGTTGAAGACTACCTACAAAGCTATGTATCCCCAGTGGCATTCATTTTAATCGCTCTGTGAGGAAGTATCTACATAGTACTTGTGGAATGGTTGAGCTTGGGTGTAAAGCTCCTTGATGCAGGTAATAACTACACAAACGACAAAGATCACCTTCTTATGTTAACATCTCGTTAAGCAAATGCTTCCTCTAACGCGAGATTTCTTATATCAGGGACCACGCGAAGAGAGAGATGAGCTTGCCTAGAAGAGGAAATGGCTTGACTGAAAACAATAGGTAGGATGAAATATTGATTACCCAACTGGGTGGAGCAAGTGTTGTGGGAACATATGCAAGCTAGGTCAACAGCTTTTGATTGAAAACTGGTTCAGAAACTGCAATCAACTTGCACTTTTTGTTAAAGTGACTGCAGGTTTGTGGAAGCCATATGGGTTTTTAAACCAGGATGGGATTATCGGGGGAGAATTTTTATTTAGTATTCGGTAGGAGGGAGTTTCAGACAATGATGCAGAGTTGCTGTGATAGCTGTAGGCTAAGCCAACCAACTTCCTCTACGAGGGGACAGCCTCATGGCAGCAACATTTTACTATTATCGTCCGCTTTCGGAACTGTTTACGAGCTAGGACTACAAAACGGTTTTGGGGGGCATTGGATGGGCCAACAACACGAACTGCAGCAATGATCCTTTCAACTAGCTCAGGAAATACAACGGTAGACAAATGTTCAGTATTTTTTCTCGAGGTAAGCTCCTCTGCACACAGGGTGATTGTACATCACTGAAAGCTCCATAAGATTTAGATCTAACTGCGGGTATTCATTACCTGCTAAGGGGAGGCGGTTCGACATACGAAAATGAAAAATGCCCTAGCTTTAATGAGTAACCCATTTGGGAATCCACTGGGAAAAGAGTGGGGTGGGTGGCTCCATGGAATATTGTAGCTCCGCAGTTAGATCCTCATGTTGGGGTTGCTCGGTTGCGGGGATAAAGCAGTGTCATGGAAATGGGCCACAGGTGGGAGCCATGATCTGGTATTTCCACGCACCATGGGGCCGGGCCCAGGGCATGTCGAATTGAGTCTTGCTAGCACTAGTCTGGCATGCCAGTACTGCCCCTTGATGTGGTGGATGTAGTTAGAATATTATTTGGCTCAATCTTGCATGCTACCTGGGTTGTTTGGAATGGATTGACAGTGCTCAGTATCAGGTTGGGCAGGAAACATTCACCACGGAATATTAGTTAAGCACCAGTACTCCGTACAACTGGATGGCAGGTGTGTGAACAAATGATCACGCATAGGTACTCTGTGATCAGCAAAATTCTGGGCTTCAAGAGGCAAGTATGTACATGGGTATACTCCTTGTCTGCGCGAGCCACGCATCTCTCCGCCTGCACTGAATGGATTGAATAAGGCTCTTATAGATATATGCATTGATTCCAATATAGCTGCAGGTTCCCTTTGAAGGAGCGTGTGGGTATGAGTGCGGGATATAACCCGAGACATATATATATTCGGCAATAGACCCACTGTACCTGTATGTATTTCCCTCACTGGCCAACTAAAGATATTAATATGTTAAAGGAACTGTATTGTATATCTGTGCTTGTACCTAGTCTACTCTGATTAGGCCTAACAATTTGTGATATGATTGACGAACAGCTGTGTCTACCAGATAGTGACCGACGTTAGAGGGAATAGGGTTTGGTAGGGCATAGCGAGTGGATTTGTTTTTACGAAGTCTTTGCTGGTTGTTTCAGGGCATAAGAACCCTCTCTGATAACCCGACTGTGAATATATGTTGGAAGGAGACAAAAGAAATACAGAACTTCCGTGCAGTAGTTACTCACCAAGATGTTAATGAGTCCTGCTGAACGAAAATTCGCAATTCCAGATACAAATATTTATAAAACCATCTTACTCCATGATTTGGTCATGATATGTACGCACGCCCATCAAGTGATTGGTAGTGCCCTGGGATTATAATTACCGCGGTAATTACACAAGATTTATATAGGAAGAACTTGAGCGGCATAGTGGGTATACCGCCCATGAGGGCCCAGAGCATATATTCAAGTTACCACTGGTGGGTGCACGGTCATTTGTTTGAAAGTATTGAAGGGTACTTGGGATGGCCCGCCCCGAACCACGTGAGAGAGTTGGCCATGTATTAATTTAATATGCCACGATACCACTCCTTTCTTTAAGCTTTGCCCTTGCCGTGGTGCATCTGATTTTGAATTGTTCCTGAGTCCTGACCACAATCGCCACCCTTGTGCAAGCTATAGCTATACACTGACACCGCCACTTGTTTTGCTTCATCTAGGTCTTGTAGATTGGAAGGATTGAAGCAAAACACATCGATTAGTATTAGCGTAACAGTGCGACTAGGCCTTGAGGATACAACAACTGACCCTTCGAACCGTGAGCACTTAACTTATAAGTCTTTCGTTTATCCAATCACAGAGCGTCACCCGTCAAGAGACGAATATATGCCGGTCTGCAAGAGACTAATGCCCCAACCTCCCTTACCTACAGGCCTCAGATACCCCCTCTGCAGGCTCAGGGCACTTCCATCAGAATACCACGTCGTGATACCATTTACAGATTACAACTGCCCACAGTATCCCCCTCGGCCGGGTCTCAGTGGTTGCCGACGACAGCAGAAGAGGTATGGATGTGGCCCGGGTCCTGCACCGATAGAGACTGAACTAACCTTTAGCAGATGTAAGCCACGACTCACCAGTAACCCTGCCTACAGGTTGGGTACCCAGGGGTCGGCGGACGAACCTCCTCACAGTGAGGATATCTCCGACGTGTTCGGTGTTGTCAAGCATCTGAGAGCTCCGCTGGAGTGGGCTGTGACGTACTATTTTTTTTTTTTTAAGGAATCATTGATCGTATTCAGCCTATGGAGACTATGACGATGGACTGCGGCGCACTGTTGCCAGCTGCCTTCCCGCCCCTGGGCCAGTCCCTACCCCTCTCTCTATGTACATGCACTACTGAATGAATCTCGCTAACTCCTCGCACCATTTCTCATCCTTCCATATCAACTCCCTCGTCCTCCCTTTCCCGTCTCCTACCCACGGACACGAGTACAGGTGAGCCGCATTCTGCACCGTCCATCCATCACACGGGCAACTCGCGTCCTCCGCTTTGCCTAACTCCTTGAGCCAGCCAGCCTGGGGTCCTTTGTCCGTTATCATGTATGTCAGTCCCCTAATGGCCGTCCTATTCCACTTGAGGTGTGCTGGTGCTCCCGCGTGGAGTCTATAGCTATGGCGTATACCTGCCGGTGTCACAATATCAGGCTTGTGCATACGCTTGCCCCTCTCCACTTCTTCCTTCGCTCTTCCGTCCGCCCTCTCATTTCCTTCTACTCCGTTGTGTCCCTTCACCCACATTAGGGTGCGCGGTCGTTCCACCATCTGTCTCACGAGTCGTTCTTCAATCCATGATCGCGGTTGTTGGTCTTGTAGTCCTTGAATTCGTTGAATCACTCCTTTGCTGTCCAGGGCTACTGTACCAACGGTTTCCCATGCTAACGACACTCCTAGTTCCTCCGCATCTGCTACTGTTGCCATTTCTCCGAGATATTCCGCCCTTGTCGTCGTTGCAGCCGCCGCTCTGTCCTCCATGCGACTCCCGTCTGATCACTCTTCTACTCTCCCCTCCTCTAGCTCTTCGACTTTTATTTTTCTTTCTCCCTTAATACAACCCTCCATCCAACGTAACTCGGCATCCTCTTCTACGCATTCTCGGATGATCGGTTCTGCTATCTCTCTCAGTGCTGGTAGGTTTCGCGCATACACTGACGCTGCCCATCGGATACGTTTGCACAGCATCACTTCCCCTAGCTCCCCAATCCCCGTCAGCTCTGCTACTTTCCTCCCGTTGCTTCCCCTGTACGCTCCCACCACCCATCGCTGGCACTCTGCCGCTAGTCTTTGTTGTTGTTCACTCGGTTCAACATAGAGCTCACAACCGTACGTCAGAATTGGGAGTATTTGTTGCGTGATTATTCGTCTCTTGCTGACTGTGACGTACTACCCAATAGGGCCAGCACCTCAAACAAGAAAAGAGGAAGTGGAAGCCTTCTTGACTCCGTTCAGGCCTGTTACGTGCGGCGCTTCACTAGATGATACCCAGGACACTCAGCTAAGCTGTCATCATATGGCTCTGAATCGGGGGAGACTGAGCACAGGGGTACAAGCAATGTTTAAAAATGTACCAGGCCTGAGTTTGGTGTCTCCTACTTCCTCAACAGGCTCCCCCCGGCGTAATCCTCCCTCCAAGAAGCAGTTTCCCACAAATATCACTGTTCCTACGCCCGACTCCCCATCCTCCGACTCTAACAGCCTCACCCAGTCTAAACAATCTTTTCTTATAGAGCCTATAGCCATGTCTCCACAAACCCTAGCGAGCCCGGGAACAGGAAGGAAACCCTCAACATGGTCTCTAGATCTCCAGCTGGTGCCAAGATGGCAGCGAGCCCCTTTTGAGGAGCATGAGTATTCAAACTGGCATGACATCCCTGGGGTCAATAAATCGTTCAAATTGAATGGGCCATTTGTGAGTGAAGCCATAATGCCTGATGTGGAACCAATGGGGCCCTATAAAACCCCCATCAGAGCCTTCGCTGTAAGGAAATCACATAAACGCTCAGAAAGAGGGCTGAGGGAAATGTGTTGCGAGTGGTTACACAAAGTCCCCACTAGCTGCATAGGGAGAGAATATGATGAAGCAATAGTAGCTTCAGCCCAGGCAGCTTGGTTTTGCGAAAGGGAAGGCGGGTACAGTGCAGAGGGATCTAAGATGTGGTCTGGGAGTTGGCCAGGTAGAAACTCAGTGAAGGGGGATAGTGGAGAGAGTGACGAGAGCTTTGAAAGTGAGGGCGATGAGGATGGAGGAGTGAGATTGGATTCCTAGTCACTCGCCCAAACAGACAGTTGTAGTCATATTAGGAGCTTTGTAGCCAGCTTATTAACGTATTTAACCAGGATGCGCTGCACTTCCAAACCTCAAGAAAATTACCTCCTAGCATTCCAAATTGATTCTTATGAAGCTAAAATTAAAGACAAAGAAACCGAATCCAGGTGGGAAGCTATTCTGCATGCTAGTTCCATGTATTATGAAATTTAGGGAAGAAGGTATTGAGATATATAACTATTTGGCAGTCTAGTTATACCAAAAGTCAAGTCAACCAATATTACTTCCTAGGCCTTAACACTCGCTTTGAGAGAGGCCTAGAGGGTGTAGTTACTACTGGCGAGGTATCAAAGGGCTGGAAATATGAGGGGCATGGTGTATGAAGAATAATAGTATTTGACCAGATACTCTTTATAGACTGATCAGTATTAGAATCCTCCGACTCCACCCATGGCCATGAGCCCCATTAGTCTGGTTGGAACAAGCCCCTCGGTAGAGCTCCATTAGGTGTTAGTGCTACCCACTCCCCTTCAGTCTTTTTCAACATATATTTTAATATTTATTTATGGTGGTGGCATTGTTATGCATAGTTCACTCTGGAAAGTCATTTTTTGGTTCATTCTTGTGGAGACTCTGATGCTTTGGTTTTGGCTTTTTTCTTTCTCTGTCAGTACTGCACCTTACTACTTGGGCTTTCCAATCTCCTTATTTTCCTGCCAGTAGCAATCAAACTACTAGCTATGACAGTTACTATCTTTTCTTTCAATAGCAATCCACAATTATCAAACCAACACATACGCCGCTGACATAATGTCTTCTCCTGCTTTTTATTAAAGTGCTAATAACCCTCATACCCATCTACTCTACTCTCAGGCTTGCCTTCATAACTTTTTTTTGAAGGTGTGCTCTGGTATATCAAATATTTGTTAGTAACGGGAACCTACCTTCCTTAAGGCCTTTAATTACCAGACTGTTTATCTGCAGGCATTGTTGTGTATGTAGATGTCAACTGGATTGCATTGTTGCATTGTTGCCACATTTGGCCTGACGTGCGCATTTTTGCAGGGGTGCGGGTGTTCTTGTTCCCAGTCTCCACGGTACGCTAAAGCGGGCAGGATTGAGTGGATTACTACAATGGGCTATTGTGCGTTTTGGATTATGGCTTTGCAGCGGGATAGCTATATCAACAGATAAAAAGCTCGGTACCAGAGTATACAATACCCCAGTAAAAATTTTATTACACACGCATGCTATTGCTCAGAATATGTAATAAGTCAGGTTCAATAGTTTGGCGATGCAATCTACCGTGGCCCACTGCTCCCTCCGGGGGAAGGCGTATATACTTCAAAAAAAAATGTGACCCCACCCCGCCTCATAGCCTAAGGCTCCCTTCGGGGAAAACGTGTATAGACTCAAAAAAAAAAAAAGCTTCCTTCACCTTAGGGTTTATTTTGAGCAGGACAAATACCAAGCATTCCTGAATAAAAATTACAAGTCTGGCACGAGAACAATCTTGGGGGTTTATTCAACCTCATGCCTTGTACATCATTTGAGACAAAAAATAAGCTTATCACTAGAAACTATGCCTCTATACTGACTGTTGGTTGCCCCCTTTCCCCAGTCCTGCCGTCACGCGAGAATACCTCCTCGCCGCGTTTATAACCTCCTATTCGTGGTGGCAACCAAACTCGTGACACTAATATCAACACTTCCGGGTTGCAGGTATTTAATTATTGGGGAATCCAATTGGGAGGCAAATACACTCAAATTAAATCCAGGGTTACTGAGGTGAGCAGTGATACAGCTGTATATGAGGTGGTAGGAATGGAAAGTAGGAGTTGGCGTACCAAAAAAATTGAATTATGGCTTCTATGGACTTGTGGAGCTCAATGTACATTGTATGTGATGTATAGTAGTATGTGTGAACCCAGTACCAGGACCATAAACGCCTACTATACAGCTGTATGAAGAGTAGTAGTAAACTGTGTAGCAGATTAGGTAAAATATATATTCGGAGGGATATTGGGATCTATACCAGGTTTATATATGAAACCTGGGCTCAAGTACACATGTGTACATATAGGCCAATAAAAGGTTTGGGTACCCCGTAATGAGCAAGCAGTTATGGGAGTCTTTTAGTAACGTCGTTACTCTAGATCAACAGATGCGTCAACCAGAAGATATGGATTATTGTCAGCTGCTACCACAACACAAAAAAATTATATGACCATAGTAAAGTGTAGTGGGGATCCTATGATGTCTTGCTAGCAAGACTCAAAAATGATTGTACAGTTCAACCGTACACACCAACACATAAACCCCACGGCAGCATTTGAGTTTTCAAAGGCAGGTAATCACCCAGTCGTCATCTTCAAAGCAACGGATCATTCCTTGAATCCCACGGTTGTTTTTTCGGAATGGCGCTCACTTGCAACAATAGTAATGCTGCTGGTCCTGGAGTCTTTGTATATACCAAAGACATGCCCATAGTAATCAGCCAAAATATTTATATCTCCCTCGGGGTTGCATGTGGAGGAGAGACAACAGCGGTTGACGTGGTATTTGACGAGAGCTCGAATGTGTACACACTTCTAGCATAAATTTCAGCATCACTTACAAATGCCCCCACTGTCATTCTTAGTTCACCTCCGAAATGTCTGCTTGTCAGGTTACCACATGCAAAACACTCACAGCTCCCCAATCTTGACGATGGTATCTTACCGTGATACCCGCAAAGCTTTGGTATCGAAGTTAAGACCAAAGATGGTGGGCGTCCACAAAAGTTTCACCTCGAAGAAGACAGGTACCCCGCTGTGCAGCATTTGCAATCACCGACTATCAATCACAAAGCCGAACCTTCAACAATATTATCTTAGATTTCCAAAGTGCCGGACGTGAGACAACTGGCATCAAACATACACTGCAGTTTATATTCCTTATTGAGATGTCGTTCAGGCTATATTTTTTTTGCTAGACCTGATGATCACTTAGCAGCGGAGATGGAGTGGCTGCAGGAATTAACGCCATAACTGCCCTTCTTTAAGGGTACTAGTTGTAAGAATACAAGATCGGAATACCTAGTGAATATTGAGCTCACTATAGACTTGACGAATAACTTCTAATGAGCAGAACTCTAATTGCACTCTGTTTTTAAGAACACAAAAATAAATCGGTTTGGGCACGAGAACAATTGCACTCCCTTCTTGCCCCGCAAATATCAACCCTAACAGAAAAAAAGTCCCAGAAAGTGCGTTAGAATCTATACCTTTTCGCTTAGCGCTCCAGGACCACTTTCGTAACCATGCCAAGCCAAATTTTCACAAATTACCTACGACTGACTCTATTTCCTTAAGCTTCACAACTCAACCGAGACCCTTTCCCCACCATGCCACTCCGGATACCCACCTCACTAATCTCTACATGTCTCCGCCGCCAGCAACGCCTCCCCCTCCCTCCCCACCCCTGGAAAGCCAGCACTCGCTCCCTCCTCACTCCCCGAGGGAACACTATATTCACTCCCACGTTGCGCAGCTATAGCTACCATGCCCCCACAGCCCGGGAGTACACTCCCGCTCCGCTCACTGCGGCCACCTACCACCTGCACTCCACCCACACCCTTGACACACTCCTCTCCTCTCTCGAAGACCTCGCCGAATCCTCCCCCAGCCCCGAGAGCAACAACCAATTAATCACCGATGTCGAGTACAGTGCTGGCGTACTAACGGTGGTTGTGGAAGGGAAGGGAACATGGGTGATTAATAAGCAACCACCAAATAGACAGATATGGTTAAGTAGTCCGATTAGTGGGCCAAGAAGGTTCGATTGGGTTATCGTTGAGAAAGACAAGGAGGGGGAAGAGGGGAAAGGAATGTGGCTGTGCTTGAGGGTTGGAAGTGAGGTTGGCTTTGGGGACTTGCTAAGAAGGGAGTTGGGGAGTGGGGTGAGGGTTGGGGAGGAGTGGGAGGGGAAGTCTCATTAGTTTGATTAGGATAGCGATGAAGTGGTATGGGCAGCATTGCTAACTGCGCAGTGGGGATGAGACTTTCCATGGTTGGGATGCGTACGTCTCTTGAGATGGGGGATTCCGGGGCGTCGTGCTCAAGTGTAGCCAGAAATACGTAGCCGGAAGGTGATGATGTGGTCACTGATGGGGGTGGTTCGATCGTCATACTTGAGAGAGGTGATGTTCAGGAATAGGGCGGAGGGGTGTGATCTTTCCCCATAGTGGTCCTTCAGCACCTTCCATGCTTCGGTAGCTGTGTCGCAGCCCCGTATCAGTTGTTGCGGTTCTTTCTCGTAATTCTGCGAGAATTGTTGTTATTGCTTTATCGGTGTTGGCTTGCCAGCTTTTGGCGTCAGCTGTTCTCGTGCACAGACCAATTTATTTTTTGGTGTGTGTAAATCGATGTCAGCAACATCACAGATGGTCGATTTCCTTGGCCCTTATGTGATAATTGCTTTCGTTCCAGAGACCTTGGGTGGTTTGAGTATGGTGGTTGACATGGCGGACGGGAATGGGAGCAGCTGGGGTGCATATGGGTTTGGGATGTATTGCTACCGTGTAAAATAATGATATAAAAAGTTAGGCGATGCGGCCACCACATGAGGGAGGATAAAGATGTATTTTTCTATAGAAGACAGAACTGATAACTTTTTGGAAAACAACGCAGTATATAAACACAGAGCCATCCCCAAACCCCCACATTATCCCTCACCCTACTCAGCTGTGGCACTATCCCACTCTTCAGCATATAGGTATCCACAACAACCGTCTTTGCACATTCTTATTTGGGAATAACAGGCTTGGCAGTATATGCATTCATTTTATTTGCATATGCACACTCTACCTATACTCTGTACACCTTGTGAGCATTTTTTTTTGAGCCTATACGTCTGTCCCCCGAAGGGATGCATAGGCTATGAGACGGCCTCGTTCTCTCCCCTTAAAAGGCTTGAGTTTGCGCACGGAACAACATACCGAACCAAGGAACCAGAGAAAAAAGCAAGAAAGACCGCAGCATGAAGAAAGTCAACACCAGAAGCATGAAGATCACCCGTACCCCAAATCTAAGCCTGAGAGGCACAGATAATTTTTCTGAAATGCAAGACTATGCTGGCACATGGGCAAAGCAAATTCTGGACTTACACAGTCTCACAGACCAGAAGACAGAGGAAATTGTTAGCGAGGTGATGGAGAGAGTGGATGGTAAGCCCTCAGCTCTCGTACATATCTCTTTGGAGCTACTTAAACTTACATCATTAGGCTATACACCTCTATTACTACTTGGTCTTTAACAGTTTAAGTGAACAGTTGACACTTGAGGATCTTGATCTTTTTTTAAATTTTTTTTTTAAGGAATCATTAATCGCATTCACCCTATGTAGAGTATGGCGATGGACTGCAGCTCCTGGCTAGCCAGGTGGCCTCTCTCACTCTTTTTTTTTTTTTTTTTAAAGAATCATTAATCGCATTCATCCTATATAGAATATGGCGATGGACCCTCTCTCACCCACACGGGCCAGTCCCTGCCCCTGAGGATCTTGATCGTGAGCTGCAGCCAGATTGCTTTCCCAGAGGCTTTGGAGATGCGTAAGTGAAAGCTCCCTTTGGGGGCTACGCATTGATTAAAATTGTGTTAGGTATGATAAGATTCTATATAGAATCATTTCGCATTACCGAGTTTATGCAGAGAAAATTCTTAGCTAGCTAGCTTACTCCAGACGCCCTCTCAAGTAGCATGAGATACAAGGTGCCCTATGCATTAGCACTACTGATGGGACCTTCGATCAGAGGAGGCACTTAAGACTAGTTGCGAAAGAGCTGTGCGGTGTTCTTGTTGAACTTCATTCCGACGAAACTGTACAGTTTGTTCACATTACCGCTACCGGTAGAGAGTGAGTTTCCTGCCTAGGATCTTGAGCACAGTTTTGTTGACACCAATGAACAGATATATTATTAGGCAAAGGTATCAGACAAGGGCAGGCCAACTCAGACCTATGGGGCTCGAGCCATGAATCAACATTGCAGACGCTCGCTCTCAAGCTGCTTTGACATGTGCTCAACATCTTACTCTGGATTGTTTTGAAGTTGACCTCAGCGACGACGAGGTCAGCAACTTTGTGCACAAAGGGTATTACTGTTTCCAGGATTATGTTGTTGTATACTGGTATGATCATGTGGAACTCAGTTTGTCAGAGGTTACCTTGGGGGGGGTTATTTGTGGATTCTTTTCTCGAAGATTTGAATTTGCTCTGGCCGAAGGCCATTGAGCAAAGGAAGAAAGACCAAAGCGTGCCTATCAAGTTTGTGCAGCATTTAAGCCTTACAGGACACACGTTTCCCCGAAGTATTCCACCAGCTTACGGTCCTCGCGTCCACACGTGAGAGGCTTGTGGCACCCTCAACCCCCGAATTCCTGAATTTTAGAATACAGGTTGGGCGGGCTAGGACTCTTCTCGAAGGTCGGCACGAACCGATCTTCGGTGCGACACAAATTCAGGACCTCCAGAAATTCTATGGACACGCCCTCAATCATTTCAAGTGTCGCCAGGAAAGTTGTACATGCTTCAGCCAGGGTTTCACCTGCGTCAGAGAGCATCAAGGGCACGAGATATTACATGATAGGAACTTTCGATGCTCAGAAATAACATGCCTTTCGGTCGAGATAGGATTCGCGACAAATACCGAACTTCAGTCACATTTGAGATCCCAGCATTCTCAAAAGATTTTATTTCACGAAACTGAAGTTGACTGCATGTTCAATCATGGCTATGATGATATATTCATTGTGGAGGCTTGTGGGCAAGGACAGTTGCGGACACGACGCTGTTGTACGATTGCTGCTTAAGAGCGGTGGTGTGGACACCAATGCACAACCCAGCATATTGAAATGGCACTTTTGCGCGCAGCTGAAAATGGGCACAAGGCTGCTGTGCGATTGCTGCTTGAGAGGGGTGGTGTGGGCGCCAGTGCAAAAACCTGGCATGGTGAAAGCGTATTGATACGGCAGCTGAAAACGGGTACGAGGCTATTGTGCGATTGTTGCTTGAGAGAGGTGGTGTAAACGCCAATAGTGGCACAGCACTGATACGGACAGCTGAGGGCGGGCATGAGGCTGTTGTGGGATTGTTGCTTGAGAGGAGTGGTGTGGGCGCCAATGCACAAACCGAGAGTAGTGAAACAGCACTTATACGGGCAGCTGGAAACGGACATGAGGGTGTTGTGCGATTGCTGCTTGAGAGGGGTGGTGTCGACGTCAATGCACGAGATAGGGATGGCAGGACAGCATTGATGCATGCAGCTTCAAGTCGTCTTGCTGTTGTGAGAGTACTGCTGGCAGATTAGAGGGTAGACGGGCAAGGAAAAGACGAATATGGCTGGACAGGACGAACCAAGCGAATCAACACAGCACGGAGGCTGCGTGAACTGAGGGGGGAGGGGATTCTAGGAGTCCATGGATTCGTGAATGGGCCGGCGCGCGCAGGAAGCAACATAAGTATTGGGAAGGCCCCCGGGGGGGAATAATGACCTGCGCGGGAATGTGTTAGCAAATATAGGAATTTCGGAACAAGTAATTATGGTACAGATACATAGAGATGTTAGTACAACCATTAGCGTGGATACCTATGAAACTTAACTGATATTACAATAACCAGAGCACCGAGGATTGAATACCTTTCCCATGCTCTCAATCCCCGCCTCTGGTTTTCCTCAACCTCCTCCTCCCCCGCAGCATCCTCGACGCCCTCCTCTGCACGCTATGCACAGCTCTCAATCGTATATGGTATGCTTAGGTAGTCTGGGGATCTATTAAGGAGTAGATGATCGCCCTCAATTTCTGTGCAGGGGCATCGTGACGACCTTGATAGTGTATATTGAACTCTCCCTTTCCACTACGACAAATCCAGTACAGGTGATGACACCAGCTCTTCTTTCACTTCCCAGACCACTAGTGGCTGACTGTATGCACTCCTGGTCAGGGCCGAGTGACGCACACAAGAACGGGAAGGAGTGAGTTGAGGGTAACCTGCAGAGAACGTGTAGTGAGGGAGAGGGAGAAAAGTGTTATGCATGGGTGACTGCCGTTATGGTTAGCAAAGTTTTCAGCAAAAGCGTTGGAAAGAAAGGAGCAAAAAATACAAAGCGGTCCTAGAAAGACTCGAACTTTCAACCTCCCGGTAGGTGCTAAGCTCAATTCCAAACGTCCAGAGGAAGTTTGGAGAAGGTGTTTAACAGCCGGACGCGCTAACCAATTGTGCCATAAGACCTTGGATGGGAGGGGGATGAAGTTGGTGCCACTTCGAGGCCCCTAGTTGTCACCCACACGGTAAAGTGTTGCGATGCGCTGCCCCGATAGACCATTTGGGAGGGCCAGTACCCAACCTCCTTTCAAGTTTATAGTGGACCGTTTTTCCTTCTTTCACCCATTTGCCTTTTCACCTTTCACTCTCTGGTTTCAGGCCTTCCTCATTTCCCACTCCTCCACCCCCAATTGCATGTAGCAACCAACACACAGACCATGTATGCTGATTATGTAACTATTGAACAATCCACGGAGAAAATTTCACTATATTAGTGCTGGGATTTAGACATTACTACCATCACTACCAGTACCAGGAGAAAACAACGACGAAAGATTCAGGGGCACACACAGGAGGATATACAGGCGTACAGGCAATGGAGGAGGTGATGGGGGGAAGAGGAATAAGGCGGAGAGGAGAGCCAAGGACCGAGGACAGCTGCTCCTCCAATGAGGGTTTGTCCGACCATGAGAAGGAGTGGCTCCAGTGACAACTCCGGTCACTAAAACACAGATTGCACAACGTCCGGCGGCAAAACAGATTGCAAGGAAAGCCCTGAAATCAAACACGATCTCTGAATAGGCTTCTGCGATGCACGGAATTACCCATAGCAGACAGTAATACAGAATGCGGCTGAGGGTGTGGCGCCCCTCACCCTACACGACCACAAACGCCGTAGTGAGCACTGTCGACCTCCGTAGCATAACCTCTTTTCCGACCCCCAGCCCCCATTGAAGATCCTGACCCAACCACCCATCTATTGCCACCATCAGTATGACTAAAACGAAGACTGTGACGCAGACTGTGACCACAGCCGGTGCCGAGGCCGAGAGGGACCCAGACTGTCACCCAGACTGTGAAGGAGACCGACATTGAGACCACGGTCAAGACTGAGACCAAGTCATACCAAGCCGGCATAGCCACCCTGGAAAACTTCGTGTCAAAGGCCAAAGTTACAGGGGGAATCGTGCTTGCTACGCTGTGAAAGCCGTGACGGGAGGGCCGCACCACGGCCGCGCATAGAAAACGACAGCACCCGCAACATCGACAGTACCCGCAACTTCGACAGTACCCGCAACATCGACAGCACCCGCAACATCCACAGAGCACCCGCAATATCGAGATCCATGCGATTAATGATTATTAAAAAAAAAAAAAAAAATATCGAGATCCCGGGCAACTAGAGGGCCGACAAACCGGCATGCGAATACTGTGGAGCCTCGGCACAGACTTCTCCAGTTCACAAGCCAGGATGTGTGATTGTGATCCAGTTTATGATGGGTACGGCTATGTGGCCTGGTATATCAATGTTGGTTATGAAACAACAGCATGACATCACAAAGCAATAAACCTAGGCCTCAACAAGCACACTGTATACAGTAAGGAGGATGTTATACATCCCCAGCCAGATCTGTATTTTAACAACAGGACCGCCATAATACTCTCTGGCCACAGTCCATAAGCTCTAGCAGCTTGCACACTTAGTTTACCCATACTTTATCCTTTCTCCCTCTTTAAAACAAACCAAGCCAACAAATTTCATCGCCCATACTCAAAATAAAATTGATATTCAAACATAAGCAACTCCATCGCCTACTACCCCCATAGGCCGAATATTGAACGGATAGATCTATACCCTAACCAAACTACCTATATGGACACTCAGAGGCCTAGACCTTAGTCTGGTTGGCACGATCCCCTCTCAGGAGAGACCTCTAACATTCGACTTCGCATCTAATCTAGCGTCTAACCTACTATCCAATATAACATCCAACCTAGCGTCCAACCTAGTGTCTAGTCTAGCATCCTACCCTATATATTTCTCCCGCTGACATCAGGTACCTATGGTTGGAGCACATGGTTGCTTAAGGGGGTTAAAAGGCACTAGAAACGCACAGCATACTCCCATGGCGAATGCGACGCATAAAGCCCCAAGTGTGGGGCTCCTGGAGGTTTTGGAGGCCTCCCTACAGGTACTGTGCTCTAGAGGAGTATAACGGGGGCACTCTACGTACGGTCGTTGGTAAAGAATATACGGGAATAATATTAAGCTATCGCTTTCTGCTAACTTGACTCTTATCTAAAATTCATGCGGTCGCCTAGATGGCCTCTTATATAGGCATCTGCTCTCATCTATGTTGAAACGTTCTACGAGTGTGGATTTCATGCAGCTTCGCTAATGATCATTATGATCTAGCATCCACTCACTCTAGTTACTCCACTGTCTAGCGACCACTCCTAATAAGCGATCTAGGTATTGCCTTCTGATTCGGAGAGCCTCCTTGCTCCGCTTTTCAACTAATAGTTATATCCGTAGCGTCCCACAGAGTCTATAACTAAATAGTCCCGAATAGTGCTTTTTACCTCACTATGCGTAGGCTCGACATACAGTACTTATGGTGCGACCATACTAGCCTGTAGCTGACAGGACAGGGTCATGTGACACCTGCCCAGTAATGGTCGACTACATCACCGACCATCATGATGACATGACCGACCAGTGAAGGAAGTGAGAGGATCTGTATGATAAAAGAGGTCCTGGGGACACGAAGGAGAAGGAGAGACATGATCATTCGTTCTCACACACAATTATCTTATCAGACGTCACATTTCATTGCCCATCATCATACTGTGGTCACCTTTCTAGTAGCCGAGTCCTAACATATGGGCTGCCTAAACTAGATAATTGTGTCAATACCCGTGACAAGGAGGGACGTGAGAGGGGGGGGTTGATGGGGGCGCATACGTTGGTTGGATTTGGCTGATTCACTAAAAACC